>RRZT012190739.1_pt1 | contig 19079 bp, 19 predicted proteins | sample 2165551 | NCBI WGS metagenome assembly RRZT01 (sample SAMN10456910, study PRJNA506462) | wastewater metagenome | biome: wastewater; feature: sludge; material: wastewater sludge; isolation source: wastewater sludge with Escherichia coli K12::gfp cells carrying plasmid... | place: USA: Moscow, Idaho... | reverse complement strand
TGGACCTCGGCGCTGTGGCGGTGGCCGCGCTCGGCGATCTCCTCGTGCAGGTCGCGCAGCGTCAGCGTGGCCGAGACGCGGTGCAGCTGCGCGGCGAAGGTGCCCACGCCCTGCACCCGCTCCACCAGCCCGTCGGCCTGCAGCTCGCGCAGCGCGCGGTTGGCGGTCATGCGGCTGATGCCGAACTGCGCGACCAGCTCGGCCTCGGACGGCAGTTGCGCGCCCGGCGGCCACTCGCCGGCGGTGAGGCGCTCCTTGAGGTGCTGCTTGACGCGGGCATAGGGGGCCAGCGCGGCGGGCGACGACGATGGCGGCTTGGGGGCGGACGGCGTGGACATGGGCGTGATGCTACTTGCATGAGCTTGTCTAGACAAGTAGAGTGCGGGGCATTCCAGATCCCGCGATCCTCAGGAGCCCGACATGACCGACCTGTCCATTCCCCGCACCGCGGCCCAGGCCCGCCCGGTCCACGCCCCGACCGGCACCACGCTGCACTGCCGCAACTGGCTGACCGAGGCGGCCTACCGCATGCTGCAGAACAACCTCGATCCCGCGGTGGCCGAGCACCCCGACACGCTGGTCGTCTACGGCGGCATCGGCAAGGCGGCGCGCGACTGGGACTGCTTCGAGCAGATCCTGCAGACCCTGCGCGAACTCAAGGAGGACGAGACGCTGCTGATCCAGTCCGGCAAGCCGGTCGGCGTGTTCCGCACCCACGCCGATGCGCCGCGCGTGCTGCTGGCCAACTCGAACCTGGTGCCGAAGTGGGCGACCTGGGAGCACTTCCACGCACTCGACCGCAAGGGCCTGATGATGTACGGCCAGATGACCGCCGGCTCGTGGATCTACATCGGCAGCCAGGGCATCGTGCAGGGCACCTACGAGACCTTCGTCGAAGCAGGGCGCCAGCATTTCGGCGGCGACCTGACCGGGCGCTGGATCCTGACCGCCGGGCTGGGCGGCATGGGCGGCGCGCAGCCGCTGGCCGCCACCTTCGCGGGCGCGTGCTCGCTCAACATCGAGTGCCAGCAGAGCCGCATCGACTTCCGCCTGCGCTCGCGCTACCTCGACGAGCAGGCCGATGACCTCGACGACGCACTCGCCCGCATTGCCCGCCACACCGCCGCCGGGCGCGCGGTGTCGGTCGGGCTGCTGGGCAATGCGGCGGAGCTGCTGCCGGAGCTGGTGCGCCGCGCCCAGGCGGGCGGGATGCGGCCGGACCTGGTGACCGACCAGACCTCGGCGCATGACCTGGTCAACGGCTACCTGCCGCCGGGCTGGACGGTGGCGCAGTGGCGCGCTGCACAGGCCGACGACACGCAGCACGCGGCCTTGCGCGACGCGGCGGCGAAGGGCTGCGCGGTGCATGTGCAGGCGATGCTCGACTTCCAGGCGATGGGCGTGCCGACGGTGGACTACGGCAACAACATCCGCCAGGTTGCGTTCGACCAGGGCGTGGCGAACGCCTTCGACTTTCCCGGCTTCGTGCCGGCCTACATCCGGCCGCTGTTCTGCCGCGGCAAGGGGCCGTTCCGCTGGGTGGCGCTCTCGGGCGATCCGGAGGACATCCGCAAGACCGACGCCAAGATGAAGGAGCTGTTCCCCGAGGACGCCCACCTGCACCGCTGGCTCGACATGGCCGGCGAGCGCATCGCCTTCCAGGGCCTGCCGGCGCGCATCTGCTGGATCGGCCTGGGCGAGCGGCACCGGGCGGGGCTGGCGTTCAACGAGATGGTGAAGAGCGGCGAGCTGAAGGCGCCGATCGTCATCGGCCGCGACCACCTCGACAGCGGCAGCGTCGCCAGCCCGAACCGCGAGACCGAGAGCATGCAGGACGGCTCGGACGCGGTGTCCGACTGGCCGCTGCTCAACGCGCTGCTCAACACCGCGGGCGGCGCGACCTGGGTCAGCCTGCACCACGGCGGCGGCGTGGGCATGGGCTATTCGCAGCACAGCGGCGTGGTGATCGTCTGCGACGGCACGGACGCGGCGGCCAGGCGCATCGAGCGCGTGCTGTGGAACGACCCGGCGACCGGCGTGATGCGCCACGCCGATGCGGGTTACGAGATCGCCCGCCAGTGCGCCCGCGAGCAGGGCCTGAACCTGCCGATGCTCAAAGACTGAGTGAGACCGAGAAAGACCGAAACCCCATGACCACGACCCTGACCCTGGTCCCCGGCGCGCTGACGCTGGAGCACCTGCACGCGATCCACGCCGCCCCGACCCGCCTCGAACTCCACCCGCACGCCCAGCCCGCCATCCTCGCCAGCGCGGCGGTGGTGCAGGCGGCAGCGGCCGGTGACGCGCCCGTCTACGGCGTCAACACCGGTTTCGGCAAGCTCGCCAACCAGCGCATCAGCGCCGACGACCTCGCGACGCTGCAGCTCAACCTGATCCGCTCGCACTCGGTCGGCGTCGGCGCGCCGCTGCAGCCGGAGGTGGTGCGGCTGATGCTGGCGCTGAAGGCGGCGAGTCTGGCGCGCGGGTTTTCCGGCGTGCGCCCGGTGGTGATCGACACGCTGCTGGCGGTCCACAACGCCGGGCTGGTGCCGTATGTGCCGAGCCAGGGGTCGGTCGGCGCGTCGGGTGACCTGGCGCCGCTGTCGCACATGACGCTGGCGCTGCTCGGCGAGGGCGAGATGCTGCATGACGGGCAGCGTGTCCCCGCCGCGCCGCTGCTCGCCGCCCACGGCATCGCGCCGCTGCAGCTCGCCGCGAAGGAAGGCCTCGCGCTGATCAACGGCACGCAGACCTCGACCGCGCTGGCGCTGCACGCCTTCCTGAGCTTCGAGCCGGTGCTGGAGTCGGCGCTGGTGATCGGCGCGCTGACGGTGGACGCCGCGCGCGGCAGCGACGGCCCGTTCGACCCGCGCATCCACGCGCTGCGCGGCCAGCCGGGCCAGATCGACGTGGCGCAGTACTACCGCGCCTTGCTGGCCGGCAGCGCGATCCGCGCCTCGCACACCGAGGGCGACGACCGGGTGCAGGATCCGTACTGCCTGCGCTGCCAGCCGCAGGTGGTCGGCGCCTGCCTCGACCAGTTGCGCCACGCCGCGCTCGTGCTGGTGCGCGAGGCCAATGCCGTCACCGACAACCCGCTCGTCTTCGCCGAGGACGGCGCGATGGTCTCGGGCGGCAACTTCCACGCCGAGCCGGTGGCGCTGGCCGCGGACGCGATGGCGGTCGCGATCGCCGAGGTGGGCGCCATCGCCGAGCGCCGCATCGCGATGCTGATCGACGCCAGCGTCTCGCGCCTGCCGCCCTTCCTCACCGCCAACGCCGGCCTGAACAGCGGTTTCATGATTGCCCACGTCACGGCGGCGTCCGTCGCCAGCGAGAACAAGTCGCTCGCCCACCCGGCCAGCGTGGACAGCCTGCCGACCTCCGCCAACCAGGAGGACCATGTCTCGATGGCCACCTTCGCCGCACGCCGGCTGCAGCCGATGATCGCCAACGTGGCCACCATCCTCGGCATCGAGTGGCTGGCGTCGGCACAGGGCATCGAGTTCCTGCGCCCGCTGACCAGCTCGCCTGCGCTGGAGCGGGCACATGCGCTGCTGCGCACCGAATGCCCGGCGATGCCGACCGACCGCTACCTCGCGCCGGACATCGAGCGGGCCAGCGCGCTGGTGCGCCGCGGGGCGCTGTCGGGGGTGTTCCGGGGGCTGGCGGGGTTGCCGGCGTTGTGGACCTTGGGGTGACGGCGGTGCAAGCGCAGGCGGTTCATTTCGCTGGCGCCAGCTTCGTCACCGTGTACTGCCCGCCCACCTTGTCCGCATCGAACTTCACCTTGTCGCCGACCTTGACGGCGTCGAGCATCGCGGGATCCTGGGCGCGGAAGACCATCGTCATCGGGGGCATGTCGAGGTTCTTGATCTCGCCGTGCCGGAGCGTGATCTTCTGCTGGGCCTTGTCGATCTTCATGACCTCGGCGTCGGTGCTCTGGGCGTGTGCGGCCGGGCCCAGCAGCAGGGCGGCGGCCGTCAGGCCGAGAGCCGCCAGGCGGCGGGACAGGGGGATCGTCTGGATGTTCATCAGGGGCTCCTTCGAGACTTCGAGAGATTCAACGGTTCAGGGGTAGGGCTGGTAGACACGCGTGCTGCCGTCCGCGGCGACCAGCAGCACCTCGTAGGGCTGGCGGCGGCCGCCGTATTCCGGGCCGTCCATGCCGGGCGAGCCGATCGGCATGCCCGGCACGGTCAGCCCGAGCGCCTTCGGGCGCTCGCGCAGCAGGCGGTGGATTTCGCGGGCCGGCACATGGCCCTCGATCACATAGCCGCCGACCTGGGCGGTGTGACAGGAGCCGAGGCGGCGCGGCATGCCGAGCCGGTCGCGCGCCTGGAGATTGCCGGTGTCATGCACGCGGGTGCGCAGCCCGCTGGCCTCGACATGGCGGATCCAGTCGTTGCAGCAGCCGCAGTCCGGGTCTTTCCAGACCTCGAGCAGTGGTGGGGTCGCGGCCTCTCGGCTGCCCGCGTGCACGGTGCCCGCCAGCAGGCTGACCAGCAGCGCCGAGCCGGCGTGCAGCAGGGTGCGGCGCGCAGGCGGCCGGCCGGAGCGGGGGAGGTTCTCTTGCATCGTCATGATCAGTGTGCTCCTCAGTGATGGCCATGCCCGCTCGGCTTGCGCGCTTTCACCGCGGCCTCTCCGGCCGGCGCGGGCGCGCGCACCGGTTCGGCCAGCGGCGCGCCGGTCCACTCATGGGCGACGGTGCCCTTCGGGTGCGCGAACCAGCCGGGGTCTTGGTAGTCGCCCGGCTTCTGGTCGCGGCGGACCTTCAGGATGCTGAACATGCCGCCCATCTCGACGCCGCCGAACGGCCCCTGGCCGGTCATCATCGGCGCGGTGTTGTCGGGCAGCGGCATCTCCATCTCGGCCATGTCGGCCATGCCGCGCTCGCCCATGGCCATGTAGCCGGGAATGAGCTTCGTGATCTTGCGGGCGACGTCGGTGTGGTCGACGCCGATCATCGTCGGCACGTCGTGGCCCATCGCGTTCATCGTGTGATGGCTCTTGTGGCAGTGGAAGGCCCAGTCGCCTTCCTCGCTGGCGATGAACTCCACCTGGCGCATCTGGCCGACCGCGATGTCGGTCGTCACCTCCGGCCAGCGCGCCGACTTCGGCACCGGGCCGCCGTCGGTGCCGGTGACCTCGAACTCGTGGCCGTGCAGGTGGATCGGGTGGTTCGTCATCGTCAGGTTGCCGACGCGGATGCGCACCCGGTCGTTCAGCCGCACGTTCAGCGTGTCGATGCCGGGAAAGATGCGGCTGTTCCAGGCCCAGAGGTTGAAGTCGAGCATGGTCATCACCTTGGGCGTCGCGCTGCCGGGCTCGATGTCGAAGGCGTTCAGCAGGAAGCAGAAGTCGCGGTCGACATCGGCGATCAGCGGGTGCTTCGCCTTCGGGTGCGTGATCCACATCCCGTACATGCCCATCGCCATCTGCACCATCTCGTCGGCATGCGGGTGGTACATGAAGGTGCCGGGGCGGCGGGCCTCGAATTCGTAGACGAAGGTCTTGCCCGGCGGGATCGGGGGCTGGGTCAGGCCCGAGACGCCGTCCATGCCATTGGGCAGGCGCTGGCCGTGCCAGTGCACCGCGTGGTGCTCGGGCAGGCGGTTGGTGACGAAGATGCGCACCCGGTCGCCCTCGACCACCTCGAGGGTCGGGCCGGGCGACTGGCCGTTGTAGCCCCAGAGGTTGGCGTTGAAGCCGGGCGTCATCTCGCGCACCACCGGCTCGGCGACCAGGTGGAACTCCTTGACGCCGTTGTTCATGCGCCAGGGCAGGCTCCAGCCGTTGAGCGTCACCACCGGGCGGTAGGGGCGGCCGGTGGCGGGCTGCAGCGGTGGCGCGGTGGCCGCCGAGGTCTGGATGACCGGTTCGGGCAGCGCGGCCATCGCCACGCGGCTGACCGAGGCGGCGGCGACCGCGGCCCCGGCCGAGAAGAGGGAACGTCGGGAAATCATGGCGGAAGATCCGTGTGGGGTTCGCGATGCGCTCAGTGGCCGCCGGCGTCGGCGGCGGCATTGGCGGCGGCGGCCGGGCCGCTGCCGGCATCGAGCCGGGGGCGGCCGAGCAGGGCCTGCTGCAGGTCGGCGTCGGCGCGCCAGAACTCGCGCCGGGCGTCGATCGCGGCGTTGACCGCGCCGATCTGCGCGCGTGCGTCGGCCAGCAGCTCGAACACGCCGATCAGCATGCCGTTGTAGCGCAGCAGGTTTTCCTCGCTGATGCGCTGCTTCAGCGGCACGATCACCTGCTGCGCATGGCGCGCGATGTCCCAGGCGTGGCGCCAGTGGCGCCAGGCCTCGCGGGTCTCGGAGCGGGCATCGATGGCGATGGCGGCGGTGCGATGCAGGCTGGCGGTGTAGATCGCCTCGGCGCGTGCGACCCGGGCGTCGCCCCAGTCGAAGAGCGGCAGCTCCAGGCCGACCTCCCAGGCGCGGCTGCGGTGGCCGTCGCTGGTCTTCGAGCGCGAGACGCCAAGCTCGAGGGCATCGACGAAGCGTGTGGTGCGGGTCAGCCCCAGGCTGCGCGCGGTCTGCGCGGTGGCGGTGCGCGCGGCCTGCACGTCCAGGCGCTGCGCCAGTGCGCGGGCCTCGATGTCGGTCTGCGCGAGCGGCTGTGCGGGCAGATCCGGCAGGCGCTCGGGCAGCGCGAGCCGCTCGGCCTGCTCGCCCCACAGGCCGAGCGCGCGAACCAGGCGCTCGCGCGCGGCGTCGCGGCTGCGCTCGCCGCGCGCCAGGTTCAGCAGCGCGTCGGCCTCGAAGGACTGCTCGCGCGCCAGCGCCAGGCGGTTGAAGTTGCCCGCCTGCGCCATGCGCCGCGCCAGCTCGGCGCCGGCCTCGGCGGCCTGGTGGACCTGGCGCAGATAGGCCAGGCTTTCCTCGGCCGCCACCGCCTCGACCCAGGCGCGGCGCACCTCGGCGATGCGCTCGATGATGCCGATCGTCACCTGCGCCTGCTGCTGCGCGAGCTGCTGCGTGGCCATCGTGCGCGCCAGCGGCATCAGCAGCAGCCGGCCCAGGCCGAGGTGCAGGCCGATCTCGCGCTCGATCTCGTCGCCGCTGGTGGTGCGGCCGTAGCTCAGACCGGGATTGGGCAGACGGCTGACCTGCGCCAGCTCGGCCTGCGCGATGCCGAGCCCGGCCAGGTCGGCCTGCAGGCCGCGGTGGTTCAGCAGCGCCAGCTCGACCGCGCCGTCCTGCGACAGCGGCGCGGCCAGCAGCGCGTCGAGGCGTGCGCGCGCCTCGGCCGACGGGGCCTGCGCATCGGGCCAGCGCGCGATGTCGGCGCCAGTGGCCGCGCGCAGCTGCTCGCGCACCGGCGCGATCGCCGCGTCGGGCGAGGTCGTGGTGCAGCCGGCCAGCGCCGCGGTCGCCAGCAGGGCCAGCGTCAGCTTCAGCGCGGCCGGGGGTGTCCGGACAGCGCGGCTCATCGGGCACCTCCGGGGACGGAGGCCGCGGCCGCAGGCTCGGGCGCGTGGGCCTGCTTCAGATAGACGCGCCAGCCGCCGACGGCGTGCACCCGCGCGTTGGCGGCGCGCCAGTCGCCGGGGGCGGTCTCGGGCGGGGCGGACGCGGCGCGTGCGGCCAGCGTCGAGCGGTGGGCGAGCGGGCGCACCGCGGCGCCGGGGTCGGCAGGATCGCCGGAGCGGGCGAGTGCCGGCCCGGCCGCACCGGCCAGGGCCAGCGCGGCGGCAAGAAAACGGAACATGAATGAACCTCGTCAGACGGAAAGAGGCCGAGCGGACCGGATCGCGCCAGCACCGGGGCGGGCGACGGATCGACGGACGACGGATCGGATCAGGTCTGGCGACGAGGGGGGCGGAACAGCGCGTCCGGCGGGGCGTCGGCGGCGCCGGTGACCGGCACCAGGGCCGGCGTGGCCTGCGGCAGTCGCGGCAGGCTCAGGGAAGGCGGTGCCGGCAGTCCCAGGCTGGCATGGCAGATCTCGCACAGCGAGCAGCCGGCGTGGGCCGGCGTGGCCTGCGGGTCGGCATCGGTCGGCATCGACCGCTCTGCCGGCGCGGCATGGCAAGGCGGCATGTCCTGCGGCGACACGGCCACCATGACCGCACCGGGCAGGGTGGTCATGGCCGCCATCTCGGCCAGCGCCCAGCCGCGCAGCGGCAGCAGCGCGATCACCAGCCAGAGCAGCCAGCGCAGGACAGGGCGGGCAGGACGGAACATGCCCGACAGTATAGGCCGCGACCCTAGAATCCGGTCTTTCCGATCCTTCGTCCCGGAGCTTCCCGCATGAGCCACACGCCCGCCGACCAGGCCCAGATCCTCGCCCAGGCGCTGCCCTACATCCGCAAGTTCCATGGCAAGACCATGGTCATCAAGTACGGCGGCAACGCGATGACCGATCCGGCGCTGCAGAAGGCCTTCGCCGAAGACGTGGTGCTGCTGAAGCTGGTCGGCATCAACCCGATCGTCGTGCACGGCGGCGGCCCGCAGATCGATGCGGCGCTGACCAAGATCGGCAAGAAGGGCCAGTTCATCCAGGGCATGCGCGTGACCGATGCCGAGACGATGGATGTCGTCGAGTGGGTGCTCGGCGGCGAGGTGCAGCAGGACATCGTCGGCCTGATCAACGCCGCCGGCGGCAAGGCGGTGGGCCTGACCGGCCGCGACGGCGCGATGATCCGCGCGCGCAAGCTCAAGATGCTCGACCTCAACGACCCGAGCGTCGAGCATGATGTCGGCCAGGTCGGCGAGATCGATTCGATCGACCCGAGCATCCTGCGCGCGCTGCAGGACGACCAGTTCATCCCGGTGGTCAGCCCGATCGGCTTCGGCCCCGACAACGAGAGCTACAACATCAACGCCGATCTGGTGGCGTCGAAGCTGGCCGAGATCCTCAAGGCCGAGAAGCTGATGATGCTGACCAACATCCGCGGCGTGCTCGACAAGCAGGGCGAGCTGCTGACCGAGCTGACCTCGCGCCGCATCGACGAGCTGGTCGAGGACGGCACCATCTCCGGCGGCATGCTGCCCAAGATCGCCGGCGCGATCGACGCGGCCAAGTGCGGCGTCAACGCGGTCCACATCATCGACGGGCGCGTGCCGCATGTGCTGCTGCTGGAGATCCTGACCGACCAGGCCTTCGGCACGATGATCCGCTCGCACTGAGCCGGTCTGCCGCGATGAAGCGCGCCCCGGTCTGGCTCTTCGACCTCGACGACACGCTGCACGACGCCAGCCACGCGGCCTTCGGGCCGATCGCCGAGGCGATGACCGTCTACATCGAGCGCGAGCTGGCGCTGACCCGCCGCGAGGCCGAGGCCCTGCGCCGCCACTACTGGGACCGCTACGGCGCGACGCTGCTGGGGCTGATGCGCCACCACGGCGTGCGCGCCGCGCATTTCCTGCACGACACGCACCGGCTGCCCGGCCTGGAGCACCGGCTGCGCGCCAGCGCGCACGATCTGGCTGCGCTCGAGCGCCTGCCGGGCCGGCGCTTCATCCTGACCAACGCGCCGCGCGCCTACGCCGAGCGCGTGCTGGCGGCCCTTGGCATGACGCGGCTCTTCCACGGCGTCATCCCGATCGAGCGCATGACGATGTTCGGCGACCTGCGCCCCAAGCCCGACGCGCGCATGCTGCGAAGCATCGCGGTGATGCTGAAGGTGCCGCCCTCGCGCTGCATCCTGGTCGAGGACACGCTGGCGCACCAGAAGTCGGCGCGCCGGGTGGGCATGAAGACGGTGTGGATGCAGCGCTGGATGCGCCGCGCCGGCTCGCCCGCGCCGGTGTCGGCCGGACTGCCGGCGCGCCCGCGACGCTGCCGGCGACCGACTTATGTGTGTGCCAGAATCCGCAGCCTTCAGGCGCTGTCCCGCTCCGCCTGGTGAAGGGGCCGGGACCCGGCGCCCTGTCGACCCGTTTCAGCGCGCCTGCCGCCCCGTTCCCGATGCCCGATACCTCCGACGCCCCGGCCGCTTCCGCGCCCGACCACGAAACGGCTGCCGCCGAGCCGGCGCGTCGTCGCCCCAAGCCCGGCGAGCGCCGCCTGCAGATCCTGCGCACGCTGGCGCAGATGCTCGAGCGCCCCGGCGCCGAGCGCATCACCACCTCCGCGCTGGCCGCGCAGCTCGAGCTGAGCGAGGCGGCGCTGTACCGGCATTTCCGCAGCAAGGCCCAGATGTTCGAGGCGCTGATCGAGTTCATCGAGAGCAGCATCTTCGGTCTGGTCAACCAGATCTGCGAGCGCGAGGACGATGCCCGCGTGCAGGCCGCGCACAGCGTCATCGTGCTGCTGCAGTTCGCCGAGCGCAATCCCGGCATGACCCGGGTGATGGTGGGCGACGCGCTGGTGCTCGAGGACCCGCGGCTCGCGCAGCGCATGAACCAGTTCTTCGACCGCATCGAGTCGCAGCTGCGCCAGCTGATGCGCCGCGCGGCCGACGCGCGCGGCTCGGCCGAGCCGACCGTCGAGGCGGCCGCGCAGGCCTCGGCGCTGACCAGCTTCTGCATCGGGCGGCTGCAGCGATTCGCCCGCACCGATTTCCGCCGCAGCCCGGTCGAGCAGATCGACCTGGCGCTGCAGATGATGATCCACTGAGCCCCTCCTGCCGAACGATGAGCGACTTCTCCACCCTGATCGCCCGCGCCGAGGCGCTGCTGGCCCGGCTCGAGGCGGTGCTGCCGCAGCCGCCGGCCGCACCCGACTGGTCGGCCTCGATCGCCTTTCGCTACCGCCGCCGCGGCACGGGCGGCGGCGTGCTCGAGCCGGTGCGCCAGGTCGCGCCGCTGCGCCTGGCCGACCTGAAGGAGGTCGACGGCCAGAAGGAGCGCCTGGTGCGCAACACCGCGCAGTTCGTCGCCGGCCGCCCGGCCAACAATGTGCTGCTGACCGGCGCGCGCGGCACGGGCAAGAGCTCGCTGATCAAGGCCTGCCTGAACGAGTTCGCCGACCGCGGCCTGCGCCTGATCGAGGTCGACAAGGACGACCTGACCGATCTGCCCGACCTGGTGGCCCTGGTGGGCGAGCGGCCCGAGCGCTTCATCATCTACTGCGACGACCTGAGCTTCGACGAGGGCGAGTCGGGCTACAAGGCGCTGAAGTCCATCCTGGACGGCACCATCGCGCAGGCCTCCGACAATGTGCTGATCTGCGCCACCAGCAACCGCCGCCACCTGCTGCCCGAGCAGATGAAGGACAACCTGGGCGCGCGCCACGACGACAACGGCGAGCTGCACCCCGGCGAGGCGATCGAGGAGAAGATCTCGCTGTCCGAGCGCTTCGGGCTGTGGATCAGCTTCTATCCGTTCAGCCAGCGCGAGTACCTGGCCATCGTCGGCCAGTGGCTGCGCCATTTCGGCATCGACGAGGCCACGATCGAGGCGGCGCGCCAGCCCGCGCTGGTCTGGGCGCTGGAGCGCGGCTCGCGCTCGGGCCGGGTGGCCTGGCAGTTCGCGCGCGACTTTGCCGGCCGGGCCGAGGCGCCGGCCGCCGCGCCCGCATCGATCCAGGGCGACGGCCCGGAAGGGCTGGACCATGTCTGAGCCGATCGTCGTCGACGGCGCGGAGCCTCTGCCCGAGCGGGTGCCGGTCGAGGTCGCGGTGGGCGTGCTGGTCGAGCGCGACGCCGACGGCCGCGAGGGCCGCTTCCTGCTGACCTCGCGACCGGCGGGCAAGGTCTACGCCGGCTTCTGGGAGTTCCCGGGCGGCAAGCTCGAGCCCGGCGAGACGGTCGAGCAGGCGCTGCGCCGCGAGCTGATCGAGGAGATCGGCATCACCATCGGCGCGGTCCAGCCGTGGCGCGAGCTGGTGATGGACTATCCGCACGCGCGGGTGCGGCTGAACTTCTGCAAGGTCTTCGACTGGACCGGCGAGTTCGAGATGCGAGAAGCTCAGGCCATGGCCTGGCAGACGCTGCCGGTCGAGGTGGAGCCGGTGCTGCCCGGCACGATCCCGGTGCTGCGCTGGTTCGCCGAGGAGCGCGGCCACGCCGGGCCGACGCACCGCGAGACGCCGGCGGACTGAACCGCCCGGCCGCGCCCGGCGCCGTCGTCAGGCGCCGGCGTCGAAGTCGTCGGGCGGCTCGACCGCGCCGACGCGGTAGTCGCCGCTGGCCCAGGCGCCCAGGTCATGCTCGCGGCAGCGCAGGCTGCAGAAGGGCCGGTACGGGTTCAGGTCCTTCGCGAAGGGCGAGGGGGTGCCGCAGGCCGGGCAGGGCACCTGGCGCGGCGAGGCCGGTGCGGGCGAGTCGGGGGAAGAGATCATCGTCATCGCCCCCGAGTCTAGGCCAGCTGCGGCGCTCCCCGCCTCAGGCGCACAGCGTCAGCGGCAGCTGCACGCTGTCGTTCATCGGGCGCAGCCGGCCCTCGGCGTCGGCGCGGCTCAGCCGGATGGCCAGCAGCACCCGGTTGCCGCTGATCTCGGGAATCAGCTGCGAGGCCGGGTCCACCTCCAGGCGCACCAGCTGCAGCGCGCGGCTGCCGTTCAGGTTGAGCTGGAACAGGCTGTTGCGGAAGCCCGCCATCTGCTGGACGCCCGATTCGCGCAGCAGGCCCAGATTGACCTCGAGCGCCTCGGCCAGCGGATCGAGCACGCCGACCCAGCGCAGCAGATCATGGCGTCGCTTGGGCGCCGGCTCCTGCTGCCAGGCGAAATAGCCGGGCAGGTCGAACTCGCAGGTGCCGCCGGGAATGTGGATGCGGCTGCGCACCGCCATCAGCCATTCGTTGCCGGCCAGGGTCTGCTCGGGCCGGCCGGGCGTGGCCGCGAGCCGGCGGTGCGCGCCGACGATGCGGTCGACCGCCAGGTCCAGCGCCGCCTCCGAGATCGACGGAATGCCCCGGTAGCTCTCGAAGACCTTGTTCTGCCGGTCCAGCTCGCGCAGCAGGTCGGCCTTGAAGTCGGTGCGCGAGGTCACGTCCATGATCTCGAACAGCGTCGCCAGCGCGTAGTGGTGGTCGGTCGCGGTCTCGCGCGGCACCAGCAGGGCCAGCCGGGTGAAGAGCCGCTCGAGCCGAAGCATCGTGCGGATGCTCTCGTTGAAGGGATATTCGTAGTGGGTCAAGGCCTTGTTCTCCCCGATCCGGCCGGCCGGACGATCGGTTTCGATTGTTTCACAGCCAGCTTTGCCAGACATGGTCCACCGCAAGGGCGAGCTGGTCGCGGTCGATTCCGTCGTTGAGGATCACCGCATCGGCGACCGCACGGCGCTGCTCGCGGCCGGCCTGCTGCGCGATGACCCGTTCGACCGCCTCGGGCGCCCAGCCGTTGCGGGCGACCACCCGCGCGATCTGCGTGGCGGGCGTGCAGTCGACGACCAGGATGCGGTCGACCCGCTCGCGCCAGCGCCGGCCCGACTCGACCAGCAGCGGCACATCGAAGACCACCGGTGCGCCGGGCGGGGCGGCGGCGGCCTCGGCCTCGGTGTCCTCGGCGATCAGCGGATGCAGGATGGCCTCGAGCCGCTGGCGCTCGGCCGGGTCGGCGAAGACGCGCTCGCGCATGCGGGCACGGTCCATCGCGCCCTGGGCATCGATGGACTCGGGCCCGAAGGCGGCGGCGATGGCGGCAATCGCCCGGCCGCCCGGCGCGGTCAGCCGGTGCGCGATCGCGTCGGTGTCGACGATGTGCGCGCCCCGCGCGCGCAGCAGGCCGGCGACGGTGCTCTTGCCACTGCCGATGCCGCCGGTCAGGCCGATGCGCAGCGCGCGGCTCATGCCCAGCCCATCCAGCCCAGCACCCGCTCGCTGCCGGCGAGCATCACCACCAGCGCGCCGCCCGCCAGGAAGGGGCCGAAGGGCACATAACGACCCTCGCGCAGCGTCGCGGCCAGCTTCATGCCGATGCCGACGATCGCGCCGATCACCGAGGCGCCCAGCACGATCGGCAGCAGCATCGCCGGGCCCAGCCAGGCGCCCAGCGCCGCCAGCAGCTTGAAGTCGCCGGCGCCCATGCCCTCCCTGCCGGTCACCAGGCGGAACAGCTGCGAGATGCTCCACAGGCTCATGTAGCCGCCGACGGCGCCCCACAGCGCCTGTTCGGGCGACAGCGGCAGCCAGCCCAGCAGCGCGCCGAGCAGGCCCGCCCAGGCCAGCGGCTGCGTCATGCTGTCGGGCAGCAGCGTGGTGTCCCAGTCGATCAGCGAGGCCGCCAGCAGCGTCGCGGCGAAGCCGCACCACAGCAGCGTCTGCGGCTCGGCGCCGAAGCGCCAGCCGATGGCGGCGAACAGCAGCGCGCAGCCCAGCTCGACCAGCGGATAGCGCGGCGAGATCGGCGTGCGGCAGGCCGAGCAGCGCCCGCCCAGGCGCAGCCAGCCCAGCAGCGGGATGTTCTCGTGCCAGCGCAGCACATGGCCGCATTTCGGGCAGCGCGAGCGCGGGCGCGCCAGGCCGAGCGGGCGGCCGTCGTCGCCCGGCGCCGGCGGCACCGGATCGATGCCGAGCATCTCGGCGCTGTCCTGGCGCCACTGGCGCTCCATCATGACCGGCAGCCGGTGCACGACCACGTTCAGGAAGCTGCCGATGCACAGGCCGAACAGCGCCAGCGCTGCCGGGGAGAGCAGCCATTCCAGGGTTTGGGAATTCATCGGAAAACGGGAACGCCCCGACGCTCAGGTGCGGGGCGACAGGGCAAGCCAAGGAATGCCCATTCTGCGACATTCATGCGGCAGTCCCGCGGCTCAGGCCGCGTCGAGCACCTCGGCGAGCTCGCGGTCGATGCCGGGGCCGGCGGTCGCGCCGACCAGCGCCTGCAGCGGCACCGAGGTGCCGGCCGGCAGCAGCTGCTCCTGCGGCGGCACTGCGTCTTCGGGCAGGTGGCAGTCGCTGGTCATGCGCCGCGCCAGCGTGCGTTCGCGTGGGGTGGTGGCGATCTTGCGCAGGCGCAGCAGGCCCGGGGTCTCGCCGTCCGTGTCGGCCAGGATCTCGAGGCGGTGCTCGAACCAGCCCAGCTGCCAGAAGCGGTCGGCGCAGGCGCTCCAGATGTCGGCGCGCGCGCCGGCGTCATGCTCGATCAGCAGCAGGCCGTCCTCGCGCAGCAGGGCCAGGCAGTTGCTCAGCAGCACCGGCAGGTCGGCGCCGCGGGTGAGCGTGGCGGGCAGCAGGATCTCGTCGATCTGTCCGGCCTCCAGCCGCAGCGGTCCGCACAGCGGCGAGACGGTCGACAGCGGCAGGGCCAGCGGCTGCGCCGGATCGAGCACCAGATCGGGCTCGCTGCGTGCGCAGGCCTCGATGTTGAGCCAGCCGCTGCGGTAGCCGGTGCCGGCGCCCAGGTGCAGCCGGGTCGGCTGCCAGGGCTTCGGGTCGCGCCGGTGCAGGTGCGTCAGGCCGACCGCGCAGGCGTGGACCAGGATGTCGGCCATCGCCTGCGCCGGATCGAGCTGCTCGAAGTGCGCATGCTGCTGGCGGGTGCGCTCGACCCAGGCGGGCGTGCCGAACTCGCGCGAAAAGAACTCGCCCAGCGTGGCCTCGTCGACCCAGCTGACCGCCTGCTCGATGTAGCCCGGCACCCGGGTCGCGGCGGTGCGCTGCAGCACGACCGGCGTGCCCAGGCTCAGGCAGTGCGCCAGCAGCACCGGATCGACATGGCCGCTGCCATGCGCGTCGCACAGCAGCACCGCACGCGCCTGGCGCACGAAGGCATCGCGCTCGGCGCCGTACAGCGGCTGGTCCAGCACGCTGACCGGCACGCCGCAGGCCTCGATGCGGGCGACGAAGTCCTGTGCGGCGGCGCTGAACTCGCCCAGATGCAGCAGCTCGATCGGGCGGCCGTCGATCGGCAGCGGCACGCCCTCGGCATCCTCGGCCAGATAGGGCGCATGCACGAAGGGCACCAGCGGCACGCGGTCGGGCTGGGCGGCATAGACCGGCAGATTGGTCGGATCGCCGTCGACGACCGCCGAGCGCGACAGCAGCGCGACATAGTCGGTGTCGGCGGCGGGCAGCGCGTCCTGGCCGTCGGCGCCGAACTGCAGCAGGTTGACGAGCACGCAGGGATGGCGCTCGAGCTGGCGCTCGTCGAATCCCAGATGCGCGCCGAAGACGAAGTTGACCGCGTCATGGCGCAGCCGGTTCTTCGACAGGCTGACCCGTGCGCCCAGCCGCCGGAAGTGGTAGCGGAAATAGCGTGCCGGGTCGAGCAGCCCGAGCGCCTGCTCGTGGCCGGCGGGCTGGACGATGCAGAGATGGATGTCCGGCAGGGTCATGATCGGTCTGGCGCGGTCGGGCCGGCAGGAAGTTTCATTTCCCGGCCAGTCTAGGCAAGGCCGCGGCCTCGCGTCGGCCTGATCAGCCCGGTCAAGACCGCGCAAATCAGGGGCCGCGGGCTGTTGCGGCCGCTCAGCCCGGCTGGGCCGCCGGGGCCAGCTCGGCCCGCAGCGAATGCAGCAGCGCGAGGTTGTGCCGGGCCAGCTCGCCGCCGCGGCCGTGCACCGCGCCGTCGAGCTCCGGGCGCTCGCCGATCTCCAGGCAGCGGGTCCAGGCGCCCTCGATCATCGGCAGCAGCTCGCCGGCGCGGCGCGGCTCGCGTGCGGCCCAGTCGAGCATCAGGTCGCCGAGCGCGAAGAAGAAGTCGGGCGAGTCGGACCACAGCGCCATCTGCGCCGAGGCCAGCTCGATGCCCTCGGCATGGCGGCCGGCGCATTTCAGCGCATGCAGCCGGCGCACGCTGAGGTCGTGGGTCCAGCCCGGTGCCTCCGGGCTGCAGGGCTGCAGCGTCTCGGCACGCGCGAAGCAGTCGAGCGCGGCGGCCGCACGGCCGTGCACGTCATGGTCCTTGCCGAGCTGGTACCAGAGGTAGGCGTCGTCGGGCCGGTCGGCGATCTCGCGCTGCAGCAGCCGCGCGTTGCGGTCGGCCTTGCGCGCCAGCGCCTCGGGCAGGTAGCCGCTGTGGCCGATCGTCACCGGCAGCCGGCGCACCGGCAGCGCGTGCTGCGGCTGCTCGTGGACCCGGCCGCGGTAGCGCACCGTGCCGGGCAGCAGCCGGCTGATCCAGCTCGAGGCGATTGCCTCGCCGCCGGGCTCGCCGCCCTCGAGCGCATGGCGGCTGTCGACACGCAGCGAGCCGACGAAGTCGGGCTTGCAGGTGCGCAGCGCCGCCAGCACCTGCGCGCCGTCGCTCAGCCATTCGTCGCCGTCGAGCACCAGATGCCAGTCGGCGCCGGCCAGGTCGAGCGCGGCGTTGCGCGCCGCGGCGAAGTCGTCGCACCAGGCGAAGTCGGCGACCCGGGCACCGGCGGCCCGGGCGATCTCGCGGGTGCGGTCGCTCGAGCCGGTGTCGAGCACCACCATCCGGTCGACATGGCGGCGCACGCTGTCGAGCGTGCGCTTCAGGCCGGCGGCCTCGTTGCGGACGATCATCACCAGGGCGATGCGGTAGAGGCGGGCGGGTTTCGGTCGCATGAGGATTGGAATGAAGGATGGAGGGAGTCAGGGTGCGGGCAGCGCGGCCAGCGGCACCGGCGGCAGGCCGGCGTCGAGGCGGTCGACCATGCGGCGCACCAGCGCGGCGAAATCGCGGGCCAGTCCGGCGGGGTCATGCAGCGGATCGGCCTGCAGGCGCTGGTGCAGCTGCTCGCGCAGCGCCGCCCGCCGGGCGGCATCGCGGCCCAGGCGCACCGCCTCGATGTGCAGCCGCTCCGGCCCGTCGCAGACCAGCTCGGGCAGGCCGACCGCCTGCAGCAGCGCCCCCGCCCGGCGCGAGCCGGGGCTGCGTCCGCGCCGGCTCAGCACCGGCACGCCCTGCTGCAGGGCCTCGAGGCAGCGCCGCTCGCCGCTGTCGGGAAAGGTGTCGAGCACCAGATCGGCCAGCGGCAGCCGGGCCGCATGGCGGGCGGGCTCGAGTTCGGCGGCGAAGATCAGCCGGTGCGGGTCGATGCCCAGGCCGGCGGCGGCCTGCTGCAGCCGCGCACGCACCACCGGGGTGGCGCCGCGCAGCCACAGCACCGCGCCTGCGGTGTCGGCCAGGATGCGGCACCAGGCGGCGAACTGCTCGGGCAGGATCGCGCCGGGCCGGGCAAAGCAGGCGTAGACCATCGCCGTCCCGGGCAGGCCGCAGTCGGCGCGGCTGGGCCGCTCGCAGGGCTCGGGTGCGGCGGCGGGCGGCTCGGACGGGCGATGGCGCGAGGGCATCTGGGCGATCGCCTCGACCGTGTCGGCGGCCAGCTCGATCGGCGTGCGCTCGCGGTCGCCGACCAGGTAGTCGATGAAGGGCGCGCCGGTGCTGCCGGCGCCGTCGGCCCAGGCGATCTGCAAGGCGGCCGGATGACGCGCCAGCGTGGCCAGCCGCCGGGTGTCGGCCCGTGCGTCGAGCACGGCCAGCAGATCGAGCGCGTCGGCGCTGATCGTCAGCGCCAGGGCGTCCTCGTCGCTGTCGGCGCAGTCGTGCCAGGGGCTGTTGGCGGGGTCTGGGCCGGTGCGCTGCTCGATGCGCTCGCGCAGCTGCTGCAGTCGCGCATCGTTCCGGGCCGGCGACTCCTCGGGCAGGTCCGCATAGACCGTCAGATCGAACTGCGCCGGGTCGAGCGCCATCAGCATCTCGACGATCGGCCAGGGCGAGAGCGCGCCGGCGGGCATCGTGCCCAGCAGCAGGCCCAGGCGCAGCCGGCTGCCGGGCGCCCGTGCGGCGCGGCGCCGTGCCGGGCTGCGCTCGACGCGCCGACCCAGGCGCGCCTGCACCGCCTGTTCGGCCGCCTGGCGCAGTCGTGCCGGATCGTCGGTGAAGGCGGCGAGCAGCGCCGGATCGGGGGCGGTCCGGATCTCCGGCCGTGCTGGGGCTGCAGCGGGTGCGGGTGCCGGTGCGGGCTGCAGCGTCTGCTCGAGCCGGCTCAGGTCCTGCGCCAGGGCTGGCCAGTCGGCTTCGGTGGCGGCGGCGCGGGCCGCCTGCAGCGCGGCGCCGCTGTCGCGGGGATGTTCGGCCAGCCGGGTGCGGTGGCACCAGGCGGCCTCGGCGGTATCGCCCTGCAGGGTCAGCGCCTGCCCGAGCTGCTGCAGCGCCGCATGGCGGGTCGGTGCATCGACGCCGGTCCTGGCCAGCGCGGCCGAGGCTTCGCGTGCCGCTTCCTGGGGGCGCTGCAGCTGCTGCCAGGCCGCAGCCCGTGCCAGATGCCAGGATGC
>RRZT012204252.1_pt1 | contig 19080 bp, 14 predicted proteins | sample 2165551 | NCBI WGS metagenome assembly RRZT01 (sample SAMN10456910, study PRJNA506462) | wastewater metagenome | biome: wastewater; feature: sludge; material: wastewater sludge; isolation source: wastewater sludge with Escherichia coli K12::gfp cells carrying plasmid... | place: USA: Moscow, Idaho... | reverse complement strand
TGCTCGCCACTTCGTATTCGTAGGGGCCCATTATACCACCGTACCTTCTTTAACAAATGTGGCGGCGTGCTCACGCGCGGCCTCGTAGTCCTGCGCTAAAATGAGGTAAGCTTTCGTGAAGCGCTTTGCGTTCGGGTCTTCCGGCTCAATGGCGCGCTCCATTAAAAGAACACCGTCCGTTTCGGAGACCTCGTGAAAACCCATCTTTTTGTGGAATGCCACGGCGGCATCGTTCGGCAGATTGATGTGCGCTGTAACGCGGCGGTAATTTGCATAGTGCATGATGTCCAGCATCAGGCTGTATAAAGACGTGCCCACGCCGCTGTGCAGACATTTTTCGGAGACGTACAGCTGTGCGTCGGCAGAGAACAGGTCGTCTTTCGGAATATCGCGGTCGGTCAAAAAGCAGAATCCCGCCGTCTGGTTGTTGATCTCCGTCAGAATCCACATACGGCCGTATGTATAGGTGTCGATGCGCTGCACGTACTCGGCGAGCGTCGGCACTTCGGTGTCGGGCGTGTAGTGCGTCTTTTCGACGTAGGGTGTGTAAATTTTGAGCATGGACGGGCCGTCCCACTCGTTCGTTCTGCGTACTGCAACTCTGAAATCACTCATATTTTCAGTTCCTTTCGTTCGTAACTTCTGCATATAGGGGAATAGACGGTGCGGCACCGGGGCGCGAGACCGCAATGGCAGCGGCTTTTGCCGCGAGGGTCAGCGATTTTTTCGGCGAAAGCCCATCCAGCATACCGCGCATGAAATAGCCCGTGAACGTATCGCCGGCCGCGGTGGTATCGACCGCACGGACAAGCTCCGCCGGGGCAAATACGCGCTTATCTTCTTTGGCGTACCACGCGCCTTTACTGCCGAGCGTTAAGACTGCGGCGGCGTGCGGGTATTTTTGAAGGAGCTTATCCAAAATAGCGGTGGGAATCTTTGTGCCGGTCAGCTGTTCGCCCTCCACTTCGTTCAAAACGAACACGGAAACGAGCGACAGATTGCACTTTAAAACGTTTTCGTTCATCGGGGACGGATTGAGCCAGATCTCCATGCCGCGCGCATGGGCTTTTTCAAGAATATACGGCAGCGCGCTGATCTCGTTTTGCAGCAGAAGAATGTCGCCTGCGCCGAATTGCGCAAGCACGCGGTCGGCATATGCTTCATCCACAGCCCCGTTGGAGCCGCCGAAAAGCAGAATGGCGTTCTGTGCCTCTCGGCTGACCTGAATGACGGTGTGCCCGCCCGGCATATCGCGCGTTTCGATGAGGGAGGTATCTACGCCGTTTTGGTTCAATAAATCGCGCAGGTGCTCGCCGTCCGTGCCGATGAGTCCCGCATGGCAGACGGAAAGCCCCGCCCGCACAAGCGCAATGGACTGGTTTAACCCCTTGCCGCCCGGGAACACGGTGCGGCTTTCGCTTTGAATGGTCTCACCGCCCTGCAAAATGTGGTCGACCTTATAAACATAGTCTGTATTGAGTGAGCCGAAATTCAAGATCCTCTTCAAGGTTTTGCACTCCTCTGTTTCAAAATCAATACAAGAATAGCACGAACAAAGCCCGCCGTCAAGGAAAGCAGGACAAAAGAAAAAACGCAAAAACCCAATATTTCAGCGGTTTCGCCAAGGCGGAACATATTCACAAAACGCGCGAAAAGTGGTATAATATTTCGGTTAACGAGCAAACCGAGTTTTTAATCCGTTTTTTGCCGTATCCCGCGCATGCAAAACGGCGCGGCCGGTTTTGAATTTTTTGAAGCAGTTTGAAGTTAAGAACGATAAAGAAAGGGATTGATAAAGATGGGAAAAAGAGAAAATTTGCGCAACGTAGCCATTATTGCACACGTTGATCACGGCAAGACCACCCTTGTGGACCAGCTTCTGCGCCAGAGCGGCGTTTTCCGCAGCAACGAAGCCGTAACCGAGCGCGTCATGGACTCCGGCGATTTGGAGCGTGAGCGCGGCATTACGATCCTCTCCAAAAACACAGCTGTCATGTACAATGACATCAAAATCAATATTGTCGATACCCCGGGCCATGCCGATTTCGGCGGTGAGGTGGAACGTATTCTGATGATGGTAGACGGCGTTCTGCTGCTTGTCGATGCGTTTGAGGGATGTATGCCGCAGACGCGCTTCGTTTTAAAGAAGGCGCTTGGTCTTGGCAAAAAGCCGGTCGTTGTCGTCAATAAGGTCGACCGTCCGGGCGCACGTCCGCTTGAAGTCGTGGACGAAGTGCTTGACCTCTTCATTGAGCTCGGTGCAGACGAAGACCAGCTCGATTTCCCGGTGGTCTACGCTTCTGCACGTGACGGCTACGCCATGAACCAGCCGGACGAAAAGGGCACGGATATGAAGCCGCTGTTTGAAGCCATTATAAACGATGTTCCGGCGCCGGAGGGTGACCTTGACGGCCCGACGCAGGTGCTGTTCTCCAACATTGACTATGATGAGTACGTCGGCCGTATCGGTATCGGCCGAGTGGAGCGCGGCTCCGTAAAGGTCGGCCAGACCGTTACCATCTGCAGCAGCACAAGCGACGAAAAGCGCAACGCGCGCATTACGAAGCTCTACCAGTTTGAGGGCCTCAAGCGCGTGGACGCAGAGAGCGCAGAGCTCGGCGACATCGTGGCCGTTTCCGGCATGGCAGACCTCAACATCGGTGAGACCGCCTGCGACCCGGAGCACGTGGAGCCGCTGCCGTTCGTCAAGATCGACGAGCCGACCGTTTCTATGATGTTCATGGTCAACAATTCCCCGTTTGCGGGCCGCGAGGGCAAATATGTCACCTCCCGCAACCTGCGCGACCGCCTGTTTAAGGAGGTCGAAACGAACGTTGCTATGCGCGTGGAAGAGACGGATTCCGCCGATACGTTTAAGGTATCCGGCCGCGGCGAGCTGCACCTCTCCATTCTTATCGAGCAGATGCGCCGCCAGAACTACGAATTCCAGGTCTCCCGCCCGAGCGTTATTTTCAAGGAAGAAAACGGCAAGAAGCTGGAGCCGATGGAGCTTTTGATGATTGAAGTTCCGGATAACTACGTCGGCGCGGTCATGGAAAAGCTCGGTACCAGAAAGGCAGAGCTGCTCAACATGGGTACCCGCGACAGCGGCACCACGCACCTTGAATTCAGGATCCCGTCCCGCGGCATCATGGGCTACCGCTCCGAGTTCCTTACGGACACGAACGGCAACGGCATCATGAACCACGTGTTCGATTGCTACGAGCCGTATAAGGGAGATATTCAGCAGCGCAGCACCGGTTCTCTCGTTGTACACGAGACCGGCGAGTCCACGGCTTACGGCCTGTTCTACGCACAGGACAGAGGCCGCCTGTTTATCGGGCCGGGCGTACCGGTTTACGAGGGCATGATTGTCGGCAGCAACCCGAAGGGCGACGACATCGTCATCAACGTCTGCAAGAAGAAGCACGCGACAAACACCCGTGCTTCCGGCTCCGACGACGCACTGAAGCTGACCCCGCACACCGTGCTCTCTCTGGAGCAGTCCCTCGAGTTCATCGCGGACGACGAGCTTGTGGAGATCACGCCGAAGAGCATCCGCATGCGCAAAATGGTGCTGAGCAAAGAGCTGCGCATGAAGCAGGCTGCGAAAAAGAAGTAATTTATAAACCTGACCAACGGAAAAGACACACGGAGAGCCAATGAATATCGTTATTTTGGATCTGGAGTGGAACGGTGCGTACAGCCGCCGTCTCCACGGCTTTATCAATGAGATTATCGAGTTCGGCGCTGTCAAGCTCGATGCACAACTGAATATCACAGACCGGTTTTCCTGCTTTGTCAAACCGCAGGTGACAAAAAAGATCAGCGCGATTATCTCGGACCTCACCAACATTACGGATGCGAATCTTTTGGACGCGCGCCCGTACATGCAGGTGATGAGCCGCTTCAAAAAATGGGCGGGCGACTGCGTGATTGCCACGTGGGGCACGTCGGACATTCTGGCGCTGATTGAAAACTGCCGCTATTTCGGCGGTGGGGAGACCGTTCCGTTTTTGCAGCGCTATGTCGATTTACAGCAGTACGTGGAAAAGCGCCTTGGCGAGGACGGCAAGGAGCAGCTTGGGCTTTCCAAAGCGGCAGAGCTGCTTTCCATTGATGACGGTGCGCTCGACCACCACCGCGCGCTCGACGACAGCGTGCTGTCCGCCATGGTGCTGGAGCGCATTTACACAAAGGATACGTTCCGCCCGTTTATTCAGGACTGCAAGGACCCGGAGTTTTACAGACGCATCACGTTTAAAACGACGTATATCTGTGACGTGAACAGCCCGTTGATCGAAAAAGAGCATCTGCATTTCACGTGCGAAAAATGCGGCGGCGAAGCAAAGCGCCGCGGCAAATGGACTGTGAAAAACAAGAGCCTGCGCAGCATATTTAAGTGCGAAAAGTGCGGCTATGAATTCTGCGGTCAGCTGCGCGTGAAGCAGAAGTATGAGGGTATTATCGTGAGCCGCAAATCCATTCCGCTGCCGAAAATCGAAAAGCCGCGCCGCGCCGAAAACGCAGACATCGCCGATATGCGTCTGACAATCAAGGAAAACGGTGTGGGACTGCTGACGTTTAAGGCGTGGGAGAATATCCCGTACCTTACGCACTGCTTCTCCACGCGCATCGGCGGCGTGAGTGAAGAAGAGTTTGCTGCTATGAACCTCGGCTTCAACCGCGGCGACAGCGACGAAAATGTAAAAGAAAATTTCCGTCTCATCGCTCAAGCGGCGAATATTCCTGTAGAGAATATAACGGCGGGCGCGCAGGATCACCACACGAACGTGCGCCGTGTCACGATGAAAAACGCCGGCACGGGTATTTGGAAGCCGAAGGACATGGAAAGCGTGGACGGCCTTGTGACGGATGAGCCGAATCTGCCGCTGCTCATTTACGCGGCGGACTGTGTGCCGCTTTACTTCTACGACCCCATTCATCACGCCATTGGGCTTTCGCACGCCGGTTGGCGCGGCACGGTGAACGGCATGGCAAAAGCTACCGTAGAGAAAATGCAGGAGGAATTCGATACCCGCCCCGAGGATCTGCTCGCGGCCATCGGTCCGTCCATTGCAAAGGAGTGCTTTGAGGTGGACGCCCCGTGTGCGGAGGAATTCCTCGCGCTGCCCGACAGCGACAAATTCGTCACGGACGACGGCAACGGCAAATTCCACGTTGATCTTTGGGCGTGCAACCGTGCGTTCTTATTAGGTGCAGGCGTGCTGCCCGAGCACATCACAACGGGCGGCGTGTGCACCATGTGCAACAGCGACCTGCTGTTTTCACACCGCGTGACGCGCGGCAAGCGCGGCTCTAACGCCGGGTTCCTGATGCTCAGGGAACAAAACGCATGAGCGTTTGCACACTGTGCCCGCGAAAATGCGGTGTTGACCGTGAAATAATGCGCGGCTACTGCCAAAGCGGCGACAAAATGCACATTGCGCGCGCGAAGCTCCACTACTGGGAGGAGCCGCCCATCAGCGGTACGCGCGGCAGTGGCACGATCTTTTTTACCGGCTGCTCGCTGCGCTGCGCGTTTTGCCAGAACAGCGAGATCTCCGGTGAAAGCCTACACGGCAAGGATTTTACGGTTGAAGAATTTATCGAGACGATAAAAAAACTCGAAGCTATGGGCGCGCACAACATCAACCTTGTTACGCCGACGCACTTTGCATCGCAAATTGCCGAAGCGCTGCGCATCTATAAGCCGCGCGTGCCCGTTGTCTACAACTGCGGCGGGTATGAATCGGTCGAGACACTGCGCATGTTAGAGGGGCTCGTCGACATTTACCTGCCGGATTTCAAATATGCGGACGACGATCTCGCCGTGCGGCTTTCCAATGCGCCGCACTACTGTGAAACGGCGCTTGCTGCCATTCATGAGATGGTGCGACAGACGGGCGAAAATGTGTACGACGAAAACGGCATGCTGCAAAAGGGCATCATCATTCGGCAACTCATTTTGCCCGGCCACACGCGCAATTCCATGCAGGCGCTGGAGCTCATCAAACAGCATTTCCCGGGCGTGCCCGTGAGCCTGATGAGCCAGTATACGCCGATGGGACGTGTTTTGCGCGAGCCGGAATTTGCGGACATCAACCGCCGCATCACCCTGCGGGAGAGCCGCAAGGTACAAAATTATATGTTGGAACTGGGTTTGCCCGGCTTCTGCCAAAAGCGCAGCGCCGCCGGCGAACGTTATATACCGGATTTTACACAGTTTGACACGGTCAACTTAGGGGAGGAAAAATCCATGCAGACAACGATCCAGCTTCTTTCACCGATGGAAAAAGTCATGGCGCAGGAAGAAAAGACCTTTGCGCCGTACCCGAAGGCGAGCGCTCTGCGCGGAGAAGAGACCGCGTTTCAGGCCATCGTCACGGGCGAGGGCGAGCACTACATTGAGGTGCGCACCGATGCACCCGTTAAAGTGGCGGTGTACCGCGAGGGCTATGTGCCGTGCACGCTTTCCGCGTACCCGGACAGGTTCGATGATGACTACATCACAACAGAGCCGAGCACGTTCCCGGATGTGCTGTATCCCGTCACGGACGGCGCGGTGAACGTCAACGGCCGCGAGGTGCTATGGGTGAGCCTCAAAGTGAACGACGATGCCGCGGGCGGCGATTACCCTGTGGAGATCAGCGCAAACGGCAAAAGCGAAATTTTCCGTTTGACGGTCGTGCCGGTCACTTTGCCGGAGCAGAAGCTCACGTTCACGCAGTGGTTCCATGGCGACTGCATCGCAGCGCGCTACGGCGTGGAGATTTACGCAAAAGAGCACTGGGCATTGTTAGACAAGTATATGCGCATGGCATCGGAACACGGCATGAACATGATCCTGACGCCGGTGTTCACTCCCGCGCTCGATACCGAGATCGGCAAAGAACGCCCGTGCACGCAGCTTGTGGAGATTACAAAGAACGACGCGGGTTATCATTTTGATTTCGCAAGGCTTGCCCGCTGGGTGGAAACCGCAAAGGACTGCGGCATTTCTAAGTTTGAGATTTCCCACTTCTTCACACAGTGGGGTGCAAAATGTGCGCCGAATATCTACGTCACCGAAAACGGCGAACGCAAGCTGAAATTCGGTTGGCATACTGCGGCAACCGACCCGGAATACGCGGCATTATTGCATGCGCTGCTGCCGCAGCTGCTTACATTCTTTGAAGAAGTAGGCGTTGAAAAAAGTGACCTTATGTTCCACATTTCGGACGAGCCGAGCGAGGAGCACAAGGCGGACTACTTAAAGGCGAAAGCTGTTGTGGAGCCGTATTTGCCCGGCTGCATTCTGCGCGACGCGCTCTCGTCGTATGATTACTACACGGAGGGGCTCGTCAAGCACCCCGTCGTCGCGACGAATCATATCACGCCGTTTACCGAAAACGATGTGCCGGATCTGTGGGCGTACACCTGCTGCGGCCAGTGCGTGGACGTGGGCAACCGTTTCCTCGCGATGCCCTCAAACCGCAATCGCATTTTGGGCGTGCAGATGTGGAAGTATCACATCACGGGCTTCCTGCACTGGGGCTATAACTTCTGGAACTCGCAGCTCTCCAAAGCGGTTATCGATCCGTTCAAGGTGACGGACGCAGGCGGCGCGTTCCCGGGCGGCGACGGATTTTCCGTCTATCCCGGCGAAAACGGCCCGCTGCCGTCGCTGCGGCAAAAGGTTTTCGCCATGGCGCTTTATGATATGCGCGCGTTGTCGCTCGCCGAAGAAAAGCTCGGGCGCGAAAGCGTCTTAAAACTGCTCGGAGACGGCGAAAGCATGACGTTTGCAAACTATCCGCGCACATCGTCCTATCTGCCTGATCTGCGCGAGCGCGTGAACGAAGCCATCGGAAATGCGTGCAAATGAATTAATTTTTTAAAGACTGTCGTACTGTTTCGGTGCGGCGGTCTTTTTTCTGAAATTTGCTCTACCCATATTTGTCGTTTTGTGCTATGATGAATAGAAACAAGGAAAGGAATGACCGAAATGTTAAAGACTTCTGAAACCACCGAAAAGCTGCTGAAGTTTATCGACGCTTCTCCGTCGTGTTTTCATGCGGTGAAAAATATATGTGTAATGTTGGAAGACGCGGGCTGCATTCGCCTGCTTGAAAATGAAACCTGGACGCTCGAAAAGGGCAAGCGCTACTTTACGACGCGCAACGGCTCCTCCGTTTTGGCGTTCTCCGTGCCGGAAAACTATAACGGCATGCAGATTGTCTCCGCGCACAGCGATTCCCCGACGTTCCGCGTAAAGAGCGGCGCGGAGATCACCGTAGAGGGTCACTACAAAAAGCTCAACACCGAAGGCTACGGCGGCATGATCCTTTCCACGTGGTTTGATCGTCCGCTGTCGCTTGCCGGCCGCGCCGTGGTGCGTACCGAAAGCGGCGTAAAGAGCGTGCTTTTGAACATTGACCGCGACCTGTGCATCATCCCGAGCCTTGCCATTCACATGACGCGCGGCATGGCAGACCACAAGTTAAACCCGCAGGTCGATCTGCTGCCCTTGCTCGGCGGCGAAAACGCCGATTATAACGCGCTCATCGCGGAAGAGGCAGGCGTTAAAAAGGAAGACGTCATCTCGAGCGATATGTTCCTCTATCCGCGCCAGCACGGCGTTGTATTCGGCATGGAGAACGAATTTATTGCATCCCCGCGCCTCGACGACCTCCAGTGCGCGTTCTCCGCAACGGAAGCGTTTTTGAACGCGGAAAACAAAGAAAAGCTGCTCATCAGCGCCGTGTTCGATAACGAAGAAGTCGGCTCGCTGACAAAGCAGGGCGCAGATTCCACGTTCCTCACGGATACCGTGCGTCGCATCGCTTCCGCGCTCAATATCCCTGAAGCGGAGTGGCTGCGCAAAATGCCGGATAGCTTCATGCTTTCCGCCGATAATGCCCATGCCGTGCACCCGAACTACACGGAAAAGTGTGACCAGACAAACCGCTGCTACTTAAACGGCGGCATCGTCATCAAGTACAGTGCAAACCAGAAGTATACGACGGATTCCGTTTCCGCCGCCGTGTTCGGCGAAATCTGCCGTAAGGCCGAGGTGCCGGTGATGATCTTCCACAACCGCTCCGATATGGCGGGCGGCTCTACGCTCGGCAACATCTCAAACGGTCATCTGTCGCTCAACACGGTCGATATCGGCATCCCGCAGCTCGCGATGCACTCCTGCGTGGAAACGGCGGGCGAAAAGGATACTGCGTACATGGTTAAAGCCATGACAGCGTTCTATAACGCGGATATCCGCCAGACGGCAGACGGCATGTATACGTTTTAAGTTGCAATCGGCATAACTCTCTTGAAAGGAACGAATATAACAATGTGGGCAGATGAAACGGTGTTTTACCAGATCTATCCCTTGGGCTTTACCGGTGCGCCCATGCCGAACGACGGCGTGTGCGTGAACCGCATTCAAAAGGTCAAAGGGTGGATTCCGCACCTGAAAAAGCTGCATATCGGCGCGGTGTATTTTTCCCCGGTGTTTGAGTCGGACAACCACGGCTACGATACGCGTGATTTTACAAAAATAGACTGCCGCCTCGGCACGAATGAAGACTTCAAAGCCGTGTGCGATGCGCTGCACGAAAACGGCATCAAAGTTGTGCTCGACGGCGTGTTCAACCATGTGGGCCGCGGCTTTTTTGCGTTCCGTGACGTGCAGGAGAAAAAGTGGGACTCTCCCTATAAAGACTGGTTTCACTTGAATTTCGACGGTAACAGCGCCTATAACGACGGCTTTTGGTACGAGGGCTGGGAGGGACATTACGAGCTTGTCAAGCTCAATCTCTATAACCCCACCGTTGTCGAGTACCTTTTAAACTGCGTCGGCAGATGGATCGACGAATTCGGCATCGACGGCCTGCGTCTTGACGTGGCGTACATGTTGAATGAAGATTTCATGCGCCGCCTGCGCGCGTACTGCGACGGCAAAAAGCCGGAGTTTGTGCTCATCGGCGAGATGATTCACGGCGATTACAACCGCATCACCGCAGACGGCCTGCTGCACAGCGTGACGAACTACGAGTGCTACAAAGGGCTTTACTCTGCGTTCAATTCGATGAATCTCTTTGAGATTGCGCATTCGCTCGGGCGGCAGTTCGGCCCGGAGCCGTGGACGCTGTACCGCGGCAAGCACCTGATGAACTTCGCCGATAACCACGACGTAACGCGCATCGCAAGCATTTTAAACGACGAAAAGCAAATTTACCCGCTGTACGGCGTGCTGTTCGCCATGCCGGGCATTCCGTGCCTGTATTACGGCAGCGAGTGGGGCGCAAAGGGCGAAAAGCATGAGGGCGACAGCGCCCTGCGCCCGTGCTTCGATGCACCCGTCGAAAATGAGCTGACCGCGTTTATCGAAAAACTCGCGAAGGTGAAGACCGAAAGCCGCGCATTGAATTACGGAGATTATAAGAACATCACCATTCAGAATAAAAATCTGCTGTTTGAGCGTCATTGTGATCATGAGACGGTGTTTGTTGCCGTCAATGCGGAAAACGCGCCGTGCTCCATAGACGCCCGCGGCGAGTACAAAGCGGTCGATTTTTTAACCGGCGAAACAAGCGACATCCACGGCAGGGTGGAGCTGCCGCCGTATGGGGTCAAATATTTGAAGCTCGTATAAACCGAATACTTTAAAACCGGTGTATTTTTTAGAAAAAGCAGATGTGTCACCAAAATCGGTAGATACATCTGCTTTTTGTCGTGTTTATGGCGTGTTTATCCCGCCTTCTCCATTTCTGTTTTCAATCGGTGCAAAATGCGCTTTTCAAGCCTTGAGATGTACGACTGCGAAATGCCGAGTGCATCGGCAACTTCCTTTTGCGTGTGCTCCTTTTGCCGGTTCAGCCCAAACCGCAGCTCCATGATCTGCTTTTCGCGCGGGTCAAGCTTTTCAACGGCACGGAGCAGCGTTTGCTTTTCCGATTCCTGCTCGATGCCGCGATTCACAATGTCGGGGTCGCTGCCGAGTAGATCGGAGAGCAGGAGCTCGTTGCCGTCCCAATCCACATTCAGCGGGTCGTCGAGCGAGATCTCGTTTTTCAGCTGCGCCGTTTTGCGCAGGTACATCAGAATCTCGTTTTCAATGCACCGCGAAGCATACGTCGCAAGCTTGATGTTGCGCTCCACGCTGAACGTATTTACCGCTTTGATGAGCCCGATGGTGCCGATGGAAATGAGGTCTTCCACATTCACGGCAGGCGATTCAAATTTTTTCGCAATGTACACAACAAGCCGCAGGTTATGCGTAATGAGAGGGTCGCGTGCGTTCGGTTTTCCGTCACGGATGTTCTGAAAAACCACCTGTTCTTCCGCTTTCGTCAGCGGTGGCGGAAGCGTTTCCGGGCCGTTTATGTAGTGGCAGGTGTCTTCGTTCAGCTTTGATAAAAAGTGAGCAAAAATTTCGCGCATGCGGGTGAGAAAATCGTGTTTCATGGGATGTCCTTTCCGGGTTTTAAACCCTGTATCTGCGCGGCGTCACACACGGCGGCGCCGACGAGCGCCTGAAAACTCCCTGCGGAAAGCGTGCGGTCGGTCACGGCCACCCAGCATTCGATTGATATGCCCGAAAGCGAAGCCGCATCCGGCCGAAACGCGGGCAAAACACCGTCCGCTCCGAGTGAAGAAAACGGGATGAGCCGCATAGAAACAGCATTTTCCGTGCTTTGCATTCCGAAATTCGGCGGCAATATGGCACCGAGCGCACGCCGATCCGCAACGATGGCAGGCGTGCCGGAAAAAGGCTCCGTCAGCGTCAGCCCCGTGTCAATTTTCGCCGGCAGCGTGACGGTTTTGCCCTGCCGTGTGATGGTCAGTTTTGCGAAAAACACGTCCGGCTCCTTTTTGCGAAACAGGCGGTCGAAGCCGTACAGCACGCCGTAAGAGACGCACGTGAGCAAAATGAGCGTCAATGCGGAAATGTTAAAATACACCGCGCCGTTTGCGAGCAAAATGCCGTGTATCGGCAGAAAATACGTCGCAGCCGTCAAAAGCCCGGAAAGCGCCGCGCCAAACAAAAACAGCAAAAAAACGGCTTTTAAAAGCTGTGTCATCGGCTTTGGCGCAAACGCTGCCGCGCACAGCGCCAGCGATTCCAACAGCGCCAGCGGAAACAAAACAACCCCCGGCAGCGCGGGCAGCAGGGCAGAAAGACCAAACACCCCGCCGAGCACGGAAGCGAGCAAAAGCCTTTTTCCCGTAAGCGGCAGCCGCAAAAAACGCCGTACCGCGCTGAGCAAAAGCGCGTCTATGTAGAGGTTCACGATGAAAAGCAGGTCGGCATAAACGGTCACGCTTTCACCTCCCGACACCAGTATACATGTGGGACAAATTTTGATTCTGTCACATTGTGCCGCCGGGAAAAATTTTCGGAAAAGGCGGCGGAACGCGTGCTGCTTGCGGGTTTTGCATTGACAAAATCCGCATTGCCTGCTATGCTGAAAATACTTTTGGAGGTGGCGTTTATATGAACCGAATTTCTGTTTTTTACGAGCACATGGCAGAAGCCATGAAGCAGGAGAATATTACATTAGATGAAGTGTGCGCGGCGGTAAAACGCTTTGGCTTTGACGGTGTGGAGCTTGATGCGAACCGCATTAAAAATGAAGGCGATGTAATTTTGCCTGCGCTGCAAAAAGCCGGTCTTTGCGTGAACGGCATTTATAATTTTTTCGATTTCGGTAGCGAGACGGGTTCCCCGGAAAACGACCGTGCGGAATCTCTGCGCGTCATAGACTGCTGCGAAAAAGCAAACTGCAAGTTCCTGCTTGCCGTGGCGGGTTTTTTGACGGAGGACGAAATGGTGCGCGGCAGCGCAAAGTATGAAACCCGCCGCCTGCGCATGGCGGCATCTTTAACGGAGCTTACAGCGGAAGCGGAAAAGCACGGCATCACGGTTGTCATGGAGGAGTTCGATAACCTTACGGCGCCGTACTCCCGTGCCGATGAGCTCATGTGGTTCATGCGGCATGTGCCCGGTCTGCGCTGCGGCTTTGATACCGGCAATTTCCTTTATAATGAGGAGGACGCGGTGAAAAATTTTTCCCTGTTCCGTCCGTACATTGCATCCGTGCACTGCAAAGACCGCGCGTTTACGGAAAACACCGGCAGTCCGTGCGTCACGGTCGCAAACCGCAAGCTGTATCCCGTGGCGGTAGGCGACGGCAATCTGCCCATTGAAAAAATGATGCGTGTTTTGCTTGACTCCGGTTACACCGGCAGCTTTGCGGCAGAACATTTCGGCTCCATAGAGCAGCTGAAATGCATGGAGCGCTCGGCGGCGTTTTTGAAGCGGGTACTCGGGGAGAAGTGAGGCTAACAATTTGTAAATTGGAGATACTATGGAAAATCACAGAATTTTGATTGTTGAAGATGATGAGGCTATTGCGGGTGCGGTCAGCCGCATCATCGAATCTTGGGGGTTTACCCCGCGCTGTGTCCGCGATTTTCGCGATGTTCTGCGCGAATTTACGGATTTCGACCCGCATCTTGTCCTCATGGACATCACCCTGCCGTTTTTTAACGGCTACCACTGGTGCAGCGAAATCCGAAAAATATCCGCCGTGCCGATCATTTTCGTCTCCAGCGCGTCGGAAAATATGAATATTGTGATGGCGGTAGACATGGGCGGCGATGATTTTATCGCAAAGCCGTTCGACCCCTCCGTGCTTATGGCAAAAATTCGCGCCGTTTTGCGCCGTACCTACGACCTCGGCGACCGTGTGCCGGTCATTGAGCGTGGCGGCGCGGTCTTGAACCTGAACGATGAGACCGTGACGCACGACGGCCAAAAGGTGCAGCTCACGCGCAATGAGTTCCGCATTTTGCAGACGCTTATGGAAAGCCGCGGCAAGGTCGTCAGCCGCGAAACGCTCATGACACGCCTTTGGGAATACGACCTGTACATTGAAGAAAACACGCTGACCGTCAACATGACCCGCCTGCGTAAGAAGCTTTCCGGCATCGGCCTGACCGATTTCATCACGACGCGCGTCGGCAGCGGCTATGTCGTTTTGTGAGGTGACCCATGAAGAAAAAAGAAAGCGCGCTGTTTTTCTCATACCTGTGCGCACACATTTTGCAGATCGCGTTTTTGCTGCTGTGCTTTGCCATTTTTGCGGTGATTCTCTATTTATACGATTTGCCCGCCGATCCCGTTTTGTACGCGGCGCTGCTGTGCGCGGCGGTGGGGCTTTTAAGCTTTATTTTAAGCTATCTGCGGTTTCATAAGCAGTTTCGCCGGTTGGAATCGGCGCTTTTGAATCTGCCCGAATCGCGCGATGACCTCCCGGAGCCCTCGGGCAGCACGGCCGTGTGTTATGACGAAGCCGTGCGCATGCTGTGCACCAAGCTCGCCCAAAGTGAGACCGACCGCCGCCGTGGGCAGGAGGAGAACACCGATTATTTCACCATGTGGGTACACCAGATCAAAACGCCCATCTCCGCCATGCGGCTGATGCTCGGCGAAGAAGATACCCCGCGCAGCCGCGCACTTTCCGCAGAGCTGTTCCGCATAGACCGCTATGCCGAAATGGCCTTGAATTACGCGCGCCTAAACAGCACGTCAAACGACCTTGTGTTCGCCAAAGTCGAGGTCGAACCCGTCATAAAGCGCGTCGTGCGGCAGTACGCCGGGCAGTTTGTCCGCAAGCACATCGCGTTAAAGTGCGATATTGCCCCGGTGCAGGTCTTAACGGACGAAAAGTGGTTGGCGTTCATTTTGGGTCAGCTGCTCGCAAACGCCGTAAAATATACGGAAAGCGGCACCGTGACCGTCACCGTCACAAAGAATAAGGTCTTAAAGGTCAGCGATACCGGCATCGGCATCGCACCGGAAGACCTGCCGCGCATTTTTGAAAAGGGCTTCACGGGCTATAACGGCAGGGCAGAAAAGAAATCGACGGGTCTCGGCATGTATCTGAGCCGCCGCGCCGCCGATATGCTCGGCCACACGCTTTCCGTGCAGTCCGCCCCCGGCGCAGGCAGCACCTTTTCGCTCGATATGAAGGAAAGCAATTTACAGGTGGAGTGACCTTACAAAAATGTAAGTTCCGCCTTTCATTTTGTAAGGTGAATCGATGTTCTGCGTCCGCTTTTTGCTGTATACTTTTGTCAACGAATTGAAAAAGGAGACTTATTTATGGCTGTTTTGGAAGTCAATGGATTGAAAAAGGTATACACCACGCGGTTCGGCGGCAGCCGCGTGCAGGCGCTCACGAATGTCACATTTGCCGTGGAGCGCGGCGAGTATGTCGCCATCATGGGCGAGTCCGGCTCCGGCAAAACGACGCTCTTAAATATCCTGGCGGCGCTTGACCGTCCCACGGAGGGTGAGGTGTTCTTAAACGGCCGTGCACTCTCAACCATCGGCGAAAAAGAGATTGCTTCGTTCCGCCGCCAGAACCTCGGATTCGTTTTTCAGGATTTCAACCTGCTTGATACCTTCACCCTGCAGGATAATATTTTTCTGCCGCTCGTTTTGGCGGGCAAGCATTTCCCGGAGATGCAGGCGAAGCTTCTGCCGCTCGCGCAGCAGCTCGGCATTGCAGATCTGCTCCAGAAGTACCCGTACGAGGTCTCCGGCGGCCAGAAGCAGCGCGCCGCCGTGGCGCGTGCGCTCATCACCTCACCGCAGATTCTCCTTGCGGATGAACCCACCGGCGCACTCGATTCCCGCGCGTCCGACAGCCTTTTATCGCTCTTTGGCGAGATTAACCGCGCCGGTCAGACGATTTTGATGGTTACGCACTCCACTAAGGCCGCAAGCCATGCCGGCCGCGTACTGTTCATCAAGGACGGCGTTGTGTTCCACCAAATTTACCGCGGTGGTTCCACAAATGAAGAGATGTTCCACCGTATTTCGGATACCCTCACCGCCATGGCGGCAGGCGCGTAACGGGAGGGCACGAAAATGAATAACTTATATGTGCGCTTGGCGGCGCAGAACATCAAAAAGCACCGCCGCAGCTACGTGCCGTTTATGCTGGCGGGCGTTTTTGTGGCAGCGGTCAGCTACATTTTAAATTCGCTTTCCAATAATACGGAGCTCGGTCCCACGTCGCAAATGATGTTCACGCTCGGCAGCACCGTCGTCATGCTGTTTGCCGTTATATTTTTGTTTTACACGAACAGCTTTTTGATGAAGCAGCGTAAAAAAGAACTCGGTCTCTATAATGTGCTCGGCATGAATAAAGGCCACATTGCCCGCGTCATCGGGTTGGAAACGCTTTTCACGGCGCTTATCGTTATTGTAGGCGGCTGCGCCGTCGGCATTTTGCTTGATAAGCTCACATTTCTCATCGTTGCCAAAATGATACGCATCACGCCGAATTACGGCTTTCACATCATCCCGAAAAGCCTGCAGTACGTTGCTGTTGTGTTCGGCGTAATCTACGTTTTGATTTATATCTCGAATGTGTTTCGTGTGCGCATTTCGCGCCCCATAGAGCTTCTGCACGGCACGAACGTCGGCGAGCGCGAGCCGAAGACGAAAGCGTTTATGGCCATTCTCGGCGTGCTGTGCCTCGGCTCCGGCTATGCGCTTTCCATTCTGTCTTCCCGTGAGCCTGTCCTCGCCATCTCCCTGTTTTTTGTTGCCGTCCTCCTCGTCATTATCGGCACGTATTTTCTGTTCACGGCGGGCAGCATCGCGCTTTTAAAGCTTTTGCGCCGCAATAAAAATTATTATTACAAAACAAGCCACTTCATCAGTGTTTCCGGCATGCTGTATCGCATGAAGCAAAACGCCGTCGGCCTTGCGAATATCTGCATTCTCTCCACCATGGTGCTCGTCATTTTGTCCTCCACCTGCTCGCTGTGGTTTGGCGCCGAGGATATGATCCACACACGCTACCCGGCAGATGTTCTGGTGAGTATGGAAGACCCGAACCACATGGTCGACATGGACACCTTTCTGACCGATGAGCTGAAAAGTGTTCCGGGCGGCAGCTATACGTCCTATGAATTCCTGACCGGCTACGATTCCACAGAAGAAACCGAAGACCATTCCTCTGCAATCTTCATGAAAGACGGCACCGCGCAGGTCGACTCCATCACGCGTAACGTGCTGTTTTTTTCCGCAGAGACCTATAACCGCATCACAGGCGAAAACGTGACCGTGGAACCGGGCACGGCGCTTTATATGAGTGTAGACGGCGTACCTATGCCGGACACCATGACATTTGCGGGCACGACGTATACGCTTTTACCCACGCCGAAGTCCTTTAACCTGCGCGGCAGATATCACGCTTACGTCTCAAAGCCGTATGTCGTTGTTCTGCCGGATTATGCGGAAAAAAGTCAAGTCATCACGCCCACCGAGTACTACTGCATCTCGCTCGGCAAACTGAGAGATGAGGAACAGCAGATGTTTTACGATGCGATCCTCGAAGACGTTACGACCATCATGCCGGACGAAGAAAGCGTATTCTGGGACGAAGACGGATACTTCAATTTTGAGTGCCGTGTCGAAAATACGAAGGAAATTCGCAGCATGTATGGCAGCTTCCTCTTTATGGGCATCTCGCTCGGCTTTGTGTTCACCATGGCGGCCGTGCTCATCATTTACTATAAGCAGATTTCCGAAGGTATGGAGGATAAGAACCGCTTTGCCATCATGCAGCAGGTCGGCCTCAGCCAAAAGGAAGTAAAGCACGCTATCCATACGCAGATTTTGACCGTTTTCTTCCTGCCGCTCATCACAGCCGGCATCCACGTGATGTTCGCGTACCCCATCATCCGCGCTATTCTGCGCGCTATGATGCTCAGCTCCGAAACGGTGTTTATTACCTGCACCGTCGCGTCGTTCCTCGTATTCTCCGTGCTCTATGCGGTCGTCTATGCCCTCACCGCAAAGGTGTATTACCGCATCATCAGCGAAGATAACAAATAGAGATTACAAGATTTATTCCTGCAAAAAGCCCTCCGCCTCCCGAAAAATCGGAAGCGGAGGGCTTTGCAATTTTTGTTTGAAGATTAAACGTTGAAGCGGAACAGAACGATGTCGCCGTCCTGCATTACATACTCCTTGCCTTCGCTGCGTACAAGGCCTTTTTCTTTCGCGGCCGCCATGGTGCCGCATGCCATCAGGTCGTCAAATGCAATGACCTCGGCACGGATGAAGCCACGCTCGAAATCGCTGTGAATTTTGCCCGCAGCCTGCGGGGCCTTCGTGCCCTTCTTAATCGTCCAGGCGCGCACCTCGGGCTTGCCGGCGGTCAGGTAGGAGATGAGACCGAGCAGGGAGTAGCACGCGTTGATGAGGCGGTCAAGGCCGGATTCGGTCAGACCCATGTCGGCGAGGAAAAGTTCCTTTTCCTCCGGGTCCATGCCGGAAATTTCGGCTTCGATCTCCGCGCAGATCGGCAGCACAGCAGCGTGCTGCTCGTCGGCGATCTTCTTCACGGCGAGATAGCCGGGGTTGTTTTCAATGCCGTTTGCAAAGTCGGATTCGCTCATGTTGGCGGCGAAAATGATGGGCTTGTTCGTCAGCAGGTTGACGGAAGCGAGCAGCTCGGCTTCCTCCTCGTCACACGCCACGCTGCGGGCGGGCTTGCCGGCATCCAGCGCCTCGTGTACGCGCTCAAAGAACTCCAGCTCGCTCTGGTACTTCTTGTCCGCCTTGATCATCTTTTTCGTCTTGTCAATGCGGCGGTCAAGCACCTCAATGTCGGAGAGAATCAGCTCAAGGTCGATTGTCTCAATGTCGCGGGCCGGGTCGATGGAGCCCTCGACGTGAATAATGTCGTCGTTTTCGAAGCAGCGCACCACATGAACCACCGCGTCCACCTCGCGGATGTTGGAGAGAAACTTGTTGCCGAGGCCCTCGCCCTTCGACGCGCCCTTCACAAGACCCGCAATGTCCACAAACTCGATCGTCGCCGGGGTGAACTTTTCCGGCTCGTACATTTCTGCCAGCTTATCGAGGCGCTTGTCCGGCACGGCAACAACGCCCACGTTCGGCTCAATGGTGCAGAACGGGTAGTTCGCAGACTGCGCCCCCGCATTCGTGATCGCATTAAAAAGTGTGCTCTTGCCGACGTTCGGCAGACCGACGATACCTAATTTCAT
>RRZT011418574.1_pt1 | contig 19090 bp, 18 predicted proteins | sample 2165551 | NCBI WGS metagenome assembly RRZT01 (sample SAMN10456910, study PRJNA506462) | wastewater metagenome | biome: wastewater; feature: sludge; material: wastewater sludge; isolation source: wastewater sludge with Escherichia coli K12::gfp cells carrying plasmid... | place: USA: Moscow, Idaho... | reverse complement strand
CATGGAGCCTGAATACCCGTCCAAGAAAATCGCTCGGGTTCCGATCTCCGATAGAGGTTTACAATGAGCTCCTGCATAATATGGAGCTCGCCATAATTGCTACTAAACATTAACTGTTGCAGTTGGTTCTTGAATCCGCCCATAATAATCTCTGTTGTGGTCTCCTAATTTGTAGGAATCGGAATCAAGCGCAACTTTCCCACATTGCTTGCAAATAAGGAAGCCGTCATGCTGGCCATTTTCTTCCTCACCTTTATTTACCATAACTAATTGCTGGTTACGTGCAAATGCAATTTGGCCTTTTTCCCCAAGTGAATTCCAAATAAATCTGTCAGTGCCTTTTGGGAGAGACAGTTGAGCATTTGTCGCATTCGTGAATATTTGATCATCACTGTACTCATCAATCTCTTTATGGCCCTCCGGAAATACAACTTGCGGAGTAATTACGGTTCTAGCTTGGAGAGTGGCTGTGCTGCTGCATAAAGGGCAATCCTCTTGCTCAGGCTCAGTAGGGCGAAATCCTGCGGTGTATTGACAGACCGGGCAGTAGACATAATAGCGGCGTTCATCAAATAGACGTTTAGCCCGATCCGGGACACTGCTAGAACCATTTGCAGCTACTGTGCCTACTCGGTAAGTCTTTTTGTTTACCACAACAAAACGCCCAGGGGCATATTCCGAAAGTGCAACATTCAACCCTTGCTGGGGGCGTTGAAGTATCCTTACTTTTGGATGTCTTCCGTTACGATCGACACCACCTTCAATTTGAAGTGCGCAAAGATCGCGTGGAAAAGCATATGCAGGAAGAAAGCCGCGGCTAAAGAGAAAATCGATGAGGTTTCTTTCTGAAGTCTCAAGATCATCAATGCTTGTGGGCCTGATATCACTCAGATCGTTCATAAAAGCTTTGGCTACTTGCAATGGTGTAACTATATATGACGCAGGGAGCCACTTCAGTATAGATGCGTAAACATCTTGGGCAGATTCCGATCCAGAACCTTTAAGCCATTCATTAAACGCATACAAACTAAAATCCCCTGTTTCATTGTAGAAGTCCATGGTTTTTCCGAGCACAGAGAATATACCTGAGCCACCCGGGATATCTGGCCGGGAGTGGAAAAAGGATTGAATGAGTTGAGCACGAATATGCCTTTCGATAATTTTTGGATTCTCAGTATCAATGCTGGGTAAAGTAGGTTCACCAGCTATGATTGGTTCTGGATTCTTAAAATAATGACTATCATGAGGGTCATTTTGAGCGTAGGTTACGACGGTGGATATTGCCGACCCGCGGCGCCCGGTTCGTCCAGCCCGCTGCTGGTAATTCTGGCGCATTGGTGGAACATTACGGAGTCCAACCGCCACCAATGATCCGATATCTATGCCCACCTCCATTGTCGTCGTACTGCTTAGAACATCAATTGAGGTATCTTCTGGTGAAACTAGGATATCCCTAAACCTGCGCTCGAAATCTTCTGTAGTTGTCGTAGATTCCTCTATATCGAGGTGTGAAAGTTGTGCAGTATGCTCCTCTACTGAAAGATTGAATGGATTGGCCTTTCCCTCAAGTACGGCAATAACAGGATCTCTGAAAAATGATTTACGAGCACGAAGGTAATCTGTCGCTCCGGGAAAAACTGGCGTAACCTCTTTAGCCAAACAGTTAGGGCAACACCCCCACCATTCTACTGGAGATACTATTGAACATTGGGCACACTGAAACCACACATGCTTATCTGATGAAAGCTCCAGTGCTATCCTCACCGGATTAAGAAATAACCCAGGATCCTTTGTGCCAGATAGACATATTTCTTGAGCAAGAACATCAAACACTTTCTCAATATTGGGTATTACTTCGCGCAGAAAATTATGATGTTTTGGTTTTAAGGCGCCAGATGGTTTAAGACCTTCTGAGATGGGATAACCTGCAGCCTGTGTACGCACACCTCTTGCTAAATTGGCATTTATCGCAAAGCTGTTTGCAAATGATTGAATCCAAATAATGGTTATTCTGTTTAGATCATCCTCACTTATTCCTGCCAGTGTTGCAATTTTTTTCCGGGGTTTTTTGGCAGGCACAAGGTGAGCAAGAGTAAGCGCCCCGACAGAATAAAAAGGGGATCCAAGGTGCCGGAGCAATAGCGAATAAAAGCCGGGAGGTGCGTCGGGTGGAGACTCTTCTAAGGCTTCAACTAGATCACCTGAATAATAATCCCGATGACTTTTCACATCTCTACGTAAATGTTCACGGTCAGAACCATCGAACAATACTAATGAATGTTTCGATAACACATGGAGAATCGCTACATATATCTGGCCAAGTTTCGGTTCTCTATTAATATTCAGAAGCTCCTTGACCCCTAACAACAACAACTGCCTAAAAACATCACTTTCAATCTCTCTAGGTATATCTCTTGCGAGACGTGCTGCCTTTTGACGCCCGTCTGAAAAAAGAAGGGATTTGCGGCCTCCGTTAGGGGAGCGATCTGTTGGTGTAAAACTTTGTGGCTGAAGCTCTACTTGGGTGCGGATTAGTTGTGCAAAGGGAGCTTCACCTTTGGTCGTCAAATCCATTATCTTGGTTCGGCCTTTTTGCCACGAACGTGTACAAACCGGGCACTCGTTATTAAAGGAAAAAACTGAGTGCCCTGAAATTAGTATTGAACCGTCCGGACTTAAAAGTTCAACGAATTGTCCCAACTCCGTTTCATTGGGTCTATTGCAATTCAATCTCCCGGTAGTTTTGTGAAGCCAAATACTTGATCCTTCATAGCTTCCTGAAATCTCAGTTGCGCGACGATTCACTTCGACCAAATAATGTGCTTCCAATAAGCCGCCTTCCCCCCATAAGCCTTCCGAGGGTTGATGCCAGAGGAAATCACCGTGTTCTTTCTGAAGATATCCCCGTATGAATGCTGCTCCACAATCCCGATGGGTCAACACTTCATAAACCCGTGAACCACACTCACATGTCAATTTTGGCGAAGAGTGTATCTTCCCCATAATCCCTTTTCTTCCTGTATCGCCTGAGTTGCAATTCGGATTAATACAGGCATATATTCCAGGCAGGCCACGGAAAAATAAATGAGATCGAACCGGTGCATAGACCCGCCCCGTATCTTTCTCCTTTGCAAATGACATTAAGGCGAGCAGGCTCTCAAGAGCCTTATCCGAAAATGGATTGTCTGGAAAAACCTGTGCGCAAATGTCCCTAAGCTTCTGAGGCTTGGAAGTGATTTTATTGGCTATAAGAGCTGCAGGGCCATATCCATGCAACCACACAAATATGTTATTCTGGAATGATGGAAAATCATCGAGCTCTGGATACTCCTTTTCGCCAAGCCTAGAAACTAAACGATTGAACTCTTTTTTTGCATCAGCTAGATTATCGCCGGCAGCATGAAGGGTAGAGTAATCATATTCAGCCAATATTGATGTTTCTTCAGAACTTGCGGTTCTTTGATTTGGCTTTTCCTGCTTTTCTCCGGTTATCAACTCAAATTCCTGCTGATGCTTTTCGTGACCAGTCAGGTTAGCGGCAAATTTCTTCATGCGAGTCCCCGCCTCTGGAGTAGATCCCAAACTGGCACTAGTCAGGATATACCTGACACGGTCTCGCGGAATTCCTAAACGTGCGTGAAGTCGACGCAAAAGGTAGGCGACCTCCGCTCCACCAGAACCCCTATACATATGTGCTTCGTCAAGAACAACAGTAAAGAAGTTCTGCTTATCAGCGGCAAGCCAATCTTTGGTTTGGTTAAATATGGATCGTTCTATAGGTCGCAACAGCATATATTCTAGCATTGAATAATTTGTTACGAGAACATCAGGGCAGTGTGCTTGCATCTCTTGCCTAGAGAACATCTCTGAATCTTCAGGGCCTGTTGAGAACGATTTCGCGACAAAGCGTTCAAGGTTTTTGGCAGGAAACTTACCTTCCTGATCTAGGAGTTTGCATGTCTCGTCGGATAAATCCAGAAATGATTTTTGAATTAGAGACCCAAGGCGTGTTTTGTCTTTGTCTAGATCCTGCTCGCCAGGATAGGGAGTCCGACTTGTGTACATGCCAAAAGCAACGTAATGAGCGCGATTCCCTTGGAGTTTTTTAGCCACATCCTTTTGGCCAAGTAAGCGGCGTAATCGAGAGATTTGATCATTTACCAAGGCATTCATTGGATAGAGCAGCAAAGCGCGGCATCCTGAGAGTTCCCATGAACTCGGTCTGGAGGTAGACTCGATTGCAAGCGAACCAAGAATAGGCATAAGAAAGCTTTCTGTCTTACCCGAGCCAGTGCCTGTCGCAACAATAATTTCTCGGTTATCCCCCAGAAAGAGTTCGATAGCGCTAGCTTGATGCTGATAAGAAATTTCTGGGATACCTGTTATTCTGTGTTCTGATGCGATACTTAGAATATCTTTCGCGGCTTGAAGGATTTGTAGTTGTGAATATGGTTTTCCCGGGACGTAGAAGGGTGCGGCTTCTAGACGGGGTTCCTGAAAGATGACCCCTTCTGCTTCAAGTAGCGAATTTCTTCCGCCGATGAGCCCTACGTCCCATATGTGATATTGCGCTTCAAGATATTGAATGAGCTTTCGCTTCATTCCCTCAAAAACTCTACGCGCTGAATAAGCTACTTTTTCATCCATTGTTCACTACCTTACATCCAAGACTTTTTAAAGCGATTTGTAGTGTCGGCCAGCATCTTGGGTAGCGACATACCCATTCATTTAACTTAGAATTATAGTTGCATACGGCGAAAAGAAGTCGCCTAACTATCATCGGAGGCTGCAAAGGTAACCGTAAAAAAATAGTATCCTTTCTTGTGATAACTGATGCTGTTAATGGTCGATCAGCAAGTGACGCAAGCCCATATTGCAAGCGAAGGTTGTCTTGAACCGAGGGACCTTCAAGAAAGGTTAATTTGTTGTTTAGGGCTTTACCCAAGAAATATCGGTAGTAACTGCCCAAACCTACTCTAAAAAGGCCCACTCCATCAAAAGTAGCAGCACCCTTGTCATTCCATTTTAGCCACTGGGGATGCTCTTTATTTTGGTTAGTGCAAGGGTAACTGTTTACACTAAAAACCTCCAAATTGTTTTCAATTATTGAGGAACTTAACAATCCTACAGAAGCTTGGATCAAATTCCGCGCCCATAATGGAGTTTTTTCGCCAAAATGACCAAGCCAGGAGTTGAGCGATTGAGCAGGCAAATGATTAAAAGAATCGGTTTCAATAAGCCTTGCAGCACCTGCCCTAAAAGCTCTTGGAAAATGTCGCTGCAGTTCTTTAGTTGGAGCAACACTTAATAAGAGAGAAATTTCATCATTCAATCTAACTGTCCTAGTCGGTGTGGGGGCCCAATAGCCTTGGTCAAGCCTTTCAGCTTCGCGCATGTCTTCAATCGTTCGCAGTGCTTGATTTAGTAACTGGGGAAAACCGCCTCTTGAAAATTGCTCTTGAAGTCTGTTTATGTGTACTTCCTGAGATTCAGATATAGTTGAGAAGCTCAGAGCAGCCAAGACACCTCGGGCTATTTCTATTGAATCTAGATTTGGAGAAAAGCTGTGATGCATAGAATCATGTGCCTTTTTTCTTTGTAAGAATTCTATTTCTTCCAATAAAAGAAAGCAACTTTGCTTAGCCTTAATTATTTTTTGTATAACAGAAGCGGCCTCGCTTGATTGAACAGTTTTTATCTTAAATGGAAACCTTGCGTTAATGCCTACCCTGCCTTTTGCAGTTCGAGCAGGTTATCGAAGTAGAACGGCTCTGTCGCATTAAGCGTTATTCGTCCAAATCGCTCATTTGATTACATTGAATAAAATTCCCTATAATTGCTTAATGCGACAGAGCCTGCATAAGCCGCCTAAGGGTGCCAGTCGAGGCGATTTCACCCCCCCGCCCCCCGCCAAATCTACGCCGGAATTTTCGTCCCCACACCAAATCTTCACCGCAGCACTATTAGTGACACGGGACTGCTTTATGGCCCTTCAGCTTAACGAACGCCAAGTTCCATGCGGAAGTTACAAAAAAACAGCCCAGAGAGCACCCCCCGCCACCCCCGGATACAGTGGCCATCGCCCGCCCCAAAAACGGCCCAGAGTAGCCAACTAGGGGTACCAGGCGGGGCGATTTCACTCCCCTCCCCCGGCAATCTGCGCCGGAATTTTCGTAGTCACGCCAATTTTCAGTGCAGCACTATTAGCTGCCCTTTGATAGCGCCCTGCCATCACTGATCCCTTCCCTATTTGTTTCTCAATATCCCATTCACTTTCATCCACTCAACCAAGGAGGCCAGCTATATCCATCTTTTTCAAATCAACTAACCATCAACTAGAAAATGAAAAACGCCCTAGATCATAATGACAAAGGGCGTTACAAATGAGCTTAAATTATTTGGTTTTTTGTTAATAGCTACATAATGTCAACAATATGTTAATCAGTCAGGCCAAGATTTTAAAGGTTGTTACTGGAACTCGAATTTATTCTCGATTTGATTCTTTGTTGTTCTTGTTGATTAGGCTTTTCTGCATTCACTGCGGATTCCCGCTTCCGTAAATCTGCTGCTATTTTCTGGTGAAAACCAGCCTGTTTTACTGCCTCATTTGTGGCTTGTTCATAATAACGAATATTAGCTTGAGCATGCGATGCAATATCTAGCCCTCGCCTTCCATATTTATTACTATGATTCTCATATTGAATTAATACTTGCTTTTTTTCTTCAGCTTTTGCCGCCATTTCTTTAGCCTGATCGGCATAATAGTTAGCCAACTGTTCATGATCAATATAAGTTATGGCATTTCTAGCGTCAATGTTCTGCGCTTCTTGCTGACCGAGTTGTGCACACGCAGACAATAGAGAAAACATCGCTAAAACTAAAAAGTATTTTGTAAGTTTTTTAATCATGATAGTAATACCTCAAAACAGGGGACATATATGCATCCTATCTGGTCAATACAATCATGTATATTGGGGAAACTATTGTTCTTCAATAAGTAAAACCATTAGATGATATCGTCTCTAATTGAAAACCCGATTACTATTTTAAGATTCCGGTAATGGTTGGCAGATACTAGCTGACGACGAAGATTAAATAGATTGCTCACCGTAGCTTTTTAACTTAACAGTAACAATTTTTCTTGGCCCATTTCGGTGTTGTTGGAGAAGCGCGCATAGCAGCATTGCCATCTCGACGTGCTTGAAGCAGTATATCGACCACTTCGCCATCTTGATCTATCGCTTCCACAAATACCGTTGTTTGCCTTAAATTTTCACGAATACCTCATCAAGGAAAAACGTATCTCCATATCCCTGATGTTGACGACTCAGCTTTCTGACATACTTGGAGCCAAACTTGATGCACCATAGTCGAATCGATTCATAAGTTTCCAACGATCCATTTTTCAGCCAACGAGCCTTAGATATCTCGATGACTTAAGTTAAATCAATAATTAAGCCACATTACATACTGAATAATTATCGATGGAAATCGATGGTATTTGTATAGTGCTGCTGAATTTTTCATCCCTTTATTATCGCTCAGATGAAGTTAACTTGGCAGTACCCGCGACACCGCACAATGTTTTCTATCTGCCTTAACATCTTAATTCGGACACCTTGCTCTTTTCCTAGGGCGGAGTTGTTCATCAAGAAGACAGACCGCTGGCGTATTCAATCTTATAGGTAATCAGCTTGCCACCCCTTTCCTGCAAAAATGGCTGAATGTTTGAAATGATGTCACTTGTTTTAGATGCATCACAAATCGTAAAAATAAGAGTGTTGTTACTCGTAGGCAATAAACCTTCAGAGAGTTGCTCCCCTTGTTTAAGGCCTTTTCCTCTGGAAATTTCTACCGCAGTATACCCTTGGACACCTGAGCTCTCCAATTTTTCAATCAAACGCTCTAAATATAAATTGGAGATAATGATTTCTAGTTTTATGAGATCCATGATTTTTTCCAATTCTGATTTTACCAAAATGCTTGAATGATAGAGAAATACATTGGGATTCCAATTGCAATATTGAAGGTAAATGTAACACCCAGCGCCATTGGAAGCAAAATACTCATATTTGCCTGCGGAACAGCCATTCGCATTGCCGCAGGTACTGCAATGTAAGAAGCACTGGCAAGAAGAACTACTTGTAATAAAGCATCCCCAGGTGCAAAGCCTAAAAGATAAGTCAGTATTATGCCGAACATGCCCATAATAGGTGGAAAGAATAAGGCAAAGCTAATGACAAAGGCACCGGCTTTTTTTAACTCAGAGAACCGCTTTCCTGCCAGCAGACCCATATCAAGCATATAAAGGCTCAACATGCCATGAAACATATCGCCTACGAAAGGTTTCAATTCGTGTTCTCCAGCGGTGCCGCTCAAGTAGCCGATCACTAAACTACCGACCAGCAATAGTACCGATCCATTGAAGAGTGCTTCCCTTAATGCAGCACCAACCCCCCCTTGACTGGTGTCGGATTGATCAACTGCTTTCTTCTTTCCATACTTGGAGATGAGAATGAGGCCGGCAATAATAGCGGGAGATTCCATTAAGGCCATACCTGCGACCATGTAGCCTCCAAAGGAAACATTCTGTGCAGTGAGAAAGGAAGAAGCCGTGGCAAATGTCACTGCACTGATCGAACCATAAGTGGCAGCCACAGCCCCTGCATCGTATACATTCAATTTCCATCTGAGGATAGAATAGATCAGAAACGGTATAGTGAATGATCCAAGCACACAAACCAGTATTACAATAAGAACCTGGTCGGTAAATCCACTATGGAACAATTCTTGTCCACCCTTTATGCCAATGGCAAACAACAAATAGAGGCTTAAGAATTTTCCAATTTGCGAGGGAATCTCTAAATCAGATTTGACATAGACTGCCAGCAGACCCAAGAAAAAGAACATTACGGGAGGATGCCCGAAGTTCTCTAATACTATTTGCAGATCCATAATAAATAGGCCATTTACTTTGAAAGTTTAAGTTAAACACCACTGGTAAAGCGGGTAGCTTGTAATAATGGACGCCCCACATGCGCCAATTAACCCATGAACTGCGTGGAGAGTCTCTGATTCACTGCTCAACGTCTTTCGCTTGGTTACGAATATCTGCTCGAGCACTATTTTTATCCACCCCCACCGTCAAAACAAATATCGCGTGCAAAAGTGTTCACCCTTCAAAATCTCTGCTGATACGTATGCTCTGCAAAAATGAATTTAAATGGATATTGTGAGCTGTTTCAGGTTATCGCGCTGTCACTTCACCGATATCAGCTTTTGCTTTATTAAATTGCGTATCCTGTTGCACTGCCGCTATTTTTCTATGTAATTCTGCTTCCTGCAAATCTGTGACTAATTCCTTTTTATACTCGCGAATATTGGCTTGCAGATGTGAACTAAGATCTTGCCCTGACCTACCATAGTAATATGGATGATCCTCGTAATCGTTCAGTTTTTGCTGATTGATTTCCAATCTTCCAGAAACCGCTTTTGCCAAATCTTCATAATAATTTGCCAATGCAATGTGGTCATTCGGATTAATACCACTTGGAGCTGCCGGTGCTTCGGCAAAGGCAGAGGATGTAATAAAGCTAAGCGCCACTAATGAAACGATTATGGCTATTTTAAATGTATTCATTTTAAACCCCTCAAAAAGTCTTCTGATGTTTTCATAATAACCACCACATCGAAAAACGTATATTAGGGAAACTCTGGTTCTTAACTAAGGTAAACCATTAGTAATTGATTTCAATAATTTCTTCCCTCCCCCCAATCACACTCTCAGGTGGCCTTCGATAACAACCCCATGATTCATATCTCCAAGTGATTTCCAGGCACCAATCAATCTAAAGCTCTGCCATACGCATCGACCATTTCCAAAGTTTTCGCCCTAATTCCTTCTTTTTAGCATTTCAATTTCACTTTCATCCACTCAACCCAAGGAGGCCAGCTATATCCATCTTTTTCAAATCAACCCACCACCAATCAGGAGACATCACATGGCAAATCGACCCAGACGCAGCCTACAATCAGCCGGAAAATTACTGGAAAAAGCAGCATCGGGCTTATTCCGCTGGGCAGCCACCGATCATTCAGGCATAGGAAAGATGCACAAGCTTATGCCTAAGCGAGGATTTCTTGAAGAGCTACAGCATACCCTGGTGTATTTACTTATTGCCATCTTCGGCGCTGTTTTACAGGTGGCCTGGATATATCTTCTTATCGCCTATGGAATTCCATTCTTGATTTTCGGGCATTTCTGACTTCGCCCTCCCTCCAAAATTCTCGTTTGCCATGTACAGCATAGTTTTGTGCAACTCCCCCAGCAAATTCTGATTGTTTTCATCGTAGTCAAGTTTCATATCCACTCAATTTTCACATACTTTCAAGGAGATCTATTATGCTCATCCTGAATGGCCCCTCATTATCGGTAAAGATCAATGATCCCGATATCCGAGCATTGGTTGAACATCGCTTTACTCAAATTCTTTCAGATGAACCCTATGATTACGATCTGCATGGGTACATGATCGTGGTTGAACCCAATGACAGTATCGAGTCCCTGGAAGCAGAGACCCAGTGTTCCATTTTGCATAATTACTTCGATGACACTCAATTCGGCGATGCCGATTTCACGCCTTGCTTTGAAGCACTGGAGGAGCACGCCAAGTGTTTCGAAATGGTCTTTATCCTGAACGATGAAGGCTTCGGCATCGCAATCTTTATCCCCAAGTACTCAGGCATAAACGCAGATTTACTGGCGATGTGTGCTGAATACGCAGTACCGGTAACAGCTCTGTCGCAACCCTGAATTTTCCCATCGGCTTTTCCAATTTCCAGGAGGTTTCTATGAACGCACTTGTCTCTGACATAGTTGCAATGCTTGATGAACGTCTGCGTGAAGACTTTGAGGAACGCGCCGGAATCATTGAGTTTGATGCTGAGTTATCACGGGATCATGCTGAATGTCTGGCTTTACTCGATGTACTCCAAAGATATCCGCATGTGTTAACCGGCGCTACTTTACTGCAGGTCAAATTAAAAAATGCAGTCTATATGGGGCTAACGACAGATATTGATCATGCACGAAGGTACCTAAAAAATATCGGGGGTGTCGAGATTGCTTTTCTCAATCTGAAAGATGTTATCGATCATCAGTTTGAGGGCGTCTGCAGGATCGACATTGCGCATTTCTGACCATCTTATATGAAATAACCTAAAAAGGAGTTCATCATGAAACATGTCACAGTAGAACCTGATATTCGTATCCTCAAAGTAGCCACCTGTCCTTCTCTTTCCGGCAAATCCACACTGACCTATCAAATCGGCTGTAATGCTGAATCTGATATTCAATTTCGTGTGATCGCCAATACCGGCGGGGGATTCTTCAGCAAGGAATGGATTACTCTGGATACTATTTTGGAAGCTTTTAATGAGCGTAAAAAAGATAAGCCAATTGTTTCCTTGCTGCTCTATCCATTGTTTCAAGGCAAATCACTCAACACACCGGCTTTTCTTCTGGCAGCACTGAAGCAGGAAGGTTTGGTGAGTCCCCTGGAAGATAATCCGAAGCACTATACACAGTTGCCATCTGATGCTTTTATGGCTGACGTCGAGAAATTAATGCAGTCGACGGTTGATGGCAGCAAGAAGACTAAATCCAAGAAATCTTAGACTCACTCAGCTAGTTGAAGTCCGCAGTCCCCTCAATAGTTACATCCATAAACCCTGGCAGTACAACACAGCAGTAACTTTGCAATCAATCGGCGGTGCAATACCGACCGTATGCCGAACCTGTTTCACTTTTCTTTTTAATGGACTTTTTCAGTGACGCTGCTCGTCATCGGAAGAGTCTTTTTTATTTCCCAAAAGGAGCATTTATCATGCCATTCCAAAACTATCTAATTGGTGCAGTCAACGATGTTATTGCCTGGGATATTCCCGACGAAGCATTGGCTGAAGCTGTCACAGCTCAAGCCAGTTTGATGGCCAGAGTCAATCCCGATGAGCTGACATTGATGGATTTTAACTGAGTCGTCTTGCTGTTTCACATTACCTATGCGGAGTAGTGCATTCAATTGTGCTGCTCCGTTTTTTTTACAGGAGAATTTTATGACCAATCAAATCATCACACGCAGGCAAGTAGCCGATGATCAACGCATCACTCACACAGCCAATATTTTCGGCGTTCAGTTTCCACTGCGCGTTGAGCCTGCGGTCTATCGTTTTACCGAGATGCTTGCAGCTGAATATAATGGCGGATATTGGGAGTTTTACGCATTGAGTAATAAGGCATTCTACATGGCGCCTGATTTGAATAAAACATTTCAGGTCATCTGTGAGAATGGCTTTGAGGGGAAGCTATCTGGAGATGCGTTGGGCATCACAGTTTGTCTGTATACCTATAGCCATTTCTCTTTCAGCGATCATGAGAGATTGGCTGAAACTTGCGCCCGGCAGTATCATTGGCTGCGGGATTTTATGCTGGAACATGAGGAGGCAAAGAGTATTCTGGGGGCTATTGATTGACACATCCCCTACCTGGGGGGAAAACCGGTGAAAGTGGTAAAGCCGGTGGCAAAGATGGTGACCGGAATGCCTTGCACCACATGGGGTTTCATGATTTTCCCCGCCTTTACCGCCTTTTTTCCTCAGTCAGTGGCAAAATATCACGGAAAATTTCGAGATTCGCACCGAGGGTGGAATTTTTCTGCGTTGCCATTTTCATGCGGCGCGCCGGAGAAAGGTGGTAAAGGGGGTGAAATTTACGTAGATCCAAGCAGGGTATGATAAGCAGGCTACCGCCTTTCTCCCTCCTTTATATGTTTTTTGATAACTTATTAGATAATGCCCCTGTCGATTACTTATCAGGAGTTATATTTTCTAGCCGTAAGGTACCTTCTTTGTCTATGTTATAGGAATCAATACAATGTTCAATGCAGAAGACGAACTCATTATCAAACTCGAAGCAAGCTGTACAAAGGAAGAGGCAGTAGCCAAAATGCTGGGATGGCTGCAAGGACCTATACGCAAAAGAGTAATCCAAGTCACTGAGTACGGCATTTCAGCGGATCAAACGCCTCACTTGCTTCAACTGGAGAGCTCGCTGGAAGAACATTTGCTGGAACTAAGAAATGCGGCTCGCACTTTATTTATCAAAGCACTCGAAGAAGATGAACCTTTTGCTGTTATTGAGGAAAAGGAAAATGCTGTCATCGAGTGCGACAACTTAATCAAATGGGCAGCAATTTACTTGGAGGATATTACTGAGGAACTTGCGAAAGGGGAAGATACCTCATTGAAAATTGATCAAGAAGCCACAAAAAAATCAGACACCACTTACATAACACTCAAGAGTCTTAAGGGTTGGGCGCTCAACGAATATGATATCGCCATTGACTCACCCTTTATGTCACGACCTGTAGACGATGATCCTCAAGAACAACTTAAGTCACAACAGAAAGAAGCTGAATCTGATCAGGCAGCTTGGCTAAGTAAAACAAAGGCAGAGAATTTATATACAACCTTTGCATTTTTAGTTGAAGCATTTGCCGAAACCGCTCCCAAATACAAAAATGGCGACAAGCCTAATGCTGAAAATATAGCTAAGCATCTAGAAGAGCTAGTTAAAAAGGCCAACACTAATAGAGGACTTTCCGGTCAGGGAAGTCAAACCATAAGAAAACTCATAAGGTTGGCTCTTAAAACCAAGGCAAAAACACTTCATAATAAAATGGAGTAACTCATACTTTTAAAAAATTACCTTTTTACCTTAAGGTAAAAACCCAATTACCATACCGCAACTGTAAACATATAGGCTCTATCCACCGTAGGAAAGGAGTCGAAATGTCTGAAAATGAAATATTCGTTTCACCAATAGTTAAACCCAAGATTGATCCTCGAACACTTAATGTTCCTGATTCACCACCCAAGCTGCAATCTCAAGTAGTTCCTCTAAAAGAACTCTCGAAAACCAATAATAGTGCTGAGGCTGGCATTACTCAAAATATTGTAGTGTCAAATGTTCAATTTATCGCTGATGTATTTAAATATATTCCGAAAGGCGCATCGGCCGCAATTTGTTCCAAACCGAAAAATCCAGAAAATGGCGGCTGGATAGCTTATCCTGCAAATAATGCAGATACGATACTTGTGCCTGAAAATAATAATTATGTGAATTGCTCAAGTTTTTATCCCGGTGAAGATGGCTCATTTAATGCTCGTTTAGATAGATTTGCTGCCTGCCACTTTTTGCTGCTGGACGATCTTGGAACTAAAATTCCATTTGAACGATTAAATGGTTTTGAATTGTCTTGGCTGATTGAAACGAGCCCTGGTAACTATCAAGGCGGAATAATTCTCGACAATCCTATCACTGATAAGTTGGAGGCAGAGCGCTTGATAAAGGCGCTGATTTCTGCGGGTCTGTGCGATCCAGGATCTCGCGGAATCAATCGGTGGGCGCGACTACCTGTAGCCATTAACGGAAAACCTAAATATGTTAACAAAACAATTTAGTTACCAGCAACGGCTTGCCGAGTGGCGGCCTGATACGCGTCCTTCTCCACAAGAAATAAGTGAAGATTTACATTTAGAGCTAGCACCATCAGAACAAGCAAAGAAATCACCAAGTTCAGTGATTGGCAGTGATACTGATGAAATTTTTATGCCCAAATCAAGCGAAAATCCAGTAATTGCCTCGTTAAAAGAAAGGGGGCTTTATAAGAAATCACTAGGATCAGGAAAGCATGAGGTTACCTGTCCTTGGGTTCATGAGCATACCGATGAATTGGATACCGGAGCCGCTTACTTTGAACCTGATGAAGCTTTTCCGTTAGGCGGATTCTGCTGTCAACATTCCCACGGAGAAAAATATCGCACACCAAAGTTTCTAAATTATCTAAATATTGACGATATTACAGCTCGTCATAAGTCGACTATTCGCGTAATTGCCGGCGATTTAGATAAAGTGGTTGATACCGCGGAGAAGGTATTAGTTGAAGATGGACGGTTTTACCAAAGTGGAAATCTGATTGTCACTGCAGAAATCGATCATACTACAGGTAATCCATCAGTAGTTCACCTCAACGCACCATCCCTTATGAAAGTATTAGCTGGCGCCGCTAATTGGACGAAATTTGACGGTCGTGCAAAAAAATATGTCCGCTGTGATCCTCCGATGCATCATATCAATATTTTATTCAATTCAACCCGGTTCAAACATCTGCTTCCACTTGTGGGGTTAGCTCGCCAACCTTATTTTCGTGAATCAGATAATGAACTAGTGTCTCAACCTGGATATGACCGCGAATCAAAACTCCTCAGTGTATTTGATCCGGAGGAGTTTGTATTTCCTGAGCCCACACCTGAAGAAGCAAAAAAAGCATTGGCATTGTTAAAAGACTTGATTTCAGAGTTTCACTTTGCCACGGACAGTGATGTATCTGCCGCGCTTTCTGCCTTTTTTACAGCAGCGACACGACCTACATTACCTCATGCACCAGGATATCATGTAAAAGCACCAACTTCAGCAAGTGGAAAAACTTATCTTTGCGATGTAATTGGCGCATTTACCGGCCCAGCTGCCAATGCTAAGGTTAGCTACCCAACCACTTCAGAAGAAGCCACAAAAGTTATACTGTCTTTGTTGCTATCAAATCCTCCAGTGATTGAGTTCGATGACTTAAACAGTGATTTGATACCACACGGAGTCATAAAAAGAATGCTGACTTCTGAAAATATCACTGATCGCATTCTCGGTATCAGCAAAACAGCCACGGTAAGCACGCGCACGCTATTCTTGAGTTCTGGGAATAACGTTGGTCCTTTAGGTGACCTTTTGAGACGTGTGCTGACGATCAATTTAGATCCCCGCTGTGCGACACCCGCCACATTAAACTACAAAAATAACCCGGTTGAAATGGTACGAAGAAACCGAGGAAAATATGTCAGCGCAGTTCTGACGATAATCCAGGCTTGGCATAATGCAGGCTCACCGCGTGCCGATGTGCCAAACATCGCTACCTATTCAGGTACTTGGTCAGATTACTGTCGACAACCGTTAATTTGGTTAGGGCTTGCGGATCCGGCCATGGCTCTTATCGATCAGATAACTCATGATCCTGATGCCGAATTGCTGAAAGACTTAATGTCCGAGTGGAATCATCTATTTGGATCTAAGCCCATGACCGTGCGCAAGGTCGTTGAATATGCGAATAATGAAAGCCCAAATTTACTGGATGCAATTCGTGAGCTCCCCGTATGTGATCGTGGTGAGATAAATCCATCGAAACTCGGTTGGTTTTTAAAGAAAAATGCCAATCGCATTATTGGAAATTACAAATTCCAAGAATCCTCAGCGGATGGTCGAAAAGCTTGGTCTCTCATTTATATTCCACCTAACCTGCCGCAACCACGGCGAAGATGACCATGGGGTCACAAAAGGTACTGAGCCAGATAGTTAGCTTTATTTTTTCATTGACTTAGTTAAAAGGTGGAGAAAGGTGGCAATAAAGGTGGTAGCTCCAAATCCATATCCTGCATGGGTTTCCTGTTGTTTCACCACCTTTACCACCTTCCCTTGGCAGATTTTACAAAAATGTCAAAAAATATTCTGGAGGGAAGTAAAAAAGAATTCGAGGACATTTTCGGAGACTCGGAGGAAAAAGATGGAAAAGCAGGTAAAGGTGGTAAATCTGCCGCAGTGCGATGCAGGGCAACGAAAGCGCAACAACCGCCTTTTCGCCCCCTTCACCACCTTTGCCAAGGTACCCACCGCCGCGGCTACCTGACAACGAAATTGCATGAATTAAAAGAAGTGGCAGCATTTTTCGGAAATAGAAAAGATTACTAACAATCGTTTTTTAAATATTAATTAATAACTCAAGAGTAAAAAAAATGAATGTCTTAAATGTAAACAATCTAATAGAAAATATTGAAAGCACCATCCCTGAGCAACAAGATGATTCTCTTATAATCATGCACAAACAGCTTAATGACGGAATTTGGGTTGAAGAGCGTTTTTACAATCAGGTGTTGGAACTGATACGTGAGGTAGTGCCAGCATTGGAGTTGGAACAGCGCTATACGGCAGAAATGATGTGCGGCGAAGCGTTTTGGAAATCAGTGGAAAAAGGTGAACGCATCAGAGCAGGGAAATGTTTAGTACACATGGTACAAAAAAATCTTCTGCCCTTACGCTTTGCAGGAACTACCAAAGCAAATTCCCGGCTATACCAAATGAAATAAAAAACACATTAACGAGATCGGCAGCTACAGCTCAATTCAAAGTTGTGACTGTTGATCAATCCCGTTTCACATTTCAACATTCTTGGAGGCTAACATGCCGGTTTTGAAGTTATTAGAAAAAAATATTAAAAATTTAAATTGTCCAGAGGATAAATCTCGGGTCGAATACTGCTGTGAGGACCTCCCGGGTTTCTACGTAGAAGTACGTAGAACCGAAGGAAAAAGCTATTATTATCGTTACAAAGATGCTTCTCGCAAGACGTGTCATCAAAAGATTGGCCGTACGACAGATATCACTTTGGTTGAAGCACGCAAGAGAGCCAAAACACTGAAGGCGGAGATTGCTCTTGGGAGCGACCCGCGCAGGGAAGAAAAAGCAAGGAAAGCAGTTTTAACATTCAACGATTTCTTTATAAACAATTACTTACCCTATGCAATACCTCGGAAGCGTTCGTGGAAGCGCGATGATGAACTATACCGGTTACGAATCAAGGCTGTATTTGGCCATAAACGTCTCAACGAAATCACCCGGCAGCAGATCCAGTTGTTTCATACTGCATTGATGCATGAAGGCTTGGCCGCTGCTACTTGCAATCACCATATTAAGCTGCTTAAGCATGCTCTCAATCTCGCGATTGATTGGGAAATGCTGCAAACGAATCCCGCATCCCGTGTCCCTCTTTTTCACGAGGACAACAAGGTTGAAAACTATCTTGAGCAGCATGAATTAGAGAGATTATTGAACGTACTCCGAACCGATGATAATCGTTCAGTTTGCTTAATTGCCTTGTTTTTACTCAGCACAGCTGCGCGCCTCAATGAAGTTTTGAGAGCCACCTGGTCTCAAATTGATCAGCAAACAAGGGTTTGGCGCATTCCAGCATCAAATTCCAAATCAAAACGTGTACGAGCTGTGCCGTTAAATGACAGTGCCATAGAAGTTTTGAGTCAACTGGATACTGAAGGAAAATTTGAATACTTGTTTATAAATGCAAAAACCAAACTACCTTACGTCACGATTCATAAGGTTTGGGAACGACTACGCAAGAAAGCGGGATTTCCGCACATAAGGTTGCATGATATCAGACACTTACACGCTAGCCTGCTCGTAAACAGTGGCAGAACTCTGTATGAAGTACAGCAAATTTTGGGACACTCATCCCCTTCGGTGACACAACGATATGCGCATCTTTCAACCAAATCATTACAAGAAGCATCCAATAGTGCATCCGTTAAAATAAAAGAGGCAATGATAAAATCGATGTAGAAAAATGGGCGAAAGTTGCGGGTCGGGCTGGCGAAAACTGGCCCCGCTCGTGCCCATAATTGTCCGCTCTGGAGCGATTTCTGGGCGGGGATGGCCGCCTTCTCGGCTACCCCGCGGGGTGCGCCTCGGGTCGTTTTGGGGCAAATCAGGTGCTTTTTCCCGCTCTGCCTTGCCAGCGTTCAAACTCCGGCAGTTGGTTTCGGAGGATTTCGGGTTCGTATCAGTTGAAATTTCAGTATGTAGTTGTTTCCGATCAGAAAAGATTTGAATATCTTTCTGCCCAATCTTACAGGAAGCTGCCAATAGTGCATCAATCAAAATCAGAGAGGCTACGAGAAACGCGATAGTAAGAATAAGGAAATGTGTTGCATAAAAAATGAAATCCTAAGTGATTGATCTAATATGGATTCAAGCAACGGTCTGCTGAATGTGTGTCAATCAGCGTTGAAATTTTATCAGTTTTTTTCAAAAAACAGCATCCAAGTTTGCCATCTTAATTTTTATGTCATTGTTTTTAAGTCTTAGTTTCTTTCATAAAAGACGCTGATACTGGAAAATATTGAATGCTGATTG
>RRZT011326420.1_pt1 | contig 19111 bp, 18 predicted proteins | sample 2165551 | NCBI WGS metagenome assembly RRZT01 (sample SAMN10456910, study PRJNA506462) | wastewater metagenome | biome: wastewater; feature: sludge; material: wastewater sludge; isolation source: wastewater sludge with Escherichia coli K12::gfp cells carrying plasmid... | place: USA: Moscow, Idaho... | reverse complement strand
TGCTGGCCATGGCCAACGCGGGCAAGCGCGGGGGGCGCGGCACGAACGGCAGCCAGTTCTTCATCACCTGCCGCGGCAGCCGGCCGTTCCACCTGACGGGCAAGCACACGATCTTCGGCGAGGTGGCCGACGACGCGAGCAGGCAGGTGGTCGACACGATCGCCCGCGTGCGCACCGGCCCCGGCGACCGGCCCCGCGACGACGTCGTCATCACCTCGATCAGCATCGACGAGGGCTGACCGACCACCCTGGCGTCGCGACGGAACCCGACCCCTCGACGAGCAGTTCCAGCAGCATGAGCGACCTGCCCCCCACCGCAACCACCCCCGTCTGCCCACGCCACCCCGATCGCGAGTCGTGGGTGCGCTGTCAACGATGTGGCCAGCCGGTCTGTCCGCAGTGCCAGCGGCCGGCGTCGGTGGGGGTGCAGTGCGTCGACTGCGTCGCCGCGGGAGCCCGCACCGTGCGGCAACCGCGCACCATCCTGGGCGGGCGCCCGGCCGGCCGCCCGGCGGTCACGCTCACCATGATCGGGCTCTGCGCGGCGGCTTACGTCGGGCAACTGCTCTACCCCCGGGTCACCACCCTGTTCGGCTTCGTCCCTACGTACGCCTGGCACGAGCCGTGGCGGGCGCTCACCTCGGCGTTCCTGCACGCGCCGGACATGCCGTTCCACATCCTCGTCAACATGTTCGTCCTCTGGCAGATCGGCCCCTACCTGGAGAGCCTGCTCGGCCGGGTGCGGTATGCCGCGCTCTACCTGCTCAGCGCCCTCGGCGGCAGCGTCGCGGTGCTGCTGTTGGCCCCCGCTCCGCACCAGCTGCTGCGCAGCTCCGCCGCGTGGGAGCCCTACCTGCCCTGGGTCACCGGGGTCGTCGGGGCCTCCGGCGCCGTCTTCGGGCTCTTCGGCGCGATCCTCGTGGTCAACCGGCACCTCGGGCGCACCTCTGCCGGCCTCATGGCCACGGTCGCCATCAACGCCGCGATCGGTTTCATCTACCCGAGGATCTCCTGGCAGGGGCACCTCGGTGGCTTCGTCGCCGGGGCGCTCGTCGCCCTGCTCCTGGTGCGGCTGCGCGAGCAACCCGCCCGCCGCTGGCAACCCCTGGCCCTGGCCCTGTTCACCGCCGCGCTCCTCGCGGTGAGCGTCGTCAAGCTGCTGCCGGTGCCCGACCTCTACCGCTGAGCCGGCCCCCCAGCGCGACTCAGGCCGGCTCATCCTCCTGCGGCGTAGCCACCCGCTCGCCGAGCCCGGCCACCGCGATGAGCACCAGCACGATTCCGAGCACCCCCAGCGCCCCGACCCGCTCGCCGAGCACGATCGCCGCGACGATGGCCGCCGTGACCGGCTCCAGCAGCGTCGCGATGACCGCCGAGCTGGGGCTGGTCGTGCGCAGCGCGGCATACAGCAACGCATAGGCCAGCGCCATCGTCATGACCCCGAGATAGAGCAACACAAGGACGGCCGCGCCGTCGGTCGGCAGCCACGGCCCCCCGACGACGACGGCCAACGGCACGAGCACGACCGCCCCGACGGTCGTCGTCATCGTCGTGAGGATGAGCGGCGGCGTGGATTCGGCCAGCGGCCGGCCGACCTGGGTGGCGATCGCGTATGCCGTGCCGCTCAACCCCGCGAGGAGCACCCCGAGCCCGGGTCGCGGGCCGGTGCCGCCGGCGTGCGCCGACGCCGAGGTGAGCGCCAACCCGGTCAGCGCCGCGGCCAGCACGAGCAGCCGGCGCCCGGTCGGGCGGCCCTGCCGGGACTCCCAGAGGGTGAGCAGCAAGGGGGCCAGCCCGAGGCTCACGACGGTCGCCACGGTCACCCCGGCCTCGACGACCGCCCAGAAGTACAGCGCCTGGTATGCCGCGGTGCACGACCCGACGAACGCAGCCTTCCCGGGGCGGGCCCGCAGTGCGGCGCGCAACGCGGGCAGGTGGCGGCCGACCAGGACCGTCGCCACGAGCACCACGGCGGCGATGCCCATCCGCCAGGCGCTCACCGTCGCCACCGACATGGGGGTGTGGGCCCGGACGATCTGGTTGGCCAGCCCACCGGTGCCCCACAGCACGCCGGCCGCGCTGACCTGCAGCAGCCCCACGGGCGCGCTGCGCCACCGCGCCCGACGCGGCCTCGACGGATCGTTCAGCACAGCATGACCACCGGTTCATGGCGGGCCCGGGCCACCCGCCCAGCGAGGGGTCAGGCGGCATACCCGAAGGTCTGTCCACAGGGTTGTCCACACCTGGGGAGAACTACATCGATGTAACTCGCGCCGATCGGTCAGCGCCACCGCATCGTCATCGCGAAACCGGCGATGAGCAGGCCGAATCCGGCGACGAGGTTCCAGTAGCCGAAGGCACTCACCGGCCACGCCCCGGAGGTCACGTAGAACGTGACGATCCACATCAGCCCGAGCAGCAGCAACGTGACGAAGACCGGAGCCCACCAGGTCGGGTTCGGGGCGCTGGCCCGTTGGGCGGCCAGCCGCCGTTGCGCCTCGGCCACCGCCTTCGCCTCGGCGGCCCGCGCGGCCGGCGGTTTGACCGGGGCCTTCACCGTGGGTTTCGTCGGCGGAGGGGTCGTGGCGCCGCCGCCGGTCGCGGCCTTCGCGGCCTTCGCGTCGTCGGTGGGCCGGTCCTGGGACTCGGGCACGGGGTCTCCTTGCGTTCGTGCGAGTGTGCCTTAGCGTAGTTGGTGGCACTGCCGCCCACCTCCTCCTCACGATCCAGGACCGCCCGTATGCCGCCCGCGCCCCCCGCTGCTGCCGCCTCCGGGGCCGCGCCGGTGCCGCCACGGCGGCGCTCCCGGGCCTGGCGGTTGCTCGTGCCGGTCGTCTTCGCGGCGGCCGGGTTGCTCTTCGCGACGAGCTTCCAGACCGCGGCCGGCACTGACCTGCGTAGCGACCGAACCCTGCCCGAGCTCATCGACGCCGGCAACCGCACCGTCGACGCGCGCACCACTCGACTGCAGCAGGTGCAGGCCGAGATCGACCAGCTCACCGCCGCGCAGGCCCCCCGCGATGCCCGGGTCGAGACCCTGACCCGGGCGGCGGCCCGGCTCGCCCCGCAGGCCGGCACCCAGGCGGTGAGTGGCCCGGTCGTCACGGTCACCCTCGACGACTCCCCGAACCCGATCGGCAACCTGTCGGCGTCGGTGCGCCCCGACGATCTGGTCGTGCACCAGCAGGACGTGCAGGCCGTCGTCAACGCCCTGTGGCGCGGTGGGGCCGAGGCGATGATGATCCAGGACCAGCGGGTCATCGCCACGAGCGCGGTCCGGTGTGTCGGCAACACCCTCATCCTGCAGGGGCGGGTCTACTCGCCGCCCTTCACGATCCAGGCGATGGGCCCGATCGGCGAGCTCACCAGCGCCCTCGAACGCGACCCGCAGGTGGCGATCTACCGACAGTGGGTGGAACTCGTGGGCCTGGGCTACGACGTCGCGACGTCGCCGGCGCAGACCTTCCCGGCATACCCTGGTTCGGTATCCCTGCAGTATGCCGAGGTGGTCCGGTCCGCCGAGACGACGCGATGAGCAGGGCGAGCCGGTGACCATGCCCGTGATGGGGGGACGATCGTGAGTGAGGCAGGCCCGCGGGCCGGTCGGGCCGCGAGCCAGGCCGCCGAGACACGGGCGGCTACGGCCTGGCGCCGCAACCTGCTCTTCGGGGCGCTCGGGGTGCTCGGTGAGCTGATGGTCACCGCCGGCGTGCTCGTGCTGCTGTTCCTCGTCTGGCAGCTGTGGTGGGTGGCCCGGGCCGATGCGTCGGCGCAGACCGCGGTCGCGCAGGGCCTGGCGCAGCAGTTCGCCTCCGGCCAGGGCGGCGCCCTGCCGACCGGGCCCGGCGCAGACCCGGCGAACCCCACCGATCCGAGCGCCCCGCCGGGCTCGATCGACGGGTCCGCCTTCGCCCTGCTGCGGGTGCCCCGGATGGGCGGGCCGCAGATGGTGCTGCCGATCTACGAGGGGGTCGGCTCCGATGTCCTCGCCAAGGGTGTCGGGCATTACCCGAAGACCCAGCTGCCCGGCGAGATCGGCAACGTCGCGATCGCCGCGCACCGGGTGACGCACGGCAACCCGTTCATCGACATCGACCGGATGCGTGCCGGCGACGTCATCGTCATCGAGACCCGCGACCGGTATGCCGTGTACCGCACCGTCCGATCGATCATCGTCGCGCCGACCGCGATCGAGGTCATCGCCCCGGTGCCGCAGCAGCCCGGCCAAGTGCCCACCGAGCCCTGGTTGACCATGACCTCCTGCGAGCCGAAGTTCTCCGGCGCCTCGCGTTACGTCGTCTTCGCGAAGCTGGAAGCCACCTTCACCCGCGCTCAGGGCCTGCCCGCCGAGCTGCTCCAAGCCCCGGCGGCCTGAGATGTATGCCGCGCTCTGGCGAGCCCTGCCCGGCCCCGCATGGGCCAAGGCGGCGCAACTGCTCGTGCTCCTCGCGCTGACCGTCGCGGTGCTCTTCACCTGGGTCTTCCCGGTCGTCTCCCGACTGTTGCCCGCCGAGGACGTCACCCTGCCCGACCCCGCGCAGTTCACCACCTCGACCTCGACGACCGGCCCCACCGCCGGCTCCTCCGCCACCGCCACGACGACAGGCAGACCCTCATGAGCCTGCCCCGCATCCTCGTCGTAGACAACTACGACTCGTTCGTCTTCACCATCGTCGGCTACCTCGAGCAACTCGGCGCGCAGTGCACCGTGGCGCGCCACGACGCGGTGACGGCGGCCGAGGGGGCCGACCGCGCGGCATACGACGGGGTGTTGATCTCCCCCGGGCCGGGCACCCCACAGGAGGCGGGGGTGTCGATGGCGATGATCGAGGCGTGCGCGCAGACCGGCCAGCCGATGCTCGGGGTGTGCCTGGGCCACCAGGCGTTGGGGGTGGTCATGGGCGCGACGGTCGGGCGGGCCCCCGAGCTCGTGCACGGCAAGACCTCGCTCGTCGAGCACGACGGCACCGGGGTGCTCGCGGGTCTGACGCAACCGTTCACGGCCACCCGCTACCACTCGCTGGCGATTGAGCCAGCTACTCTCCCAACGGAGCTCGTCGCCAACGGGCGCACGTCCAGCGGGGTGATCATGGCGGTGCGGCACGCCACCCTGCCGTTGCACGGGGTGCAGTTCCACCCCGAGAGCGTGCTCACCGAGGGCGGTCACCGGCTCTTCGCGAACTGGTTGGCGATCTGCGGCGACACCGCTGCCGTCGACCGCTCGGTCGGCCTCAGCCCGCTCGTGCACCGCTGAACCCGAACCCGCTCGTGCACCGCTGAAACCGGCTCGCAAACGCACTGCTAAGCCCGTCGTGCCGCGAATCATGATGGCGCGCATGGCGGCGCCGCAGGGCGCGTGCCACCACACACTCCGGCGACGGCACGGACGCTTTCTCGCCGCGCGGCCGGGGTCTGGTGGCATCCGGGCGGTCGAACCCCACCCAAGGTGATAGCGCGCCCTCCGGCGAGACGCAGCCCTCGGAGAAAGACCCAAACTGGGCGCGGTATCGCGTGTGCCGCCTGTTGATGATGCTTGCCCGTGAACGGTGCGGTCATGTCCGGACGCGTTGACCTATGCCTCCCGGGCCTTCCAGTGGCGCGCTATGCCCGAGGGAGGTAGCCTGCCAGTACGCGTTGGGACTTGACTGATCGAGGGCCTCTGTTTCATTGTCCGTGCTCGCTCGGGAAGATGGGATGCGCTGGCTTATCCGGTGCCCCAGGACATCTGCGTAGGAACTCACTAGTCTGTCGAGAACACGTGCTCCCAACCCATCGCCGCCCCGGCCTTCCGGTTGCGTTCTTGGCCGCTCTTGCTTAGCCTGTTGGTCGGCAAGATCCACTCACGTCGCGTTACATCAAGGCGGCACAAAACGGAAGAAGAGTACTACAGTATGTGGCAGAACTCGTCTTGAGGTTCGCAACCCTGGCACTCGTTCTGGGCGGGCTGGCTGTGGCGAACACCCAAACTGCCTCTGCGGCAGGCACTTGCTACTACACCCAAGACCACTACACGACGTACAACAACGTGTGCGCCGACGGCAGTCGCCACTACAACAACAACATCATTGGCGGCTACTACTACTGGAATTTCGCTCCGAGGGCTTGGTCTTACGGCACATCCAGGCAGACCGCATGCTTCGTCAACGAAGTGCTCTGGGGTACCTTCGTGTACTGACCGATCTCGGACCTTCCGGCGGGCGCGGCACCGGCCGCGTCCGCCGGGCTTCTGCACTCACAATTGGAGCGAAATGAGTTCTCGAGTCGAACGGGTCATGGTGATCGCGGTCCTGGCGCTCATCGGGGCGTGCTCGGACCCGGGTCACGAGGCGGGCGGTCAAGTGACTGGCCCGGCACCAGGAAACTCACCCTCGCAGACGGGAGCCATCAGTTACGCGGCATGGGGTCCGCAGATCAAGGAGGCAGCGGCAAGAAGCAGATCTGACCTCGAGCGGACGATCCTGGCAGACGGTGTCATCACCCCAGCGGAACTGGCCGAAGCCAAGAACGCCTTCGCGACGTGTCTTCAGGCACAGCGCGTCACGGTGATCTGGAACGCCGACGACGATGGCTTCTCACTCGGCTATCCGATCAATGCTGCACCCGCGCCCGACGAGATCGATAGGATGAAATCCCAGCAAGCAGAATGCACCACGAAGACGCCGATGAATGCCGTGACGCTCTATTATCAGATACGCCGGAACCCCCAGAAGCTCGACGAGTACACGATCATCGCCGAATGTCTCGTCCGGCGCGGCGTGATGCCCAAGGGTTACGGCGCGGCTGACTTCGAGCGGGACAGGGCTGCCCAGCCACCGCCGCAACAGTTCGCGAGCGAAGGTGCTGGACGCTGTTTCGCCAACCCGCTGGAGCGTTAGCGGGTGCCTGGCTCTCTCCCAATCGGGCGCCGGAGGCCCGGAGGAAACTCCGCGTACCTGCTCGTGGCGTTGGTCACGGCGTCGCTGGGGCTCGTTGCCGGGATCGCGCTGGGGCGAGCGGGCCGCCCAGACGTCCTCGACGAGCCACGGCCCCTCGGCGATCTGCCGGTGGTGTTGCAGAAGTGGGATGATGCGCGGCCTGCCGCACTGACCGTGACATTTGGTGCGCCACGACTGGTGATGGCTCCCCGATCCGGGGTGCTGACTCAGGCCAGGTGCAGCCCGGGTGGCTCCTTGACCTCCGGGAGCGCTGACTTCGCCATCGACGGTCGCCCTGCCATGACCCTCGCCCTCAGCACACCGCTCTGGCGAGATCTCAGCGTGGGCACCACCGGCCCGGATGCCGAAGGGATGAACACGGCCCTTCGCGCGCTGGGCCGCCAGGTGTCCGGCAACGTCGTCACCAAGGACACGATCAGTGCCTACGACGCTGTCGCTCAAACGGCGGGCGCGCCTCCCTCAGGGGGTGCGATCACCCGTACGGCCGTCGTATGGCTCCCGGCTCCGACGGTGACCATCGACACCTGTGACACCGCGGTAGGCGCCACGGTCGACGGGAGCCGCCCGTTGGCGAGCTTGACTCGGAGCATTGTGGCGGCGCGACTGTCGGCGACGCCGGTCGATCTCGTTCCAGGGGCGCGCGTCTTCTCCGTCGGAGGTCAGATGCTCGCACTCACCGAGGCCGGCATCGATGCGAGCGGGATATCGTGGTTGACCGAGCACCCCGGCGCCGTCCAGTCAGCTGGTGCCATCAGCACGGTCACCGGATCCCTGGTGCTGACGTCACCCGTCTCGGTTCTGGCGGTCCCACCGTCCAGCATCAGCGTCGGTGGCGGGAACGCGACGTGTGTCACGACGCCGGAAGGGGTCCGCCGCGTCAGGGTCCTCGGTTCTCGATTGGGCACCAGCTTCGTCGAGCCCAGCGATCCAGAGCCCAGGATCGTCGCTGTCGCAGTGGACCCCGCCAGAGTCCGTCCGTGCGGGTGATGCTCACGGATCTGGGTCACCGTTTCCCAGGCCGACCGCACCTCTTCCGGGGCGTCAGCGCCATCCTCGAGCCCAACCAGGTCCATGCTGTGACGGGGCCTTCAGGGTCTGGGAAGAGCACGTTCCTGGGCATTCTGGCTGGGTGGATAGAGCCAACAGAGGGAAGGGTGAGCCGGCCTGCCCACGTTCGGATCCAATGGGTCTTGCAGCACCCGCACGGTGTCGCCGGACGCACGGCGCTGGACCATGTGGCGCTGCCCATCATGGCGAAGGGAATCCGCCGCGAGCAGAGCCTGTCAGCTGCCCGCGCGCTGTTGACGGAGCTGGGCCTGGGTCGCCTGCAGGACAACGCCTTCGGGACCCTGTCCGGCGGGGAAGCGCAGCGCCTCACCATCGCCCGCGCCCTTGCCACTGCTCCCGACATTCTGCTCCTAGACGAGCCTACCGCCGCCCTGGATCATCGAACCGCCGAGGAAGTCATCGGTATCGTGGGTGATCTTGCTCGTCGGGATTGCATTGTGGTCATCGCCACCCATGACGAACGCGTTCGGCATGCGTGCACACACCACATCAGGCTCGGTGACGGCGAGTGATGTATCCACTCGACGCCGTCGGAGAGGGTCTACGCAACCTTCGTGCTGGCACCGGCCGACCAGTCGTGACCACAATCGCGCTTCTTGCGTGCGCCGCAGTGCTCCTGGGACTCGAGCTCGGCAGCCTCAAGGCCCTACTGGAGTCAGCTAAGGCTTTCCGCGCAGCAGGCGGTGCCGTGACGATTCTCGAGACCCGAGGGCAAGTGGATGGCGCGGCATGCCACGCCCTGGGAGGCATTTCGGGGATTGACGCGGCGGCAGTGACGATCACCGGGCTGCAGGTCCGCTCAGCCCAGCTCCCACAGCAACCATTGCCGCTGGTCCGTGCCACCTCCGGCCTGGCCGACCTCTTGGGTATCACTCCGAACGGTGTTGGGGTCTGGATATCGACGGACACCGCCGAACAGCTAGGTGTGGACGTGGGCTCCCCTTTGGTCCTGGACGGTCAAGCCACCCGCGTAGCAGCCATCTTCGACTATCCCGACGACGGACGGCGTCCGGTCTTGGGCTACGCGATCGTCGAGCCTGCCATCGCGATGGGCCCGTTCGACGAGTGCTGGGGTTCCTCCTGGCCGATGAATCCCGGAATCCAACCTCTGCTGCTGTCCTCGGCATACCTCCCCGCGGTCGAGCAGGGCCAAGTCCGCTTCTCGCAGTTGAACGGTACCCTGGGAGTTGGATTCGACGGCTCGGAACAGTTCCTGCGTCGCCCGACTTCGTGGTCGTGGCTCGCGGCAGCCGTCGCAGGCTTCGGAGTGGGCCTGGGCGGCTGGCGCTTACGTCGCCTCGAGCTCGCCTCGGCGCGGCATGCCGGCGTGTCTCGATCAGCGCTCTGGCTGACCGCGATGGTGGAGACGGGCGCTGTCCTGGCGATCGCCACCAGTTGTTGCGCGGCCATCACCATGTGGCGATTGCAGTCGCTTCCTGCGCCGGACGTAATGGCGTGCCTGCCGTTCGCCGGAAGAATCGTCGTGGCCCTAGCCTTCGGTTGCGTTACTGGGACAACTTTCGGAGTCGTGACTGTGCGCGAGCGTCACCTGTTCGACTACTTCAAGCGTCGGTAAGTCGATGTCTGCATTCCCAAGCGCGCCACGGAGCCGAGTCGGTCACTTAAGGTGTTGGCAGCGGAGGCCAGCCACGACGGGCCCCGCCCCCACGTCACACACGCCAGCCACCCCGACCTGCCAACGCTGAGACTCTGCACGCACTACGCGTGCACAGTCTCAGCGTTCGCCCCACACCCCCGGGACCCCCGGTGGATTCGGTCGCCAGGCTGTCAGCAACCCCCTAGGGCCGGGTGGTGCGCGGGGGCGACGAGGTGACCGTGCCCGAGCTGGTCGGCGGCGGCGGGGGAGTCGACGGGGTGATGGTGACCGTCGTGGTGGCGGCGGCGCGCACGGCGATCTTCACGGTGATCTTGGTGCCCTGGTCGACGAGGGTGTCGGGCGCGACGTCCTGACCGACGACGGTGCCCTCGAGCACGGCCGGGTCGCTCGTGGGCACCTGCTCGCCGCGGACGTAGACCAGGTGCAGCCCTTCGACGATCCCTTGCGCGGTGTCGGTGTGCTTGCCGACGAGCGGGGGCATCTTGACCTTGCCGGTGCTCACGGTGAGCGTGATCGGCTGGGTCTTCGGCACGACCGAGCCCACCGGCGGGTCGACCTTGATCACGGCGTCCTTGGGTTGCGCCGGGTCGTCGGCCGGGACGATCTGCGGGTCGCCGAAGCCGAGCAGTCGCAACGAGGTGGCGGCGACGTCCTTGTTCGAGCCGACGACACTGGGAATGGTGGCCGACCCCGGGCCGGTAGACACCTTGACCCGCACGGATGACCCCACGGTGACCTGCACCCCCTCCTTGGGGTCCTGGTCGATGACGGTGTCGGGAGCGCTGGCCGCATCGAGGACCAGCTCGACCTGCAGGAACAGCTTCTTGGCCTCGACGAGGGTGCGGGCCGCCGCCTGGGTCTGCCCGATGAGGTGCGGCACCGACACCTGCGCGGGCGCGGCCGGGGTCAGCGCCGGGCGCACGACGAAGAAGACCAGGCCGAGGATCGCCAGCGTGGCCAGGCCGGCGAGCACCCAGCCGGCGCTGCGCCGGCGCACCGACCCACCGTTGCCGTTGCCGTAGCCATTGCCATTGCCATTGCCATTGCCATTGCCATAGCCATTGCCGATGCCGCCGTCGCCGGCGCGCCCGAGGCCGTCAGCCGGCCCGTCGAGCGGGTCGTCGGCGAAGACGGCCGGCTCGCCGCGGCGGGACGCCTCGGCCCGGCTGCGGGCCTGCGAGCGGGTGAGCGGCGGGGGCACCGGGTCGAGCACCTGGGTCGCCGCGGCGGTGCCGGGCGCGGCGGCCGCGCTGCCGACCGGGCCGAGGCCGGCGAGGGAGGCGCGGGCCTGCTCGCTCACCGGGCTACCCTCCCGGGCGCAGACGAGGTCGGCGCGGAAGTCGATGGCGCTCTGGTAGCGCCGCTCGCGGTCCTTCTCCATCGCATGCAGGACCACGGCGTCGTAGGCCGCGGGCACCCCCCGGCGCACCGCGGACGGCCGGGTCGGGGCCTCGCCGACATGCTGGTAGGCGATGGCGACCGGCGTCTCCCCGACGAACGGGGGCCGCCCGGTGAGCAGTTCGAAGAGCAGGCACCCGGTGGAGTAGAGATCGGAGCGGGCGTCGACGGTCTTGCCTTGAGCCTGCTCCGGGGAGAGGTATTGCGCGGTGCCGATGACGGCCTGGGTCTGGGTCATCGTCGCGGCGCTGTCGGCGACCGCGCGGGCGATGCCGAAGTCCATGACCTTGACCTCACCGGCATGGGTGATCATCACGTTGGCCGGCTTGATGTCGCGGTGCACGATGCCCATCCGGTGGCTGTAGGCCAACGCGCCGAGCACGCCCTCGGTGATCCGCGCGGCCTCGGCGGGCTCCAATGGCCCACTGCGGGTGAGGCGTTCGCGCAGAGTCGCGCCTTCGAGACGCTCCATGACGATGTAGGGCACCTGGACGACGGCTCCGGCGGAGTCGGTGCTGGTGTCCTCGCCGGAGTCGTAGATGGCGACGATCGAGGGGTGGTTGAGCCCGGCCGCCGACTGGGCCTCCCGCCGGAAGCGGGCCAGGAAGTTGGTGTCCCGGGCCAGGTCCGAGCGCAGCAGTTTGATCGCCACCGGCCGCCCCAGCCGGGTGTCGTGGCCGGTGCGCACATCGGCCATACCCCCGCGGCCGATCACCGCACCGACCTCGTAGCGCCCGCCGAGCAGTCGGGTGCGCCCCGGCCCGGAGCTGCCCGTCGGCGCGCTCAGCGCCGGCCCGTCATCGGTCGTCACGTTGTCTTCCCCCTCGTTGCCGTGTCTTGACCAGCCGCTCGTGGCGGATGCCCTGTCATCAGCCGCCAGTGATCAGCCACCCATGTGCCAGCCACCCATGCGTCAGCCACCGCCGCCTCCGGTGGTCGGGCCCGACGTCGTGGGTGCCGCCGAGCTCGTCGTCGGCTTGGGCGCGAGGCTGCCGTCGGAGACGGTGAGCGTGACGATCGTGTCGGGGCCCACGGTGACCGCGCCGGCGGGGAAGACGTTGAGCACCGTGCCGGCCGGCCGGTCCGAGGCGACGGTGTCGGTGCGGAACCGCAGCGCCGGGTCCAGGCTCTGGATGGCGGCGCGCACGACGTCGACCTGCTTGCCGATGTAGTCGGTCGCCTTGATCGTCACCGTGGGCCGCGAGGTGGTCGTCGTGGTGGTTGTGGTCGTCGTCGGGCTCGGGGTGGTGGGCGCGGCGCTCGACGTCGGGCGCGGACTCGTGGTCGGCGCCGGTGCCGGCGCGGCCGGCGCGAAGACGCCCTGCGAGGCGAGGAAGGCCACCACCGCGGCGAGCACGACGATCGGCAGCAGCCACCACCACGCGCTGCCGCGCCGCTGCGTCGGCTCCGGCTGCGCCGGGGGGTAGCCATACCCCTGCTGGTATGCCGCGGGCGTCCCGTAGCCCGGCCGGGCCGCGGCATACGGGTCGCCGCCGGGAGCGCCGGTATACCGGTCCCCACCAGGGGCGCCGGAATACGGGTCGGCGGCATACAGATCGGCCGACGGCAGCACCTGCGTGCTCGGCGCGACCGGTGGTGCCGGGGCGACGCGGGCGGGTGGGGCCGGTGGTGCGGGTGGGGTAGCCGGAGCGTGAGGCGGCGGGCTGTCCGGCGCGAAGCCGGGGGCGATCACGCTGGTGGCCGGGCTGGCGCTGGCGACGCCGCTGACCGGCATCCCGAGCAGGGCGGCGAGCGAGGCGGCGCTGGAGGGCCGGTCGAGCGGCTTCTTGGCCAGGCAGGACTCGATCGCGGCCCGCAGCGGGTCGGTGACCCGGTCCGGCAGCGGGGGCGCCGGTTCGTTGATGTGGGCCAGGGCGGTGGCGACCGGGCTGCCGGCGTCGAAGGGCCGCACCCCGGTGACCATCTCGAAGCCGACGACGCCGAGGGAGTAGAGGTCGGTGGCCCCGGTGACCGGGCGGCCCTGGGCCTGCTCGGGGGCCAGGTATTGCGGGGTGCCCATCACCTCACCGGTGCGGGTGTGTCCGACGCCGTCGACGGCTCGGGCGATGCCGAAGTCGGTGAGCTTCACCTGGCCTTCGGGGGTGACGAGGATGTTCGCGGGTTTGACGTCGCGGTGCACGACCCCGGCCTCGTGTGCGGAGGCGAGGGCGAGGGCGCATTGGCCGAGCAGGTGTTGGGCGCGGGCGGTGGCCAGCGGGCCGCGGGCGATGAGCTCGGACAACGGCACCCCGGGCACGTATTCCATGACGAGGTAGGCGATGCCGTCGTCCTCGCCGAAGTCGAAGACGGTGGCGATGTTGGGGTGTTGCAGCCGGGCGGCGTGTTGGCCCTCGTCGCGGAAGCGGGCGGCGAAGGTGGCTTCCTCGTCGGTGCGGGGGCGCATCACCTTGACGGCGACGGTGCGGCCCAGGACGGCGTCGGTGCCCTTCCATACGTCGCCCATGCCGCCGGCGGCGATGTGGTCAGTGAGCGTGTAGCGGCCACCGAGCAGGTCGCCGCGCTGGGGTGTGGGTCTGGTCATCGGGTGAGTACCGCCTCCATCACGGCTTTGGCGATCGGCCCGGCGGCCCGGCTGCCGCCGGCCTCCTCGCCGGCATTGCCGCCGTCCTCGACGACGGCGGCGACCGCGATCTGTGGGTCCTGGGCGGGTGCGAAGGAGGTGAACCAGGCGTGTGGGGGCAGCCCGTTGCCCTGTTGGGCGGTGCCGCTCTTGCCGGCCACCGACACGCCGTTGATCCCGGCGGGCCGGCCGGTGCCGGTCTCGACGACGGCGACGAGCATCGTGGTGAGGGTGGCGGCCACCTCGGGGGTGATCGCCTGGGACAGTTGTTGGGCTTGGTGGCGCTCCAGGATCTCGAGGTTGGCGCCGACCACCTGCTCGACGAGATAGGGGCGCATGACGATGCCCTTGTTGGCGACGGCGGCGGCGACCATGGCGACCTGGAGCGGGGTGACCCGCACGTCGTACTGCCCGATCGCGGCCTGCGCGGTCTGCGGCGGGTTGAGCTGATCGGGCACGCTGCTGGGCGTGACCCGCAGCGGCACCCGCAGCTGCTCGCCGAAGCCGAACTTCTGGGCCTGGGCGCGCAGCGCATCGGGGCCCATCTTCAGCCCGAGCCAGCCGAACGCGGTGTTGCAGGAGATCTCCAGGGCGTGCTGCAGGGTGGTCTGGTCGCCCGGCCCGCACGGTCGGTTGTCGTAGTTGGGCAGCCCGACGGTGGTCTGCGGCAGGTCCATCCGGGCCGGGGCCGGGATCAGGGTGTTCTCGGTGACCGTCTGGTTGGTCAGGGCGGCGGCGGCGGTCACGATCTTGAAGACCGACCCGGGCGGGTAGAGGTTGCCGGCGATGGCCCGGTTGACCAGCGGTTTGGTCGGGTCCTTGGTGAGTTGCTCACCGGCGTCGGTCGCCGCGGCGTCGTCGTGCACGGTCAACAGATTCGGGTCGTATGCCGGGTGGCTCACCATCGCGAGGATCGCGCCGGTGCGCGGGTCGAGGGCGACGACGGCGCCGCGGCGGGTGCCCAGGGCGGCGTCGGCGGCGGCCTGCGCCTTGGGGTTGATGGTCAGTTGCACGCTGGCGCCGGTGAACTGTTTGCCGGAGAGCAGGTCGGCGATGCGCCGGTAGAAGAAGGCGTCGGAAGAGCCGCTGAGGGTGGTGTCCTCGGTGGCCTCCAGACCGCCGGCGGCGCCGTAGACGTAGGAGTAGTAGCCGGTGACGTGCGCGTAGAGCGGCCCTTGCGGGTAGGTGCGCAGGAACGGCAGTTGCCCGGTCACCGGTTTGGAGACGGCGATGGCCTGGTCGCCGACGAGGATCGCGCCGCGTGGCCGGGAGTAGTTGTCCAGCAGGGTGCGTTTGTTGCCGGGCCTCTCGCGCAGCGACGGGGCCTGCACGAACTGGATGATCGACACGGCGACGAGCAGCGCGACGAAGAGCGCGCCGACGAGCCGGGAGATCCGCAGGATCGGGGTGTTCACCGGGTCACCACCGGCTCGGCCTCCGGCTCGGGTCGGCGGGCCTGGTCGGAGATGCGCAGCAGCAGCGCGACGATCGACCAGTTGGCCAGCAGCGCCGACCCGCCCAGCGACATGAACGGGGTGGTGAGCCCGGTCAGCGGGATGACCCGGGTGACCCCGCCGATGACGACGAAGACCTGCAGCCCGACCGAGAAGGCCAGGCCGAGGGCCAGCAGTTTGCCGAAGCCGTCGCGCACCCCGAGGGCGGTGCGCAGCCCGCGCTCCACGAGCAGCCCGTAGAGCAGCAGGATCGCGAACAGGCCGGTGGCGCCGAGCTCTTCGCCGAGGCTGGTGAAGATGAAGTCGCTGTCCGGCACCGGCACCAGCCAGGGCCGGCCCTGCCCGAGTCCGGTGCCGAAGAGCCCGCCGGCGGCCATCCCCATGAGCCCCTTGGCGAGTTGGTCGCTCTGTTTCAGTGCCGCGTCGGCGAACGGGTCGGTCCACAGCAGCACCCGGCGTTGGACGTGCGGGAAGAGCAGGTACGCGGCATACGTGCTGGCCGCGAAGAGCAACAGGCCGATGGCGATCCAGGAGACCCGCTCGGTGGCGACGTAGAGCATCGCGACGAAGAGCCCGAAGAACAGCAGTGAGGAGCCCAAGTCCTGCTCGAAGACGAGCACCCCGACGCTGACCAGCCAGGCAGCCAGGATCGGGCCGAGGTCACGCCCGCGGGGGAAGGTGAAGCCGAGCACCTTGCGCCCGGCGAGGGAGAGCACGTCGCGGGCCAACACGAGGTAGCCAGCGAAGAAGATGGTGAGCACGATCTTGGCGATCTCGCCGGGCTGGAAGGACAACGGTCCGATCTGGATCCAGATCTTCGAGCCGTACTGCTCGTTGCCGACGCCGGGGGCCAGCGGCACGAGCAGCAGCAGGATGCCGGCGGCCATCGCCGTGTAGGTGTAGCGGCGCAGCGTGCGGTGGTCGCGCAGCAGCCAGACGACGGCGCCGGCCACGACGATCGAGATGCCCGTCCAGATGAGTTGGCGCACCGCGTTGCCGTCCATGCCGTCGCGGCCGAAGGCGAGGTCGATCCGGTGGATCATCACCAGCCCGAGCCCGTTGAGCACGGTGGCCAACGGCAGCAGCAGCGGATCGGCATACGGGGCCCGCCAGCGCAGCACGAGATGGAAGGCGACGACGAGGGCCAGCAGCCCCCCACCCACGGTGCTCAACGAGGCCGGGAAGCTCTCCTTGTTGCCCAGGTCGACGTTGATCCACGCGAAGAGGGTGACCGCGACGGCGAAGACGATGAGGGCGAGCTCGACGTTGCGCCGGGTGCGGGGGGCGATGGTCTCGACGATCGTCGTCATGGCCGCGCCCCGGCCGCGGTGGGGGTGAGGGCGTTGCCGTCGACGACGGTGCGGGTGACGACGCCGGGGGTGCCGCCGGGCCCGGGGGTCGTGACGATGACGATCGTCGTGCTCGGGGTGGGTGGGGCCGTCGTCGTCGTCGCGGCCGCGCTCGACGAGGTCTGTTCCGGCGCACTGCTGCACGGTATGCCGCTCGCGGCCGCCGACTGGCAGCGCACCGCCGCCTCGCGCAGGGTGGCCAGGACCCGGTTGGCCGCGTCGGTGTCGGCCACCGGCAGCGAACCGGTGACCGCGTCGCGGTGCGGGTAGGGCAGGTCGGCGACCCGGATGTCGGTGCGGGTGAGCACGCTGCCCAGGTGGATCGGCCCGAGGTCCTGGTTGATCCCGCGGTAGAGCGCGACGGTGTCACCGTCGACCCCGATGTAGAGCTGACGCTGGGTCCATTGGTAGCCGGCATACCCCCCGCCGACGAGCACGACGGCGGCGGCGGTGGCGAGCGCGGTGCGGCGCAGCCAGATGACCCGGGTGCTGCCCTCCTGCTCGGCCAGCTGCGGCCCGTCGTCGCCCTCCTCGGCCCCGGTGTCGGGGGCTGCGGCGCCGGTGGCGGCCCGGGAGAGGGCGGCGGCCTTCTCGGCCGGACTGATCGGCAGGGCCCGGGTGCGGGGTCGGCCGTTGGGGCGCACGGCGGCGGCGCCGACCACCTGGGGGGCGCTGGGCAGGTCGTCCTCGGCGGAGTCGACGACGTCGGCAATGACGACCGTGACGTTGTCGCGGGTGTGTGCCTTGAGGGCGACCTCGATGCACCGGTCGGCGGCCTCGTCGGGGCTGTCGGCGCCGGTGAGGATCTCCGCGACGATCTCCGGGCTGACGAAGTCGGTGAGCCCGTCGCTGCACAGCAGGTAGCGGTCGCCGGGGCGCAGCTCGCGGATCGACAGATCCGGCTCGTCGTCGGGGTTGCCGGTCATCACCCGGGTGACGAGCGAGCGCTGCGGGTGGTGGGTGGCCTCCTGCTCGGTGATCCGCTGCTCGTCGAGCAGGCGTTGCACGAAGGAGTGGTCCTTGGTGATCTGGCTGAACACCCCGTCGCGCAGCAGGTAGGCCCGTGAGTCGCCGATGTGCGCCATCGCGAGTTTGCCGCCGGCGCGCAGCATGGCGATCGTCGTGGAGCCCATCCCGGCGAGCTCGGCGTCCTCGTCCATCGCGGCGCGCAGCCGGGTGTTGGCGGCGAGCAGTTCCTCGCCGAGCACCTGCAGCGCCTGCTCGCCGTTGTAGCCCTCCTCGTCGAGGGGGGCCAGGGCGCCGACGATCATCGAGCTGGCCACGTCGCCGGCGGCATGCCCACCCATCCCGTCGGCGAGCACGAGCAGGTGCGGCCCGGCATACCCGGAGTCCTCGTTGCGGCCCTTGGGGCCCAGCCCGAGGTGGGAGCGGGCGGCGTAACGCAGCGCGGCGGTCATCGGCGGCTTAGCCCTGCAGCTCCAGCACGGTGCGCCCGATGCGCAGCACGGTGCCGACGGTCACCGGCACGGCCCCGGTGAGCCGGTGCGGCCCGAGGAAGGTGCCATTGGTCGAGCCGAGGTCCTCGACGAACCAGCCGCCGTCGCGCGGGAAGATCCGCGCGTGCCGCCCCGAGGAGAAGTCGTCGTCGAGCACGAGCGCGCATTCGGGGTTGCGCCCGATGAGCACGCCATTGCTGCCCAACGGCAGTGTCGTGCCGGCCAACCGGCCTTCGGTCACGACAAGCAGGCGCGGTATGCCGCGGGCCCGCCCCCGCCCGCCGGGCACCGGGGCCGGCGCCCCACCGCCACCACCGGGCCCGTATGCCGCCGTGCCCCCCACACCGGCGCCGCCGCCCGCCGGCCCGCGCCCGGGGGCGCCGGCGCCGACGGGTGGCGCGGCCCGGCCGCGGCTGCTGCGCCCGACCCGGCGCCGGGAGACCCGGGTGCCGTAGAGGTCGCTGCGCAACACGCCGACGACGCTGAAGACGAAGAGCCACAGCACGGCGAGCAGCCCCAGGCGCAGCAGGGTGAGGGTGAGCTCGCTCAACGGTGCACCCCCCGCACCGGCCCGCCCCTGGCCGCGGGGCGGTTCACCGTTTGCCGGCTCGGAAGACGAGCGACGTGCGCCCGACGGTGAGCCGGTCGCCGTCTTCGAGCCGGGAGCTGGCGAGCACCCGCTCGCCGTTGACGAACGTGCCATTCGTGGAGGCCAGGTCGCGGATGCTGCAGACCAGGTGCGGCCCGTCGTTGGTGATGCGGATCTCGCTGTGCCGCCGAGAGATTCCCGGGTCGTCGACGACCACGTCGGCGCTGCCGTCACGGCCGATGACGGTGAGACTGCCCAGCAGTGGGTAGCGCTCGCCGTCGATATCCAGCCACGGTCGTTTCGCCGGGTTGACCGCCCCGGGGGCACCCGGGGGTGCGGCGGTGGGCGCCGGGCCGACGGGGCCGGGTGCGGGGGCGTCGGGTGCCGGGGCGGCCGGCGCGGCATACGGGCTGGGTCCGGCATACGGGCTGGGGCCGGCGGGCGGGGCGGATCGCGCGGCATACGGGCTGGGCGCGCCAGCGACGTCACCGACCTTCGAGGCGGCCGTGCGCACCTGGAAAACCCCGGTCTCCAACTCGTCACCGGTGGTCAGCTGGATCTGGATCGGCCCACCCGGGGTGTAGCGCTGGGTCTCGGCATGCTCCTGCGCCGCGGCGATGAGATCCTGGGTGACCGCCGCGGAATACTCGTCGAGGCGCGCG
>RRZT010818728.1_pt1 | contig 19132 bp, 15 predicted proteins | sample 2165551 | NCBI WGS metagenome assembly RRZT01 (sample SAMN10456910, study PRJNA506462) | wastewater metagenome | biome: wastewater; feature: sludge; material: wastewater sludge; isolation source: wastewater sludge with Escherichia coli K12::gfp cells carrying plasmid... | place: USA: Moscow, Idaho... | reverse complement strand
GGAAAGGATGATGGCTACGGCTTTCTTGTTCTGGTCTTCGGCCAGCGACCGCAAGAACACGTCGATCGGCAAATTGATGCCCTTGCTGTGATCCTGTTCGCTCAGCAACAGCTTGCCGTGAAAGATGGTCAAGTTTTTCTTGGGCGGGATCAAATAAACGTGGTCTGGCAAAACCAGCATCCCGTCCTCCGCTCGATGGACGGGCATCTGAGTCCGCTTGGAAAGCAGCTCGACCATCAAGCTCTTGTAGTCCGGCGAAAGATGTTGGATCACGATGAAGCTCAAGCCACTTTCGGGCGGCATGTGGCTAAAGAACAGCTCGATGGCCTCGAGACCGCCGGCCGACGCGCCGACCGCCACGTAATGCGTGGGCGCGGGGGTCGTCGCCACGACCGGGCTGTCCGCCTTGGTTTCCAGGGCATCCTTCCGGACCTTGTCACTGGCTTTTTTCATGCTGCAAAACTCCTAAAGCGATACGCGCGGTTTCGACCGGCCGCACTCGCGGAAGCGGGCGATATCGCGCGTCCGGAACTTGCCTCGCCGGCAATCGACGCTCGTATCGGAAACGGCTTTCGGGCCTCTGCTCCCGGCCGCAGACACCGCTCCAGGCCGAGAAGAGCGCCCGCATCGGACGGGACCGCGATAGGCCCCGAACGCCGACCGGACATCGGTCGAACCATCATGACGCCGAGCCCGCCGCCTTCGCTATCCGACCCCGGCACCTTGGGCCTGGAGGTCGGCGTGATAGGACGAGCGGACCATCGGCGCCGAGGCGACGTGGGTGAAACCCAGCGCCTCGCCGAACGCCCGCAGATGCTCGAACTCTTCGGGCGGCGCGTAGCGCTCGACCGGCAGATGGTGGACGCTGGGTTGCAGGTATTGGCCGAGCGTCAGCATGTTCACATCATGAGCGCGCAGATCGCGCATCACCGCCTCGATTTCGGCCAGCGTTTCGCCCAGCCCCAGCATCAATCCCGACTTGGTGGGAATGCGCGGATGGCGAGCCTTGAAGCGCTTCAGCAAATCCAGCGAGCACCGATAATCGGCGCCGGGCCGGGCCTGCCGGTACAAGCGCGGCACGGTTTCCAGGTTGTGGTTGAACACGTCCGGCGGCTCGCGCTCCAGAATTTCCAAGGCCACGTCCACCCGTCCCCGAAAATCCGGGGTCAGGGTTTCGATGACGATGCCCGGCCGGCCGGCGCGCACCGCCCGGATGCAGGCGGCGAAATGCGCCGCGCCGCCATCGCGCAGATCGTCCCGATCCACCGAGGTGATGACCACGTATTTCAAGCCCATCGCCGCCACCGTCCGCGCCAAATTCTCCGGCTCGGCGGGGTCGAGCGGGTTGGGCCGGCCGTGCCCCACGTCGCAGAACGGACAGCGGCGGGTGCAGATGTCGCCCATGATCATGAAGGTGGCGGTGCCGTGCCCGAAGCATTCGCCGAGATTGGGGCAACTGGCTTCCTCGCAGACCGTGTGCAGGTGGTTGTCGCGCAAAATCCGCTTCAGCCGCAGCACTTCCGGCGTGCCGGGGAACGGGGCGCGAATCCAGGCCGGCTTGCGCAATCGCTGCCCCGGATCGTTCGGGGCGATCTTGACCGGAATGCGGGCGACTTTTTCGGCACCGCGCAATTTCTCGCCCTGATGGGGCGTGGCTTTATTCGCTGGCTGGATCGTGGGGGGTTCGGCGACAGCGAAGACGGCATCGCCGGGAGCGGTACGTTCGGGCATGGTGTGTTCCTGAGGTGAGCGCGCGAGCAACCTAAAGTTCGACTCAAGATTTCGCCGTAATTTCCCGCCAAACCCAGCGGCGACGGCGATGATGGCAATCAGGGCAATCCCGCGCGGAGGGCGAAACAAGTGTAGCCCAGCTTGTGGCCGAGGCGCGGTAAAAGTGCCTCGGCGGCAGCTTCCAAGGTCAATTCGACCCCGAAATCCCGCAACTGGGTCACCCGCAACCCGGGATAGCCGCAGGGATTGATGCGGCCAAACGGCTCCAGGTCCATGGCCACGTTGAGGCTCAGGCCGTGATAGGAACGGCCTTGGCGGATGCGCAGCCCGAGCGAGGCGACCTTGGCGCCCTCGAGGTAAACCCCCGGCGCGTCGGGCCGGGCCTGGGCGACGATGCCATGAGCCGCCAGCAGTTCGATCACCGCTTGTTCCAGGATCGTCACCAGCGCCCGCGCGCCCAGCCCCAGCCGGCGCACGTCCAGCAGGCAGTACACCACCAGTTGGCCGGGGCCGTGATAGGTCACTTGCCCGCCGCGATCCGCTCGAACCACCGGAATGTCGCCGGGCGCCAGCAGGTGTTCCGGCTTGCCGGCCACGCCCTGGGTAAAGACCGGCGGATGCTCGACCCACCACAGCTCGTCCGGGGTCGTGGCGTCGCGGCCGTCGGTGAACGCCCGCATCGCGTCGAACACCGGCCGGTATTCGCACCGCCCCAACCGGCGCAACAGCAGCGGCTCGGCGCGCCGAACCAAGGCGGGCGCGCCCGGATTCACAGCACCAGCGCGATTCGCGGGTGGCCGCCGAGTTCCCGGTAGATGGCGTCCAACTGCGCCCGGGCGCGGGCGCGCACCACCACCGTCACCGACTGGTAGCGGCCGGCGCGGCTGTCCCGCACCCGCACCCGCGCCTCGTCGAGATCGGGGGCGTGGCGGCGCACCAGCTCCACGGCCAGCAGCCGGAGATCGAAATCGCCGGCACCCATGATCTTGATGGGAAAATCGCACGGAAACCGCAACAGCGACTCGCCGTCCGCTTCGGGCGCTTTCCCGTTCATGGCCGCTCTCAATGGAACAGGTAGTAGAAGAACATCAAAATCGAGTCGATCAACCGCCCGAACCAACCGCTTTCGGGCACTTCCTTCAGCGCGACCAGCGGCGTCCTGCTCACCTCCTGCTCTCCCAGCTTGACCACGATCTCGCCAAACGCTTGATCTTTTTGCGCCGGCGCCACGATTTTCGGCTGGACGGTGGTGGTGGTGCTGACCTGCGGCGCCTGCCCCTTGGGCACCGTCACGTACAAGGGATAGGTGACGCCCAACGGCAATTCGTTCTCCTTGCCCTTCCAGATGCGGGTGGTGAGGATCGGCGCGTTGGCGTCGTGCAGCTTGCGGCTCTCGAAAAAGCTGAAACCGTAGTTCAGCAATGCCTGGCTGGCCACGAAACGATCTTTTTCCTTGTCGGCGCCCAACACCACCCCGATCAGCCGGGTGTCGTTGCGCTTGGCCGACGACACCAGGCAGTAACCGGCCGATTCGGTGTGCCCCGTCTTGACGCCGTCCACCGAGGAATCGGTCAGCAGCAAGCGGTTGCGGTTCTGTTGCTCGATGTTGTTGTACTTGAAGCTGCGCACCGAATAGCGGGCGTAATGCTCGGGAAAATCCAGGATCAACGCCCGGGCCAAGGCGGCGATGTCGCGGGCGGACATGTAGTGGTTGGCGTCGGGCAAACCCGGCGCGTTGGTGAAGTGGCTGTTTTTCAATCCCAGCCGTTCCGCTTCCTGGTTCATCAGCTTGGCGAACGTTTCCTCGGAACCGGCCACATGCTCGGCCAGCGCCACGGTGGCGTCGTTGCCGGACTGCACCACCATGCCCATCAGCAAATCTTCCACCGGCACCTGCGTGCCCACCTTGACGAACATCTTGGAGCCGGGCGTCTTCCAGGCCCGCTCGGTGATGGTCACCTTGTCGTCCAGATGGATCTTGCCGGACTTCAGGGCCTTGTAGATGACGTAACCGGTCATCAGCTTGGTGATGCTGGCCGGCTCCATCCGCTCGTCGCCTTTCACGTTGGCCAGGAGATTTCCGCTCTGGTGATCCATCAGCACATAGGCGCGCACCGGCACTTGCGGCGGCGGCGGCACGGGCTCGGCTCGGGAGCCGGTCGAGCCCAGCGTCAGCAGAACGAAGGCGAGAAGCGGCGCTAGCAGGGTACGGACTACATTCGAATACGGCATGTCGCGGCTGTCTTCCGGAGGGTTGCAAACCAGATGGGCGATTCTAGCCAGAAGCCCGCCCTAAAAACAAACCGCCTTGACGCCGAGGCGGGCAAGGCGGGCAGAGGTCGGGGCCGGGGTGAAAGTCGGGACGGGCGCGGGCCTCAGTCGATCGCCGTTCGGTGGCGACCGGCCCTCAAGCCGGCCAACCGCACCGCCGGCTTGGCGGCGCCGGATTCGCGAGCCGGCGCCCGAGTTTCCTGGCGGTTGGCCGAATCCGACAACTTGCGGGCATCGCGCCGCGTCAGATCGCTCGACCGTTCGCCCGAAAAGCGGCCATCGCGGCGTCCGGCCGGAGTCACCGCCGAATCAAATCGGTCGCTCTTGCCGCCGGCGGAAACCGGCGAGCGGCGTTGCTCTCCCGCCGTCTTGCCTTTCAGCGCGGTCTCGGCCGAAGCCAAGCGAATGGGAGACCGGACCCGACTTTCCTGCCCGCTCTTGGCTGGCGATTTGGCGATCACCGGATTCGCCGTCGCCTTCGGTGCGGCACGCGCCACGGCAGGCGCCGCCGGCCGCGCCGGCGCGCGGGTTCGCACCGCGCCGCGCTCCGCGACGGTCGCCTTCACGGGACGCATCGAGGGCGTATCCACTACCGGCGGCGGAAAGGAATCCTCGCGAGCGACCGGGATCGTGGCCAGCTCGGATTTCGGTTCGGGCGGGATCGGGCGACTCGCCAGCCGTTCAGGGGTTTCGGCGCGAGCGGTCGCCGACTCCGGACGGGGCGGTTCCGGCGCCACCGGACGGATCGGTTCCTCGCGAGCGACCGGGATCGTGGCCGGTTCGGACCTCGACTCGGGGCGGCTCTCGCGGTTGATCGGCGGTTCCGGGGTTTCGGCCGGAATCGTCGCCAGATCCGACCGAAACAAAGGAGGCCGCGAGGGAGAAAGGTCCGAGGCGGCCAGCCGGATCGGCTCCTCGCGAGCGAATTCGATAGCGGTCGGTTCGGACTTCGATTCGGGCCGACTCTGGCGACTGGCCAGTCGTTCCCGGCTCTCGGCGCGACGCGCCGCCAGCTCCGGCAACGACTGGTAAGGTTCCAGGGCGGCCACCTCCACTTGGGCGGTCCCTTGTCCCAGCATCCCCAGCCGGTCGGCGGCGGCGTAGGACAGATCGATGATGCGCCGGCCGACGAACGGCCCGCGATCGTTGACCTTGACCACGACGTTGCGGCCGTTCTCCAGATTGGTCACCCGCACGTAGGTCGGGATCGGCAGGCTCTTGTGGGCGGCGGTCAGGTCGAACATGTTGTAGAGCGGGCCGCTGGAGGTTTTGCGGCCATGAAAATCCCAGCCGTACCAGGAAGCGATGCCTTGCTCGCGATAGCCCTCGCTGGTTTCCTTGACCCGGTAGCGCCGGCCGAACACCCGGTAAGTGTCGGGATTGCCGCTGCGACTGGGGGGTTCGATCCGGGGAACGGGCTCGCCGTTGCCGCCCTCGATCGCGAGGGGATCGCCGGATGGCGGGCTCGCTGGCGCACGGCTGTCGGGGACCGTGCTACAGCCGGCCAGCGCGCCCGCCAGCGAGGCCCAGACCACGGCATGGCTCCAGTAGGATTTCGCCATAAAAAAACCTCCCTTCCGCCGACGGACGCGCCGGCGGCGCGCTCGATCAGCGCGGTTCTTGTGGATTTTCAGGATGACTCAGTCGGCGCGAGCGGCGAGTTCCGGGGCGGGAACCCCGGCATAGGGCCGGGCGTGGCGCTCGCGAATTTCCTGGCTGAGCTGATACACCGCCATGGCGTACAACTGGCTACGATTGTAGCGGGTGATGACGAAAAAATTATCGTATCCCAGCCAGTATTCGGGGCCGTCGCGTCCCTGCAACTCCAGCAGCATCGCGTTCTGCGCGTCGCCGACCGGCTCCAGGGGCGCGACGCCCTGGCTCCGCAAGCTGGCGACGCTGTAGCGGGGCTGGCTCAACTGGCGGCTGACCAGAGCCGGATAGCGGCCGCCGCTGACCGAAGCGGGCGAAGCGACCGGCTGGCCCGCTCGCCAGCCGTTCTTATTGAAATAATGGGCGACGCTGCCGATGGCGTCGCGGGGATCGCGCCAGAGGTCGCGGTGGCCGTCGCCGTCGAAATCGACCGCGTAGGAGCGGAAGCTGCTCGGCATGAATTGCCCGTAGCCCATCGCCCCGGCGTAGGAGCCGCGCGGCACCAGCGGATCGACGCCTTCCGCGCGGGCCAGCAGCAGGAAGTTCTCCAGTTCCTTGCGGAAATAATCCGCCCGCCGGGGATAGTCGAACGCCAGGGTGGCGAGGGCTTCCAGCACCCGGTACTTGCCCATGTTGCCGCCGTATTGGGTTTCCACGCCGATGATGGCGACCACGTACTCGGGCGGCACGCCGTACACCTGCTCGGCCTTGGCCAGCGCCGCCTCGTTGGCCCGCCAGAACTCCACCCCGCCCTGAATGCGCTTGGGCGTGAGGAAAATCGGCCGGTAGGCGTGCCAGGGCTTCGATTCGGCCGGTCGGGACATGGCGGCGATGATGCTGGGCTGGGACTGGGCACGACCGAAGGTCGCCCGCAATTGAGCCGCGTTGAAGCCGTGCCGGGCCACCATTTCGCGGATGAACGCCTGCACATCCGGCCGGCTGGCCAGCGGCTGGCCCGCATACGCGGCGGTTGTCGCCGGGTCCGGTGCGGGCGAGGGCGCGGCTTCCGGCGCCGGGGGAATCGGGGCGTCCAGCGCGGGACGCCGATCCGGCGCCGGCGGCGCGCAGGCGCTCAACAGCAGGGCAAAACCGATCAAAAACAGACTCTTCACGCGCAAGTCTCGTCGTTGGCGAAGGCGGCGATCACCGCGATGGGGTCCGGCGGTGCGAATAAACGCTCATCAGCATACCGAAGCCGGCCATGATCGTCACTAGGGACGTTCCTCCGTAGCTGAACAGCGGCAGCGGCAACCCCACCACCGGCAGCAGGCCCGAGACCATGCCGGAGTTCACGAAAGCGTAGATGAAAAAGATCAGGGTCAGGCTGCCGGCCAGCAGGCGACCGTAGGTGTCCGGCGCGCGGGTGGCCATGTACAGGCAGCGGGCGATGATGAAAAAATATAACGCCAGCAACAGACAGCCGCCGACCAGTCCGAACTCCTCCGAAAAAGCGGCGAAGATGAAATCGGTCGAGCCTTCCGGCAAAAAATCCAGATGGGACTGGGTGCCGTTCAGCCAGCCCTTGCCGTAGATGCCCCCCGAGCCGATGGCGATCTTGGACTGGATGATGTGGTAGCCGGTCCCCAGCGGGTCGCTTTCGGGGTTCAGGAAGGTCAGGACTCGTTGCCGCTGGTAATCGTGCATGACAAAGGTCCAGAACAGGGGGATCGCCGCCGCCAGCAAAACGCCCAGGCCGAGCAAGACGATCCAGCTCAACCCGGCCAGAAACAGCGCGACGGCCCCCGCCCAACCCACCACCAGCGCCGTGCCCAGGTCGGGCTGCTCGGCGATCAGGACGAACGGGATCGCGGTGATCAAGGCGCCGATCAGCAGGTGCAACCAGCGTGGCGGCAAGGGTTTTTCGGCGAAAAACCACGCCATCATCATCGGCACGGCGAGCTTCATGATCTCCGAGGGCTGAAACCGCACCACGCCCAGATCCAGCCAGCGCTGCGCGCCCTTGGAAATGTCGCCCGCCACCATCACCGCCAGCAACAACGAAATGCCGACCAGATAAATCCACGGCGACCAGAACCGGAAGAAATGCGGTGGGACGTGAGCCAGCGTCAGCATGATGCCGAACCCCAGCCCCAACCTGATCGCCTGCCCGGCGACCAGATCCATATTCTGTTGCCCGGCGCTGTAAAGCACGATCAACCCCAAACCGGACACCGCCAAGAGCGCCAGCAACAGCGGCGGATCGAAACGAATCCGCCTCAAGGCTCTGCCGACGCTATTCCGATCCATCCGGCCGAACGTCCCGGGCCGGTTCGATGCCGGCGGTGATGGTCTCGTCGTACTTGTCCAGCAGATAAGCATCCATGACCTTGCGGGCCAGCGGCGCGGCCGTGGCGCTACCGCCGCCGCCGTGCTCGGCGATCACCGCCACCGCGATGCGAGGATCGTCCGCCGGAGCGAAAGCGATGAACAAAGCATGATCCAGCAGATGCTTTGCCAATCGCTTGGCGTTGTACCGCTCGCCTTGACCCAGAGTGAACACCTGGGCGGTGCCGGTCTTGCCGGCGATCCGATATTTGGCGCCGACGCCGATTTTATGCGCGGTGCCGCCTTCGACCACATGGATCATGCCGGCGATGACCGCATCCCAGAAGCGGGGATTTTTGACCGCGACCGGCGGCAGCCGTCGGGGCTCCGCCAGGGTTTTGGTCCGGGTGCCGGGGTCCTCGGTCGCATGCAGCACCCGCGGCTGAAAATTGGCGCCGCGCTGGGAAATCACCGCGACCGCATGCGCCAGCTGCAACGGCGTCGCGAGAAAAAACCCTTGGCCGATGCCGGCGCTGAGCGTGTCGCCGCCGAACCAGTCTTGCTTGTGAATCCGGCGCTTCCACTCCTTGGACGGCAGCAGCGCCCCTTTCTCGCCGGGCAGATCGATGCCGGTCGGTCGGCCCATGCTGAACTTGTCGAGAAACTGGTGAATCCGGTCGATCCCGAGATTGAGCGCCAAGTCGTAGAAATACACGTCGCAGGACTGGGCGATGGCCCGATCCATGCCCACGCTGCCGTGTCCGCTCCGCTTCCAATCGTGGAATTTGCGATCCACCCCCTGCAAGCGATAAACGCCGGCGCAAAACACGCCGCTGTTGCGGTTGACGGCCCCGTACTCCAGCCCCGCCAGCGCCATCAAGGGCTTGATGGTGGAGCCGGGCGGATAAATTCCCCGCAGGGCGCGATTGAGCAAGGGTCGATCCTTGGAGGTGTTGAGTTTTCGGTACGACGCGAAATCGATACCGTTGACGAACGGGTTGGGATCGTAAATCGGCTGGCTGGCCAAGGCCAACACCTCGCCGTTGCGGGGATCGATGGCGACGATGGCGCCGTTGTAGCCCTCCAAAACCTTCTCGGCGACCGCCTGCAAGCGCATGTCGATGCTGAGGTAAATGTTTTGCCCCGGCACCGGCGGCGTGCGGCTCAACACCCGCAACGGCCGACCCTCGGCGTTGGCTTCGACCTGCTCGTAACCGGCGCGCCCGCGCAACAGATCCTCGTAGGAGCGCTCTACCCCGGTCTTGCCGATGTGGGTGCTGCCGCTGTATTGGCCGGGATCCAGCTTGCGCAATTCGGCTTCGTCGATGCGCCCGACGTAGCCGATGGCGTGAACGCCGAGCGACTTCAGCGGATAGCGGCGGGTCAGGTCGGCCTTGATATCCACCCCCGGCAACCGATACAAGTCGATGGCCAACCGGGCGATTTCCTCGTCGGTCAACTGGAACCGCAACGGCGTCCCCGTATACGGCGGATTGCGGCGCGCCAGTTTGCGGAACCGCTCGATGTCGGCGTCGGAGAGTTCGATGCGCTCCCGGATCGCCGCCAGGGTGGCGTTCAAATCCTTGCTCTGCTCCGGCGTGACTTCGAGATGGTAGGAGGCGAGATTGTCGGCCAGCAACACCCCGTTGCGGTCGTAGATGAAACCGCGGGTCGGCGGCAGCGGTTGCAAGCGGATCCGATTGCTGTCGGACAGGGTGGTGAAGCGGTCGTGGTTGAGCACCTGCAGGTAGACCAGCCGGCCCGATACCGACAGCAACGCCAGGAAAATCGCGAACAGCACGAACAGGACGCGCCGAAAAAACAGCTCGCTTTCGGCGGCGTTGTCCTTTTCCCGGACCAGCAATTTTTCAGCGGGCGGCTTGGCCGTCGAACGCCACGATCTCATGTCGGCCCGCCGCGATCAACTCACTTGGAAATACCGGCGCACGTCGCGCAGGACCACGAACAGCAGGGGCCAGCACGCCATGCCGCCCACGGCCGGCGCCAGATACCACCAGTCGCGCGGCGGATAGCCGATCACCCCGCTGATCCAGAAGACCAGCACCTGCTCGACCAGCAGAAAAACCAGGACGCTGAACGCCTGTTGCCAGGGCGGAGCGACCCGGATGCGCCGGTAGGTCTGACAGGTCAAATAGGCCACGGCCGCGAACGCCAGCGCGTGCTGGCCCAACAGCGCGCCGCGCCCCACATCGACCAGCAGCCCCACCAGCCAGCCGACGCCGATGCCGACCCGATGCGGCAGCGCCATGCTCCAATAGATCAAGGCCATCACCACCCAATCCGGGCGAAACCGCTCCAGCGAGCCCGGCAACGGCACGCCCCCCAACAGGAACGCGACCAGAAAGCTGAGGGCGATGATCCAACCGCCGGCGCGGGGCTCGACGGTCATGGCGGACGCGGCCCGGAGGGCGCGGCGGCCGTGGCGGGCTCCATGCCGGGGGATTCATTCTCCAGCAGCATCACTTCCCGGATTCGATCCAGTTGGGCGAACGGCTTGGCGGTGATGTTGGCGAAGGGGCTGCCCGGATCGAACTCCACTTTGGTCACCGTACCCACCCGATAACCGTGCGGAAACCGGCCGCCCAAGCCGGAGGTGACCAGCACGTCGCCGACCTTCACATCCCCGTTGTTCGGGATGTGCGGCAGTCTCAGCTCCTGGAAGTTGCCGGTGCCGAGCGCCAGGGTGCGCACCCCGGTGCGACTGATCTCGATCGGCAGGCCGTGGCTGACGTCGGTGATGAAAATCGCGGTGGCGGTAAAGGGGTCGGCCTGGACGATTTGGCCGACGACACCGTGCGGGTCGAGCACCGGCTGACCGACGTGGACGCCGTGCTGGCGGCCGCGATTGAGCAGAATGCGATGCCGGTAGAGATCGAAATCCACCGCCAGCATTTCGGCGATCAGCACCCGCTCCGACGTGTTCACCGCCGACTCCAGCAAGGAGCGCAAGCGGCGGTTTTCCGCTTCCAGCACCGTCAGCTTCTGCAACTGCACGCTCAAGAAAAGCTGCTTTTCGCGCAAGCGGGCGTTCTCTTCCAGCAGCGCGCCGCGCCCGGCCAGATTCTCGTTCAGCCAACCCCTGGTTTCGGTCGGCAGTCGCACCAGGTAGTGCAAGGGATAAACGGCGGTGGACAACACGTCGCGCAGGCCGTTCAAGTAATGGTAACGGTGATCGACCGTCATCATGGCGATGGACAGCGCCGCCCAAAACCCGAGCTGTAGGATCGCCGCCGGATTGACCGTGAACAAATACTGGATACGCTTGCTGGGTGTGAGAGCGGCCAACGGCTATTCGATGGCGAAGGCTTCGACGGCGCGCTCGTCCTTGGCGATCAGCTCCAGCACCCGGCCGCCGCCGCGGGCGACGCAGGTCAGCGGGTCCTCCGCGATCACCACGTTCAGGCCGGTTTCTTCGATGAGCAGCTTGTCGATGTCGCGCATCAGCGCGCCGCCGCCGGTCAGCACGATGCCCCGCTCGGCCACGTCGGCGGCCAGCTCCGGCGGGGTCGCCTCCAGGGCCATCTTCACCGCGCTGATGATGCCCGACAGCGGCTCCTGGAGGGCTTCGAGGATTTCGTTGCTGTTGAGGGTGAAGCTGCGCGGCACGCCCTCGGCCAAGTTGCGGCCCTTGATCTCGATCTCGCGCACTTCGCTGGTGGGATAGGCGCTGCCGATTTCGTGCTTGATGCGCTCGGCGGTCGGCTCGCCGATCAGCACGCCGAAGTTGCGCCGCACGTAGTTGATGATGGCCTCGTCGAAGCGGTCGCCGCCGATGCGCACCGCGCCGGCGTAGACGATGCCGTTCAGCGAAATGACCGCCACCTCCGAGGTGCCGCCGCCGATGTCCAGCACCATGGCCCCGCGCGCTTCCTCGACCGGGATGCCGGCGCCGATGGCCGCCGCCATCGGTTCGGGGATCAGATACACCACCCGCGCGCCGGCGCCCATCGCCGATTCGCGGATCGCTCGCCGCTCGACCTGGGTGGAGCCGCAGGGCACGCTGATCAGCACCCGCGGGCTGGGGTTGAAAAACTTGCGGGCGTGGACCTTGCGGATGAAGTGCTGGAGCATCTTTTCGGTGACGGTGAAGTCGGCGATGACGCCGTCCTTCATCGGCCGGATCGTGGACAGGTTGTTGGGGGTGCGCCCCAACATCCGTTTCGCGTCCGTGCCCACCGCCGAGATCGTGCGGATGCCCCGAACGGGATCCTGATTGATGGCGACCACGGAGGGCTCGTTGAGCACGATGCCGCCCCCTCTCACGTAAATCAACGTGTTAGCGGTTCCCAGATCAATCGACAGATCGTTGGAGAACTTGCCGCGCAACCATTTGAACATGTTGTCAAAGCACCCGGTTATCCAAAAGCGGCTAATGCTAGCAAGCAGGGGGGTTAGGAGCAAGCCGGCAATTATGATAAGGTCACGCGCTCGATTCCGTTGCAAGGAGAACCGCCACGATGTCCCTGGGACCCGCCGAAGTCGCCAAAATCGCCCATCTGGCGCGGTTGGCCATCCGCGACGAGGATGTGCCGGCCTACGCCCGCAACCTGTCGGCCATCCTGGAGCTGGTGGAGCGGATGAGCGCCGTGGACACCAGCGGCGTCGCGCCGATGGCCCACCCGCTGGACATGGCGCAGCGCCTGCGCCCCGATCAAGTCGCCGAATCCAACCGGCGCGAGCCGTTTCAAGCCATCGCTCCTCGGGTCGAGGCGGGCTTGTATCTGGTTCCCAAAGTCATCGAATAAACCGCTTTTCAGCCGCCATGCACGAGAAAACGATCGCACAGCTCAGCGCCGGCCTCGCCGCCGGCGAGTTCGGCAGCGAAGAACTGACCCGCGCCTTTCTGGGGCGCATCGAACGGTTCAACCCGGCGCTGAACGCCTTCATCACCGTGACCGCCGAGTCGGCGCTGGCGCAAGCCCGCGCCGCCGACCAGCTTCGCCAGCGCGGCGCGGCGCGGCCGCTGACCGGCGTGCCCATCGCCCACAAGGACATTTTCTGCACCGACGGCGTGCGCACCTCTTGCGGCTCGCGGATGCTGGACCGATTCATCGCGCCTTACAACGCTACGGCGGTCGAGAGATTGAACGCCGCCGGCGCGGTGATGCTCGGCAAAACCAACATGGACGAGTTCGCGATGGGCTCGTCCAACGAGACCAGCTTCTACGGTCCGGTGCGCAATCCCTGGGATCCGGAAGCGGTGCCGGGCGGATCTTCGGGCGGGTCCGCCGCCGCCGTGGCCGCCCGGCTGACCCCCGGCGCGACGGGAACCGACACCGGCGGCTCGATCCGCCAGCCCGCCGCGCTGTGCGGCATCACCGGCATCAAGCCGACCTACGGCCGGGTGTCGCGCTGGGGGATGATCGCCTACGCCTCCAGCTTGGATCAGGGCGGACCGATGGCGCGCACCGCCGAGGACTGCGCGCTGTTGCTGGGCGCGATGGCCGGCTTCGATCCCCGCGATTCCACCAGCGTGGATCGGCCTGTGCCCGATTACGTCGCCGCGCTCGATCGGCCCTTGGATGGCCTGAAAATCGGTCTACCCAGGGAGTATTTCGGCGAAGGGCTGGACCGCGAGGTCGGCCGGGTGGTGGACGCCGCCATCGCCGAGTATCGGAAGCTGGGCGCGAACGTCGTCGAGGTCAGCCTGCCCAACAGCCCGTTGGCGATACCGGCCTATTACGTCATCGCTCCGGCGGAGTGTTCCTCCAACCTGGCCCGGTTCGACGGGGTGCGCTACGGCCACCGCTGCGAGAATCCCAAGGATTTGCTGGACCTGTACACCCGCTCGCGCGGCGAGGGTTTCGGCGCGGAAGTCAAGCGGCGCATTCTGGTCGGCACCTTCGCGCTGTCGGCCGGCTACTACGACGCCTATTACCTGAAGGCGCAACAAATCCGCCGGCTGATCAGCGACGATTTCCGCCGGGCGTTCGAGCGGGTGGACGTGATCGCGGGGCCGACCTCGCCGACCGTGGCCTTCGCTCTGGGCGAGAAGGCGGACGATCCGATCACCATGTACCTGTCCGACATCTACACCATCGCGGTGAACTTGGCCGGTTTGCCGGGCCTGTCGCTGCCGGTCGGTTTCGTCGGCCAGCGGCCGGTCGGCTTGCAGCTGATCGGCGATTATTTCGCCGAAGACCGGCTGCTGAACGTGGCGCACCGCTACCAGCAAGCCACCGACTGGCATGCCCGCGCGCCCGGCGCGTTCGCCTGACAGACGCCCCTCGCCCTCCGCGAGCGGGGCCGGGGGTTTGCCCGATCCCCCCTATCCCGGCGGGAGAGGGGCCGGGGGTGAGGGCGCTTTGCTTTCAAAAATTCAGGGTAGTGCGACATGATGGAATGGGAAACTGTGATCGGGCTGGAAATCCACGCCCAACTCGCCACTAAGAGCAAAATTTTCTCCGGCGCCGCGACCGCCTACGGCGCCGAACCGAACACCCAAGCGGGCGCCATCGATCTCGGTCTGCCGGGCGTGCTGCCGGTGTTGAACCGGGAGGCGGTGCGCATGGCGGCGATGTTCGGGCTGGCCATCGGCGCCAACGTGGCGCGTCGTTCGGTGTTCGCCCGCAAGAATTATTTTTACCCCGATTTGCCCAAGGGCTACCAGATCAGCCAATACGAGTTGCCCGTCGTCCAAAAGGGCGAGTTGACCATCGACCTGGACGACGGCACCAGCAAGGTGATCGGCATCACCCGCGCCCACCTGGAAGAAGACGCCGGCAAGTCGCTGCACGAGGATTTTCACGGTCAGTCCGGCATCGACCTCAACCGCGCCGGCACGCCGCTGCTGGAAATCGTCTCCGAGCCGGATTTGCGCTCGGCCAAGGAGGCGGTGGCCTACATGAAGAAACTGCACCAGATGGTGGTTTATCTGGGCATCTGCGACGGCAACATGCAGGAAGGCTCGTTCCGCTGCGACGCCAACGTGTCGGTGCGGCGCAAGGGCGATCCGAAATTCGGCACCCGCGCCGAGATCAAGAACCTCAACTCGTTCCGCTTCGTCGAGCGGGCCATCGAGTTCGAGATCGAGCGCCAGATCGACCTGATCGAATCCGGCGGCAAGGTGTTGCAGGAAACCCGGCTGTACGACCCGGACAGGGGCGAAACCCGCTCGATGCGCGGCAAGGAAGAGGCCAACGATTACCGCTACTTCCCCGATCCCGACCTGCTGCCGCTGGTCATCGACGAGGACTTCATCGCCGCCGCCCGCGCCGATCTGCCGGAACTGCCGGACGCCAAGAAGCGGCGGTTCATGAGCCAATACGGGCTATCGGCCTACGATGCCGGCGTGCTCACCGCCAGCCGTGCATTGGGAGCTTATTACGAAGCGACCGTCGCGGCGCTGGGCGGAGAGCCGAAGCTGTGCGCCAACTGGGTCATGGGCGATCTGTCGGCCTTCCTGAACAAAGAGAACCGGGATGTCGCCGACAGCCCGGTCGGCGCGGCGCAACTGGCCGGGCTGCTGCGGCGGATTCAAGACCGGACCATCTCCGGCAAAATCGCCAAAGACGTGTTCGAGGCGCTGTGGGCCGGCGAGGGCGACGCCGACGCGATTATCGAGAAACGCGGCTTGAAGCAGATCACCGACACCTCCGCCATCGAGAAGGTCATCGACGAGGTGATCGCGGCCAACCCCGAGCAACTGGCGCAGTACCGCGCCGGCAAAGACAAGCTGTTCGGCTTCTTCGTCGGTCAGGTGATGAAGCTGTCCAAGGGCAAAGCCAACCCGCAACAGGTGAATGACTTGCTGGTGCAAAAGTTGAGTTAGAGCCAGTTGGGAACGGCGCGAGAGCAGATGGTTCGCGTCGTTTCCAGCGAATTCCGGGAAATTCCCGATGCGCTTTTTCGGCGCGGTCTCCGGCGATCCACCGTCGCGGGCTCGGACACCGGGCGCCCGTGACCGGCCCTCGGCGCCGTCACCTTTCGGCTTGTAACAGATTCCACAGTTCTTGGAACTGGAAGTTTTCGGTCATCCCGGCGATGCTCCGGGCCAAGCGCGGCCGATCGGACGCGATGCGCGCCACCACCGCGCCGACCTTGTCCGGACTCAATTCCACCACCGCTTCGCGCAAGGCGCGCTTCACGTCATCCCCCAGCATGGCGAACTCGGCGGAGTCGCACCCCAAATCGGCGGGCGCCGCCGCGCCGGACTCCTCGGAGTTCCCGCGCCGAAAACACAGCCCGAGATGGGTTTCCAGCGCGGCGTAGAGATCCTCCTGCCGCACGGGCTTGGCCAGGAAAGCGCTGGCGCCTGCCGCCATCGCCTCGCGCCGCTGCTCTTCGAAGGCGTTCGCGGTGCACATCAAAATCGGCGGTCCCTTTTCCTCTCGCATCGCGCGAATCTGCCGGGTCGCCTCCAACCCATCCAGATTTGGCATGCGCCAGTCCATGATGATGAGATCGGGACAGCATCCCGCCACCCCCGCGACGGCTTCCACCCCGTCGGCCGCTTCCGCGATCGCGAAGCCGAGCGGCGCCAGGAGTTGCGCCAGCAGCCGGCGCGCATCGGCGTCGTCCTCGACGATCAGGATGCGCTTGCCGCGATCCGCCTCGGCGAGCCCGATCACCGGACCCTTCGCGGTCGGCGCGGCCAAGGGTTCGTCCACCAGCGGCAGGACCAGGGCAAAGCGAAAAGTGGAACCCCTGTCCGGGGTCGATTCCACCGCAAGTCCGCCGCCCATCATGGCCAGGTATCGCCAGGTTATAGCGAGCCCGAGCCCGGTGCCAGAGGCCGTGGCGTGGGTCACGATCTGGGTGAACGGTTCGAAGATGCGCTGCTGGTCGGCCGGAGCGATGCCGATACCCGTATCGCGCACTTGGAAGTCGATCCGCGCGGCGTGGCCTTCGGCCAATTGCCCCTTGGCGTCGAGCGTGACGCTCCCCCGGCGCGTGAACTTGATGGCGTTGCCGAGCAGGTTGAGCAAGATTTGGCGCAGCTTGGTGGCATCGACCCGCAGCGCGGCCGGCAACCCTTCGGCCCGCAGCGCCAGCGTCAGCCCGGCTTGCTCGGCGCGCGGCCGCAGCAGGGCGACGACCTCGCCCAGCAGGCGCTCCACATCGGCGGTTTCCTCGATCAGTTCGACCCGCCCGGCCTCGATTTTGGAGAAGTCGAGAATTTCGTTGATCAGCGTCAGCAGGTGGTTGCCCGAGCGGTTGATGATCTCCAGATTCTTCTTGTCCTCTCGGTCGAGGGCGTCCGACCGGGTCATCAGCTCCGAAAACCCGATGATCGCGTTGAGCGGCGTGCGCAGCTCGTGGCTCATGTTGGCGAGAAAAGTATTCTTGGCGCGATTGGCGGCTTCGGCTTGGCTCAGCGCCGCGATCAGGGAAAGCTCTTGCTTGCGCAACTGTTGGACGGTCTCGGCCAAGCGGCTTTCCCGCGTGTGGAGAACCTGATAAAACCGGACCCGGGACAGCAAGAGGTTATCTTCGAGCGGCTTGGTCAGGTAATCCACCGCGCCGATGGCGAAGCCGCGCTTGGCGAATTCCTCGGCCTTGAACACGGCGGTGAGGAAGATGACGGGAATGTTCCGGGTCCGCTCGGTCATCTGCAAAAGCCGGGCGGTCTCGAAACCGTCCATGCCCGGCATCTGCACGTCGAGCAGGATCAGGTGGACCGCGCTCAGGATGGTGCGCGTCAGGGCTTCCTCGCCCGATGAAGCCTCGATCACCTCGGTGTCGGGCAGCCGGGAAAGCAGCGCTTTCAGCGTAAAGCGGTTAGGGGGGTTGTCGTCCACCACCAGGACCACAAAGGGGTCAGTCATGACTGCCGCCTCCGCGATAGCGATAGATGTGGCTGCCGCTGGCGTGAGGGACGAAGCCTTGCGCGCTGGCGGCCTGGATCAGCCCGTCACGGGGGCCGAGCACCAGAAAGCCGTCCCGATGCAAGGATCGGGCGAACAGCGCCAGCACCTTTTCTTGGGTTTGCCGGTCGAAATAGATCATCACGTTGCGGCAAACGATGAGCTGAAATTCGTTGAAGACACCCTCATCGACCAGCGAGTGCCGGTGGAACAGCACCGCCTTGCGCAGATCGTCGCGCACCTTCAGATAGCGTCCGCCGTGAGCGACGTAGGCATCGAAATAGCGGGGTCCGCCGCCGGCCAGATAGTTGTCGCGGCTCACGCCGAGATGGGCCGATGGAAACAGTCCGCTCGCGGCCAGCTCCAGCAAATAGTGGTTGAGGTCGGTGGCGAACAGCCGGGTTCTCGCCAGCAACCCCAGCTCGTCGAGCAGGATCGCCAGCGAGTACGCTTCTTCGCCGGTGGCGCATCCGGCCGACCAGACCTTCAGCACGGAAAAGCTGGCCAGATAAGGAAAAATTTCTTCCCGCAGCAGGCGAAACTGCTCGGGGTGGCGGAAAAATTCGGTCACCCCCACCGAGATTTCGGCCACCATCCGATCGAACAGCGGGCGTTGGGACAAGACGGCGCGCTGAAAGTCGACGAATCCCGGCAAGCCGAACTGGCCCATCAGGTTGCGGATGCGCCGCTCCAGGCTGTCTCGCTGGTAGCCCCGAAAATCGTAATCGTATTGTCGCCACAGCGCCTCCAGAAACAGGTCGAGCAGCGCGCCGGATGGCGCGGCCTGCGGCCCGGCCACCGCCGCCGCCGCGACGCTGGCGATTCCCGCGCAGCTCAGGACGTGATCGAACCGGCCGGCCTTGCGCGCGGCGTCGGGCAGCGCCCGAGCGTCCTCGCACTCGCGGCCGTCTTCGATGATCACGCCGGCGCCGACCTCCTTCAGCGCGGCGCAGCCCGCCACCCCATCCTGGCCGAAACCGCACAGCAGCACGCCCAAGGCCCGGTCGCGATACTCCCCCGCCACCGATTCGAACAAAACGTCGATCGAAGGTCGCGCGTACTGAACTTTGCGATCCCGGGTGAGATAGACCAGCCCGTGGGCCACCTTCAGATGATGGCCGGGAGGCGCGACGTAAACCGTCGCCGGCGCGACCGGGGTCAAGTGCTGCGGCATCACCACGGCGTAGTCGGTGCGGGCCTGGAGCAAGCGGTCGAGCAAGTTCGCCTGGTCTTCCCGGACATGCTGGGCGACGAACACCGTGGTTTCGGCCAAGGGCAAATGGCCGACGATGTGCAGCAGCTTGTCCAAGCTTTGGGCCGACCCGGCCAGAACCAGCGCCCGGCAGGGCGGTAGCGGCGCCAGCGGGCTCTGGCCGCCGGCTCGC
>RRZT010283327.1_pt1 | contig 19132 bp, 18 predicted proteins | sample 2165551 | NCBI WGS metagenome assembly RRZT01 (sample SAMN10456910, study PRJNA506462) | wastewater metagenome | biome: wastewater; feature: sludge; material: wastewater sludge; isolation source: wastewater sludge with Escherichia coli K12::gfp cells carrying plasmid... | place: USA: Moscow, Idaho... | reverse complement strand
TCATCGAGAGGGGCCAGGTGTACTTCGACGGTCCTCCGGCCGCGGCGATTGATGCGTATAGGGCGGCGATGACGTGACCATGGGCAAAGACTTCCTGGGCATCTACACACCCGGAACGTCCGTGTTCCACCGCATGGGCGTGGGTGCGACCTACCTCGTCACGCTGCTGCTCGCCGTTCCGCCGCTGGTCATCCAGCGCGTCGAGGTCAGCCTCGGATTCTTGGCAGCGAGCGTCGCCTGCCTCCTTGTCGCGCGCGTCGGGCTCGCTGTCTTGCGTATTCCGTGGGCCATGGTCGCCATGCTGGCGCTGCTGGGTGGCTACCAGGGGTTCGTGGGCAGTTGGGCGACTGCGGTGGTGATCGTCACCAATATCCTCGTGGCGCTGTATGCCAGCAGGCTGCTGATGGCCACCACGCCCGGCTCGGAGCTGCTGGACGGGCTAGCCAGATTCCTCGGCCCGCTACGCCACGTCGGTATTGACCCAGAACGGGTCGCTTTGGCCGCAGGGTTGGTTCTGCGCAGCATCCCGTACCTCGTCGGGTGCATCGATGATGTGCGTGACGCCCTGCGGGCTCGTGGTGGACGGCCGAATCCTGCGCTGTACCTCACGCCCGTCGTGATCAGGGGCGTGCGGTTTGCCCTCGTGACCGGGGAAGCGCTCGCCGCGCGCGGGTTGGGGGAGTCCAACCGCAAGGCGGAACGCTAATCTGAGCGCGTGGACAGGCCGGAAATATCTCCACCGCCTCACACTGGCGCCTCCGAGGTCGATGCGGCGCTGGTCGCCGTGGGCGGTACCGAGGACGAGCCGACGGATCCCGTCGTGGCCCTGCGCGGGTTGTCGGACAGGCTGACGGCCATCCTCAACGAGGCGCATGCCCAGGCTGAAGCCACGCCCACCGAGCAGCATCGGCCCAGGTGATGGCCGCTGACGGCGGCCGACTGGACACGGTCCTGGCCGAGCGTGGGCTCGTTCGCTCCCGAACGCACGCCAAGCACCTGCTGGCCGCAGGGCGCGTGCAGGTCAACGGGCAGGTCGTCACAAAGGCGTCGACGCGCATCGAGGAGACCGACGTCGTCACCGTGTCCGGGGGCGATCCGTATGTTTCGCGTGCCGCCAGCAAGTTGCGTGGCGCTCTGGAGGACACCGGTCTCCAGCCCAGCGGGCGAGCATTGGATGCCGGAGCGTCCACTGGAGGGTTCACCCAGGTCCTCTTGGAGTCAGGGTGCGATCCCGTGTATGCGGTCGATGTCGGACACGGTCAGCTGGCTGAACCTGTTGCCTGCGACCCGCGGGTGCGCGTTCGCGAGCGGTTGAACCTGCGAGACCTCGACCTCGCCGACCTCGACGGCGAACCCGTCGATTGGGTGGTGGCCGACGTGTCGTTCATCTCGCTCACCTTGCTGTTGGAGCGGCTCCTGAGCGTCCTGCGACCCACGGGGTCCGCCCTCCTGCTCGTGAAGCCGCAATTCGAGGTCGGCAAGGGAAGACTCGGACGTGGCGGGGTCGTGCGCGATCCCGTGTTGCGCGAGCAGGCCGTATCCGCGGTCGCCGCTCACGCCGCAGAACTCGGGCACCCGCCCACTTGGAGGGGGCCCTCCCAGGTTCTCGGCCGCGACGGCAATGTCGAGTACTTCTTGTTGCTCGGTGCGCATCCACCTCGAACCGGGGGATTCGTCTAGGCTTCCCGGTGTGGGGGATACCCGGGTCATCGTGCTGGCGCTGCATCACGGGCGACAGCAGGCGTTCGACTCCGCCGTCGAGTTCATCTCGGGTCTGCGGGGCACCGGGATCATGTGTCTGGTCCATCCCTCACGGCTCGAACAGTTCCGCGAACTCTTACCCGACGCGCAGATCGGGCCCCACACCGGCGCCGAGACGGCTGAACTGACGGTCGCCTTCGGTGGCGACGGCACCATCCTGCGGGCGGCCGAATGGGCCGTTCCGCGCGGCGTCCCAATCCTGGGCGTGAATCTTGGTCACGTCGGTTTCCTGGCGGAGCTGGAGGCTTCACAGATCCCGTCGCTCATCACATGTGTGGTGAACAAGACCTATCGAGTCGAGCGACGGCTCACCATCGACGTCACGGTCCGTGACAGTCCCGGCGGGCGCCCGATCTGGTCCTCCTTCGCCACCAACGAGGCATCCCTGGAGAAGCTGGCCCGCGAACGCATGATCGACGTCCTGGTGGAGGTCGACGGACGGCCCTTGTCGCGATGGCTGACCGACGGTCTGCTGGTGTCCACGCCCTCCGGTTCGACCGCCTACGCCTTCAGCGCGATGGGTCCGGTTGTCTGGCCCGACGTGTTCGCGCTCTTGCTGGTCCCTTTGAGTGCCCACGCTCTGTTTGCCCGCCCGATGGTTTTGAGCCCGCTGTCGACGGTCCGGATCCGCATGCAAGATGCTCACGATGCCGGCGGCGTCTTGTTCTGCGACGGACGTCGGTCCTTCGACATCGCCACGGGGATGGAGATCGAGGCCACACAGGGCGCTCACCCGTTGCTGTTGGCTCGCACATCCGAGCAACCGTTCACGACGCGGCTCGTACGAAAGTTCGGACTCCCAACGGACGGATGGCGCAACGTGGGTGGTCGGCGTGCTGACTGAGCTGCGCATCCGAGACATCGGTGTCATCGCCGACGCGACCCTTGAACCCGGTCCGGGCTTCACGGCCATCACAGGGGAAACGGGTGCGGGTAAGACGATGGTGGTGACTGGTCTGGCGTTGCTGCTGGGGGCCAAGGCCGATCAACGGCTCGTCCGGCTCGATGCTGCCCGCGCGGTGGTTGAGGGGCGGTTCACGGTCGCGACCGAGGTGGCGGCGGCAGCCAGCGAGTTGGGTGCCGAACTCGATGACGGGGAGTTGTTGGTGTCTCGTCAGTTGACGGGAACCCGCTCCCGCGCCTTTGTCGGTGGCGTGTCGGTGCCCGTGTCTGTCGCGGCTGGCCTGCTGGCCGATTGGGTCACGCTGCACGGCCAGTCCGAACAGAGCCGACTGGGGACGGCGGAACGTCAACGTGAGGTGGTGGACGCCCACGCGGGCGCCGAACTCGCCGACATCTTGACGCGCTACAAGAGTGCCTACTCTGCCAGGCAGCGCGCTCGGAGCGAACTGGATCAGTTGGTGTCGGCCGCGAAGGAACGAACCCGCGAACTCGAACTGCTTCAGTTCGGGTTGGAAGAGATTGAACGCGTCGGCCCGCAACCGGCGGAGGACGCGTCCCTGGCGGCAGAGGCGCAACGGTTGCAGTCGGCAGACGACCTGCGCCTGGCGGCATCGACCGCCCTCACCGCCCTCGCGGGAACCACGGACGACCTCGATGCGGCCGACGCGACGGGGCTGATCGCGGCCGCGCGCAAGAGCCTCGAAGCAGCGGTGGAGACCGACGACTCGCTCGCCCCCACCGTCGAACGGTTGGCCACCGTTGGCTACGAGGTGGCCGACATCGCCCAGAGCATTGCCGCCTACGTGGCGGACCTCGACGCAGACCCCGCACGCCTCGAACAGATCGCGGCACGCCGAGCTGCCCTGCAGACCCTGACACGCAAGTACGGCAGCAGTGTGGACGAGGTCCTCGCCTGGGCGGCCGAATCGGCAACCCGCGTCGACGTGTTGCAGGGTGCCGACGAGCGCATCGATGAACTGTCTGCGCGCGTGGATGGCCTGACCGCCGAGCTTGAGTCCATGGCCACGAAACTCACCGCCTTGCGCGTCGCGGCGGCAGACACCCTCGCGACGGCGGCGACCGCCGAGTTGACCGCACTTGCCATGCCGCACGCCGTCCTGCGGTTCGAGGTCACCCCCCTCGACGCGCTGGGCCCAGAGGGGGCGGACGAGATCGCCCTGCTGTTCACGGCCAACCCCGGCAGCGCGCCCGGCCCGCTCAGCAAGATTGCCTCTGGCGGTGAGCTGTCACGGGTCCGGCTCGCCCTCGAAGTCGTCCTGGCCGGCGAAACGCCCGGGCAGGTCTTCATCTTCGACGAGGTCGACGCGGGAATCGGCGGGGCGACGGCACTGGAGGTGGGCCGTCGACTGCGCACCTTGGCGCGGCACTCGCAAGTTCTCGTGGTGACACACCTGGCTCAGGTGGCGGCTTTCGCCAGCACCCACTACGTCGTGACGAAGGCGGACGCCGGTCAGGTGACCACCAGTGGCACGGTGCTGGTGGACGGTGAAGCCCGCCAGGACGAGATCGCTCGCATGATGGGCGGAGAGGCGACGTCCGCAGCGCGAGAACGGGCGAGAGAACTCCTTGCTCTGGGCGCAGGGGTTCCGGACTGATGGGGCTCGGCCGGTAAGCTTGTGGCTCCTTGAGAAGGGAGGCGCCCATGTGGGCTGCCCGGTCGACCTGGTGGCACATCTATCCTCTCGGGGCAGTGGGAGCTCCCATCGCGGAGCCCGACGGGACAACAGATCCTCACCGGCTCCGACGCCTTGTGCCGTGGCTCGACTACGCCGCCGACCTCGGCGTGTCCGGCGTCCTCCTTGGCCCGATCTTCGCCTCCACGTCCCATGGCTACGACACGGTGGACCACTACCGGATCGACCCCCGCTTGGGTGACGAGCAGGACTTCGCCGACTTCGTGTGGGCTGCTGGAGAGCGCGGGCTTCAGGTCGTTCTCGACGGCGTCTTCAATCACGTCGGTGCCGAACACCCCACGCTGCGAGCCGTCCTCGAAACCGGTCCCGATCATCCCGATGCGGACCTTTTCGCCATCGATTGGTCCGACCCCAGTAACCCCGTTCCGACGGTCTTCGAGGGACACCCCGGGCTGGTCGAGTTCAACCATTCGACGCCCGCCACCGCGCACCTCGTGGCGGACGTGATGCGGTTCTGGCTGGACCGAGGTGCTTCTGGGTGGCGCTTGGACGCCGCGTACGCCGTGCCGCTGGATTTCTGGCGCGAGGTGCTGAGTTCGGTCCGGGAGTCCCACCCCGATGCCTGGTTCCTGGGCGAGGTCATTCACGGGGACTACCCGTCCATCGTCGAACTGTCCGAGATGGACACCGTCACGCAATACCGCTTGTGGAAGGCCGTTTGGAGCTCCTTGAAGGACGGCAACTTCTACGAGTTGGACTGGACTCTTCGCGAGCACTGCGACGACTTCATGCGGTTCTTCGTGCCGCAGACGTTCATCGGCAATCACGACGTGACGCGCATCGCCACCCAGGTCGGACACGCCAAGGCCGGACTTGCCGCCGTGGTTCTGCTCACGGTCCCGGGCACGCCGAGCATCTACTACGGCGACGAGCGGGGATTCGAAGGCTTGAAGGAGGAGCGCGTCGGGGGCGACGATGCCATCCGACCCGAACTGCCCGACGATCCCGCCGCGTTGGACGGGATTGGCGCGGACATCTATTCGCTGTACCGAGACCTGCTGGCGCTGCGTCGCGAACGACCCTGGCTCGCCACGTCACGCGTGGAAACCCTGCACCTCGACAATCTCCGTTATCAGTACCGCACCTACGACCCCGACGGTGAGGACTCGATCGTGGTGGAGATGTGGACCGATGACGAGGGCATCGGCGCGCGCGTGACGCTCGACGACGAGGTCGTCGTGTCCTTCCACGAGTGAGGCGCGCTGAGCCCATCGCCGAGGGCGGTACTACGTTGGGGGTGTGAATGACGCTGTCTCCCACGAGCATGTGTACGAGGACGCCCTGGAGCCCCGCCATCTCATTCGACGGTCCGACGTCGTAGCCCGCGCGGGCATCTTGATGCTCGGCTCGGGGACCAGCGGGCTGCGGGTCCGCGAGGTCATGGAGGCCGTCGCGTCCACCGTGGGGCTGCGACGTATCCGCGCGATGATCACCTACACCGACATCACCTTGACGGTGCGGCGGCGAAATACCTTCCGCACACAGGTCGAGGAGATCTCCGCACCCGGCGTCAACGCGCACCGGATCGCCATGCTGAAGGACTTCGCTCAACGGCTGCCGGAACGCGCCACCGTCGCTGAGGTCGACGAGCGTCTGACCGAGATAGAGAAGACGCCGCCGTTGTACCCGCTGTGGCTGCTCGTCCCCTTGGTCGCGCTCGCCTGCGCCTCGGTCACCATCTTGTCCAATGGGGGAGTGCGCGAGGTTGCGGCGGTCCTGCCTGCCTCGGCGCTGGCCTTCTGGATGCACCGGACGCTCACCAAATGGCAACTGAACCGTCTGGCCGTCGTGCTCACGTCGGCAACCGTCGCGACCGGGTTGTATCTGGCGTTCACGAGACTCCTCGACGTGGCGTTCGAGAGCGGCAGCGAGCGGATGCCTGCCGGTTTGGTTTGCGCGGCGATCTTCCTCATCCCTGGGTTTCCGCTCGTCACGGCGGGGCTCGACCTCGCACGGATCGACCTGCTGGCCGGGATTCCGCGGATGGTGTACGCCGTATTGGTGCTGCTGGCCATCACTATCGGGCTGTGGATCGTCGCGACCGTGAGCAAGGCATCCCCGGACCCCGTGCCCGCACCGGTGGGGAATGCCGCACTGATCTGGGCGGGCCTGATGGCGGCGAGCTTCTTCGCCGTGTTCGGGTGGGCGATGATGTTCAACACGCCGTTTTGGACCGCCGTGGCCTCCGGAGCCATCGCGATGATCGGCAACGTTCCACGGCTGCTGCTGATCGAGCACGGAATCAAACCACACGTGGCGACCTTCGTCGGGTGCTTCATCATCGGTCTGCTGTGCGCACTCGTCGCCGGGCTGGCCAACATGGAGAAGATCATCATGACGGTGCCCACCCTGCTCGTGTCGATCCCTGGGTCTGCTGCCCTGCGGACGCTGCTGTACTTCGACCAGTCCGACGTCCTGAGCGCCGTCGACAGCGCCGTTTCCACTGTGTTGTCGGTCATCGCGATGGTGGCGGGTCTGGCGGGGGCTCGAATGTTGACCGATCCCGAATGGGCCTTCACACGCCGATACCCGCCCACCATGAAGTTCCCGCCAGCCGTCGGGCGGCTCTTTCGTCGGTAGTCCACCGACGTCGAAGCTCGTCCCCCATTCGTAGGCACGGACGAGTGTCCGACCAAAGTCGGCAACCCCTTGGTGAACAGTCCTCCGGACGTCAGTGGCTCCTTGGCCTGCCCAAGACCGTCACGCCCCCCAGTCGCCCAACGCCCCCTCCAGTGCGCCGAGCGCCGCGTCGACGAGAGCGTGCCGGTCGTCGTGTGGGCATCCACCGTCGACCCATCGCAGGCAAGCCTGGTCGAGGAATCCGAAGTAGCCCCATAACGCGTACTCGTGTCTCGCCCATGCGGTCGGTTTGAGAACGTCGCGGAGCGCCTCCACGTACGCGGCCCGCGCCTTGCGGCGCACGTCGATCGCCTCGCGAGGTTCCTCCCCGCCCGTCAAGGGCGCCGCCCATGTGTGGGGATGGGCTGCCACGTAGTCGAGGTACACGAGCACCGAGGCGCGAATCCGGTCGCGCGCGGAGACGCCCTCCGGGAGTGCCGCGAGGGCAGCCTCCTGCGCTGCGACCAGCGTGGCGATGGCCGAGTCGACGACGGCCGCATACAGCCCGGCCTTGCTGCCGAAGTAGTGGAAGACCAGGGCAGTGGAGGCGCCCGCGGCCTGAGCCACTTGCGCAGCCGATACGTCGGTGTACTGGTGGGCGGCGTAGACCTCGCGAGCGGCATGAAGAATCGACTCCTTGCGTGCGTCGGTATCGAGGCGTTGGCGGGGAGTGCGGTCCGGGTTCATGTTGACATCCTAACTCTATTGATGCACAGTCAATAGGGTTATTGATGCACAGTCAATAGGGTTATTGATTCACAGTTAATAGGAGGCTGTTGTGACACTCGTCGACCACGCCGTGTGGTGGCACGTCTACCCACTGGGTGCGCTGGGTGCGCCGATTCACGACCGTTCAGGCGATGATGCCGGGCATCGTTTGCCACGCTTGGAGGCCTGGCTCGACTACGTGGTCGAACTCGGATGCTCGGGCGTGCTTCTGGGGCCGATCTTCGCCTCGACGTCGCACGGGTACGACACGCTGGACCACTTCCACATCGACCCCCGACTCGGTGACGACGCAGACTTCGACCACTTCGTGTCCGAGGCGCAGGCCCGGGGGTTGTCGATCCTGCTCGATGGAGTCTTCAACCACGTCGGTGTCGAGCATGCAATCGTCCACCGGGCGCTCGCGCAAGGCGGGGGAGTCCGCCTCCGGCACGACGAGGGCCGCACGCGACCCGAGCCGTGGGAGGGCCACGCGGACCTCGCGGTGCTCGATCACGCCGATCCCGGCGTCGCTGACCTCGTTGTCGACGTGATGCTGCACTGGCTACGCCGAGGAATCGCCGGCTGGCGACTCGACGTCGCGTACGGAGTCCCGGCGGAGTTCTGGCGCGAGGTCGTCGATCGAGTGCACGCCGAGTTCCCTGCGGCGGTGTTCGTTGGGGAGGTGATTCATGGTGACTACGCGCAGATCGTGGAATCGGGAGGACTCGATTCGGTCACTCAGTACGAGCTGTGGAAGGCGATCTGGAGCTCCCTCAAGGACAAGAACCTGTGGGAGTTGGCCTGGGCATTGGACAGGCATGAGGATTTCTCGACCTCGATGGTGGCCCAAACATTCGCCGGAAATCACGACGTGACGCGCATCGCCAGCCAGGTCGGTGACGGGGGAGCGGCCGTCGCTGCCGCGATCGTGATGACACTGCCCGGCATGCCGAGCGTCTACTACGGCGATGAGCAGGGGTTTCGGGGGGAGAAGGGGTTCGGACTCAACGCCGACACGTCCGTGCGGCCGCCGCTGCCCGAGCGGCCCTCCGATTTGGCGCCCTACGGCTGGTGGCTGTACCGCCTCCACCAAGACCTCATCGGGCTGCGGCGTCGAAACCCGTGGATCACGCGTGGCCACGTGCGTGTCGTGGCCAAGGACTGCAGGTGGATCACCTATCAGGTCAGCGGTGAAGGCCGAACGCTGGACGTCGACATTTCCCTGGACCCCACACCGTCATTCCGCCTCGCGATCGACGGTGCCCAGGCGTTCACCTGGCCGAACTAGCCGTGGCCAGCGAGCGCTGGCCACGGCCACGCTCAGCGTTCCTCGTCACCCGCGATGAAGCTCTCCAACATCTCGCGGCCCAGGTCGTCGGGGCGCTGCTCGGGCGGCGACTTCATCAGGTAGGAGCTCGCCGACAGCAGCGGGCCGCCGATGCCGCGGTCCAAAGCGATCTTGGCCGCACGGATCGCGTCGATGATGATTCCGGCGCTGTTCGGGGAGTCCCACACCTCGAGCTTGTACTCGATGTTCAACGGGGTGTCCCCAAAGCCGCGCCCTTCGAGGCGCACGAAGGCCCACTTGCGGTCATCGAGCCAAGCCACGTGGTCGCTGGGGCCGATGTGGACGTTCGCATCATCGATCTTCCCGGCGAGTTCACCGCGGAGGTTGGACGTGACCGATTGGGTCTTGGAGATCTTCTTGGACTGCAACCGGTCGCGCTCCAACATGTTCTTGAAGTCCATGTTGCCGCCGACATTCAGCTGGTACGTGCGATCCAGCGCCACGCCCCGATCCTCGAACAGGCGCGCCAAGACGCGGTGGGTGATGGTCGCGCCGACCTGCGACTTGATGTCGTCGCCGACGATCGGGACACCCTTTTCGGTGAACTTGGCGGCCCACTCCGGATCCGACGCGATGAAAACGGGCAGTGCGTTGACGAACGCGACACCGGCGTCGAGTGCGCACTGGGCGTAGAACTTGTCGGCCTCTTCGCTGCCCACGGGCAGGTACGAGACCAAGACATCGACCGATGCGTCCTGCAGCGCCTTCACGACATCAACAGGCTCGGCGTCCGACTCGGTGATGGTCTCGCGGTAGTACCGACCGAGGCCGTCGAGTGTCGGACCGCGCTGGACCTGCACACCGGCGGGCGGAACGTCAGCGATCTTGATCGTGTTGTTTTGCGAGGAGTTGATGGCATCGGCGAGGTCGAGGCCAACCTTGGCGTCGTCCACATCAAATGCCGCGACGAACTGCACATCGCCGACGTGGTAGTCGCCGAACACGACATGCATCAGTCCGGGCACGGTGATGGCTGGGTCTGCCTCGCGGTAGTACTCGACACCTTGCACAAGCGACGAAGCGCAGTTACCCACTCCGACGATGGCCACACGAATACTTCCCATGGGTTCCTCCCTTTCGACAAACGAACAGCCGGACTCTCGAACCAACCAGCGGCCTGCTCCGGCTGCGAAGTGTATCCCCCACACTGAACCGTGCCCTCATCGTCCGATAGCACCGCCCCACATCGGCTCATCCGCGCGGGTCCAGTGCACTGGCGACACGAGCGAGCGTGGTCGATACCGGCATCGGGCGATATTCCATATAGGCTGAAACTCCGTGGGGAACGGGAAACAGACCAAGCACATCTTCGTGACCGGGGGCGTTGCCTCCTCGTTGGGTAAGGGGCTCACCGCCTCCAGCCTCGGAACACTGCTGGTGGCACGCGGCCTGCGGGTCTCCATGCAGAAGCTGGATCCGTACCTCAACGTGGATCCGGGGACGATGAATCCATTTCAACACGGCGAAGTCTTCGTCACCGAGGACGGTGCCGAGACGGACCTGGACATCGGCCACTACGAGCGATTCCTCGGGGTCAATCTGTCTGCCGCCGCCAACGTGACCACCGGTCAGGTGTACTCGACGGTCATCGCCAAGGAGAGGCGCGGGGACTATCTGGGCGACACGGTCCAGGTCATTCCGCACATCACCAACGAGATCAAGAATCGAATGCTGGCCCAGGCTGGGCGCGACACCGACATCGTCATCCACGAGATCGGCGGCACGGTGGGCGACATCGAGTCCCTGCCGTTCCTTGAGGCCGCGCGGCAGGTCCGCCGCGATGTCGGTCGGGACAACGTCATGTTCTTGCATGTCTCCCTGGTGCCGTTCATCGGCCCCAGCAGCGAGCTGAAGACCAAGCCCACCCAGCACTCCGTCGCGGCCCTGCGTGAGGTCGGCATTCAGCCGGACGCGATCGTTTGCCGGTCCAACCGCGACATCCCCGAATCGGTCAAGCGCAAGATCTCGCTGGCCTGCGACGTGGACGAGGAGGCCGTCGTTTCGTGTCCCGACGCGCCGTCCATTTACGACATTCCGCGCGTGCTCTTCGCCGAGGGGCTGGACGCGTACGTCGTGCGCCGCCTCGGAGTGCACTTCCGCGACGTGAACTGGGCGAAGTGGGACGACCTGCTGACTCGCGTCCACCACCCCGCTGAGGAACTCACCATCGCCCTGGTCGGCAAGTACATCGACCTGCCGGACGCCTACCTGTCGGTGTCGGAGGCCATGCGCGCCGCTGGGTTCGCGGCCACCGCGAAGGTACACATCCGCTGGGTGGCCAGTGACGAGTGTTCGACGTCGAGCGGGGCGGCTACCGCCCTGGCCGACGTTGACGGCGTCGTGGTGCCCGGCGGCTTCGGCATTCGCGGCGTCGAGGGCAAGATCGGTGCAATCGCGTACGCCCGCGAAAATCAGATCCCCATCCTCGGACTCTGCCTCGGGCTCCAATGCATGGTGATGGAGGTGGCGCGCAGCCTTGCCGGACTGGACGGGGCGGCATCCACGGAGTTCGACCCCGACACAGCGCACCCGGTCATCGCCACGATGGCCGAACAGGTGGAGATCGTGGCCGGTTCTGGCGACCTCGGCGGGTCCATGCGACTCGGCTCGTATCCCGCCAAGCTCACGGCCGGATCGCTGGTCGCCGAGCAATACGGCCACACGAACGTCAGCGAACGACACCGGCACCGCTACGAGGTCAACAACGCCTACCGCGACCAGCTGGAGGCTGCGGGCCTGCGCATCAGCGGCACCTCTCCCGACGGAAGCCTCGTCGAGTTCGTCGAACTCGATCGCGAGCTGCACCCGTACTTCGTCGCCACGCAGGCGCCCCCCGAAATGAAGTCACGTCCCACGGCGGCTCACCCGCTGTTCGAGGGACTCATCAAGGCGGCGTTGAATCGCAAGATCGCGTCGCGTCTCCCGGAGGTGACGCAATGACGGACGCTGTGACCGAGGTCACCGGCGATCAGATCGCCGATATCGCCGACCCGTGGCCCGTACGGTCGCACACCGTGTTGGCCGAAGGGCGCGTGTGCGACTTCATCCGTGACGTGGTGGAGACGCCTGACGGCGGCGAGATGACGCGTGAGTACATGGCGCACCCCGGGGCCGTCGGCGTCATCGCGCTCGACGACCACAATCGCGTGGCCGTCGTGCGGCAGTATCGTCACCCCGTCGGCTTCCGCCTCTACGAGCCCCCGGCCGGATTGCTGGACCACGCGGGGGAGGATTACCTCCTCGCGGCGCAGCGTGAGCTCGCCGAGGAAGCTCAACTGGCGGCGTCCACCTGGAAAGTCCTCGTCGACATCTTCACCACCCCGGGCGGGTGCGAGGAATCGATCCGGATGTACCTGGCCACGGGCATCACGGCCACGGCCCGCCCCGACGGGTTCGAACTCGAAGGCGAAGAGGCGCACATGGACACCGTGTGGGTCCCCGTCGCCGACCTCGTCGACGCGATCCTCGCCGGACGAGTGCAAAGCCCGTCGATGGTGTCCGGGACTCTCGCGCTGGCCGTCGCGCTCGAGCGGGGCCTAGACACCCTGCGGCCGGCCGACGCGCCCTGGCCCGCGCGCCAGCAATGGCAAGCACGCCGCGAGGCCGAGGCCACACAGCCCTAGGTCGGCAGATGACGACGTTGCGGCGGCAGATCGACACGTTCGTGGATCATCTCGGCGTCGAGCGTGGACTGTCTCGCAACACCGTGGAGGCCTACCACCGCGATCTGCGGCGTTACGAGGCGTTCTGCTCGGACCGGGGTCTGACGGACATCGCCGACGTCACCCTGGCCGACCTGGAGGCCTTCAGCGTGGCTCTGTCCCAGGGCGACCCGCCGCTGTCTGTCGCCAGCGTGACGCGCGCGCTCGTGGCTGTGCGCAGCCTGCATCGATTCACGACCGCAGAGGAACGCCTCGCCTCCGATCCGGCGGCCGAACTGACGGTGCCCAGCGTGGGATCGCGCCTGCCGAAGGCCCTGTCGATCACGCAGATTCAGGCGCTGCTGGACACCGTCGACACGACGATGCCCATTGGTCTTCGCGACAAGGCGCTTTTGGAACTGCTCTACGGAACGGGAGCGCGGATCTCCGAGATCGTGGCCCTCGACGTCGACGACGCCACGCGAGTCCTCCAGGCCAGTGACAACACCACAGGCCTGCGCCTGATCGGCAAGGGCGACAAGGAACGTGCTGTCCCGCTGGGGAGTTTCGCACGCGACGCGGTGGCCCGCTGGATCGAACGCGGCCGAGGGACCTTCGTGAAGGGTCGGTCTCCAGGCCCGGCGCTGTTCCTCAACGCTCGCGGGGGACGACTGTCGCGCCAGTCGGCGTGGATGGTCCTCAAACAGCGCGCCGCGATGGCAGGGCTTGACGAGGCACAAGTCTCACCCCACACGCTGCGTCACTCCTACGCGACGCACCTGCTGGACGGGGGAGCCGATGTCCGAGTTGTGCAGGAACTGCTGGGGCATGCATCGGTGACGACGACACAGTTGTACACATTGGTGACCGTCGATCATCTGCGCGAGGTGTACGCCTCCGCGCACCCGCGGGCGAGATAGCTTGTGTAGTGGGAGTCCGGCGGTCCACACAGATTGAGCGGTGGGTATTAGGCTGCCCGGAGGATCGAGGAGTGTGAGTGGACAGCGTGGACGAAGTGCAATCGGGACTTTTCGGCGCCGACCCGAACAGGGTCCGCCTCAGCGCCGACACACCCGACGACCCCGGAATCGGTGAGTTGGGCCCTACTGGACGCCCCATGCCGGACATCCCACCAGCTCCGCCGGCGCCGGACGACACGCGGGCCCTGATCATCGCCATGTGCAACCAAAAGGGCGGTGTCGGAAAGACGACGTCCACGATCAACCTGGGCGCTGCCTTGGCCGAGACCGGACGGTCCGTGTTGCTGGTCGACTTCGATCCGCAGGGGTCGCTGTCGGTGGGTCTCGGGGTCAATCCCCACGTTCTCGAACTCAGCGTGTACAACCTGCTGGTCGGCAATCAGGTACCCATCGAGGACGTGATTCAGGCCACGACCACCGCGGGAATGGACCTGCTGCCCGCCAACATCGACCTGTCGGCGGCAGAGTTGCAGTTGGTGTCCGAGGTGGCACGCGAGCACACACTCAAGCGTGTCTTGGACAAGATGCGTCCCGTGTACGACGTCATCCTCATCGACTGTGCGCCCTCGCTGGGATTGTTGACGGTCAACGCGCTCACGGCGGCCGACAAGGTGATGATCCCGCTGGAAGCCGAGTTCTTCGCCCTTCGCGGCGTTGCGCTCCTGACCGACACGATCTCCAAGGTGCAAGAGCGGATCAACCCCGACCTGTCGCTGCTCGGGATCGTCGGAACCAAGTACGACTCCCGCACCCTGCACAGCCGCGAGGTTATGGAGCGGGTCATCGAAGCCTTCGGCGACCAGGTCTTCCACACCGTGATTCGTCGGACTGTTCGGTTCCCCGAGACGACCGTCGTCGGGGAGCCCATCACCTCCTACGCGCCCACCAGCCCCGGGGCCGAACAGTTTCGGATGTTGGCTCGCGAGGTCCTCTTCCGGTGTCCGGGCGCCTGACGATCGTGTGAGTCGGCCGAGGTGCGCGTCACGCCGGAGCAGGGCACAGGTTTCGAGCTCCACCTCGACAACTTCGAGGGTCCCTTCGACCTGCTGTTGCAGTTGATCGGACGTCGCCGACTCGACGTGACGCAGATCGCGCTCTCGGCTGTCACCGACGAGTTCGTTGCGCACCTGCGTGCCATGCAGGCCGCCGCCGGAGACGACTGGGATCTGGACGAGGTCAGCGAGTTCGTCGTCGTGGCAGCGACTTTGCTGGATCTGAAGGCAGCCCGGCTCCTGCCGAGCGGTGAGGTCGAGGACGTCGAGGACATCGCAGCCCTGGAGGCGCGTGATCTCCTGTTCGCCCGACTGCTGCAGTACCGGGCCTTCAAGGTAGTGAGCGCGCAATTTGCCGAACGGCTAGCCACGGAAGATCTGCGGTTTCCTCGTCCGGGCGGACTGGAGGACGCCTTCGCGAGGCTGCTGCCGGAACTGCGCTTCGAACACACCGCCGAAGAACTGTCGTACCTGGCCGGGCGCGCGATGACGCCACCCGATCCCGTCCACGTCCCCTTGACGCACTTGCACGCACCCCAGGTCAGCGTGCGCGAGCAGGCGGACGTCCTTGTCGAGAAGCTGTCCGCAACGCCCACTGCCTCGTTCCGCGCCCTCGTGGCCGATGCCACATCCACCCTCGTTGTCGTCGCTCGATTCCTCGCGTTGCTGGAGTTGTACCGCGACCGCATCGTGCTCTTCGAACAACTCACACCCTTGGGAGAACTGACTGTGCGATGGCTAGGCGGCGACGCGCAGAACATCACCGACGATTACGAGGGATCATCACGCGAGGAGGAACACCACGGTGAGTGAATCCGTTGACCCGACACAAACCACCACCTCCCTGGGCGCGGCCCTCGAGGCCATCATCTTGCAAGCGACCGAACCCGTCCCGGAGACGGATCTCGCCCGCGCCCTCGACGTGCCGGTGGGCGATGTCGAGGGCGCCCTGGCGGACCTCGTGCGGTTCTACGACGACAACGGCCGCGGCTTCGAGTTGCGCAGCGTCGCCGGAGGCTGGCGGTACTACTCGCGCCCCGAATACGCCGAGGCCATCGCGGCCTGGGTCATCGACGGGCAGCAGGCCAAGTTGTCGCAAGCGGCGTTGGAAACCCTCGCCATCGTCGCGTACACGCAACCGGTGGCCCGCAGTCGCATTGCCGCGATCCGAGGCGTGAACGTGGATGGCGTGGTTCGCACGCTGGCCCTGCGCGACCTGATCGCCGAAGTCGGCCGCGATCCCGTCACGGGTGCCGCGTTGTTCGCGACAACCACCGCATTCCTGGAGAGGCTGGGATTGTCCTCGCTGGACGACCTGCCGCCGATCGCCCCCCACCTACCAGCAGCCTCACTGCTCGAGGCGGAACTAGCCCACCTCGCGGACCCCCAAGGCGACGAGACGGGCCCGGGCGATCCGGGGGAGGGCGACGCCTAGGAACCGTCCTGCGTCTCTGGACGCTGGAATGCGCGCATTTCTTCCTCCGCCATGGGTGTGGAAACGACTCCGGCTTCCGGTTTCGTCGCCGCGTCGCTCGCGGGAGCTTCGGGCGGTGTGTTCACGGCAGCCAACGGCTGGTCGGTGGCGCTGGGTGGGGGAAAGGCGATGGTCGTGTCGCTCCGAGCGGCTCGACGGGGGATCAGGGCAAAGGCGCCGAGCAGGATCGCTGCAGTCAGAAGAATGGACGCCGCCTGACTCAAGATCTGCGCGACCGTCCCGAACAACGTCATCATCCATGTCGACAAGACGGCTTGCTGCCCCGTCTCGGGGTTCACGACCACGTCGGCGTCGGGGTACTGCAGGCCGTTGGTCACGAACGACGCGAAACCGAGAATGATGCTCGCAACGAGGCTGACGATGGCCAGCGTGCCCCCGGTGCGGCGAGCATCTGACGACAGGGTCACAGACATGCGTCCAGCCTCGCAGAATCCAGGATCAGGGCTGTGGTTTCCTGTGAAGTAGGCGCGTCGCCCACCTCGGCTCGGCGAAACGCGGCGGGTACGACCCAGATGGGATGATGTGGCCATGGATGAACCGTCGGGGATCCGGCTACAGAAGGTTCTCGCTGAAGCCGGTATCGCGTCGCGACGGGCCAGCGAGGTGTTGATCGAGGAAGGGCGTGTCGAGGTCAACGGTGAGGTGGTCACCGTCCAAGGCCGCAGAGTCGACCCCTTTCACGACGTGATTCGTGTCGACGGGTCCCGGGTGCCGCCACCCCAACGCCACATCTACCTGGCGCTCAACAAACCTCGCGGGGTCGTGTCGACGATGTCGGACCCAGACGGTCGACGATGCCTGAGCGATCTGCTGCCCGCCCAGACGAAGGATCGGCTCTTCCACGTTGGACGGCTCGATTCCGACACCGAAGGCCTGCTGTTGCTCACCAACGACGGAGACCTGGGCCACCGCCTAGCCCACCCGTCCTTCGAGGTACCCAAGACGTACCTCGCGCAGGTGGAAGGCGTGGTGACCAACAAGACGATCAGACGCCTCGAACGAGGCGTCACCCTCGACGACGGCCCCGTTCACCCCGACAGCGTGCGCATCGTGCAGAAAGGCTCGGACCGAACGCTGGTCCGCATCGTGTTGCACGAGGGACGCAATCGGATCGTGCGTCGCACATTCGACGCCGTGGGTCATCCTGTGGCGCGCCTGTCGCGCACCGCGATCGGGCCAGTCCGTCTCGGTAACCTTCCCCTGGGTACGACGCGACGACTCACGCGTGAGGAGTTGGGTGCCTTGATCGACCTCGTCGGGCTGTGACGGTCACGATCAACGGACGTTGTGCACCGAGCGGCACGCCAGTGGGTGTCGCCGTTGCGCGTCCGGTACCCTCAAGGTCGTGTCGAAAGCTCGCGTCGCGCTCATCGTCGGTTTGATTCCGTTGGCCCTGTCCCTGGCGGCTTGTGCCTCCCCTGCCGTCTCGCCCAGCCCGACGGATACCGCTGGTTCCGCCTCGGCTACGGCCGTCGAGACATCCAAGAACATGTCGGGGGTCAGCGTGACGGGCGCGTACGGCAAGACGCCCAGCGTGAAGTTCACCCCACCCCTGTACCTGGGCGAAACGATGACGAAGGTCCTCAAGGAGGGCTCGGGTCGCAAGATCAGCGACGGCGGCATCGTGAAGATCAACTACTACGGCGTCAACGGCCGCACCGGCAAGGTCTTCGACGAGTCCTTCTCCGGCGGAACGCCCGTCGAGTTCGCGGTGAACCAGGTCATCACCGGGTTCAAGACCGGACTCGTGGGGCAGAAGGTCGGCAGTCGCGTACTGATCGGCATCCCAGGCAAGGACGGTTACGACTCCGCTGGGGGTTCGCAGGACGGCAGCATCAAGGTCGGCGACACTCTTCTGTTCGTCGTGGACATCGTTGACACCTCATATTCCGAAGCAACAGGCACCGACGTGACGCCCGCCGCAGGACTTCCGAAGGTCAAGATCGACGACGACGGGAAGCCGTCCATCGAGATTCCCGATTCCGATCCGCCGAAGTCCCTCAAGGTGCAGACCCTCATCAAGGGCGACGGGACCACCAAGGTCACCGCGTCGTCGACCGTCTTGGTCAAGTACGTCGGTGTGTCGTGGAAGACCGGCAAGGTCGTCGAGGAGAACTGGGACGAAGGCGAGACCGGTTCCCTCAGCACGCTGATTGCTGGGTGGCAGCAGGGCCTGGCCGGTCAAACGGTCGGTTCGCGGGTTGAACTCGTCATTCCGCCGGGGCTCGCATACCCGACTGGTCGCCGCGCCCCCAAGATCGAAGCGGGCGACACCCTGGTCTACGTCGTCGACATTCTGTACGCGGCCAGCTAGGCGTCTCAGCCTGTCGGGCGGACCGACGGGGGGACGACGATCCACGGGGAGCGCGGAAGCGCACTGGGGTCGAAGCGTGCCTCTAGGGCGTCCACCGTCACGAGTTCGTTTGTTTCGGCGAGACCCAAAGACGAACCAATCCAGGCCAGCACCTCGTTGGGACCGTAGCCCCACGCGGCGAGGTCCGTGAGGCTCACCGACCCGTCGCGCTTAGCCAGGCGCTGCCCGTTCGCGTTGAGTGCCAAGGGGACATGCGCGTATCCAGGGGCCGAGCCGCCGAGCCGCCTTGTCAGCCACGCTTGACGCGGCGACGAACTCAACAGGTCATCCCCACGCACCACCTGATCGACGCCCTGAGCGATGTCGTCCACGACGACGGCGAGGTTGTACGCGGGAACGCCGTCGTTGCGAATCAGCACGAAATCGTCGACCACCCCCGTCACAACGCCGGCAAAGCGGTCATGGATCTGTTCGCTGGCCCCACCCGCGCGTACGCGTAACGCCGGTGGGCGCGTGGCACGCCGAGCCGAGCGCTCGGCAGGACCCAAATCGCGACAGGTACCCGGGTACGGGCGGTACCCGTCGGCGTGCGGGGCACTCGCCGCCTCGGCGATCTCGCGTCGAGTGCAAAAGCACTCGTACACGTCGGTTCCGAG
>RRZT010650482.1_pt1 | contig 19133 bp, 12 predicted proteins | sample 2165551 | NCBI WGS metagenome assembly RRZT01 (sample SAMN10456910, study PRJNA506462) | wastewater metagenome | biome: wastewater; feature: sludge; material: wastewater sludge; isolation source: wastewater sludge with Escherichia coli K12::gfp cells carrying plasmid... | place: USA: Moscow, Idaho... | reverse complement strand
TCTGGCTCTCCGGATTGAAATTTTAGCAGAACAATGGATAATTAAAGATGAAAATGGCAGCAAAAGAGCCACATTCAACTTTAGTAAGGCACAAACCGACTGGTGGAGCGACTTATTGCCTGCTCCGGCCGAAACTTTCTTTTTGAGCTTATTCCCCGACGGAAAAAAAGAAGTGGCATTATCGGCTTACGACATGTTCTCCCCTACCCGTCACGATGCTTTTGCACTGGCCTATGTAGAACGAAACGGCGAAGCCAACCGCAGCACGTTTTCATTTCAGACGAAGCCCGACGAATGCTTTTACGGTACCGGCGAGCGATTTACCAAAATGGATTTATCGGGCAAAACCTTCCAGTTACGCAACCAGGACGGACAAGGCGTAAACAACCGCCGCACCTATAAGAACATACCTTTTTACTTATCGTCCGAAAATTACGGCGTTTTTGTGCACACATCGGCCTTTGCCAAATTTTCGCTGGCCGACCACTCTACCCGTTCAGCACAAGTGCTGGTGGAAGAACCGCTGGTTGATTTCTTTGTGATAGGCGGCGAAAATCCGGAACAAATTCTTTTCGGTTATCGTCAGCTTACGGGCTTTCCCACCATGCCACCTTTGTGGAGTTTTGGTACGTGGATGAGTCGTATGACCTATTTTTCGGCCGATGAGGTGAATGATATTTGCGACCGCATGCGTACCGAAGACTTCCCCTGCGATGTAATTCATCTTGATACGGGATGGTTCGAAACAGACTGGTTGTGCGAATGGAAATTCAACGACGAGCGCTTCCCGAATCCACCGCAATTCATTCAAAATCTGAAAGATAAAGGCTATCGCGTAAGCTTGTGGCAGTTGCCTTACATTTCGTACAACGCCATCCAATACAAAGAAGCCGACGAAAACGAGTATATCAGTAAAAGTGAACGGCTCATTTCAGGTTCATCCAACTTTAGTGTGCAGGATTTTGCCGGAACCATTGACCTTACATACGACAAAGCCACCGAATGGTACAAAGGCCTGCTACGCAATCTATTGGAAATGGGCGTTGTATGCATCAAAACAGATTTTGGCGAAGATATTCACCTCGATGCCGAGTACCGCAACATGAGTCCCGAAAAACTACATAATTTATATCCGCTATTGTACCAAAAAGCGGCCTACGAAGTTACCAAAGAAGTAACCGGCGATGGCATTATCTGGGCGCGGGCCGGTTGGGCCGGCTGTCAGCGCTATCCGCTGCACTGGGGAGGCGACTCCGCCTGCTCGTGGGACGGATTGGCCGGTTCGCTCAAAGGCGGACTGCAACTCGGACTTTCGGGCTTTGCATTCTGGAGTCACGATGTGCCCGGTTTCCACGGCGTACCCAACTTCATGAATTCGGTGCTACCCGAAGACATTTACGTCCGCTGGACTCAGTTTGGTGTGTTCTCGTCGCACCTGCGCTATCATGGTTCACACAAACGCGAGCCCTGGCATTATCCGAACATTGCACCCATCATCCGCAAATGGTTGAAACTACGCTACCAACTCATTCCGTACATTTTGGAACAAAGCCAAAAAGCCATCAAAACCGGATTTCCTGTACTTCGTGCATTGATTTTACATCACCCTAACGATAAAACCTGTCGCCAAATCGACGACCAGTATTATTTTGGCGATAATATGTTGGTAGCACCGGTAATGAATTCCGAAAATACGCGTGATATTTATCTGCCCGAAGGCACCTGGGTACATTTCTTCAGCAAAGAAGTTTTTGAAGGCGAACGTTGGTTGAAAAATGTAGAAGTTCCGCTGGACGAAATGCCTGTTTTCGTGAAACAAGGTGCTGAAATACCCATGTACTTGGAAGAAGTGCAATGCACAGATGAGATGGATCTAAGTAAAGTAGTAATGACCCCCTTCCCCTAAAGGGGAGTAAGAATAGTTAGTAATGATATTTAAATTTAATGCATAACATGGAAAACAACAATAATAATATTAATTCCCCTTTAGGGGTTAGGGGTCAATGGAAATCAAATTTCTCCGAAACAAAAAAACATTACACCGATTGGTGGAATGGAAAAGGAATCGTTCTGACCATGTGGGAGCATCTTTGTAAAGAAGGTGCTCCCTACGAAAATATATTACCACCTCCGCCACACAAAGACTTAAATCAGTTGTGGTTCGATGCCGATTGGCGTGCACAGCAACTGCACTACTCCATGAGTCGTAATTCATACCTGGCTGATATTTTACCGGTAGCCAACACACAATTGGGTCCGGGTTCTTTGGCCGCCATTTTGGGTTCGCCACTCGAAGGGCGCGAGGACACTATCTGGATTCACGACAAGCCCGGTTTCGATGGACAAATCATATTTGATGAAAAAGGATGGAAACTACACGAGGATTTACTCCGGAAATGTGTAGCCAATGCTGAGGGCAAATACATGGTAGGTTGCCCCGATTTGGTGGAAGGCCTCGATGTATTGGCCAGCCTGAAAGGCTCCGACAATGTATTGATGGATTTAATTATGGACCCTGATGGTACTTTAGAGCAGCTACAAAAAATCAACAATGTGTATTTTGATGTTTTTAAGCGAATATATGATATCATCAATGTTAATGGCGAAATGGCCTTCTGCTATTTCTCGTTATGGGCACCGGGAACCGTTTCGAAACTACAGGTGGATTTGTCCATTATGATTTCGGAAGATGATTACCGTACGTTTTGTCTGCCATTCCTACGTGAACAAACCGAAAAAATTGATTATACACTCTACCATCTCGATGGTGTGGATGCCATTCGTCATCTGGATGCTATTCTGGAACTCGAAAAACTGAATGCCATCCAGTGGACACCGGGTTACGGACAACCTCAGGGAGGAAATGCACAGTGGTACGATTTGTATAAAAAAATTCTTGAAGGCGGAAAATCGGTGATGGCCAACTGGGTAACTCTGGATGAACTGGAACCACTGCTGGATAATGTAGGCAATCAGGGACTGCATATCAATGTCGATTTCAAATCGGAAAAAGAAATAGAACAAGCATTGAAAATAGTAGAACGATACAGATGAAAGAATTAATTCAGTTATCAACGCTTGACATTACTGTCATTGTAATATATGTAGTTGTACTTGTAGCCATAGCGTGGTGGGCCAGTTTTAGCAAAGGCAACAAAAGCGACAATCTGTTCATTGCCAATAAAAGTCTGGGATGGTTTGCCATCGGACTTACCATGTGGGGAACAAACGTTGGCCCATCAATGCTTATTGCCAACGCCAGCAGCGGCTACGAGAGTGGCATAGTAGCCGGCAATTTCTCGTGGTATGCTTTTCCGTTTATTCTGTTACTGGCTTTTGTTTTTGCACCGCGCTATTTGGGTGCTAACGTAATGACCTTGCCGGAATACATGGGCAAACGCTTTGGCAACAAAACCCGCAGGTATCTGGCCTGGTACACAATAATCACCATATTGATTTCGTGGCTTGGTTTGACTTTGTTTTCGGGTGGTGTATTTATGTCGCAGATTCTGGCTATTCCACTATCAAGCAGCATCATCATTCTGGTAATAATATCTGCCGCTTTTGTTATAGCCGGAGGTTTAAAAGCCATTGCCTATACCAATGTTTTTCAAATGCTGTTGCTGATAGGCGTTTCGGTACTTTTGGTAGTTATGGCCATTTTTAAAGTAGGTGGTATATCCGAAATTGTGCATTCAACCCCTGCCAGTTACTGGAATATGTTTCAACCACTCAGCGACCCTAACTTTCCATGGCTTGCCATCGTAATTGGATATCCAATTATGGGAGTCTGGTTTTGGTGTACCGACCAATCCATGGTACAAGCGGTATTGGGAAGCAAAAATCTGAAAAACGGACAAATGGGTGCCAACTTTGTTGCCTGGCTCAAATTGATAGATATTCCGTTGTTTATGCTACCCGGTGTATTGGCATTTATTTTATTACCGAATCTCACCAATTCAACTGATGCCTATCTGAAATTAGTAGAGTCCGTTTTTCCTTCCGGATTAATCGGCCTCGTAATAGTGGTAATGATGGCAGCACTGATTAGTACAGTTGGCTCGGCGTTGAACTCGTTAAGTGCCGTTTTTACCATGGATATTTACATCAAACAATACAAACCCGAAGCTACCAACAAGGAAACTACACGTATTGGTCGCTTTGTGGTATTGGTGGGCGCATTGCTTTCCATTTTTCTGGCTATCGGAATCACCTATATTCAGGGATTGAGTTTCTTTAATATCTTCCAGTCAGTACTCGGCTTTATTGCTCCCCCCATGTCGGTGGCATTTCTGTTTGCAGTTCTATGGAAAAAAACATCACCCAAAGCCATCAATTCTGTTTTAACATTGGGTACAATGTTCAGTATTGGCACCGGCATACTTTATTATAATAATCTGATATTTAACGGGCTGCATTTTCTATATATATCATTTATTATATTTATAATATTGAGTATTTATGTGTTTGGATATTCGGTTCTGGATAAAAAAACAATTCGTACCGGAATTGCTTATACTCCTATCAGAATTGATACATCCGTAAAAATTGCGTGGTTAATACTGGTATTATTAATGGTTGGGTTATATTTGTTTTTTAATTAAAGACCCCTAACCCTCACGAAGGAGCAAAATTGGTTGACATGAAGTGGCTATTACAGGGCTACTTTTCGTCGGACTGGTAGGAATCAAAAAAACAACGAACAAAAATAATTGACTGAAAGAAAATCAACGATAATATATTTATATTAGAATTTATGAGCTTAGAATTATTAGAAAAATTAGCCGAATGTGTGGAATTCGGCAAAATCAATCTGGCATCGCCTTATCCTCCTCAAATGAAAGGACTACCCGGTGCCGATGAAATTACAAAAGAAGCCATAGAAGCAGGAGTTTCGCCAAGCGACATTTTAAATATTGGTTTAATCACCGCTATGAATAAAGTGAGCCAAAAATACACCGAAAACAAAATTTTCGTACCACAAATGTTACTCTCGGCTAAAGCTATGAGTGCATCCATGAATCATCTTAAGCCATATTTTGCATCTGGTGCAGTACAGCGCAAAGGAAAATTCATTATTGGCACTGTATTTGGCGACCTGCACGATATCGGCAAAAATCTGGTTGCCATGATGGTAGAAGGAGCTGGCTGGGAGGTAATTGATTTGGGCATAGATGTGAAAATTGAGAAATTTTTAGATGCTGTAAAAGAACATCCGGGCGCTGTTGTAGGTATTTCGGCATTACTTACCACTACTATGGTAAATATCAAACCGGTAATCGAAGCCATCAAGGCCGAATCGCCGGACACAAAAATTATCGTAGGCGGTGCGCCTCTTTCGGCCGATTTTGCTGAGTCAATTGGCGCTGATGGTTACAGCCGCAATCCACAGGAAGGTATTGAACTACTCGACCGTATATCAGCGTAAATATGAAACAATTCATTCAGTCCATACTTCAGAGCAATAAACGGTTGGCAATGCCTGTAATGACACACCCCGGCATTGAAGCACTTGGTTATACAGTAAAACAAGCCGTAACCGACGGCAATATTCAGTACAAAGCCATACAGTACGTAGCCGATAATTTCGACACCATAGCCTGTATGGCCATGATGGATCTTACCGTCGAAGCTGAAGCCTTTGGTGCAACCATCAACCTGCCCGACCACGAAATTCCAACCGTATCGGAACGCTTACTTGCTGATGCAGCAGCCATCGATGCCCTGCAAGTGCCTGATTTGACTGCGGGGCGCATTCCGCAGTTTTTACTTGCAAATAAGCTGGCAGCCCAAAACATTCATAGCAAACCCGTTTTTTCGGGCTGTATAGGTCCGTTTTCGCTGGCAGGTCGCCTGTACGATATGTCCGAAATTATGGTCGCCATCTATATTGAACCCGATGCCATGTTGCAGCTTTTGCAAAAATGCACCGATTTTCTGATCGACTACTGCAAAGCTCTAAAAGAAACAGGTACACACGGAGTTATAATTGCCGAACCCGCAGCCGGTCTGTTGGCCAACGACGAATGTCAAACCTACTCCACCGATTTTGTAAAGCAAATTGTGGATGCCGTACAGGACGATACCTTTACTGTAATTCTACACAATTGCGGCAATACAGGCCAATGTACACAGGCCATGGTGGCAAGTGGAGCCAATGCTCTCCATTTCGGCAATGCCATCGACATGCAACAGGTTTTAGCCGAATGTCCATCACACATCATTGTTATGGGCAATCTCAACCCTGTGGGGGTGTTCAAACAAGGTACTGTTGAATCAGTAAGGTCTGAGACGGAAGCGCTCTTGCAACTAACAGCTGCACACCCTAACTTTGTAATTTCGAGTGGTTGCGATCTGCCTCCATTTGTGCCCGAAGAAAATATCCGGGTTTTTCTGGAAACAGTTAGCCCAACTACCCCCACCCCCTAAAGGGGAGTAAGAAGTATTAGCTCTGATAATTAGAAAAAGAATGGAAAACAAAAGTAATATTTGTTCCCCTTTAGGGGTTAGGGGTAGTTCCTTTTTTACATTTTCTTTTGACGAAGTTGCCCCTACTTTCGATGAGATTCTGGATTTCATTCAATCTACAGATTTAGAAGAAGAACATCCGGCAGTCGTTTTCATCAGAGAAATACTGGAGGAACTGAATTTTGACACCGGAATTTCAGGAGGATTTATCATTAAAGATGTTCAACAACTGTTATTGAAAGAGGGTTTGTTGAAGATTGAAGATACAACGCTTGATATAGGTCGGCAAGTGTGCGGATATATCAAAGAGGCAACACAGGTTGCATTGTTTTTATGTACGGCCGGTGAAGACTTTACACGACTCACCAATCAGTTAAATGAACAGGGCGATATTATGGAAGCCTATATTCTGGACGCAATCGGATCGTTAACGGTAGAAAATACCATGAATAAAATTCAGCTGCAACTGAAAAACGAAATGGCTGGCAGGCAATTAAAAATATCTAATCGTTACAGTCCCGGTTACTGCAACTGGCCTCTGTCCGACCAAAAAGCACTTTTCGAACTAATCGGCAAAAATCCTACGGGCATATCGATAAGCGATTCATGCCTGATGACACCCCGCAAGTCTGTTAGTGGCCTGATAGGCATTGGTGCACATTTGAGGCACCATGAATACGGTTGTGCCATTTGCAACAACGATACCTGCATATACCGGAAGATAATTCACTCCAAATAAGCGACCTCGGCTATATTTTTCAAAAAAAACCGCTTGTTTTACCTGCTCAGTTTAAAAAAGCAGTAACTTTGCAGTATCAAACAATCAAACTCAAACCCATGATTTATTTAGCAGATACCGCAAATTTAGAAGAGTTGAAGCAACTTTTCTATTATTTTCCAATTCACGGAGTTACCACCAACCCCACCATCATTGGAGCCGAGAATCAACCTCTGTCAGTTATTTTACCCAAAATTATCGAGCTCGTGGGCGATAAAATGCTTCACATACAAATGATTAGTGATAAAGCTGAAGATATGGTACGCGAAGCCAAAACTTACAAAGCCAAATACAGCCTCGGCGATAACTATTTTGCAAAAATTCCCGTATCGCAGGAAGGCTACAAAGCCATGCCAATGCTCAAGGATGCCGGTATTAATGTAACCGCCACAGCCATTTTCACACAACAACAAGCTCTGGTAGCCGCGCGCGCTGGTGCCGATTGGGTAGCACCCTACGTGAACCGCCTCGACAACATATCTTCGCACGGCATCGAAGTGGTAAAACACATTGTGGACAACATACGTGAATTTAAACTCAACACCAAAGTGCTCGCAGCCAGTTTTAAAACTGTGGACCAGGTACACCGTGTAAGCATGGTTGGCAGTCACGCTGCGACAGTAAGCCACGAAATTCTGGAACGATTGCGCAGCCACCCAATGACCGACATGAGTTTGGAATGGTTCATTCGCGATGGGAAGCATCTGTATGACATTGAGTTTTAATTGAGAACAAATATTCTTCAAATACAAAATATTGAATACTACCCGAAAAACAGAGTTATTATCTCCCGCAAAAAACCTTGAATGCGGAATTGCTGCCATCAATCATGGTGCGGATGCAGTGTATATTGGTGCCTCAAAATTTGGCGCAAGAGCTGCAGCCGGAAATTCAGTTGATGATATTGAAACATTAGCAAAATACGCGCATCAATACCGCTCAAAGGTTTTTGTGGCGCTGAACACAATTCTTACCGACGAGCAGTTGCCCGAAGCCGAGAGATTAATTCAGCAAGTTTACAATGCGGGTGCCGATGCTCTTATCGTGCAGGATATGGGAGTTCTGAATCTGAACCTGCCTCCCATCCCACTACATGCCAGTACTCAAACCGACAACAGAACTGTTGAGAAAGTCCGGTTTTTACAACAATCCGGCTTTTCGCGTGTGGTTTTGGCCCGCGAACTTACATTAAAACAAATCGGCGAAATCAGCAACCAAACAAATGCCGAACTCGAAGCGTTCGTACACGGCGCACTTTGTGTGAGCTATAGCGGACAATGCTACATAAGTCAGGCCATGACCGGACGTAGCGCCAATCGCGGACAATGTGCTCAATATTGCCGTTTACCTTACTATCTGGAGGATGCAAACGGGCAAACACTTATTAAAAACAAGCACCTGCTTTCATTGAAGGACCTTGACCTTTCCGATTATCTCGAAGACATGATGGAGGCAGGAGTAATGTCGTTCAAAATTGAGGGACGCCTGAAAGATATTAATTATGTAAAAAACATAACAGCATATTATCGTAAAAAACTTGATAATATTCTGGAAGGTAACAACAAATTCAGTAAAGCATCGCTCGGACAAACTCATTTCTTTTTCGAACCGAATCCGGAAAAGAGTTTTCGTCGTGGCGCTTCCGATTATTTTCTGAACGAACGTAAACATGCAATCATTCAGCCCGACACGCCTAAATCATTGGGCGAACCAATAGGTAAAGTTATTGCAAATGGTCGCAATTTTTTCGACTTATCATCGGATATTGCAATAAACAACGGCGATGGACTATGTTTCTGCAATTCAAAAGGCGAGCTCAATGGCTTCAGAATTAACAGAGCAGAAATAATAAACCTGAAAAACCAACAATTTATACGTTGTTTTCCGGCATCACTACCTCCTCCCAATGCTGGTACTTTCCTTTTTCGAAATCAGGATCAGGAATTTGACAAACTGATTAACGGCAAAACTTCCGAAAGAAAAATCGACATCCGGATTTTGTTTACCGAAACTGATGAGGGCTTCAGAATTCAGCTAACCGACGAAGAAAACATACAGTTCGACAAAGAATTTGCCATAGCCAAACAGGCTGCAATGAAACCCGGATTTGCCGAACAAAACATACATCAGCAACTTTCAAAACTAGGCAACACCATATATCAGGCATCGTCAGTTACTATACGTATAAGCGGGAACTGGTTTATTCCGGCATCGCAAATTAACGAATGGAGACGTGAAACGCTGGAAGCATTTGATAAATACAGAGCCGAAAAATACATTCGCGAACAAGCATCCGAACGAAAAAAAGTATCGTTTCCTGAAAAAACACTGAGCTATTTGGGCAATGTAACTAATAAGATGGCTCAAAAATTCTATATCGACCGTGGCGTTGAGGACATACAGCATGGCTTCGAAGTAAAGGCCGCAGAAAACGTGCCCCTTATGTTCACGAAATATTGTATAAAATTTGAATACGGATGGTGTCCCAAGGAAGGAAATAACACAAAATTAACCGAACCTCTGTACATTCGTACAAACGAACATCGTTTTCAATTGAAATTTGATTGTAAAAAGTGTGAAATGCATATTTTTTCAACAAAATAGACTATAGTTTGCTGAATTGTCATATTTTTGTAACATTCATTACATATTTTCGAAATACCAATGTAGTTACTTTGTCGTACAAATTAAGAAAAACAGTTCAGTAACTGTTTATAATTGACAAAACAAACTTAACAACATCAAAATTGTATGAAACAGTACCGTATTTTAGTTGTCGACGACGAAGAAGATTTATGTGAGATATTACAATTCAATCTTGAATCGGAAGGATTCCATGTAGATGTAGCTTATTCTGCAGAAGAAGCACTAAAAAAAGACCTTACGGTTTATAACCTGCTTCTACTTGACGTAATGATGGGTGAAACCTCTGGTTTTAAAATGGCACGCATTGTTCGCGAAAATCCGCTTACAGCCAACATTTCTATTATTTTCCTAACAGCCAAAGATACTGAAAATGACAAATTAACAGGATTCAATATTGGCGCCGACGATTATATATCGAAACCATTCTCCATTCGTGAGGTGGTAGCGCGTGTAAAAGCACTTCTGCGCAGGATAAGTATGGGACAACAAGCTGAAAAAGCCAGCGAGGATTTGGTGTATTTAGGCCTGACAGTTCAGCTTAATAATAAAAAAGTATTACTGAATGGCAAAGAAATCGCTTTTACAAAAAAAGAATTCGAAATACTACGCCTCTTTTTGGAAAACAGAAACCGTGTTTTTACACGCGATGAAATACTTACACGTGTTTGGTCAGACGAAGTTATCGTACTCGATCGAACAATTGATGTTAATATCACCCGTTTACGCAAAAAAATTGGCGATTATGGGCGAAACATTGTAACCCGTTTAGGATACGGATATTGTTTCGAAGAATAAAAAACAAACTATTTATCTGTTCAACTCATTCAATAAATGACTTTAAACAAACGCATATTTCTCTATTTTTTCAGTACGTTTTTGCTGCTGACAATTGCCATCTCATTTTTCCAGTATCAACGCGAGAAAGAATTCAGGATAGAGCATTTAAACACCACATTAAGAACCTATAACTCTACCATTTACAGCTATTTAAACCACGACAACAACAAATTCGAAGAATTAGGAAAAATTATCAGTTTTTTTCCTGACTCAACTTTGCGTGTTACTGTAATAGACTTAAACGGAAATGTTTTGTACGATAACAGCGTTGCAGATGGCAAGAAACTTGAAAACCATTTACACAGACCAGAAATTGAGGATGCATCAACCTATTCTGTGGGTACTGCTTTACGTCATTCTACTACAACTAACCAGAATTACTACTATCTTGCGAATAGATATGCTGATTTATTTGTCAGAACTGCACTGCCTTACAACCTGAGTACCAGCAAAATACTCAAGGCTAATACTATGTTTATCTATTTCATTATCATAGTATTATTAATTGCTACAGTAGTACTGTTTTTGATTACCCGTAATTTCACACGCTCTATTGATCGTCTTCGAATATTTACCAACAAGGCAGACAAAGGAGAAACGATTGAAACCAATATCACATTCCCGAAAGACGAACTTGGCGACCTAAGCAGGAATATTATTACGCTTTACCGAAAAATGGAAAAAGCGAAAAACGATGTGAATCTTGAGCGTGAAAAATTAAGCAAACACATATTGATTTCGCAGGAAGGTCTTGGATTTTTTTCGGCCGAAAAAGAAGAAATTCTCACAAACAGATACTTTATTCAGTATGCCAGTATACTTACAGACACACAGTTCAATAGTTCGCAAAAAATATTTGAGCTCCCTGAATTTGATGAGATTAACCGATTTATTTCTGAAAGTCAACAACGCGAAACACTTACGCGTAAACGAATAATTATTGAAAAGAACGGTCGTGTGTTTAGCTTGCGTTGTATTGTTTTTCAGGACAATACTTTCGAAATATCAATAAACGACATTACTTCGCAAGAACATGAAAATGAGTTGAAAAGACAGTTAACTCAAAACATATCGCACGAATTGAAAACACCCGTAAGTAGCATTATGGGTTACATGGAGTCGATTTTGGAAAACCCCGACATTGCGACCGACAGGCAACGTTTTTTCATTGAACGCTCGTTTGTTCAGGCACAACGACTATCGGCATTATTACAGGATATTACCATACTCAATAAAATTGAAGAATCGAACCAACTCTTCGAACGTGAAACATGCGATGTGGCGCAAACAATTGACGATGTAATAAACGACGTACAACTACAAATTTAAGATAAACATTTTGATGTCGTAAAAGAATATACCAAGCCACTTCCTATAAATGGAAATCGGTCATTACTATATTCAATTTTCCGAAATCTGCTGGACAATGCACTGAATTATGCCGGCGAAAACACCCGAATAAGAATTAATTGTTATCGGGAAGATGATTATTTCTATTATTTCTCCTTTTCTGATAATGGAATTGGGATACCGGAAGAACATCTCAGCAAGATTTTTGAACGGTTTTACCGCATCGACAAAGGTCGTAGTCGAAAACTGGGAGGAACCGGATTAGGCCTGGCAATTGTAAAAAATGCCGTGCAATTTCACAAAGGTAATATCTCAGCCAAATCATCGCCCGAGGGTGGAATTACGTTTGTTTTCTCGCTTCAAAAAGATATAAAATAAAAAAAGAGCAGTTTCTTTAGTGAGACTGCTCTTTCCAGTTAATTATTTATCACCGTATTGATTCTGGTAGTACTTTTGGTAATTTCCGCTTGTTACGTTATTTAACCATTCTTCATTTGTCAAATACCAGTCAACAGTTTTTTCAAGCCCTTCTTCAAATTGTAGTGAAGGTGTCCATCCAAGTTCAGTTTGAAGTTTAGTTGAATCGATGGCGTAGCGCAAATCGTGCCCGGCTCTGTCAGTAACGAAAGTAATCAGTTTGGCTGACTCGCCAGCCACACGTCCGAGTTTACGATCCATAATGGCACACAATGCATGAATAAGATCAATGTTTTTCCATTCATTATTTCCACCAATATTGTATGTCTCACCATTTCTGCCGTTGTGAAATATCACATCAATAGCACGGGCATGGTCATTTACATATAACCAGTCGCGCACATTTTCTCCCTTGCCATACACAGGAATAGGCCTGTTGTGTTTAATATTATTAATTGCCAGAGGAATTAATTTTTCAGGAAAATGATTTGCTCCATAATTATTCGAACAGTTTGATATAACTACAGGCATACCATAAGTATCGTGCCATGCACGTACAAAATGGTCGCTCGAGGCTTTACTGGCCGAATAAGGTGAATGCGGATCGTACTTGGTTGTTTCAGTAAAAAAAGTTCCATCAAACTCAAGCGCCCCGTACACTTCATCGGTCGATACATGATAGAATCGTTTACCTTCAAAATTCCCTTTCCAGGCATTTTTAGCTGCATTCAAAAGATTAGCCGTACCGAATACATTGGTTTTGATAAACGCAAAAGGATCGGTTATTGAACGGTCGACATGCGACTCGGCAGCCAAATGAATTACCCCATCGATACCATATGTTGAGAAAAGCTCAGGAATAAACTTTTCGTCGGTAATATCACCTTTTATAAATGTATAGTTAGGTGCATCAGCAATATCTTTCAGATTCTCAAGATTTCCGGCATATGTAAGAGCATCCAGATTTAAAATTTGGTATTCGGGGTATTTAGTGACAAACAACCGCACTACATGCGATCCAATAGAACCGGCACCACCGGTAATCAATAAAGTTCGTTTCATTATTTCAGTAATATTTTATTTCAAAAAAATAAATGTAAAACACTGTCACAATACACATTAGTCAGCATTTTCTCTTACAAAGATACATTAATTTTATGTCTTAACAAGTTGTTCATAACTTTTTGACGAAAGATAAGTGCAATCAATACGAAAACTCTAATTTTGTAATGTGGAAAAAATAATACAACATATTGAGAAACTCCTTATCCACAACGATTACGTTGTGGTGCCTTCATTGGGAGGATTTATGACACAGCAACACAAAGCCCGTTTTGAAAACGACAATGTGTATGCACCCTATTGCAATGTGGCTTTTAATGCACTCATGCATCATTCTGATGGGCTATTGGTTATTGAAGTTTCGCGCTCCATGCAAATCAGCTATCGCGAAGCCCAGGAATATGTAGATAAAACAGTAAATAACATTCACAAACAGCTCAAACAAGGCAAACGCGTAAGTCTGGGGCAATTGGGAGAACTTGCTTTAGGTACTGAAGGTCAAATCATTTTTGAGCCCTCGCACATGCCGTTGTTTTTGCCGGGAAATACAGGCTACAATGTCATAAATCTGAAAAAATTCGAAATAGAAGCTACAAATTCAAAACACATCCGTTTCAATGCGACTAAAATTACCCGTTATGCAGCAGCTGTTGCGCTGGTAATGAGTTTACAGTTTGGATTCGATAAACTCAGTAAACCAACTTACGAAGCATCTATTTTAAATCTGAATTTCAACGAAAGCAAAATAATTACCCCCAAAGTAATAAATAAAACAGTTGAGAATCTAAAACCATCTGTGGCAGACAGCTCGCTTTATCATGTAGTAGTTGCCAGCCTGCCATCTGAACAAGCAGCAACCAATTATGCGTTTACTTTGCAAAAAGATAGCTTCCCCGATGCACATGTTATAAAACCATCGAGTATGTATAGAGTTGCCATTAAGTCGTTCGAATCAAAAGACGAAGCCATAGCTTATATGGAAACCTTGCGTTTGTCTGACGAAAGATTTGCCTCTGCATGGGTTCTGTGTAAAAAATAATTTCGAACAAAAGCCCAAATGCTATTGCAGAGAACAGAATTTTATTTATCTTTGCACCCGCAAACCACAATGCGGCTGTGGCGTAATTGGTAGCCGCGCCAGACTTAGGATCTGGTGCCGAGAGGCGTGGGGGTTCGAGTCCCTTCAGCCGCACAAAAAAAGCTTACAAGAAATTGTAAGCTTTTTTTTGTATTTTACCTGTAATTTTCAAATCAGAAAAGAGGCATTTTTACTTCCAATAAAAATGAGCATGATTTTCAGGTCATGCTCATTCCTATTAAATTTTATTTTTCAATTCTAAACCAGTCAAAATCGGCATAACCCGAATCGTTAAGCGGTTTCGGCCGCTGACAGAAGATTCCGACTTTGGCACCTATCCATTTGCCCTCCCAGGCAGCAAACGGAATCGCAATTTCTGTGTATTTAACACCATCCAAACTATAGCTAAACGTACAATTTGCCTTGGGCTGTAGAATGTTTTCCTTGTTTAACGAGGCTGTTTGCTTTACTTCTACACGCAAATAAACAGTATTCGATTTTACAGGAACACTTGTTTGTATTGTTTCCGCAGTTCCATTTGTTGCATTTTTGCATGTAACAAAATGAAGACTTAACCCATTATCGACACTATCAATTGTAATCGCTGCATAATCCTGTCCCATAACCACCAGCCCGGCTCGTTCTCCTTTTTTAAAGGGCGAAAAATGAAGCTTTGTTGTTGCTTTAAAGTTAGGCGCCGGAAACTTTTGCAATAAAAGGGCAGGTGCATCCCACAAACTTTTTGCAGCTCCTATGGCCTCCCAGGCAAATAATCGCATAAAACCTTTAGTGCCATGCGGGAAATACCACAGTGGATATTCGTTGGCTTGCCATTGCCACTGCAAACCAAGTTTTAAGCCATCAAACTCATCACTTTCTACGGGAGTAGCAATAGAATAGGCGGCACCTACATTCGGTTTTTTGTAGGTTTCTACAGGAGTTCCGCATCCATCTCCATCTTTATCTTCGCCAATTACCGGCCAGTCGTTCACCCATTTCATTGGATTCAGATGTACCACCCTACCATAAGCATACAAGTCCTGAAAATGAATGAACCAATCCTCTTTTCCATCAGGAGTATCAATCCAGGCTCCCTGGTGTGGGCCATTTATTTTCGATTTACCCTGCGCCATCACAATTTTCTCTTCGTACGGACCGTAAATATTTTTCGAACGCATTGCCAGCTGCCAACCCGGCTTTACACCACCTGCCGGAGCAAATATATAGTAGTAGCCGTTGCGTTTGTACATTTTAGCACCTTCCACAGTTGTATGTACAGGGTGACCATCGAATACTAAACGACTTTCGGTAAGTGCTTTTGTTCCATCAGGTGTCATTTCGAACATACCTAATATACTTTTCATACCAGCACGACTACCGGCATATCCATGGGCAACATAGGCACGACCATCTTCATCCCAAAACGGACAAGCATCAATCAAACCTTTACCTGCCTTTACCAATGTCAAAGGTGCCCATTTATCAGTTACGCGCTTAGCTTTGGTCATGTATATACCTGCATCAGGGTCGCCAAAATAAATATAAAATTCACCATTATGATAGCGGATAGCAGGTGCCCACACGCCATTTCCATGTTGCATCGTGCTAAAGCGTTCGCGCGGCTCCATATTGTAAATGGCATACGATACGATTGTCCAGTTGACAAGATCGCGCGAATGTAAAATTGGCAAACCCGGATCGTTGGCAAACGACGAAGCCACCATATAATAATCCTTTCCCACCCGGCATACATCCGGATCGGAATAATCGGCATAAATAACCGGATTTTTATACTTTCCGTTTCCTAAATCCGAAACCCAAACCTGCGACACATAAGGTTTCGCACTCTCTTGCAGAAGCGATACAAATTCGGTTATTTTCAATTCTTTTACGCCTTCCACAAACAATTCAGCAACCTTACGTGCTCCCTTTTCGTTAAAATGAGTATTATCATCCAGCCCTTTAGGATAGGCTGCACTTTGACCAACAGCTAATTTATGGAATAATTGCTTTGAGTTTTTTTCGCCCTCAGCCGACAACCACTCAGTTGTTTTTTGTTGCAAATCTACCATCGGCACTTTTTTGTCTTTAGCCACCCGACGAAGTATTTCAGGATACACACCATGTGTATCCGCTAATTTACCCGCTACAAATTTGCGACGGGCCACCGAAGTACAAAGAATCGGATTTGCGCCTTTTGCTTTCACATCGTCAACGTATTTCTCCAGATTGGCCTTATATTCTTCGGCCGTAGTACGTGCCGATTTAGTCAACGAACTATCATTATGTCCAAATTGAATAATTACATAATCCCCTTTCTGAATTTCAGACATAATTTTGTCCCACAAACCTTCGGCACGAAATGATTTTGTGCTGCGGCCATTTCGAGCAAAGTTTTTCACGATTACTTCATCGCTCATCAATTCAGGCAAAAATTGTCCCCAACCTCTTTCCAGATTCAGCTCCTGTGTAATAACTCCACTAAGTGAATCGGTAATATTTCGATAATAAGGCTTATCAGCCATAGTAGAATCGCCTGCCATGAAAACATGTACCGGCCGACTCTTTGCCGAAACAAAAACAACAACAACTAAAACTGCTGCCAGAAATTTCAAAATGTGTTTCATTTTATGTGTATTTTATTGAATATATATCTGATTAGGTGACGTAAAAACGTAGAGTATTGTAACGTTAAATGTAATATAAACAAAACATTTCAGATATGTAAACTTTGAAAAAAAATAAGCAGCCCGAAACAACTTTTCAGACTGCTTATTTCAAACGTTTATCAAATTAGTCTTCTGTTCTGAAAATTTTTGTCGAGTTCACTGTACCATCAGTGTAAACCGTACGAACGATAACAAAGCCGGTATAGCCTTTTAAAGTACTCATTTTTTTGCCATCAACCGAAGTAAAACTTTGCGAAAGCACTACTTTGCCTGCATTTACATCCTTCAAGCCAGTAGCTGTGTATGAAATTGCGTTTGATGCAGCACCTAGTCCACCCATTTCGTTGGCTGCACGAACGGTGAATACACTTCCGTTAGTTGTATTTTGAGGTACTGAATAACTATTTGCTGTTACAAATTTCACAAATACATTATCTTTAAATACTGCCCAGCAAAGTACATAATCATTATTTGGCCAGGTTATTTCTGCTCCATTCACCGAAATAACCGGCGCTGCAGCCTGATCGGTGTACAATTGTGGTTGCCATGCATCTACACCTCCTAGAATATTATCTACCGTATAATTGGCTGCATCCTGAGCTGAAAGATATGGGTTTACTGCTGTAGTTACACCACTATAGGTAAAACTCTTTTTACGCCCACTTACATCAATTGCTGTACCGGCAGGAGTTGTACTATTGTATTCAGCAAACAAACCGGGAACTACTCCCATTTCTGTCCACCCTAATGCAGTAGGTTTAACAGCCATTTTCGTATTGATGTATACAGAACGTGGCGAATTTTGCCATGGGCGACCTAAGTTATAATTACCATCTGTACTGGCATATCCGTCAATTGTACAATCAAGGAACACATACCCCCAACTCGACGCTGATGCAGGTGCAGTAATGCAGTTGCCACTTCTATCTTCAAGATATAGTAAACATTCGTTAAACACTACATCGCCACCACCACACAGGAAGTCAACTGTTCCGTGTAAAGCACTGTTTTCGAAATACAAACGGCCATTTCCTGAATAATAGGTATCCTGATTACTCTGTACATTTACATTTTTGTAGATATTACGTGTACCATAGTCCTGTAAAGCCACACAACGTCCAATTGATGCAAAAGCTCCATTAGCACCACTTCTGAAATCCTTATTGCGAAGTGTAAGGTCCTGCATATAAATATTATTTGCGGTATTTGTAAAGTTGATTGTAGCTGTAGTGCTTATACCTTCAGTTGTGTTTTTATTATATAATATAACATTGTTTGTACTCTGACCGACATACGACACATTGGCCAGCGTCAATGATGTTTTTTGATTCGCATCGCCGGTGCTGGCACCAATGTTATATTCTCCGTTTGGGAAGAAAATGTAAAAGCGTTTACCCGACGACGACGCAGCTGTAGCTGCATCAATAGCAGCTTTAAAATCACCATCAATACCAACCACAAAATCGAAACTACGTTTAGTAACAACAGGACGTGTCATCGTTGTAAAACCAAAACTAACTGCCGATGTTAACGTATTACCACCCATATCCGAAACCGTATTTGCCGGCAGTGTAAACGTATATGCTGTATTGTACTCAAGACCGGTATATGAGAATGTAAGCGTTTTTCCAGCCAATACCGGAGTCAATGTTTTAGAGCCAACAGTGGCGGTTGTTCCGTTTGCAAGTTGTACTTTCTCGTCGAATGTTAGTACAATTTTACCTGTAGCGGATGCACCGGTTCCGCTTGCTGCCGGAACTGAAGATACCAATACAGGAGCAACTCCATCATTAACAAAAGCTGTGGTTCCGTACACATAAATTGTTGA
>RRZT011496746.1_pt1 | contig 19137 bp, 10 predicted proteins | sample 2165551 | NCBI WGS metagenome assembly RRZT01 (sample SAMN10456910, study PRJNA506462) | wastewater metagenome | biome: wastewater; feature: sludge; material: wastewater sludge; isolation source: wastewater sludge with Escherichia coli K12::gfp cells carrying plasmid... | place: USA: Moscow, Idaho... | reverse complement strand
GTTTGTTGAATTGGGGCATGCAGTCGTGGCAAGCCCGCCGATGCCATATCGGCTCTTGAAGCTGGCTGAGGGTCATGGGTAATCAGGTAAAAGAATGAGCAAGAGCTCTGTAGCTCCCCACAAATTATTAATTGTTTTTTTGACTTAATTTAAAACAAGGCGAAACGAATGGAACTTACCAATAGAACAGAAACTTTAAATAAAAAATTCCAAATGATAGGTTTATCTGCTGATTGGGTCTTTCAGACTTGGTTGATAAGTGGAAATGAAAATGATGGTATAGTTATTTTTGAAAACGAAGATAGCTCATGCTACGAAGTGATTGAGTTTCATTGCAAAGATGAAGAACGAACCGAAAATCTTTTATTTTCAGGAGATTTTCACGAAATCGAATGTTATATTATTAACATGTTCAACACCCCACTTAAATAATGGTCAGGTTAAATCACCACTGTAAATTAAATCAGTCATACTTAGAACCATCATTCTATACCCACACCTAATTACTATTTTTTACCTGGTGGAGCATGGTGGTTTTGAACTGACGACTAATGAGATTGCACAAACTGGGCTGAGCTCCCTTCCTCTTGTGGTCTACTATTCGGAACAGCTATTTAGGCCAAGCATCCTAACTCCGCAAGGAGCTCGATTTCTACTTCCGTTATCTCCATCAACGCTAAGCTGAAAAATGCTCGTCGTCATTATGGCTGGTTATTACATCTAACGCTTCTGAATAATCTGGTTATTTGCATTTGAAGGGACCGCCGCCCCGACTACGTCCAGATGGGCGAGAGCCTGGCACGCATAAGTGTCATGAACAAGCGGGTAGGACTCGGTAATATCTGTTCACCAACAGACGAACGGAGCAATACTGATGCTCCAGGAACATATGTGATCAACAAGGCCCTAAATTGGCTCCTTGAAGCTCAAACCTGTTTAACCAGCTTGGTGTCGACCAATGATCTCAAGTGGCCGTGCAACTGCTTGGGAATGTGCCCACCCGAAATGAGTAGCCCTACCTCCATATTTTTTTCCATGGCATGTCCGGTGAGATTTGCACTAGTAATGAAGCACTCCCTATCGTCGGCTACAACCACTTTAGCGTGAACGCTCCCTCCGGAAAATAGGTCGCTCTTTTCATGCCAAGCATAGAGCCTGGCGGAAGGGACCAGTGCCATCATCTTGGCTATCGCATCGAATGTGATGCTACCACCTTGATCCTGGGATAATTCAAGCAGCATCGAGATGGCAACTCCACGCTCATTTGCCTCGTTCAGTGCCGTCACAATAGTCGACACGTCATAGGCAACAAAACTGGTGATAAATAGCGTTCGTTTTGCCGAGTTGATGACCTGTAGCAGTGCCTGCTCGGTGCGACGTGCCGAGACGAATGGGGTCGTTGGACCGGTCCACACTAGCTCAGTAGATTGCTCGGCTGTAGCTTTTGTGTAGACGTGGGCAGCAGTAAGGAGCATTGATGCCAGTTCGTCTGGGCTGACGGAGGTCTTTTGCCAAGCAAGCACAAGTTTCTCGACCACGATCGTCGCCGTTGGGGTGCCGACCGCACTGCATAGTGCGGTCATGCCTCTGTTGGTATCGGTTCGCCGAGTGCGCTCAGCAATGGTTCTTACCTTCTCAGGAGAGACTCGTGAGACCACGGCAGTAATCGCATCAAGTAGCTCATCCATGTCAAAGGTCTTTGAAAAATGCCGCGTCGGTACGTTCGAGTGTCGGTACGAGTAGCGATCGATCCAGATAGCGATTGCCTCGCTCACAAGAGGTTTCAGCGACCAAGCTGCACGCATGGCAGGCCGCACCGTGCAACGACCGATCTTTTTCAGGATCGTGTTCGGAGCATAGTGGGTCAGAGGAGCAGACTTTCGAGCGACTCAGGGCTTGTTCCAGTAAGCGACCAAGACTCTCCGGTTTCCCCAAATCGACGAGGCCACCTAACGTTCCGTCAGAATCTGCTGCTGCGGTATAGATGAGGATACCTGCTTGTGGACTATCGCCCGTTGTGTCGGCATAAATCCGCTCGCGGATGCTTGCAGCGTTGTAGCCGCATTCCAGCGCCAGTTCACGAATCAACAGATGCGAAAGTGTGTGGAGCATGGCATAGCGGATACCGGGGTAACCCACGTGCGGATCGAGATGACGTGAGTTGCGCCATCCGGTGTGTCCACCACGAAGCATCTGGTCTACCTGCTGGACGGCAACCAGTGACTCCCAAGCAACTAGGGCCTCTTCGTTGAACTGGAGGAAGATACCTTCGCCATGAACTTGATTGGCAGGTACCCAATCTGGTCGGCGCCGTGACAAACTGGCCATTTGTGGACGTTCACTGGGATCGTCGGACTCTTCAGGAGCTTCAACTCGAGTGAATCCTAGCAACGCATTAACCTCTCGCAGTCGCTCCAGTAATAGAACACGGTGGAGGTACGGCGCAAATCGTGCAGGAGTCCCGGCATTCTTACTCATGAAGTGTGGATAGTCCGTCGGCGGGCTGGCTTCTGTCAGGACATCCCACTCAGGGCTTTTGATGTCGGCCTCGCTGATAAATTCTTCACCCCCACCGGTTCGATGTGCATCAATAGCCGACCAGACTGCTTCTGGGGCATACTTCTCTATTCCCTGGGCCTCTCCCCTTTTCTTGAGTGTTTTGAGTATCCCCCTCAATTCGGAAAGATCCTCCACTTCGACGAAATCATCCCAGTAGTCGATGATGATCTGATGCAACGGCGAGACATTCGAAAGCGGGATCGCGAGTGCTGAGAGCGTGATTGGGAACCAACTGTTCGTTGAACCTAGCAGCACTGCCCGTGGTTCTTCATTGCATTCGTTGTCGAAGTGATCCAGATGGGGATGACGCCCCCTGCATGCTGGAAGATTTTCTTTTCCAGCCTTGCCAAACGCATGTGCCATGCTTCTCGATGCTTCGCAGGTATCGCATTTCACCCACAGGTTCTCGGTTTGCAATGATGCTCCACTCTCAAAGAATCGCAGTGTTCCTTTGCACGAGTCGTGGCCACCATGGACGAAGTAGTGCCAAGGAAAGTCATCGAGGTGACCATCGCGGCAAGCTAGTAGGAAACGTGCCGGGACGGCATCAGCATCCTTGGCGGGTTGATCTCCTTTCGAGCCTCGGCAGCCTTTGTGAACGAAGCGCGTTCGTTCAGGTCTGAATCGATTTTCCTTGATCTCGAAGAGCCCGGCATCAAAAGGTGAAAGTAGTCCGCACTTAACGCAACGTAACCATCGTGGGAAAGGGCGAACGGGTACCCCGATATTTGCCTCGGCAGACCAAACATCGGTAACCTCGCTTTTCTGGAACGGCGGCATTCGCAAGTTTTCGACTTGCTCTCCTAATACCTTCCGAACGGCAGCAAGCAGTCGAGCCTCTTGGATTGGCTGACAACGGTTCTTCTCCCAACGGTCAATTCCTAACGTCACGACAGAAAGGTTGGGAAGGTCGATCAGTGCTCCTGGCCCATAGGTCCAGAGCAATTGGCTGGGACGCACTTCACCGACTGGCGTTATACCGTTGATGATCATATTCAATTTTCCTCCTTCTCTTGAGGACGAACTCTCCATTCGCGATCGTCTGTGATGTGGCTAGTGTTCATGATCAGACGCACACCTGGTTCGACCTCTCGCATCGACATCGGAACCGTCCAGTTATCCCAGGCTTGAACTCCTGGGGACTTGATCAATGCCACTGTCTTGTCTTTTTCGGAGCCACTCTTCTCATACGCCAATATCCGTCCGCCCTTACTGGCTTCTTTTGCCCATTCGTCGGCTCGCTCTTTCAGTTCATTTTCAGCCAACAGCTTACGTTCGTTATCTTCTGCAACATTGCCTGCACGCATCGCCAATACCTTGATGGCATCGGTGATCTCGGCCTGGTCGGACATATTCAATTGGCCAGCCCCCTCATTAGAGCTGAAATCATCGTTCTCTAAACGAATGAGACTCAACAAAGAGCCAGTCAAGCCTCGGTCCATCGCACGCGGTGAAAACGGTGTGACAGATTGCGCTTCGACATGCTTGTAGAAGGTGGCATGGTAGTGTTCGAACGTCTCGTAATGCGACAGGTCACGTGGACGGGCCCACGTAAGCACAGTGCAGACCAAGCCGGGGAAGGAACGCCCGACACGACTGGTGGCCTGAATATATTCGGCGGTCCCTTTGGGTTGTCCATTCACAGCCATTAAGCCGAGTCGGTTCACATCAACCCCCACGGAGAGCATGTTAGTCGCCAGCACTACGTCGATGGCTCTAGTGTCACCCTCCTGCCACTTGGTCACGAATTTGCCTGTAGTGGCGTCTAATTCCGACTTGAACTTGATTTCCAGGTTATCGAGATATTTGGGGATGTCTTGGCTAGAAACTCGTGATGTCAACTCCCGAATGTTATTGACGCTCCGTTGTGCCAATGCAGGTCGTTCTACCATGCTCATCTGTACGCGGTAGGAACGTGTCTGTACGTCGTCCTCTGCCAGTCGCTTCATCCCACCCAACTCACGTAGGGAGTTGAAGTAACCGACCATGGTCATATAAGGGTCAGCTGGTTCACCGAAGTGATCGAACAGCTCTTGTGCAGCTGTCAGGAAGGCGGTGTATACACGGATCAGCATTGCGGGACGTGAACTGCCGGGCGAGCACACGCCAAGGTAACGTCGTCCCGGCTTCTCTTCGATTGGACGTTGTACCGAGAAGAAGTTGTCCTCCACGTCTAGTCCATGGGGTGGGAACACCGAAACTTGGCGCATGAAGACGTTGTTCACTTGCTCCTTGGCTTTGCGCACCGTCGCCGTCGAAGCAATGACTTTCGGCTTGACCGTTTTGCCATTGAGCGTCCAGCCGCACAACTCATCGACAGCCGTCTCATACAGGCCCACCATGGTACCGAGCGGCCCACTGATCAGGTGAAACTCATCCTGGATGATTAGATCAGGTGGGCGAATGGGGCTGATTTTTTTTACTCTTGCGACAGGTAACCCTTTCGCTGCACGGTGGCCGGTGTTGCACTCGCAGCCTGGCCAAAGCAGTCCATGGCGCTCACATTCTTGCCCCACGCGACCAAACAGCGTACGCACCTGACCACGCCAAGCCATCATGGCAAACTTATCCACGGTGGCGATCATCATCGTGGGGGGCCTGTGATATATCTCTTCATCCACAACCAAAACCGGAATCCCTGGATGTGGCTGTTTGCTGGATTTACCTTTGGAAAAATCGCATCGGCCTTTCTTGTCGCCGCAATAGACAAAAGTACGGCCAGAGCCTTTGTCAACCTCAATGTCGCGTCCGGGAGCCACCTCAGATCCGCACCATGGACAACTGGTGAGCTGCGCGGGTGATGCCGCTCCGGCATTGTATTTACCGGGATTACGCATATCCTCAATGGCGCGATGGCTGTTCTCAGTCGTGCCTGGTGTCACCTTATTACCGACCCAGAGGCCGATAGTGAAGGGTTCTGTCCCGAGGGATTCATCGCCTTTATCTAAGGCCTCGCGCCGCAACACCTCCATCGCACAGATCAATGCTGTTGCACGCTGAAACTGCTGTAACGTCAGCAGACGCAGGGTGTAGCGCATGATCACGGCCAAACCGCGCGAGCTGTCGTACCCACCCAGATTACCCTGCATGCGCCGTATGGCCATGGTGAAGGCAGCAACGCCCAAATAGGCTTCGGTCTTGCCGCCGCCAGTGGGGAACCACAGCAAGTCAGCGTAAGCACTGACTGGTTGTACTCGGTCTGGATGGCTTGGGTCTGCCAACGACGGAATGGATAGCAGCAGGAATGCCAGCTGAAAAGGACGCCAACTGCGATTTTTCACCGCATCGAATTTGTCGACTGTGGCATCCTCTCCTCGACGATTTGCGAGTGCATATAGGCTGCGCACACGTTGCGTAGCCATCGCCCGGTTGGCGAAACGAAAGGCAGCCAGCGCGTTGTCATCATGCTTGAGAGTGTCGATACCTTGCTGCAGGCGGGTATGGATTTCCCGACAACGCTCCATGGCGGCTTGGGCTTGAGCATCGAAGCCCTTGACCTGGGTGCCCACACTGGCGCGCTGTTCACCGATCCAGGCGGCATAGTCCTTGGTCAGCATATTCAAGGCATCAACGAGCGGGTCTATCTCCAACGTCGCCAGTCGCTGCATGTCGAGCAGGCCGCTACTGACCATTTCGCGCATCGCCGGGCGATCGGACGGATCGAGCCCCGGCGTCTCCGTCACTTGGACTTCGTACTGCGGCATCACTGTGGTACGTACCTCGGTGGCCAACGTCACGTCCTCTTCGGTCTTGGCATGGACGGCAACCCCATGACCGACGGCAAACTCCACCCGGTTACGGTAGATCATCTCTAGCGCTTCGCGCTCAGGGTCCATACCGTCTGCGTCCAGCACTGGCCTGCGCCGGAAGATGGCGCGATTTGCTGCATCCTTTTCAGAACGAACGATCAGCTCGGGCTGGAATACCCACGCCGTATCGCGGTTGGCGTCCGGCTCTTCCTGTGCATTCACCAGGAACAGTGTGACCAACCGATCGCCATTGGCATTCTTGGCGCGAATTGACCCTTGCACCCTAACTTCCGGAGCGGCACTGTCAGGAGCCTGAGGCGGGATCCCCCCTTCTGTCAGCGACAGTAAAATCTTTCCTCCGCACGGGATGCGTTGCCACACCTTGGCCTTGGTTCGCTCTTCGGCCCCCGTCTCCTTGTTTTTCCGGGTCCGGTAAATTTCGTGCTCATCGCTGCGCTCGTAACGACCCCAACGCGCTTCGATCTCGATCCGATCGACATCACCATCCACGCAGAAGGTCATACCGAGGCTGCTGGGTACCAATGATTGGTTACTGGCTGCATCGATCTCTTCCTGCTCATCGGACTCTCCACTACCAGATACAGTAGGAGAATCCACTTTTGCTGGTCGCGCCTTGACGATCAGGTCCGGTGCGTCGTCCTCTGTATTCTCAGCATCGACCGGAAACTCCTGCCCACGTTCAGCCGCCTCGCGCGGAGCAAGCTTACCGACCAGGTAGCGGTCGCGTACCCCCATATCGACGATGAGTTCTTTAGGACCACCAGCCGGACCAAGCAAGTCGTCCATCACGGCCAGTTGCAGCAATTCGCGAATGTAGGCTTGATCTTCAATTCTTGGTATTTCAGCGATGCTCTTGTGCAGTGCACTGGGGAGCATGGCAATGAAATCTGCCCATTGAATACGTCCCGAACTTCCTTTTGCAGGTAATCTGAGTGAGGTCATACCAATCGAAACCGATGGCTCAACCTGCAACATGCGGTCGAAAAAGAGCGTGGTGGTTTCCAAATCGGAACGAATTCGCAGAATCCTGCCAACCCGCGTTATATGGCCTGTGGTATCCAGGATCAGCACCCAATCGTCATCGGCGATGGCTTGATTGAGCGAACGCCCGCCTTTTAGTTGCAGCGTGTAGGGAGCAAGTGTGGGATCTTTGACTCGGTCTCGGTCGATGGCGAACCATACATTTGGTGATTTTTGTGGCTTGGTTTCAGTCATCCATATCCCCTTTGTCGATTTCTCTACTTGCCAGACGTTCAAGCATGCTGGCAATCACCATCGCAGCATTGGCACAGTTCGCAATCAGCGTTTGTCCCTGATGTAGTGCTAGGCTTGAACCGTCAATGCCCACCAACTTCATCGCTTCCGCTAACTCGCACCCCGGCAAATGTGCGTCGGCAAGGCGTAGCTGGTAAGTCCCAACCAGTGGCGCAAGCGCACGGCGTGCATCCTCTGATGTGCACACCGTAGCCAGAACCTTCTCAAGAGATTTGAGTGAGCCCCACCTCTCCCCCTTTGGCGGTGCAGCGATCTCTTGTAACGCCGTAATGTCAATGCTGTCAGCCGTCAACCGTGCTATGTCCTTCGCCAGTGCGAATAGCCCTTTTTCGTTGGTCGATCGAAACCGATGGATGTGACTCAACACTTCATTGCGGTATGGATGCTCACGAAACAGTGATTTGCCTCGTCTTGCCAAAATGACCTCATCCATACGAGCCAGTGCTTGAACAAGAGCGGTTTCGGGCGAGGTGGTATCTGCTGGTCGTGCCCGCATCTGCGAAGCAAGCAGTTCCTCTGAAACACCGCCTTCAGGTGTGACGTTGAAGCCTGCCCAGACTCTCTGCTGCCAATCTGGTAATAGGCCGATGTCCTTGGCATATACACTGACAAGGCCAATTGAGTTAACGCCAAAGTGCACGCCGTAGCCGGGGGAACAGGTAACTGAGCCGGTGTCCCTGGTGTACCAACCCAAATGCCCGCCACGATACTCAAGGAGCGCGCTTATTACTTCTGCCCGGAACCACAGCCAACGGCTTTCTTTCGTAAGGGTATCCTTTGACTCGCGCGTGCCTACTGTATCGGTAATGAAAAATGCTGAGCCAGGTACATCATCTCCACGAATCAGAGCGCTGTATTTACCGGGATTGATCCACTCGTCTCGCCAGTATTCGCCTTCCACGACGAACAGCTTCCGCTCTTCACGCTTGAACGTCCACGATCGTCCTTCGGTTACATCGTCCGTAGGGAAGCCGAACACCGGCACATCTTCGCTAGGATCAACGTCTGTACGAGACACATGAAACACCGCCGTTTCCGCACCAAATGGCATGCCGCCTTCGTGGATCTCATAGGTACGCCCTGCCCAGCGCGCCCCCTCAGTACCTTCATGCTCCGGGTTCTCTACCCAAGTGATATGCGCGATGTCCTCGACAACCTCCTCGCGATTCCAGTAAGCGGTCACGAGTAATCCCATGCCTCGTGCACAAAGGTAGTCAAGCAGGAATTCCGCCTTTGCCTCCATCAGGAATGGTCGACCATCTGGGTGCCGATGGAGGCGGGCCACTTCCGTGTATCCCTCATTCGGGCATATCCAACGATCACCATCCCTCATGAGTTCGAGGGCAATCACGAAGTCCTGATGCAGGTGCCAAACATTTTGTTCAACACCGCTCAAGCGTTGCTCAAGCACCAGTGAGAAGCCAATCTGCTCGCTTCGGCTGTATTCATACACGTCAGCTGGAATGTAGCGCCCATTGTCGACATAAGACCGGTGCTCGTGGCTGATCCCGACATCAGACCAACCGAGTTGGTCTGCTTTGTCCTTCAGATCGACAGGAATGGCCAGCGAGCCAACGCCAAAGAACTCCTCCTTGAACCCGAGATAGCCACGCTTTCCCTCTTCGCAGATTGGCTGAATTGCCCTCAGTGGTATCCAGGCTGCTGCTGCAAATTTTCGACGGCGGATTTCTGCCATCTCGAACCAGGCTTGGGTCATCATTGCGCAGCCCCCCCGGCATCTACCGCTCGATATCGCGCACCGCGACGTTCGCCTTTGCGTTCGACCTTGCTACCTGTAATCAAGCCGGAAATGGCAGTGTTCCACTGACCGTCCGTTATGTTGGTAGCTGCCAGAACGTCAGCCTTTGCATGCCAGTGTGGGTTTGCACATAGGAAATCGAGGATGACCGTGGTAGCCGGCGTGCCATGAGAGGTCGAAGCAGGCTTCGCCTCAAAGTCGAAAGACGGCTGCGCGGACGTGGTGCGGGTAGCACGGCGAGGTGTTCGCACTTTCCCATTGCCATGCAGCCCATGAGCCACTTCTTCCTCGTACCGCAGATGATTTAGTTCGGCGAGACTTTTCACAACCTCCAGTCGCGCAGATTCAGAGATTACGAAGCGCACACCTTGTTTTGTTTCATGGAAACCATGACCAAGTTCCACATTTGGGAAGCCATAACATTTGGCAACTTCGCGGTCCAGTTCTACAGCCAGTTTCCGTAACGTCTCCACATCGTCTGAAAAGCACTCAGGATCGTGCATTCGGTTGTATGTTTTTGTCATCCCTTCGCTATTGGCCAACATCATTGACCGGCGTTGAGTTTCATATTTCACCGCTACCGATCTCAATTCATCGGATAGCTCCGGGAAGGGGAATGTTTCCAACAAATCGGACGGCGCATAGCGCAGACGTGTCTCATGAGTAGAACACCAAGCTCTTGCCCAACATTCATGGAATGCAGACTGCAAAACACCCAATACTGCCTTATCCTCAGATGCAATGACCACGTGCGGCCCCGCAAAACTCTGCCGTGCTGAAACAAGACCAAAGGCAACGTATTTGCTTGTAAATGAATGAAAAAACACTTCTGCAAGTGGCGAAATCGCCTCGTACAAAGACGGCGATCTTTCTGCAAATTGCCACCACTTTTCCCTGCGAGTTTTCCGATTATTTTTATCTCGCTCTGGCTTAACTTTTTCTTCAACAATGGCCAGTAAATCGGGATATGCCTGTGCATCTTCTAGAGACCGATCGCCGAAGTCAATGACCCAGCGCGATGGTCGCATATCTGGATTTGAGAGCACATCATCCCCGCTGATGTAGGGTTTCAATATTTCTTTATTCTCGATCGCGTGCTCAATCAGTTGCTTTGCTTCTCCTGGGGTGAGCAAAAACCCAGCTCCTAGCGGAATAGATCCGATGAAGGACAATTTTTCATTCGACTTGAGCTTATATGGTTGAGGAATTTGTTGAGCAGCTGACGTCAGGAAAGCTGTGATTCCGATAACGCCAAGGCCATCAAGCGTACAAGCACCCTTCCATTTGCCCTTCCACATCCAGACTTCAGAGACCTCAAGTGCAGCGGCACCAGGCCATGGACAACTCGATATTGCACGGGGGATGCAGATATCCTTACCGATCAGCTGCTCTAGACAAACTTCGCGTGTATCTCCTTGGGCTATGGTGTTCGTGGCAAGTAAACCTGCCATCCCGTGGCGTCTTAGGAGACAGCTGACTCGGAGAAAGAAATAAGCACAAAAGTCTGCCGAACCCCTCTGACCGTTCGCGATGTACTTGACCAAATAATTTCGGTACGCAGTTCCAAATGCAGCAGTTATCTTTTGACCGCCCAGAAATGGCGGATTAGAAACTACCGCGTCAAAGCCATCTCGTGCCCCGACGAAGACCTCTGGAAACTCCAAAGGCCAATGGAAAGACCGTCGCGCAGGTTTGTTGGTCGGCAAATCAACCGAGAGCCCGGTTACCGATCTATGTTTTAATAATGCGAGCGAGTCGCAGTCGCCATCAATGGCACGCCCAGATTGAATGGTCAGGGATGTCAAAGCATTCTCAAACACTGTGCCATTCCCACCCGCAGCGAACGCTTCACCGATGAGCGCATCCCCAATGCGCTCGGGCACTTCCAGAGCCTGACGCGCTTCCGTATCCAATCGAAACATCGCTTCGACATCATGAATGTCGCGAATTGGCATGGCACGCAGCTGCTGCCGCAACGTGATCGCTTCTTGTACCGCACGCTCAATGTTCTGCCCAAACAAGCGTTGCTGACCTTTCCCGTTCGGCGTCATGGATAGCTCGGTGAGCTGATCCAGCCGGTGAATGCCCAACAAGCTGTCACCACAGCGCAGGCTGTGATCGAGGAAACCAAACGGGCGGCCTTTGGCCAGCGTCACCAGCCAGATAGAGAGTTTGGCTAGTTCGACCGCCAGCGGATTCAGATCGACGCCGTACAGGCAACGTTCGGCAATCAGGCGGCGGGCGATGATTATGCGTGCATCCATGTCACGTGGCAAAGGCTCCTGGGTCTCCAGTAAGTCCAAAACGTCACCGTCCACGCTCACCACATTTCCGTTGGCCTCTGCCAGAGACCAGGCTTCGACCAGGCGATCGGCCAGCCAACGGCAGGCCTGTACCAAAAAGGCACCCGAACCCATGGCTGGGTCACAGATCTTGAGATCCAGTAATTCAGCAGGGGATTTGAGTTGCCACTGTTCACGTGGGATACCGTCTGATGGGCCAATATAGACCACCGGAGTCAGCGTCTCAGTGACGATGGCTTCGGTGAGAGACTTCGGTGTGTAGTGAGTACCAGTTTCGCGCCGGTTGGAACCGCTGGTGACGATGAATGCTCCGGCCGGGTAGACCAGTGGATAGCCCCAAGGATCGGTGCGTAACAGATGAGCATAGGGTTTGATTCGGTCACGCAGTCGGAGGTCGCCTTGGCAGGTGGTCAAAAGGCGATCGGCCAGGGTGTCATCGACAGGTTTGAATAGGCTGTTACGGACCCGGCTAACAGAGCAGCCAGAGCGTTCTTGTAGCAGCTTGACTAACCGCTCAGCGCTATCACTGGATGCAGCATCCAGCTCAGCCAGTTTGACCCAAGGGGACTGAGATTTCTTGGTGGCGTCCAATTCCAGCGTAACTTCATCAGTCCGTTTGACTGTACGCTCCAGCAAGCCCTCATAGACATAACCGATCTGTTCGACGTCCAGTGCGCGATAAGAGAGTGCGCGCCCCTGGAATTGCTGAATGGCCTCCAGCAACAATAGAACGGTGCGATTGTCGATCGGCAGCGGCCTGGCCGTATCTATCCGCCAATTGGAACCTTTGGCTCGTCCCTCGAGGAAAGGAAAATGGTCCGGATCGAACAGAGAGCTGCCCAGCGCGGGTAGACGTAGATTCTCGTGCTCGACACCGCAGTAGACCGCACGGAAGATCGCCAACAGGCGTGACCAGGCATCCCAACGCCGTTCGAGGATCTCTTCGGACTCCTTGCGCAGTTGCATGCGCAGAGTGGAAAGCGCGTAGTTGGCCTCATAGCGTTCGTCACCCAAGAGCAACAGTCCGCGCTCCTCAGCCGAGAGCAGGAACACCAGACGCATCATTACGGTCAACGCGGCCTCATACAACTCGGACTCTTTGACGTCGTGCAGCAGTTCGCGATTGCGATCCTGGTCAGCCTTGTCGAGGGACTGGATCAATACTTCGACGGCGCGGCGAACCTGTTCACCCAATGCATCTGTCACTTCGTCCTGATACTTCAGTGAGACGTCGAACAGTGCAGGCAGTTGTTCGGACTCATCGACGAAGAAGCGGCGGATGCCGAGTAGATGCACGAAGGCCTGCAGTGTGATCGGTTCCTGGCCCCAGAGGCGTGCATACCAACTGGCAAATGAGGTGACTGCGCCCACTGGAGCATCGACCAGCATCCAGCGCTCACCATTGGTTATCAAACCGAGGCGACAACCAAGGGTGCGGCACAACTGAACCATGCGATCGGCTGGGGTAGCGACCCAACCATCAAGCTTTTGCATAGCATCGAGATCGATATCTTGTGCATAGGTGTGGATGAGCATCATCGGCTTGTTGGCACGTTGCTCATCGACCACCGCCTGATCGGGCGAAAGTGCTACACCGTGGTCAGGGAGCACCGCTTTCAGGTTGATGGTGCACCAGTCGGCACGCTTCAGCACGTCGCCCTTGCCGTCCTCGTCGAGTTCAAGGCCGCGTGACAACACTTCGTCGATCCATGCGCTGTGTAGTTCATCAAGCTGAGGATCGTCCTGTTCCAGCGCGTCGCGCCACTCCTCGTAGGCTTGGCGTAGGCGCTTGCGCTTGGTGCCATCGAGTTCTTCCAGCCCTTGTGGGAAGGCTTCTTTTAGCACTGGAACGGCCATGAAGGGGCCAGAGATGTCGATCAGCGAGAGCCAATCATCGTGTAGGCTGGTCATACTTCCCCCTCCTGAACGGCAGATTCGGGTACGATAAAGATCACTGCAACCGGGAAAGTACGGTCGTCGAGTTTGGCATAGCGGCTTTCGATGGCTTGGGCTTCCTGTGAACGTTCAACAGGTATACGAGCAAGACGAGCCTCCAAGGCTGCATTATCTCGCTTGAGTTGGGTTCGCTCATCTTCCGAGAACAATGAGAACTGCATTGGCTGTTGATCTTTCGCCAATTCGGCCTGAATGGTTTTTTCAAGTTCTTCCAGCACAGTACCAATGTCGGTTAATTCTTTCTGTTTGCGGGTTTGGAGGGTGTTGGCCAGATATTTGAGCCGCTCCTTTGACCGAGCATCCACAGATTGTTGAATGGCACTTTGAGCACGGTCAAAACGTACTCGGAAAGTGTCGAACAGGGAATCTGAAGCAGTCACTGGTTTGGCTTGCTCCAGCCATTGCTCAACCCTTTTGACGCCTTCCTCACGGCGGAACGACTTATCACCGAGATAGCCACCCGCCACTGTCAGTTCTTCATGGAGACGGTGGTGATTACCCCCTGTGATGACGAGCCGTGAGATGACGACCACGGCAGGGCCGTCGATCGATGCATCTGGCATCGAACGCACAGTGACACGGTGCAATTTCTTTACGTCGTCGCGAGCCCATACCTCGGCCCGTAAAAGACGCAGGCACATTTGTACCAGACGGTGGTTCAGATGAACGAGTACGACATCGTCACGTCCCTTCGCCACTGTGTGATTGAATGTGATGGGGCGGATCTGCTGCGTGTGGGGGTGGCGTAACCCCTCTAGACAGCGTGCCCAAGACCCCGATAACGCTGGCATCCTGAATACAGAAGCACTTGGCGCATCCGGTAGCGAAAATGGTTCTAAATGTGGGCGGCCAGCCAGCTTGAGGCCGGTGTTGACAGCCATGAGGATATGCTCAGGCGTGAGATGGAAATCCTGTTGGGTGGACAGGAGTTTGTCATGTAACTTTGCGACTCGTTCATTGAGTGCTCGCTCGGCGCTAACGAAGCGTCTGGTCTTGGCAATCCTGTTTTCGGCAACACGGGTATCAAGGTCTCTGATCGAACCTTCAATCAATCCCGACATCTGTGGCGCGATGACCGGATTGACGCTGCCCATGTCCGCCCGCATCGATTCGAGTTTGCGCAGCGCCCGGAGGATGTCATCACCATGGCCACCGATGCTGACCTTGCCGTTTTCTCCGCTATCTACGGGATGCCAGATCAAGACTTCTTTCTGACGCTGCCCGTGTCGGTCGATACGACCATTGCGTTGCTCCATCACGTTGGGGTTGTAGGGGATCTCAAGATGGATTAGGCAGTTACAGTGATTCTGCAAGTCGATGCCTTCGGAGGCGGCATCGGTAGCCAGCAGGATGCGCACAGCAGATTCCTTGGGAGAGGTCTGGAAGGCTGCTTTGATTTTCTCACGTTCGTCTTGCGCGATGCCGCCATGTAGGATGGCGAGGCGCTCACCACCATACCCATAGCTTGCCAAGATCTCCTGCATCCACTGATGGGTAGTTCGGTATTCGGTGAACAGGATCACCCGGCGTTCGTTCCACTGACCATTTGTCTTCAGGTTGGCATCAATCCAATCGAGCACGGCCTTGGCTTTGGCGTCTACCTGGTTCTTGGCCGTCTGCGCCCAATGGCGTAGTTCGTCCAACATCTGCTGCTGGTCTGCCGTGAGCGGCTGAGCGCGACGCGAGGCTTCTTCGACTGCCTCGGATTGGGCGTTCTCTACCTCCTGGTCGTTGGCGTAGTCCTCATCAGCTCGGAGAATGGCTTTGCGTAGGATGCGGTCGGCCATTGCGTTCTTGTCACTGCGTTGGCTTCCATTAGTCAGACTGACGATGTGTTTTTCGAGCGTGGATGCAAAGGCCGCCGGCGAGGAAAAGAGGCGCTTTTTGAGTAGCTGATTGACGAAAGTCGTCCCGAACGCGTTGCCGATTTTCTCAGCAGACAGCTCCCGACTTTGGCAGTATTCATCCAGTTTCGCGTGGATAGCGCGCTCTCTGGCCGTGTATGCGGCTGGCAAGGTTTTGAGCTTGCGCTGGGCATAGAGTGGTTGACCTTCGGCATCGACCAGATCGCTCTTGAGTCGGCGAATCATCACCTGACTCAGCTGCTTCTGATCTGGAAGGATGTTCCTGGCGAAACGCTGGTCGTCCAGCAGCTCGAGCAGTGAGGTGAAGGATTCGGTATAGCCGTTATGCGGTGTCGCGGTCAGGAACAATCGGTGCTGGAAGTGAGGGCTGATCGAACGGATGAAGCGGGTACGCTGGCTTTCCAACGCATAGTTTGCCCCAGCCGCAGGAGCGATATTGTGTGCCTCGTCAATGACTAACATGTCGAACTTGCGTGGGTAGCTGGCATGCAGAGGCAGGACATCACGCATGGTGCGCAGACCTTCACCACTCTTTACCCAGTCCATTGATGTAATCAAGCGAGGATGCGATGTCCATGGATTGGCATGGATACCGCGATCTCGGCGTAATTGCTTGATGTAGCTGGTGTCGACGATTTGGAATTCGAGGCCGAATTTCTCCAGCATCTCCACACGCCACTTCTCCTGCAGCGACGCGGGGCAGATGATCAGAACCGTGCGCGCGCGATGCCTGAGTAACATCTCCTGGATGATCAACCCCGCCTCGATGGTCTTGCCCAGACCAACGTCATCGGCGATGAGCAGGTTGACGCGTGCCATGTCGATGGCGCGCACCAAAGGATCGAGTTGGAAGTCTTCAATGCTGACGCCACTTCGGAAAGGGGCTTGTAAGAAGCCCCGGTCAGCGTTGGTTGCGGCCCCCCAACGCACGGCATCAAGGAAGGCGTCGAGAGTATAGGAATCATCTTGGCCGGTGATCGTGGGCAGACCAGCGCGTTCTATGATTTGTGCACCCGGCTCTATCTCCCAGATGACCTCTAGCTCCTCTCCCAACCCATCTTCGTCGATGGAGGAGAGTGTCACAGCATTCTGCGGGGTAGACATCGATGCCAATTGGGATGACATGACTTCGGCAACGATCCACTGGCGTCGTCTAACTTCGACTAACTGCCCCGGTTCTGGGCAGGAGCGATAAGTCTGATCATACTGCGTACTTGTGGTTCCCATGAGATCTATCATCTTCTTGTTCAATTTTTTGTATGAGTTGAGTGACGATGCTCTGTGCTCCGATCTGCCCAGGGTTATTGTCTGGAAGACAACTTCAGCAGCCTATTCTGGGAACAGCCATTCCCAACATTGCAGCACCGTTCATTCAAGGCTTTCAAGTCGCACATTCGGGGCATCCCTGCCAGAAGCAACCATCAGTGATGGATGGCAATCATTAACCGTGGATAAGCAATCTCTTCGACCCAACGAGGTTTCTTCAGCTCTTTGAAAGCGACTCGGCAGCGCTGACCTTTCTGGTGCAACACCCTGCACCACGCGATCTCAGTACCAGCACATTTTTGCCACACATCCCTCATTTTGAGGACCACCGCAGGTTATGAGAACTGAATGAGTAGCATCACTCTATTTTGTCAGCAGACCATCAAGGTATCGTGGCAGCCAAGTGCTCACTGATACTTCGTGCAATTGCGCGGCCGAGGTCAACTGGCACAGCGTTACCGATAAGGCGCCCAAGCACCTTGAAGCTCACCTCACCATCCTTGGGAATGAATACATAATCACGCGGAAAACTCTGAATGATGGCAGCTTCTCTCAGAGAGATGGCACGATCCTGTTCTGGGTGTCCAAAGCGACCATTTCCAAAGCCATAACACTGAGTAGTCATGGTCGGTGCGGGTTTGTCCCACTCCATACGGCCATAGACACCGGGATAGGTGCGACCACTCTCAGCACGGTGGCAATTTGCAACCAAATGCTCGGGCCAATCACGCCATGTACCTCCGGGCTTAGAGACCTTGATACGTTGCAGATTCTTACTCGATAACATCGACGCAGTGTGCAATTTATCTCTGGAGGAAGACTCGCCAGCGTGCAACTCACGCAAGCGTCCAATTGCCTGTCTAACCGTCTTTGGTTTTGTGATTGTCGGTGCAATCATCTTGATTGCACCATGCCTTGAAGCCAGCAGGACCATACGCTTGCGAGTCTGCGGGACACCATATTGGGAACTATCGACAACATCGAACCAAACGTTGTAACCGAGCCGTTTGAGAGTATCGACGAAATCATGGAACACTTCGTGTTTCGCAACAGAGGGAACATTCTCCATCGTGATAACGTCAGGATTGGTACCTTCTGCTAGGCGAGCGAACTCATACAAGAGTCCCCACTTTCCATCTTTACCATCCAGTTCATAGCGCTGAGCATAGGTAGAAAACGGTTGGCAAGGTGCACAACCAGCAAGGATCTTCAGGTCAGCATTCCCGAAAAGTGAGTTCAGCTCGACGGCCGTGACCTTGCTGATGTCTCGCTCTACAAATTTGGCGTTGTTATTAGCTTCATAAGGGAAGCGACAAGCCGGGTCCATATCGATGCCAGCAACGACCGGCATACCTTCGAGAACGAAGCCATGCGTCAGCCCGCCTGCTCCACAAAACAAGTCAACGCAAGCAATTGTCTTCATATCAAATATCCTCGTTTCATTCCGACCGTCGGATGAGGCGATCGAAACCGGCCAGTGGCAAGTCAATCATTCACTGCCTCGAACTTCATTTTCTGCTGCGCCACCTGAGCGCACCCACTCATCGACCTCTTCCGATTTGAACTTCCAAAACCGACCGATGCGATGTGCAGGCATGTTTCGTTTACTGATCCAGGCGTAAACTGTGTCCTTGCTGACACCTAGGTACTCAGCGATTTCTTCGACCGACAACCAGCGATCTGCCATGACATGGATTTCCATCAACAAGACCAATTAAATTAGATTCCCAATGATCTCATAGATTTCATCCATGATAAATCTGATTAGCTTGGGTTTAGTCTTGTTGGCGGTGTTTTGGTCAGGTTACACCTGTTGCAGCTTCAGCTTTGAGGTAGCTACAGCACTACAGTGTGCTACTACCGCAGATCTGGCGCGACGGTTACCGCTATCAGAAGGGCGGGGTCATGCTGAGTGAGTTCACCCCCAAGGGGCAGCAACAGGCCGATCTGTTTGCCCCGTCCTCTGCTCAATCGGATGCGTTGATGGCAGTAATGGACCAGATCAAAGCCAGAGGGTTGGGGCGCGTAGGCTTTGTCAGTCAAGGCACGGGGTCACCCGAGTGGATGATGCGACAAGAGCACTTGAGCCCCTGTTACACCACCCGCTGGGAGGACCTGCCGGTGGCGAGGTAATTCCAAGTCGGTTAGTTACGGGGCTAGATGGTTACGCATAAGGATCCAATACCTCCCAACATCCGCTCTTACGCGGCCCAACAAAGCGTAATCGACCGTCCTTGACCAGCACGGCAACAGCTCTCTCCACTGTACTGGCCGATTTGCCAATCCGCTCTGCAACTTGCTTGAGCGTTATGGTCGGCTCAGCCGCCAGTTCCGCCAAGATGGCCTGCGGCGTTTTTATCCGTTTTTCTACCTGCATTTCAACC
>RRZT012676959.1_pt1 | contig 19149 bp, 25 predicted proteins | sample 2165551 | NCBI WGS metagenome assembly RRZT01 (sample SAMN10456910, study PRJNA506462) | wastewater metagenome | biome: wastewater; feature: sludge; material: wastewater sludge; isolation source: wastewater sludge with Escherichia coli K12::gfp cells carrying plasmid... | place: USA: Moscow, Idaho... | reverse complement strand
GCCCGCCCTGATAGTAGGGCTGCTGCTGGCATTCATTGCCGTGTGGCAAATGCTGGCGGGCGGAATCATGTTGGCCGCTTTCGATGCGGACTACAACAATGCCACACCCCTCACAACGCTCCAGTATTGGCAGCACTACGGCACCAGCTCCAAGGTTCAGCAGTGGCTCGGGATTTCTTCTGCGCTGTCCTTCTTCCTCTTGGCCGTGCCTCTTGCTTTGCTGCTGCGCAAGGCTCCTATCAGCCTGCATGGCGATGCCAGGTTTGCCAAATGGTCTGAGGTGGTCAAAGCGGGCCTGACAGGCTCCAAGGGGCTGATTGTGGGCATGCTCAAGGGGCAGTACCTGCTCTTTGGAGGCCCCCAGGCGGTCTTGGTGGTCGCCCCTACGCGCTCCGGCAAAGGAGTTTCCATCGTCATTCCCAACCTGCTCCAATGGTCGGAAAGCGTGGTGTGCTTGGATGTGAAGCAAGAGAACTGGAACATCACCAGTGGCTACCGCGCCAAGCATGGCCAAGAGTGCTACTTGTTCGATCCAGTGGCCTCCAATGGCCGCACGCATCGCTACAACCCTCTGGCATATATCTCCAACGACCCTCATCTGCGCATTGATGACACGCAGAAGATTGCCAACATGCTGTTTCCAGACACCGAGGGCACCGACCCCATCTGGACAGCCACACCACGCAGCTTATTCGTGGGCATTGTCTTGTACCTGATCGAATGCGGCACGAAGCCGACCACCATCGGCCAGGTGCTGCGCGAGTCTCTGGCCGATGGCGACGGCGCTGAATACTTCCAGCGCCTCATTAAAGAGCACCAAGACGCCGGAAAACCGCTGTCGGGCGTGTGCGCTAGAGGTCTGCTGGCCTACGCCTCCATCAGCTCAGATAACACCCGCTCGGGTGTGATGACCACGTTTCGCTCTCGCTTGGAACTCTGGATGAATCCCATCGTTGACGCAGCGACCAGCGGCAACGATTTTGATTTACGTGACCTGCGTAAGAAACGCATGTCTATTTATGTCGGCGTCACTCCAAATAATTTGGAACGCATGCAGCCCATTCTCAATCTGTTTTTCCAGCAGCTTATTGACTTAAATACGCGAGAGTTACCAATTCAAAACAAGTCGCTGAAATACACTTGTTTATTATTGATGGACGAGTTTACAGCACTCGGGAAAATCAACATCCTTTCTAAAGGCATTGGCTACATTGCGGGCTACGGTCTGCGAATGATGCCAATCATTCAAAGTAACTCCCAAATTGCCGAGGTCTATGGCAAGGAAGCAGCCACAACATTCACCATCAATCACGCGATGAATATTGTGTTTCCACCAAAAGCCTCCGATCTGCAGGCCACACGCGACATTAGCGAATGGCTGGGATACACGACAGTCAAAGGGGTGAGCGAATCCCGTAGCAAAAACGTATTTTCCAAGCGGGACAAGACACAAAACACCAGCGATCAACGCCGTGCTTTGTTGCTTCCGCAGGAGGTCGCGGCTCTGGGCCAGGACACGGCAATCATCGTAATGGAGAACACCAGGCCTATCAAAGCCAAGAAGGCGGCTTACTACTCCGACGAAACGTTTCTATCCCGCTTGCGACAAGTCTCTCCCATGTTCCAGCAGAGCAAGGCCAAGGCTCTCAAGGAGGATCTGCTGGCACAGCTCATGGCCCATCAAGAGCTGAGCGCGCCTGTACCTCTTTTGCAGCTTGACCAGGCCAGCATCGCGCCTGCTACAGCCACACCACAACCCAACGGCTTGCCCACAATGAATTTTGATTTACCGGACATTGCCCCGCCTGCATCTGCCGAGGGCTACTCCCTGGCCGAGCTGCACGCATGGGCCGACGAATTGACCAAAAGGGCAGGGTACTAACTTACCCGCCAACAACTAGAGGAAAGACATGGATCAATCAATTGACACGCCTTCCAGCAAGCGTTTTGCCGTCGCCATCGAAAACCGTACCTATGAGGCAAGAGAAGGCAAGCTGTCGGCCAAGACCTGGGCGCAGCGTGATGCAGAGGACTTCGCAAAAATCACTGACCCGACAGACAGGCAAGCCGCTGGACTGCGCATTGCCCTGCAAATGACAGACAACCGTGACTACGGCAAAGCCATGCTCTCCAGCGATCAAGGCGCAGCGGTGGCTGCGCAAGTCCGGGAGATTGAAACGACGACCGTTGCAACCGCTTTGGCTTCGCAGATGCGCAGGCGTTCCGAGCTGGACAAAGTTGCCTCTGAGAACGTCGCAGCAGCTAGGAAAAAGGACACCGAGCAAGCCATCAAGGAAATGGGGTTGAACTCCATCGAGGGCACGAAATCCCGCGATCAGGGCAAGGAGCAGGGCGCTCCACGCCAAGGTGACAACGGTATCGAATCCGATGAAATTTTCACCCCAACAAAGACCAAAGGCAAAGACGCCATCCCTCCCGAGGTGGAGCGCGATTTCATCCGTGTTGGCGACAAATTCCACTACGCCAACAAGCCTTCCACGGTCGCATTTGAAGACCACGGCACGAAGCTGGAAACCAAGACTGACAACGAAAACGTGGCCTCTGCAATGGTGAAATTGGCACTTGCGCGGGGCTGGGATGAAATCAAGGTCACAGGCTCTGAAACCTTCAAGCGCGAAGTCTGGTTTGAGGCTGCAGCTCGGGGCATGAGCGTCAAGGGCTACACGCCGAACGATGCAGACAAAGCCCGCCTGGAGCTGGTCAAAGGGCAGGGGGCCAATGCAGATTTTCGCGCCCGCGAAAATCAGATTGAACCATCCAAGAGCCAGGAACAATCCAAGACTGATGCGCAAGTCGCTGCGCTGGCCAAGGCATCTGCCTCAGTGCGGAACATGTCCGAGGCAGACATAAAGGCCAAGGTAGGCGCATCCCACCTGACCCCTGCACAAAAAGAGATCGTCATGCATCGGGTGCACGAAAACATCGAGAAAGCTGCCGAAGCAGCTAAGCCACACACCGTGCCCAACACAACGACTGAATTCAGAACCAAACGCGAAACCCAAGATCAGGAACTCACGCGATGATGCGATCCCTTTCCCTTTGCGCCGCACTTGCAATGGCGGCCACTCTTACTGCCTGCGCAACACCGCAAGAACCTATCCCTCAATACCGCATCACAGCGCACTACATCGGCTCTGGGGAGGTCGGCCAGGCCAAAGCCTACGTGTACTCAGGTAACACCGTTATTGAGCTGGAAACCGCCACCACAGGTGCCAATGTGACGGACAGACAGGGCTTTCAGTACAGCCACCACATTGATGGGCGCTACATCGTCCTCAATGGCATTGCTCCCGAAGTCTCGGTACAAGCTGCCAACAGGTCGATGTACTTCACGTTGGCACCCGCCTCCAAGGTCTACACGCCCAACGGCATGGCGATCATTGAAGAGTAAGGGGTAGGTTAGGGCAGAGTAAAAAAAGCGCTCCATGGAGCGCTTTTTCATTTGCGACTCGGCCAAGCCAAGCTCTTACGTGTAGCCTCTATGGTTACCCTTTTTCAGTTCGCATTCGCTCCATGCGCCAGGTGCAAATGCGCGCACCAAATCACCTTGACTGTCCGTGAACACCAGCACCCCTGCAGGCGACGTTGATGCCTTGTATGCGTCCACTTCAACTGCCATGCCCGAACTTGTCACAACCCACACTGCCATTACAACTCCCAAAATTCAAAAAATCCGTGTCTCCAGATTCCCTCTAGTGGAACAACTTTGTGAGGGTCAACACGGGGGTGCATCGTGCGTATCCAGTACGTTTGACCTCTACGACCGTTCTCAGCAGATCCACACCTAGTGCCCGAGCGTCAGCTTCCAGCACGCTAGTTACTACGTCACAGAGTTGCTCTACCGGCCCTGTAATTTCAATGCCTTGCATCTTCTGCACCTGGTGGATCAGTCCAGCATAGTTATACAGCCCCGCCAAGTCGGAGGACGCGAGTGAATTGGCCCGCGTTTCAGCTCGAAATGAAAGACTGACCGACTCAGTACGAACGTCAACATGCTCGACACGCTGAGAACCCTCGCACCAAGCATGACTGACTGAGATAACAAGCGGGAAGTTGCAAATTCCTGCAGAGCGTTCCATTTCTGACGCCTCCCAACGACTAGCAGAGTAGCGCTTACGAGCGATAAGACGTGGATAGCCAACGGCCAGCCCCATTCGATCAGCAGAAACCTGAACATCGTTAAGAACCAAATTCTGAGCCTTCGCTGTCGCATCTACCAGGGCTAAGGCTTCGTCCAACACCCCTTCCAGTGGCCCAGTTATGGTTTGAACATCCGATAAGCACAGATGGTGATATACATCGCCATAGTTCCACACCCCATCCATCGAATGAGGTTTTGCATCCCCTCGGCTTTCATACTGGACAGACAGGCCAATCTTGAGGGTATCGATTCGATTTGAAAGGTCATCTATGCGCTGATCAGGGGCCAAGTTCCCGTGGGATACACGTACAGGCAATGTTATGTTGTGCAATGAGACAGTTCGACAAGCTGACATACAGTTTCCCTGCTAGGGCTAGATTTGAGGACGCAACTGTCCAGACACCAAGACATATTGCTTGAGCCCTAGCTCAAACTCACTGCCATAAGTGAGATTATCAATATAGGTGAGCAATTCTGCACCTGGCTCAAACCACTCATTTTTCCGATGAAGAGACGCAAACTTTCGATGAAGTTTTTTCTCTAAAGATTCGTCACCGAGTTGAAAACCAAGAAAAACTAACTCTTGGCTTGATGCATTGGATAGAGTCTTCAACCGCGAGAGTGGATGACTTGTTGTAAAGCCAATTTTGATGCGCGAGAGTTCGGCTTCTTGAATAAAATACACGAAACCTACTCTATTGTTTCGAAAACCCTGCATTCTTCCATTAGATTATCAATTAAGGACGAGCGCAGCGAGGCTTCCAGCCCCCGCAACAATGAAAACTGCAAGTGCCCCAGCGACTGCCCACTGAGCTTGTTTAGGCAGCATAGCAAGCATTTTTGCTTTCCTCACTTTTTTGGTCGTGGTGTGGCGCGCGACACAAAGGGAGCTATCCGAGATCGGATAGAGGGCCAATAAACAAATGGCTTTACCCCCTTCTGCTTGGCGTCTTTCTTGATCGTCGTTGTCGATCCCATGCCGAACAGGTGAAGCTCGGTTGCTCCGGCAGCGACGGCTATCGCCAGCGCTGCGCGGCAAGCTGCGATCTTGGTTGTGTAAACAGGCTCGCCGGGTTTGCTCACAGTTGTCGGGTCTGCTTCTCCCTCCGATGGGACAAACCAGTAACCATCCGCATCTTCAAAGATGGTGAAAGATGCACGCCGTTTTTCTTGGCTCATGTGTTTTCCTATCAGTCAACGTTATCATACATAAAAACCTTCAATATTTGAAATAAGTAAAAAACCAGCAAATAACATTAAACATATCGGGAGAATGCAGGCCATCCACAAGCCAGCGCCACCGCCCTTACCCAAATAATCTATCCCTCTACTCTTTTTATAGCACTGGTACCAGACATAAAAAAAGAAACACAAGAACGAAACTAAAAGAGAGTACGGATACCACCTACCAACTTTTAAAAAAATGGTTGCGGAGTTCGCCAACAAGAGCACCAACATCCCAACCGAAGCAAAATAATCCAATAACTTCATAGAAAATTTACTCACTAATGACATTTAATTGATGCATGCATCATAGCGCGTGGTTGCAAACGAACACCCAATTACTGCAGGCATTACTCATCAGATGCGCCAGAGGTTGCACTGGCAGCACATGTTTTTTCATACAGTAGGCTTTTTTAACTAGCCAAAATCAGGGGGGCCATTTAAGATCGGGCTTTGATTTCTGGCCTACCCGGAATAGGGAAGGCCAAATAGCCTATACCCAAATTAGCCATCCATGACCGACGAAACCTCTTTCAACCTAGCTGGAAAAAGCGAAGCAGGGCAGGACATGCCTTTCAAGGTTGCCCGCATTTACATGCGCGTCAGCACCGATGCCCAGGATCTCGCACGACAAGAGGCCATCGTCAGCACTGCACGGAGAGCTGGTTTTTACGTTGCGGGTATTTACCGCGAGAAAGCCTCCGGTGCGAGGCCCGACCGGGTAGAGCTGCTGCGTATGATTTCCGACTTGCAGCCGGGCGAAGCCGTAGTGGCAGAGAAGATCGACCGCATCAGCAGACTTCCTTTAGAGGATGCTGAAAAGCTGGTGGCATCAATCCGGGCGAAAGGAGCGCGCTTGGCTGTGCCCGGAGTTGTTGACTTGGCAGAACTCGCAGCAGGCACCCAAGGAGTCTCGCGTATTGTTCTTGAGTCCGTTCAAGAAATGCTCTTGAAACTCGCCCTGCAAATGGCCCGGGATGACTATGAAGACCGCAGAGAAAGGCAACAGCAAGGTATAGCCTTAGCGAAAGCGGCGGGGCGCTATGCGGGACGTAGACCCGATCTTGCTATGCACAACCGCATTGTGGCGCTTAGAGGCGGTGGCAACAGCATCGCGAAGACAGCAAAACTTGCTGGATGCAGTGTCAGCCAAGTGAAGAGAGTGAGTGCACTTTACAAAGCTTCTGAGCGCGATACACCGTAGACTGAGGTCAAACCCAGGCCAGAATGAAAACTTCAAGCTAGCTAAGAACCTAGGGGAATTTAGGCGTCTTTGGACAACTTTATCTTCCAGAACATTTACAAGGCTGGCTTTATGGTGATTTGCGTTGAATAAGCCATGACCAGCCAGAACGCTCTACAACACGCCTCTCGCGCACCAGCTTCCACCCCAGAGTTAGTGACTCATCGGGTGTTTCTGCATTGACCTTGCCAATGTACCGCTGGACGGTCTTACCCCCCGTCTTGAATCGAAAGTAGCCCCATTTGTTATGTCCAGTCTTAAAGATCTGCACTGATACAGAAGCAGTTACCTGTGTGCCATCGGCAAGTAAAACTTTTCGTAATTCCTCACCACCAGCAGCTCTATCCTGGGCCTCTTTGCTACTCATCGGTGCCCTCCTTGGGGTAGTCTTCAACCCAAGACCAACCTTCTTTTTCCACAATTTTCAGAGGTCGAATGACCTTCCACGCGTGGTCAATAGCCTGTGCAGCACATGATGCATCGAAGCGGCCAACCTCTCTTTGCACGGTAAGACCACTCTTGAAACGTAGGATGACACGATAGGGCGACTTCGTGCTCGAAGTTGCAAGAGAAACAGTGACCGTATCCCCGCTTCTGATTTTCAGCTTTCGTAGATTTGCACCGCCAGCAGCCTTATCTTGGTCAAGTGCGGACTTTAGATAACTTAACGACAACGACGGCCTCATACATGGGAAATCTTGAGACTAGGGTCGGTTTCCTGCGCTTCAACAATTGCGTTATACCGATCTACAAGCGCCTCTACCGTGACGCGCCGCTTGTCGCTACGAAAACCGCCCAGCTCATGAAGATTGGTGACGATGAACTGCTCAGCATCCAGCACATCCAACTTATCTGCGATGCCGGCCGCACCAGCAAAGACGTCGGCAGCTGGGAGCATTTCATGAAGCGTAATGATCACTGGGTGACGGCCAGCAGCCAAATTTGCAGCGCACTTTCTTATCACGGCCTCCCCGGGGGACGTCGTGACATGAAGAGCCGAGTTGCCGATGTCAAAGTCGCCCCCGCGACCTGCAGCTGCGTCTGCTACTGAGAAGCCGTTATGTTCGATTGTTTCGTTAGGTAGGGCTAGTTCCAGTTTTGCTCCAACAAGGTGCTGGAGCATGGCACCGACGAACATAGTGCCAGCCCCTTCATCCTGTCTCTTCTTCGCTTGAGAGAGCAAGTCTCGGATTACAGCTCTAAGCGATTTACCTGCCTCAAAGCGCAGAACAAATGGTTTTGCGTTGAAGAATTGCTTCGCCTGCTCGACCCACCACGCCTCAATTGAAGCAATGTTGTCACTTGCAGTCGCGCCGAGTTCATTAAGAAAATTTAGGTATGCACGGATATTGCCCAAGCTACCACGACTAGTCCGCCCCCCCTCTTCCGCGAGTACACGGCCAATGCCGTAGTCAGACAAAATGCTCTGTACCGGAGCTTTTCCTAACCCCTTGACTTGACCCTCGCCCTCGGTGGTTATCCCTCGCTCAACGTTGAAGGGCAGACCCTCACGCCTAGCAAGCCGGGACGCGTATATCATGGTTGCGATCTGCCCCTTGCCGTTAAGCCCATGTGTCCGTTTATAGGTTAGTAAGACATCGGCAAGCGAAGAGTCCGGAAGCGTGCCTCGTACCATTGAAGTTGCCTCCCCGATAGCAAGGGAAGTACGACGAGACCGCGCCATTAAGCAGCATCCTTCAAGCAAACTGTGCCAGCTGTGCGAATCGCATCTACAACAGGGGTGAGAATGTTTTTGGCTAAGTGCGAGACGACAGGAGCAACTACGCCATCTCCAGCAAGGTGGTAGGCATCGTTGTATCTACCAGGCAACTTATAGGTGTCTTTCAGTCCCATTAAACGGGCCGCCTCTCTGGGTGAGAGTAGGCGAGTCCGAATGAGGGGTCCATCGACAACCATGATGGTTTGTCGGCTCGACCCCCCGCCCGGAGTGCGCAAACAACCGGCGACACCATCAAATCGAACTTCTGCACGTTGAACGCCTTGGCGGGTCCGACGGTAGATTGTTCCCACTTTAACTGCACCAAACTCTTGAGCTTGGATTACTTTCCGCCGGTTGATGGGGGTCATCATCCTCAAGAGCTTATCTGTCTCTGCTTGGTCGTGCCACTCCACACCAGTCGGGACTCTCTCAATGATGTCGTCAAGCGTCCGGAGACGGCGCTTAGGCATAGGCATTGACCACCATATCCAGCGATCTCTTGTTACCCGACGAAGGCGGTTGTGCGCCTTAATAAGAGATGCGGGATGCCATGCAGGGCTTGGCCCAAGCTCAGTGCACTCTTTCGGCAAATTGGCACTTGAGGTCACTGCCACAACGAACAACCGGGGGCGAGAGTGAGGCAGAAAGTGAACTGCATCAATCACAACGGCACCAACGCGATAGTCAAGTGCGCAAAGCGCTTCGATCATCGCCTCGAAATCTTTACCGCCATGACTAGTAATGGCACCGTAAACATTTTCGAGTGCTATGACACTAGGCTTCCTGCCCTCAAAATTCAATTGGCCCATGAGGTTGATGAACGGCCAAAACGTCCCACTTCGCTCGCCATCCAGTCCTGCACCATTTCCGGCAAGGGATAAGTCCTGACAGGGAAACGAAGCCCACGCTAAGTCGGCATGCCCCGGAAGCTGGGATGAAAGTAGCGTGGCGACATCCTGAACCACGAGATTTTTTTTCCCCCAGTTCGCTGCGTAAACAGACGCTTTCATCTCATCAAAGTCATTTGCAAACGCGCAAGTCCAGCCGGAACCGAGACCGGCATGAGCCATGCCCCCGCCAGCGAAAAACTCGTAAAACGTCTTCTTCATCTCACACTCAAGTTATTGTGTATTAGAGCACCTAGAGCATGCTCCCTGCCATGCAGTTGTAAAAACTTCAACATCAAATGCATTGGCGATTGCCCCGACCTAAAAGGCTCGGTAAATCAGGGACGTAGTCTAATGTCAGAGGGCCAAGGTGAGCCAAGTCGCTATTGAAGACCTAGCGCAAGTTGGCAAATGGTACGCCGCCGCGCAACTACATGGCGGGACAAGGGTACAAGACGCCTTGATGACTGAAGATATGCAAGCACTTCGTGGCAGGGCCACTGAATGGTTAGCCTGTATCATCAGGGATGAAAAGTCGAACTCTGGCGACCAGCACCCCACTGAAAATTGTCAACCCGCAGCTACAGCCCCGTTGCTGTATCTCAACAAGACGAGTACTTCTGGTTTTGTGTTAGCCAAAGGCTGACCGTTTGGCTTTGTGGAGACTTTTTCGCGCCCGCGAAAAAATAAACGGAGCAAGCCCTGCGGCCTGCACCGTTTGGGTGAAGCATCTTTCGATACCCCGATTAGCTCTCTCACTATCGTGAACGCTTCCCTGTCGGTCAAGGATCACCGCTCAATCTTCTTTGCTTCCTTGCCCCCCTGGATCGCCTGTTGCATGACAGCCTTGAGCTTTCCAGTGTCCAGCGCAGCGCGCCCGACACTCAGCATGCGCTCTTTCAAGGCCTGATGCGCCGTCTGAACTTTTGGCATCGTCGCCACAAACCCACGAATCCGATTTGCGAGCTGGGTGTTTGTTACTCGCTTCCCTGTTCGCTGACCATCTGCATTAAGGCTATCTCTCGACCATCGCATTTGAGAATCGGTGGTAAACCTTCCCCCCATGTGAATACGTGCATGCGCTGGCAAAAGCAGCGCAATTCCTTTTCGTGCGCGATCCACATAGCTACTGGGCATGTTTCGCACGCTGGGGTTGGATTGGGCAGGCGCTCTGCCTCGATCATTTCCAATACTGGACTGGAATAAATTGGCGGCATTTCTGTTGTTTTTTGCGGCACGTAGGGCTGCATAGTCGGGTCGCTCATTACTCAATACCTTTCCATCATTTGTCTTAATTTTCCACTCAGATTTACGCAACTCACGGGCGATTTGCAGCCATTTAGACCGGACTTCTCTCTGAGCCTTTGCAATCTTTTCATCCCAGACTTTTGGCACCACGGCCATGCCCATGGACTCTAGTTCAAGCTCTTTGACAACTTCATTCACACGGCCAGCAGTAACCCGTGCGACTCTTTCAACGCCACGGCGCACAGAATTGTTGATGTGCCGAATAACCTGCTTTTCAGACTTCTTGGTAACACCACGTTCAAAACGGCTTGTGGCCTCAGCATCAATTCCACGTTTACGCAAATTCTCTGCGAAGTGCTCACGCCACAATTGAGGGTCACCCATGCCAACGTGCAATTTACGCCCGTTGAAACCCCGCATTTTCACGGACAAATGCACATGGGGGTTATCAGTGTCCTTATGCAATACAAAAACGTATTCGTGATTTGAAAACGTTTGCTTGGCAAACTCTCTCGCTGCATCCTTCACCTTGTCCGCGTCCGACATATCGCAGCGCATGGACAAGATGACATGCATAGTGTCTCTGGACGTTGGGCTTTTCCTATGCTGGTCAATGTCAGCCATCCAATCTTTATGGAGATCACGGATGGCGTCTTTATCCTTGAATATCTCTCCACGCTCGTTTTCCATCTCTAGCTTGGCATTGCGGCTGATGTAAGCCAAATGAGCCTTTGCATGCTCACCGCCCTTACCAAAGCTGGAAATCTTAACGACTACCTCCGGTGTCCCGGCAGTCATTCGCGCAACGCGTGCTTTTGCACTTGACGAATCGACGCGGATTTTTCCGGTTTTATTCGCCTTACGTTTTACTTTGCCTGGATCACCAGATTCCCCGGCAATTGGCTGCAGATTAGTCTTGCTCATTGCCCCAGGCCCTGTTTCTTGCTATCACGAGCTGGTCTATTTTCTCCCTCAACTCCGCGACCGAAGCATTAACCTCCTGCAATGATTGCAGGCGTAATAACCCGGATGCCGTCAATTTCCGACCACTGGCAACCTCTTCATTAATAGCCCGTGCAATCTGATTGAGGTTGCGGCCAACCGCTGCCAGTTCTCTATTGGACTCGCGTACCGCTTCCAACTCCTTGTTTGTTAAAACAGGTTCACGCATCACCGCCGCTTGAACCATGTAAGACACCCAGCCTGCCAGCTTGAAATCCAACTGCTCCGCACGCTGACGCGCTGGCTTTTCAAGAAAGTCCGGCAGCAGGTATTCAAGCCGCTTCATTTTGTGCGGGCCAGGTACAACCGCGGTCGGCTCCACCTTGACACTCTCAGACTCCAATACCGCCTCATAGAGCATGTTCAGAAAAGCTGGCAGCTTCTTCTTGCTGCGCTGGGCCAGCAAGGTAAGCGCTGCCTTTGTACCCACTGGCACCCGTGCTGACAGGACTTCATCTTTGTTCATTGTGGGCGGAAAAAAATGGAATTTTTTGAAAATAAATCGTTTGTTTACAAACACCGTGCCGAAGGCGAATCCTGCCTTAGCTATCTACCGCCCACTGTATTTCGGTATTCAGCGACACACTTTGAACACAGAAATGCCACAGCTTCGGCACTATATTTGCACCTGCTACACACAAACCGACACAGATTTTTCATAGAACAAACACGGAATAAACACACATCAAACACATAATTAGCACATGATGAATCATCACTTACTAACCGAGGCACTAGAAAACCTCCCAAACAATTCGGGGAGCATATCAGTTAGCGCCCAAATTGCAAGGCACTACGAGGCGATTGATAACGCAATGAGCATGGGCGTGCCCCAAAAGGAAATCATTGAAACGCTAAAGAAAAACGGGGTTCCGATTAACGAGAAGTCATTTCCAACAACTTGGGCACGCTTGAAAAAGCGCAACACCAAGAGCCCGCCAGAAAAGACCAGCAACCCAACATTTCGAACAAAGCCAGAAGAAGCAGAACCGACGCCAGAAAAACAAAACGAAACAGAATCAAAGGCCAGTCCTTCAACAATTGACGACATAATGAAGACGGCACCAGATTTAAACCAGTTAGCAAGACTTCGCAAGAATAGAAATGACACAACGAATCGCAGTTCTTAACTTCTCAGGCAACGTTGGCAAAACCGTAGTTGCGTCACATTTGCTCAAACCGAGAATGCCAGATGCAAAGGTTTTCTCCATTGAATCTATCAATACAGGTGCCGACACAGACGGCATCGAAGTGGAAAAAATGCGGGGCAAAGCATTTGGCGCATTGGCTGATGAATTGTTGCTTGCTGATTCGGCAATCATCGACGTTGGAGCATCCAACGTTGAAGATTTCTTGAAGATGATGATCCAGTACGCTGGATCACATGAGGACATTGATAAATTCATTGTCCCCACCGTCAAAGAAAAGAAAGTCCAAGCCGACACGGTGAATACGATTCGCGCATTGCAAAAGATCGGCGTTAAAAAGAGCCGAATCCATGTTGTTTTCAACAAAGTGGATGTTGACGACAACATTGAAAACGACTTTGCAGCTCTATTCGGTCTTGCGGCCTCTGAAAAGTCGTTCACACTGAATGAGCGCGCCGCGATTTACACGAATGAGATTTATGAACGAATGAAGACCATTCAAACCTCACTCGGCCAGGTCAACAGTGACGATACCGACTATCGAGCAAAGCTGCGCCAGGCCACGACCGATGATGAAAAAGAGCACTGCATTGCAATGATTGCAATGAAACGATTGGCTGTTAGCGCCAATGAGAATATGAACTCGGTGTATGAAACAATCTTTTAATGGCCGCACCAAAAACCACTAAAGAAGCCCTCATAGCGGAAATGCTGGGGGATATTGACGCAATGATGCAGAGAATTGAGCAATATCCCGCCATCCTTAAAGCTGTAGAAACTGGCCTGCTTGAATCGGCCAGGACAATGGAAACCGCTGGCGCGAACATTCGCAAAGCTGCACGCGAATACACAGAGCAGGCCAAAGAAAGTTTGCAGAATTTCACTGCAGAAAAAGCAGCAGAAATCAAAGCGCTCCGCACTGAGCAAATGCCTGTAAAACAGGCTGCTCCGCAGCCTGACGTTCTCGGCCTGGTCATCAAAACCGCTGTGATTACATCCATCTGCACAGCAGCCGTGACCGTTGTGATGGTCAAGCTCTTTTGAGTTTCGCGCCCGCGAAACTCAAAGGGGCCTTGCGGCCCCTTTAAACAGCCCTGTTTTCATGACACGCCGGCGAGGCCCTGCCGCCGCAACCGCTGCGCCACGCGCCAAGCGCTGCGCTCGATCCACGGCCCCGACACGCACCACCCCAGCGACACCCCCACCGGGAAGCTATCCCCGGCACGCTGGGGCCTCCGCGCCTCTTTATCCGGGTATGTCGCGTGACTCAAGCACTCACATGGGCTGCCGCCCATACCCGCCACGCGCCAAAACAACGACTTTTGACCCACATCTTTGCACCTGATCGACACAAAGGCAGGGGGGAGCCGCTGCGACGGCAGCGGGGGGAAGGCATGCCCTCCCCTGGGGCCTGGGGCGACCAGCCCGCAGCGGGGGAGCCGTCACCAGACGGCGGGCCGGAGGCCAGCAGCTCAGGCACGCGCAATAGGCACATCCTCCCACCGGGTCGTGTATTGCGGTGTGCGCCGCTCTTGCTTCATGCCCCAGCTCTTGACCTGGCGCGCAGTGCCCGCGCTGCCGCAATGCACCGTGCCCTTTCCATAGCGCTGATTGAGCGCATCCAGCGCGAACATCAAGCGCGACCTGTCTTCGATCGGGTCATCCTCCAAGGCCAGCTCGGACTGCTCAAACTCGCATGGCTGGAGATCCAAAAGCATCACGCCCGCCTTTGCGATAGCAAAGCCAGGCTCGTAAATGCATTGGAGTCCAGCCAGCGCAGCGGCCACCAGTAGCCCCGTGTCAGCCGTGGGGCGGCGCAGCGGCACCACCCTGGAGCGCGCAAAGCGCGGGCCAGGCCGAAAGGGTGAGGTGTGGGCGAACACCAGCACTTGCCCCGCCACGCTGCCCTGCTTGCGCAGCTTCTCAGCAGCACGACTCGCAAACTCGGTCACAGCCTCGGCCAGCGGCTCCAAGTCCGTCACGCTGCGGCCAAATGAGCGCGTGCAAGCGATTTCTTTGCGTGGGGCACCCATCGCATCCAGCTCGATGCAGGGCATGCCCTGCAGCTCGCGGACAGTGCGCTCAAGCACCACGTTCCAGCGCCTGCGCACCGTCGCCGCATCCATGCGCGCCAGGTCAAGCACGGTATGCACACCGCCCTCATGGAGCTGGGCGGCAATCTTGCGACCGACGCCCCACACTTCGTCCACCAGCGTGAGGCGCAGAACAGCCTCAAAGTCTTGCGCAGGCAAAGCGGCCAGGTTGCAAACCTGTGCCAGCTCGGCAGGGTAGCTGCCTGGTTTGCGCTCTGCAGTCTTGGCGATATGGTTTGCCAGCTTTGCAAGCGTCTTGGTGGAGCCCATGCCAATGCCGCAGGGAATGCCCGTCCACTGCAGGATGCGTGCGCGGATCGCGTGGCCACGCTTGACCAAATCACCGCGCACCCCGTGCAGGCCGATGAAACTCTCGTCAATGCTGTAGATTTCTTGGGTAGGCCCCAGGCCTGCGGCCAGGCTCATCATGCGATCACTCATGTCACCGTAAAGCGCAAAGTTGGCGCTCAGGCCCACCAGCCCCTCAGTGGCCTCCATGTGGCGCACCTCAAACCAAGGCGCCCCCATCTTGATTCCCAAGGCCTTGGCCTCGTTGCTGCGGGCCACGCAGCACCCATCGTTGTTGCTCAAGACCACGACAGGCCTGCCGTTCAGGCTGGGCCGGAAAACCCGCTCACAGCTCACATAGAAGTTGTTCCCATCGACCAGCGCAAACATGGCATCACCTGCAGCCGCACTATCGAACAAACAGCTTCACGCAAGAAGTGACAACGCCCCACACCTCAATCGTTTGACCATCGCGGGGGATGATGTCGGGAAACGTGGGATTGGCTGCCTTGAGGCGCACGCGCCCAGCCCGCAGGGCCAGGTATTTGACGGTGAACTCACCATCCACCACGGCCAGCACGATATGCCCGTTGACAGGCTTCACTGCCCGGTCAATCACGATCAGATCGCCGTCATCGATCCCGGCGTCTTTCATAGAAAGACCCGACACCCCCATCACAAAGGTCGCCTGGGGGTGCTTGATGAGCTTGGCCGTCAGGTCAAGCCGCGAAGCGCCAAAGTCCTCTGCAGGCGAAGGAAAGCCCGCCTGCACGCGCCCCAAGGGCTGCGGCAAGAACATGGGCAGGCTATCCGCTGGCACGGGATGGGTGGGCAACTGAATACTGTGCATATATTCAGTATATGACGAGCCACAGAATATGGCACGTTCAAAGTTTCGCGCCCGCGAAACTTCACCCAGACACGATTTTTGACCCACGCACAAAAGCGACTTTTGACCCACGCACACCCTTGGCAGCAATACGACACAAGACCCACGCGCCACCCCGGCTGAGTTGCCTGGAAGGCTGCGCAGCAGTCCCCGCAGGGGATGAGCGAACAGCGAAACCTGTAAGGGAACGACCCGCCTCCAGGCGGGGCAGCCCCTGCCCCAAATTTTCGCGCCCGCGAAAATCCCCCAGCTCCTACAAGATCAACCCGGCATCAGTGGGAGACAGGCGCAACAGCACAATGTCATAGACAAAGCGCAGGACGAACGAACCAAAGCTCAAGCCGCCAAATAGCCACACCAAAAAGCTGTACTCCGTGCCCCGCAAGAACAGCAGGGCAAACACAAAGCAAAACCCTGCCAGCCCTCCAACGCCCTCCAGCACGAAAAACGCCAGGCCGCGCAGGTACAGCAACACCATGAACAGCACCCACCGCACCCCGTAAAGAAGCAAATGCACGGCACGGGCAAACCGCGAACGCTGATTCGATGGCATCGTGACCCCCTTTAGCGACTGAGCAAAGTGACAGTATCCAAAACGTGCTGCTTTGCACGGTCATCACAAGCGCGATAGTTCTCAAGCAAAAACTGCTCACGCTCGGACAACTCAGGCAGCGAATTGCACCGCCTGCCCGTGAGCAGGTACAACACATCCACCCCCATTGCACTCAGGCGCAGCATATAGGACAGCGGAGGTTGACGCGCACCCTCAAACTGCGACTGCATCCGCCCCCCCACCCCAGCTTGCGACCCGAATGCAGTAGGTGTCAAACCCAAGCGCTCGCGCTCGATGACCAGACGTTTGGCAAACTCAGACATGGCCACCCTCCCCGCCCGAAATCCGCGAAGCATCTGTGAAGGTGCGCGCCACCAAAGCCCGTTCGTCCTCCGTCAAACCATGCTCCAAGCAGTAGCCAAAGATGGCGCTGTACAGCGACTGATCCGCATCCTGCAACGAGTCAACCTCGGACAAATCGACCTCGGTTTCGTTAGCCAGCGCAGCCGCCAGCGACGCCAGCACATGCAAGCCATTGGCATCCCTGCCAGCAGTCATCCGCTGGCGCAACACTTCAAACGGCCAAGGCAAAACAACATCACTCATGCTGCCCCCCTGCCTTATGGGCCTTGCGCCACTCCCAAGGGGCCACCGGGGCCGCATCAGCCCACAAGCCCGCACGCTGGGCACGCGCCGTGCGCTCCAGCCCCGGCAACATCGGATCACGCGCATAGGCCGTGTACGTCCAGGCCCAGCCGCCGCGCACCATCTCCCGACCCACATCCAGCCCACCAGCCTCGGCATGGGCCAAGATGCGCCCGTACCTGTCCAGCTCACTCCAGCGCAGCACCACAGGGCCAGAGCCAAGCAAAGCGCGCAGCGCCTGCTCAGAGCGCCGCCCAAAGGGCTGGCGCTTCTCGGGAGCGTCCACCCCAGCCAGCCTCACGCGCACTGAGGAACCATCCAGCCGGACATAAAACGTGTCGCCGTCGCTCACGCCATCAATGCTGACGGTAGCGGAGTGCACGGGCGATTTAGCCCGTGCCGATGCCACCACCGCGCCCTCTGGCGCGGTGGTCACGCTACGGGCCCCAACCCCCCCGCTGACCCCAGCCAGGCCCACCAGCAAAGCCAGCGCCCCCGCGATCTTTAGAAGCTCACTCATCCTTGAATTACTCCCTGTTTATTCGGCAATGCGCAGCGAGCCGGGTTGCCGCCTGACAGCAGCAAAGCGCCCCGGCTGCGGCGCTTGCTCGGTTATTGGGCTTGCGCTTGGCGGGCTTGCTCTGCCTTGTTCATGATGAATTCATGGGCCAGGCCTGCTTGCTTGGCGGCGGTGAAGATGGCCGATTTGTCGGACTTGAGCACCTTGAGCCAATGATCCAAATACGCGGCGTGCCCCTCAATCACCGTATCCACCAGACCCAGCGCCCCCATGGTGTAGGCCGCACCCAGCTCGGCCACCAGTTCCTCAAACGCATAGGCGTCATCTCCAAAGCGCTTGCCGAAGGTACGATTCAGGCGCGATTCGTGGCCCGTCCAGTGGGTCAACTCATGCACGCCCGTGGCGTAATACTCGGCGGCAGAGTGAAAGCGGGCACGCTCGGGCATGCAGATTTCATCGCGGCCTGGTTGGTAGAAAGCACCGTCAAAGCCATGGCGGATCACAGCGCCCGAGGCCTGCAGCACCTGCTCTGCAGCCTCCACCGGATCAAACTCTGGGCGCACTTGCTCGGCAGTGCCCAACAAATCGGCGGGCAAGCCGTCAATCTGCGCCACGTTGAAAAGCCAAAACGCCTTGGCCATGGGGAAAAAGCCGGGTTCATCCCCTTCCGCCTGGGCGTCCTTGCCGCCCTTTTTGGGCACCATTTCAAAGTAGCAGCACATCGTGCCCTTCTCGCCCTTGCGCACGCATGCGCCCAAAGACTGAGCCTGCTTGAACGTCATCCACACGTTTTTCGTGTAACCCGCCTCTGCGGCAGCCACCCAAAGCAGCAACACATTCGCGCCCTTGTAGGCCTCGCCTGTGGTGCCATTGCGGGGCAGGCCCGAGCTGGCCGCGCCGCTCCATCCCTTTTTCCACTCCAGGCCGCCGCGCTCCATGAGGGCAATTATTTTGTCAGTGATAATTTGGCGAATATCAAATTTCTCGGCAGCCATTTTTAAACCTCTTAACGTTGACGATGTTTGCAAGTCTTTTGCTTGCATGTGATTATTATAATATGCCAATCGTCAGAAAATCAAAATATACTACATTTAATATGCAAGAAATTGCAACAAGTAATCAAAACAAAATACAAAACACAAACCATAGGAAATCAATTGCATAATCACAATCAACGTTTGCAAGGGTAATAACCCCCCTCCCTTTTGGTGACAGGTAGCAGGTGCCCGTGTGCCGAACGGCGCACAGGGGGCGCAGCCCAGGGGGGCCGGGGGGCGGCATACGCCCCACGCGGGGGAGCGCCATAGGCGCGGGCCGGAGGCCTCTACGCTCACCCACCTCACGTTTTCGCGGGCGCGAAAAACAGGAGCCTCACGGCCCCTTTGGGTTCCTTGTTCTCATGACACGCAGGCGAGGCCCTGCCACTTTTGACTCTGCGCCACGCGCCAGGCGCTGCGCTCGATCCACCGCACCGACACGCACCACCCCGCCTACACCCCCACCGGGAAGCTATCCCCGGCACGCTGG
>RRZT010738726.1_pt1 | contig 19150 bp, 17 predicted proteins | sample 2165551 | NCBI WGS metagenome assembly RRZT01 (sample SAMN10456910, study PRJNA506462) | wastewater metagenome | biome: wastewater; feature: sludge; material: wastewater sludge; isolation source: wastewater sludge with Escherichia coli K12::gfp cells carrying plasmid... | place: USA: Moscow, Idaho... | reverse complement strand
CGCGCTCGAGCGTGCGCGCATCGAGCCGGGCGCACTGTCGGCCTGGGTCGCGCCGGCCGAGGGCGGCGAGGTGCGGCTGGCGCTGCGCCCGGCCGAGGCGGTCGCCCCGGCCTCGGTGATGAAGCTGGTGACCGCGATCGCGGCGCTGGAGCGGCTCGGGCCGGTGCACGCCTGGCGCACCCCGGTGCTGGCCGCCGGGCCGGACCGCATCCTGCGCGGCAGCGGCGACCCGCGCCTGACCGCAGAGCGCCTGGCGCTGCTGCTGCGCCAGGCGATGGATGCCGGCGGCGCCACGATCGACGGCGACCTGATCCTGGATCGCAGCGCCTACGCCCTGCCCGCCCATGATCCGGCCGCCTTCGACGGCCAGCCGCTGCGGCCCTACAACGTCGGCCCGGACGCGCTGATGGTGGCACACCGCAGCGTGGTGCTGACGCTGCGGCCCGATCCGGCGCGCGGCGTGGCGCGCATCGCGGTCGATCTGCCGCTGGCCGGCGTGCAGTGGCCCGAGACCGTGCCGCTGACCGGCGGCGAGTGCCAGGACTGGCGCACCCAGCTGGCGCCGGACTTCACCGATCTGTCGCGCCCCCGGCTGACCGGGCGTCTGGCCGCTGCCTGCGGCGAGCGCAGCTGGCCGATCGCCTTCCCGGAGCCGGCGCCCGCCGGCTTTGCCGCCCGGGCGATCGAGGCGCAATGGCTGGCGCTGGGTGGACGCATCCAGGGCCGGGTGCGCGAAGGCCTCACGCCGGCCGGCGCCAGCGTGCTGACCGAATGGAGCTCGCCAGCCCTGCCCGAGGTGCTGCGCGACATGAACAAGCACAGCAACAACATGATCGCGCAGCAGGTGCTGCTGGCGCTGGCACCGGGTCAGCCGGCGCAGCCCGCCACCTTCGAGGCGGCCCGGGCCGAGGTGCAGGCGCTGGCGCTGGCGCGCGGCTGCCGCGAGGGCGAGCTGGTGATCGACAACGGCTCGGGCCTGTCGCGCCAGGAGCGCCTGACGCCGCGCTGCCTGGGCCGGCTGCTGCAGTGGGCCTGGCGCCAGCCGTGGATGCCGGAGCTGCTGGCCTCGCTGCCGGTGGCCGGCATCGAGACCACCGCGCGCCGGCTGGTCGGCGCCAGCGGCCGCGCGCATCTGAAGACCGGCTCGCTCGACGGCGTGGCCGCACTCGCCGGCTATGTGCACGGCGACGACGGCCGCCGCCATGCGCTGGTCGCCATCCTGAACCATCCGAAAGCCGGCAGCGCCCAGGCGCGCGCCGTGCTCGACGAGGTCGTGCGCTGGGCCGCCGACGATCTCGCCCGCCCCGGCCCGGCCACTTTCTCTGCCTCGAAGGATTCCCAGTGAGTCTCGATCCGACCGCCCTGCCCTTGAACGAGCTGATCGGCCTCGTCGCCGCGCTGCTGACGACGCTGTCCTTCCTGCCGCAGGCGCTGCTGACGCTGCGCACCCGCGATGTCAGCGGCATCTCGCTGTCGATGTACAGCGCCTTCACGCTCGGTGTCGGGCTGTGGCTGGTCTACGGGGTGATGCTCGGGGCCTGGCCGGTCATCATCGCCAACGCGCTGACGCTGGCGCTGGCGACCTCGATCCTCGGCATGAAGCTCTGGTTCGGTCGCCGCCCGGCCTGAGACCGGGCGGGAACGCTCAGAACGGGTTGTTGCGGGCGCGGCTCAGCGCGGCGCTGCCGACCCGGGCCTGCCAGTTCGGGCCCGGCACCTTGGCGTCGGCCCACAGGTAGGTGGTGCCGCTGGACGCGGCACCCGACACCAGCGTCGCCACGGTGCACGAGGTCAGCGGCGTGACGGTGCAGGCCGCCTCGGTGTTGTTGGTCAGCGAGTAGGCGGAAAGGTTGGTGTTCGTGGCCATGCTGACGGTGAGCTGGTCGGCGGTGATCAGCGCGGCGTGGGCGCCGTCATTGGTGACCGCCAGGCGCATCGCCTCGACGAAGGCGGCCGTCAGATCGCGCAGCATCGTGCGGCGGTCCTCCGAGCCGGCGCTGGCCACCTCGGACGCAGCGAACGGCGAGTAGCCGATGTTGGGCGGCGTGGCGTAGAGCACCCGTCCGCCATTGCCCGAGGCGGTGATGGTGTTGACCAGCGTGCCCAGCGTCTTGCCGGCGGCCGCGACCTGCGCCGTGGCCTGGGTGCGGGTCAGCGTGCCGGCCACCCAGTCGGCATAGGCCGCCAGGATGTCGTTCTGGCCGGCCATCAGCGTGACCAGCGTGGAGCGGGTGAAGCCGGTCGTGCCCTGATAGGCCTGCACCGCGGCGACCACATCGGCGACCTTGGCGCCCGCCACCGCCTTCATCTCGGCCGAGGTGGTCAGCACGCCGGAGCTGTTGCACTGCGGGAAGACCAGGCCATAGCCCGAGGCCACCGCCTGCGGCCAGACCGGGTAGGTCGCGCAGTCCAGTTCGGTCGAATTGGTCTTCAGCGCGTTGACGCCGTGTTTGCTGCCGTCGCTGTTGATGACGCTGAGCTCGTCGCCAAAGGCGACCAGCTTCGTCGGCACATAGTCCTCGACCCGCTCGGAGCCGCCGCAGGCGGCCAGCAGCGCGGCCAGGGCCGCCGGGACGAGGATGGACTTCAGGACTCTCATGCAATCTCCAGCGAGGGGTTCTCGGCGCTCAGGCCGCGGCGGCGCGCTGCAGCCGGTCGCGCACGCCATCCCAGGCGGCATCGTCCGGCGGCATCTCGACCCAGATCAGCGGCACGCCGCTGGCATCGAGCGCGCGCAGGTCGGCGAACAGCGCGTGCGCGGCCGCGGCCGCATCCGCCGGCATCCGGCACAGCACCGTGCCGGCGACCGCGGCGCGGGCGCTGCGGGAATATACCGCCAGCGTCGGTGCGGAAGATGTCGCGCCCTTTGCCTGCGCCGGCGTGCTCGCGCCCCAGACCGTCAGCGCCGCGTCGATCTGCGCGGCCGTCATCAGCCGCACCTTGGCGGTCGGCGCGTAGTGCGCCTCCAGCGTGCCCGAGGCGCGCGGCGCCGAGCCGTCCCGGGCCACCAGCGCCTGGCCGGCGGCGGCCTCGATCTCGGCCACCGTCAGCCGCCCGGGGCGCAGCAGCACCGGCCGGCCATGCTCGCGGCTGCAGTCGATGATGGTCGACTCGATGCCGACCTCGCAGTCGCCGCCGTCGAGCACCCGCAGGTCGTCCTGGCCGGCGATGCCCTCGAATTCGGACACCACATGCGCGGCCTGCGTCGGGCTGACGCGGCCGAAGCGGTTGGCGCTCGGCGCGGCCACGCCGGGCACGCCCAGGCCGGCCGCCTCGCGCAGCAGCGCCCGCGCGACCGGATGATCGGGACAGCGCAGACCGACGGTGTCCTGGCCGCCGGCGGCCTCGGCGGCCAGCCCCTCGCGGCGCGGCACGATGACCGTCAGCGGCCCCGGCCAGAAGGCCGCGACCAGGCGCCGCGCCACCTCGGGCAGCGCGCCGCCCTCCGCGAACACCTCGGCGCCGGCCGCGTCGGCGACATGCACGATCAGCGGGTGATCGCTCGGCCGGCCCTTGGCGGCAAAGATCTTCGCGACCGCCTCGGCCTGGTCGGCGCGTGCGCCCAGGCCGTAGACCGTCTCGGTCGGCAATGCGACCAGCTCGCCGGCGGCCAGCCGCGCGGCGGCTTCGGTCACCGCGGCGGCCAGCCCGGCGGGCGTCGTGGCGTCGAGCAGGCGCGGCATGGCGTGGCTCAGAACGGCTCGATGCCCAGCAGCGCCGCGGCCTGCAGCGCGGTCTCGCGCGCGGCCGCCGGCGTCGCGCCGGTGATCGTCAGATGGCCCATCTTGCGACCGCGCCGCGCGGACTCCTTGCCGTACAGGTGCAGGTTCGCCCCGGGCAGCGCCAGCACCGCGGCCCAGTCGGGCGTGCGCTCCGCGTCAGCAGCGTCGAACCAGAGGTCGCCCAGGAGGTTCAGCATCACGGTGGGCGAATGCAGCCGCGGCTTGGCCAGCGGCAGACCGGCCATCGCGCGCACCTGCAGGTCGAACTGCGACAGGTCGCAGGAATCGATCGTGTGGTGGCCGGAGTTGTGCGGGCGCGGCGCCATCTCGTTGGCGACCAGCGAGCCGTCCTCCAGGATGAAGAACTCGATGCACAGCACGCCGACATAGCCCAGGTCGGCGGCGATGCGCGCGGCGCAGCCGATGGCCTCGGCCTCCAGCGCGGGCGTGCCGGCCGGCGCCGGCACCGTGGTGACCGCCAGGATGCCGTCGCGGTGCAGGTTCTGCTGCAGCGGGAAGGCGACGACACGGCCGTCGCGCCCGCGTGCCACGATCACGCTGACCTCGAAGGCCAGCGGCAGGCGCTTCTCCAGCACGCAGGTGACGCGCCCGAGCTCCGCCCAGCCGGCCTCCAGCGCGGCGCGGTCGGCGACGCGGATCTGGCCCTTGCCGTCGTAGCCCATGCGGGCGGTCTTCAGGATGCCGGGCAGCAGATCGTCGGAGACCGCGGCCAGCGCGGCCTCGTCGGCGATCACCGCATGCGGCGCCACCGGCACGCCGCAGCCGACGAAATGGGCCTTCTCGGCGGCGCGGTCCTGGCAGACCGCCACCGCATCGCCCGAGGGCGCGACCGGGCGTCGCTCGGCCAGCCGGCGCAGCGCCTCGGCCGGCACGTTCTCGAACTCGGTGGTGATCGCGTCGGCGGTGTCGGCCAGCGCCTGCAGGCCGGCCTCGTCGAGGTACTCGGCCTGCACATGCGCGTGCGCGACCAGCCCGGCCGGGCTGGTCGCGTCCGGATCGAGCACCGCGGTGCGGAAGCCGAGCTGCTGCGCGGCGTGGACGAACATGCGGCCGAGCTGGCCGCCGCCCATGACGCCCAGCGTCAGCGCGCGCTCGGGATCGGCCGCGGCGCGGTCGCCGGGCAGCAGTCGGATCGTCATCAGCCCTGGCCCTCCAGCGGCGTCAGCTCCATCGCGCGGGCCGCCTCGGTCTGGCGGGCGCGGAAGGCATCGAGTTCGGCGCGCAGCCGCTCGTCGTGGTTGGCCAGCAGCGCGACCGCGAACAGCGCCGCGTTGGCCGCGCCAGCCACGCCGATCGCGAAGGTCGCCACCGGCACGCCCTTGGGCATCTGCACGATCGAATGCAGCGAGTCCACGCCCTGCAGATGGCGGCTGGCCACCGGCACGCCGAGCACCGGCACCGGCGTCTTGGCCGCGAGCATGCCCGGCAGGTGGGCCGCGCCGCCGGCACCGGCGATGATCGCCTGCAGGCCGCGCTCGCGCGCGCGCTCGGCGTAGCGGAACATGTCGTCGGGCATGCGGTGCGCCGAGACGACCTGGGCTTCGAAGGGCACGCCGAAGTCGGCGAGAATCTGGGCGGCGTTCTTCATGGTGTCCCAGTCGCTGTTGGACCCCATGACGATGCCGACCACGGGCGAGGCGCTGTTCAAGGCGGGGCTCCGGGCTTGGGCAAAGGAGGGATTTTAGGCGCGCCGGCCGCGCCGGACTTGCTTTTCCCCCGCGCCGCCCTCAGATGAACCGGCCAGACCCGTCCGACCAGACCCCTGCGCATGCGCCGCGCGCATGCCGCCCACCAGGTGCCGCGATGATCGACATCACCCTCCAGAACTTCGAATCCGAACTGATCCAGGCCTCGATGCAGCAGCCGGTGCTGCTCGACATCTGGGCGCCGTGGTGCGGCCCGTGCAAGCAGCTCGGCCCGGTGCTCGAGAAGCTCGAGACCGAATACGCCGGCGGCTTCGTGCTGGCCAAGCTCAACGCCGACGAGGTGCCGGAGATCGCCGGCCAGCTCAGCCAGATGTTCGGCGTGCGCTCGATTCCCTTCTGCGTGATGTTCGCGCAGGGCCAGCCGGTCGACGGCTTCGTCGGCGCCATCCCCGAGGCGCAGATCCGCGAGTTCCTCGCCAAGCATGTGGCCACGCCCGAGCAGGTCGAGGCCGAGCAGGACGTCGAGGAGGCCGAGCAGATGCTCGCCAGCGACAAGCCGGACATCCAGGCGGTGCTGGAGCGCCTGCGCGCCGCGGTCGAGACCGATCCGGCCAGCGACGTCGCCTGGATCGACTACCTGAAGGTGCTGCTGGGCGTGGCGCGCCATGACGAGGCGGCGCTGGCCGAGGCCCGCCAGGCCTACGCGCAGGTCGCGCCGCGCGCGCTGGCCGATGCGCGCTTCGCCGCGCTCGAGCACGGGCTGCTGGCGGCCGAGGCGGTGCGCGACGCCCGCGCCGCCGGGCGCACGCCCGAGGCGCTGCGCGCGGCCATCGCCGCCGCGCCGCGCGACTTCGCTGCCCGGCTGGAGCTGGCACGCCACCTGTTCGCCGCCGGCGCGATGACCGAGGCGATGGACGAGCTGCTCGAGATCCTGATGCGCGACAAGGGCTGGAGCGACGGTCTGGCGCGCAAGACCTATGTCGCCATCCTGGAGCTGATGGCCAAGCCCGCCCCGAAGGCCGCGACGCCGGAAGCCAAGAAGGGCGCCGTCGAGATCGCCGGCAAGGCGGTGGTCGTGCCGGGCGACCCGGTGATCGACAGCTACCGCCGCAAGCTCAGCATGGCGCTGTTCTGAGCCCCAGCCGGTCCAGCCCGGCCAGCAGCGCCGCGATGCGGTCGCTGTAGACGCGGTAGTGCGCCGCGCCGCGGTCCTCATGGATCGCGGCCACCTCGTCGAGACCGAGCCGGCGGAAGACCCGCTCGAGCATGCCGTGGGCGATGACCAGATCCTCGGGCTCGACCGCACCATGGAGCGCGGCCTCGGCATCGCGGGCGGTGCGCAGCGCCGCATCGCTGCGGCCGAGCATCGCCAGGCACCAGGCCTGGTCGGCACGGAACACGCTTTCCGAGACGCCGAGCCCCTCCTCGATCGCCTTTCGGGTGTGCTCCTCGTAGAGCGCCAGCGCGGCCTCGATCTCGCCGGTCAGCAGCAGGATCTGCGCCCGGCGCATCGGCGGATGGTTGCTGAGCGCGCGGGTCTGCACGCTGCGGTCCAGATGCACCGAGGACTCGGTGCCCAGCACCGCCCGGCGCAGCACGCCCTCCGGGCAGCCGCCGGGATCGCGCAGATCGGCCACCCGGGCGTCGAGCACCCGCAGGAAGGCCATGTTGTACATGATGGAACTGAGCGCGGCGCCGTCACCCTCGGTGGTGGCGTGGCGACGCGCCAGGGCGTACCAGGCCTGGGATTCCTCGTCCCGGCGCGCGTAGTGCAGCATGCCCGCCACCACCAGGCTGGCGCGCGAGCGCGCGCCGTGGTGATCGGACCGCGCCAGCTTGAGCGCCAGCGCGACATGCTCGAGCGCGGACGCATCGTCGCGCACATAGAAGTCCAGATGCGCCAGCCAGGCCGCCGCCAGCGACTGCACCCGCGCATTGCGCGCGGCCTTGCCCAGCGCCAGCGAGCGGCGCACCCGCTCGTGCGAGCGCAGCGACAGGTCGGCGTAGAAGTCGCCCAGCCCCTCGGCCAGCAGCAGCCAGGCGTTGAGCACCGGCATCGTCAGCATCTCGGGCGAGGCCCTGAGCGTGGCCACCTCCTGGCGCATGCGGTCCAGCTCGCCGAGCCGCGCCAGCACCACCGCACGCTCGGCGCGCAGCAGGGGCACCTCGCGCGGCAGGCGCGAGGCGGCGATCGCGTCATCGAGCCGGGACAGCAGCCGGTTCATCATCGCTTCACCTGCCGGCGGGCGATCGGGATCCGTCCGGTGTGCCGGCTCAGCCCATCAGACGCTCGAGGGCCTCGCGGTACTTGGCCGCGGTGTGCTCGATCACCTCGGCGGGCAGCGCCGGCGCCGGCTTGACCTTGCCCCACGGCCGGCCGTCGATGCGCACCGCCTCGAGCCAGTCGCGCAGGTACTGCTTGTCGAAGCTCGGCGGGTTCTCGCCGGCGGCCAGCGCCGCGGCATAGCTCTCGACCGGCCAGTAGCGCGAGGAGTCGGGCGTCAGCACCTCGTCCATCAGCACCAGCGCGCCGTTCTCGTCGAGGCCGAACTCGAACTTGGTGTCGGCGATGATGATGCCGCGGGTCAGCGCATGCTCGGCCGCAGTGGTGTACAGGCGGATCGAGATGTCGCGCACCTGCTCGGCCAGCTCGCGGCCGATGATCTCGACCATGCGGTCGAAGCTGATGTTCTCGTCATGGTCGCCGACGTCGGCCTTGGTGGCCGGCGTGAAGATCGGCGCGGGCAGCTTGGCCGCGTTGGTCAGGCCCTCGGGCAGCGCCACGCCGCAGACCGAGCGGCTGTCCTGGTATTCCTTCCAGCCCGAACCGGCCAGGTAGCCGCGCACCACCGCCTCGACCGGCAGCGGCTTCAGGCGCTTGACCAGCATCGAGCGGTCGCGGACCTGGTCACGCTCGTCGTCGGCCACGACCGACAGCGGATCCTCGCCGGTCAGGTGGTTCGGCACGATGTGGCCCAGTCGCGCGAACCAGAACAGCGCGACCTGGGTCAGCAGCGCGCCCTTGCCGGGAATCGGCTCTTCCATGATGACGTCGAAGGCCGACAGCCGGTCGGTGGCGACCATCAGGATGCGGTCCTCGCCGACGGCGTAGTTGTCGCGCACCTTGCCGCGCGCGAGCAGCGGCAGGGAGTGGAGGCTGGAGTTGTGCAGGGCGGTGGTCACGGCGTGGACTCGGCTGAGGCTGTCTTGGAACCGGCCGATTGTAGGGGCGCAACCCCGGGTACCAAGAAGAACGGCCCGCCAGGGGCGGGCCGTCGGATCAGGAAAAACGCGCAGGCGCCCGGCAGCGGGCCGCGCGGATTCCGGGGATCAGAGCACCTTCTGCGCCAGCTCGCCGGCAGCGTACTTCTGGGCCATCACGGCCAGCGAGACGCCCTGGATGCGCGAGCCCTGGCCTTCGCAGCCGAACTCCATGTAGCGCTGCTTACAGATCGCCTTGGCCGCCTCGCGGGCGGGCTTGAGCCATTCGCGCGCGTCGAACTTCTCCGGGTTCTCGGTCAGGAACTTGCGCACCGCGCCGGTCATCGCCATGCGGATGTCGGTGTCGATGTTGATCTTGCGCACGCCGTACTTGATGGCTTCCTGGATCTCGGAGACCGGCACGCCGTAGGTCTCCTTCATCGCGCCGCCGTACTGGTTGATGATCGCGCGCAGGTCCTGCGGCACCGACGAGGAGCCGTGCATCACCAGGTGGGTGTTGGGAATGCGGGCGTTGATCTCCTTGACGCGGGAGATCGCCAGGATGTCGCCGGTGGGCGGGCGGCTGAACTTGTAGGCGCCGTGGCTGGTGCCGATGGCGATGGCCAGCGCGTCGAGCTGGGTTTCCTGCACGAAGCGGGCGGCCTCTTCCGGGTCGGTCAGCATCTGGCTGTGGTCCAGCTTGCCTTCGGCGCCGATGCCGTCTTCCTCGCCGGCGTCACCGGTCTCGAGGTTGCCCAGGCAGCCCAGCTCGCCCTCGACGGTGGCGCCGATCCGGTGCGCCATCGCGACGACCTGGCGGGTCACGTCGACGTTGTAGCCGAAGTCGGCCGGGGTCTTGCCGTCCTCGCGCAGCGAGCCATCCATCATCACCGAGCCGAAGCCCAGCTCCAGCGCGCCGGCACAGACCTTCGGGCTGGTGCCGTGGTCCTGGTGCATCACCATCGGGATGTGCGGATAGGCTTCGGACGCGGCCAGGATCAGGTGCTTGATGAAGGCTTCGCCGGCGTACTTGCGCGCACCCGCCGAGGCCTGCAGGATCACCGGGGCGCCGACCTCGTCGGCGGCGGCCATCACCGCCTGGACCTGCTCGAGGTTGTTGACGTTGAACGCCGGAATGCCATAGCCGTTTTCGGCGGCATGGTCCAGCAGCTGGCGCATGGAAACGAGGGGCATGGGAAGAACCTCAGAAGTGACTGGAAACCGGCGCGGGCGGCTGGCCGGGCACCCGATGGGTCGAACACCCCTGAAACCACCCTGAAACTTCCGAGATTCTACGGGCACGCCATCGTGCAGATGCGCGATTTCCGCTGAAGCAGCCCCTTGGCCGGGGCCCGATGCGTGCCAATTTTGCACAACGGGGGTGGCGAGTTACACGCCACCCCCGTCGGGTTACATCGCCGGCCCGCAGACCGCGGGCGAGTCCGCGGCCTCAGCCGACGCGGCAGACCTTCAGCATGTTGGTTCCACCCGGGTACCCCATCGGTTCGCCGCAGGTGATCGCGTAGGTGTCGCCCGGACGCAGCACGCCGCGCTCGACCAGCAGCTGCTCGGCCGCGGCCAGCGCGGTGTCGCGGTCCTCGAACTTGGGCATCAGGATCGGGCGCACATTGCGGTAGAGCGCCATCTTGCGCTCGGACAGCGACTGCGTCGTCAGCGCGTAGATCGGCACGTCGATGCGGTGGCGGCTCATCCACAGCGCGGTCGAGCCCGACTCGGTCAGCGCCAGGATGGCCTTGCAGCCCAGGTGATGCGCGGTGAACAGCGCGCCCATCGCGATCGACTGGTCGATGCGGCCGACGGTGCGGCTGCCCATGTCGGCCTCGAAGCGGACGTCCTCGGCCGCCTCGGCCGCCTCGGCGATCGCCACCATCTGCTCGACCGTCTCGACCGGGTACTTGCCGGCAGCCGTCTCGGCCGAGAGCATCACCGCATCGGTGCCGTCGAGCACCGCGTTGGCGACGTCCGAGACCTCGGCGCGGGTCGGCACCGGGTTCTGGATCATCGACTCCATCATCTGCGTGGCGGTGATGACGACCTTGTCCATCTCGCGCGCCATGCGGATCATCTTCTTCTGCAGCGCCGGCACCGCGGCGTTGCCGACCTCGACCGCCAGATCGCCGCGCGCGACCATGATGCCGTCGGAGGCCTTCAGGATGGCCTCGAGCTGCGGGATGGCCTCGGTGCGCTCGATCTTGGCGATCATGCCCGGCTTGTGGCGCCACGGCTCGCCGGCGACATTGGCCAGCTGGCGCGCCATCTCCATGTCGATGGCGCTCTTCGGGAAGCTCACCGCCAGGTACTCGCACTGGAAGGACATCGCGGTCTTGATGTCCTCCATGTCCTTGGAGGTCAGCGCCGGGGCGGTCAGGCCGCCGCCCTGCTTGTTGATGCCCTTGTTGTTGGACAGCTCGCCGCCGATCTTCACGACGGTGTGGACCTTGTCGCCCCGCACCAGCTCGACGACCAGCACGATCAGGCCGTCGTTGAGCAGCAGCGTGTCGCCGGGCCGCACGTCGCGCGGCAGTTCCTTGTAGTCGAGGCCCACGCCCTCGAGGTCGCCCGGCTCGGTGCGGCTGGCGTCCAGCACGAAGTGCGCGCCGGCCTCCAGCATCACCTTGCCTTCGGCGAACTTGCCGACGCGGATCTTCGGCCCCTGCAGGTCGGCCATGATCGCCACCGGCTTGCCGACGCGGGCGGCGACCTCGCGCACCAGCGTGGCGCGGTCGATGTGGTCCTGCGCCTTGCCATGGCTGAAGTTCAGCCGCACGACGTCGACCCCGGCGCGGATGATCCGCTCCAGCACCGCCGGGTCGGACGAGGCGGGGCCGAGGGTGGCGACGATCTTGGTGTGGCGAGGCATCGGGCAGTCTCCTGGGTGTCGAAAAAACGCAGTGCCAGGGATTATCGACCGCCGTTCAGAACAAGGTGGTTACGAAGAACGCCGGGCTTCTGCCGCATCCGCCACCGCCAGCGCGGTCATGTTGACCACCCGGCGCATCGAGGCCGACGGGGTCAGGATATGCACCGGCGCGGCCGAGCCCAGCAGGATCGGTCCGACGGTCACGCCCTTGCCGGCGGTCACCTTCAGCACGTTGAACAGGATGTTGGCGGCGTCGATGTTGGGCAGCACCAGCAGGTTGGCCGCGCCGTTGAGGCTCGAGTCCGGCAGGATGTTGCGGCGGATCGCCTCCGACAGCGCCGCGTCGCCGTGCATCTCGCCGTCGCACTCGATCTCGGGCGCACGCTCGACGAAGAGATCGCGTGCGGCACGCACCCGCTTCGCCGACGGACGGTGCGAGGTGCCGAACATCGAGTGCGACAGGAAGGCCACCTTCGGCGGCAGGCCGAAGCGGCGCACCTCGTCGGCGGCCATCAGCGCGATCTCGGCCAGTTCCTCGGCGGTGGGCTGCTCGTTGATGAAGGTGTCGGTGATGAAGAGGTTGTGCTCCTCCAGCATCAGCGCGTTCATCGTCGCGAAGACCTTGGCTCCGGGCTTCTGGCCGATGACGCTCTTCACATACTCGAAGTGGGTGTCGTAGCGGCCGTGCAGGCCGCAGAGCATCGCGTCGGCGTGACCCAGCTTCAGCAGCATGGTGGCGATCAGCGTGGTCGAGCGGCGCACCGCCGCCTTGGCGGCCTCGACCGAGACGCCGTCGCGCTTCATGATGCGGTGGTACTCCTCCCAGCAGGCGCGGAAGCGGCTGTCCTCCTCGGGATTGACCACCTCGAAGTCGACGCCCGGCTTCAGGCGCAGGCCGGCGCGCTCGATGCGCGAGGCGATCACGCCCGGGCGGCCCACCAGGATCGGCCGGGCCATGCCTTCGGCCAGCACCGCCTGCACCGCACGCAGCACCCGCTCGTCCTCGCCCTCGGCGTAGACGACACGCGCCGGGTTGCGCTTGGCCGCGGCGAAGACCGGGCGCATGAACATGCCGGTCTGGTAGACATAGCGGGTCAGCGAGTCGCGGTAGGCGTCCAGATCGGCGATCGGGCGCTCGGCCACGCCGGACTCGGCCGCGGCGGCGGCCACCGCCGGCGCGATGCGCAGGATCAGGCGGGCGTCAAACGGCTTCGGGATCAGGTACTCGGGGCCGAACTTCAGGTCTTGGCCGGCGTAGGCGGCCGCGACCTCGTCGCTGGTCTCTTCCTTGGCCAGCGCGGCGATCTCGCGCACGCAGGCCAGCTTCATCGCCTCGGTGATCTTCGTGGCGCCGCAGTCCAGCGCGCCGCGGAAGATGTAGGGGAAGCACAGGACGTTGTTGACCTGGTTCGGATAGTCCGAGCGGCCGGTGGCGATGATGCAGTCGGGCCGCGCCGCCTTGGCGATCTCGGGGCGGATCTCCGGCTCGGGGTTGGCCAGCGCCAGGATGATCGGCTTGTCGGCCATCGTGGCCACCATCTCGGCGGTCAGCACGCCGGCGGCCGAGCAGCCCAGGAAGACGTCGGCGTCGCGCACCACGTCGGCCAGCGTCTTCGCGTCGGTCTGCTGGCAGTAGCGCTGCTTGGACTCGTCGAGGCGGTCGCCGCGGCCTTCGCGGATCACGCCCTTGGAGTCGCAGACGAAGATGTTCTCGACCTTCACGCCCAGGCCGACCATCAGGTCCAGGCAGGCGATCGCCGCCGCGCCGGCGCCCGACACCGCCATCTTGACCTCGCCGATCTTCTTGCCGACCAGTTCCAGGCCGTTGAGCAGCGCCGCGCCCGAGATGATCGCGGTGCCGTGCTGGTCATCGTGGAAGACGGGAATCTTCATGCGCTCGCGCAGCTTCTTCTCGATGTAGAAGCACTCGGGCGCCTTGATGTCCTCGAGGTTGATGCCGCCCAGCGTCGGCTCCAGCGAGGCGATGATCTCGACCAGCTTGTCCGGATCGCGCTCGGCCAGCTCGATGTCGAACACGTCGATGCCGGCGAACTTCTTGAACAGGCAGCCCTTGCCCTCCATCACCGGCTTGGACGCCAGCGGGCCGATGTCGCCCAGGCCCAGCACCGCGGTGCCGTTGGTGACCACGGCCACCAGATTGCCGCGCGAGGTGTACTCGGCCGCCTTGGACGGATCCTGCTCGATGGCCAGGCAGGGATAGGCCACGCCGGGCGAGTAGGCCAGCGACAGGTCGCGCTGGTTCATCAGCGGCTTGAGCGGGGTGACGGCGATCTTGCCCCGGACCGGCGCGCGGTGATATTCGAGCGCGGCATCATGCAGAGCCTGTTCGGCGGGCGACAAGGGTTGGGTCATCGAGGGCGCTCCTGAAGCACACAAATCAACAAGGGGAGCGCAGATTACTGCCGACGAAAGCGGCCCGCATGCGTACTTCCCGTGCGCAAGGGCCTGAAAGCGGGGTTCATGCCGCCAGCCGCAGTGCTCATGCAGAAAAGGCATGAAGATGTGCAGGAACACCCGCCTGTGCCAGAACGGTACAGGCTCGGCGTGAGCGCGCGGAATCAGCCTGCGGCGCGGCTGCCTCGACGCGCACTGCACATCGACAGCGGCCACCGATAGCGCGGATGCCTAGAATCCGCCCATGCCCACCATCGCCATCGACACCGGAGAGGTGGTCCAAGGCAACCTGCCACGCAAGGTGGCGGCCATCCTCAAGGAATGGTGTGCCACCCACCGCGACGAACTGCGCGCCAACTGGGATCGGGCACAACGCTTCGAACCGCTGGAACGCATCCAAGGAGCTGACCGTGATTAAAGTGCTGACCCTCGACCATGCAGGGGACTTCGAACTGGTCCTGACCTTCTCGAACGGTGCACGAGGACGTTTCGACGGGGGCGCCTATCTGTCCACGCGCCAAGGTCCGCTGCTCGCCCCCCTGCGCCAAGCCGACTACTTTCGGCGCTGCTTCGTCGAAGCGGGCGCTGTCTGCTGGCCGAACGGGCTGGAACTGAGTGGGACGCGGGTGTTCGAGTTGAGCCATCCGCTAAGCTTGGCGGCCTGACCAGCCAGTCAAGAGCGGCCTGCCCGTTCCTCTTCGGCCAAAGCGAAACGAACGCGGCGAGCGGCCAGCAGGGCGCGGGACTCTTCCATCGCGGCGCGGGTTTCGGCGTTGGGCACCTTCATCTCCAGCGGCCCCCCTGATCGATCACGACCCGGCGCAGGAACAGCCGCACCGCCATCAGAGATGGCCAGGCCCATCGCCGCAAGCGCCTCGGTCGCCAGTGCCTTGGTTTCATCATCTATGCGGACGTGGAGCATGGAACTGTGCTCAGCCATTGGTGACCTCCAAGCAAATTAGTTTAAATTCTCATGGCAACCCATCTCGGAACGTAGTTGCCAAGCCTAATTCTTTCCAAGGCAGCGCGTTCGAAGATTCAAGCAGCTATCCTTTCCATCATTTGCAACGGCGCTTGAATACGTTGACTGAAAAACATAACTTCTGACCCAGTATAGCGCCGATGAGCCGTGTAATTAAGTCCATAAGCATACGGCTTTGCATACGCGTACATCTCCTTAATCTCTTCTGCATTATCGTATGAGACAACCCACGGGCGTCTAAAGCGATCACTACCAAGAAGCTTCGCAATCCTTAAATGATCATCGTGCTTATAAAAATTACGATATAAACCAGCACCTTTAACATAGTACGGGGGGTCCAAATACACAAGCGATTTGGCCGGCAAAAATTGATGGCACTTCAGCAGCAGTTGATGAGCATCTTCTTCATATACGTGAATGCCATCAGCATGAGCTCCTATACGTTCCAGACGCGAACATAACTCGTCTCGCATAAACCGTGCATCAATTTTGTAATTCCCAGCTTGATCTTTACCTCCAATAACACCCCCTTTAAGGATTCCAGACCTATTTGTGCGATTCATGAACAGAGTAGCGAAACCGCGTTCCAACTCTGAACCAGCCACAGTTCCAAGCATTACACTTCGCCAATGATGCCAAGCATCAATCGTAACTGGCTCTGAGGCAGTCATCGCCAACAGTTGGTCCGACTTCTGGGTAGCGACACGCCAGAAAACAGCGATGGCCGGATCAACATCGTTAATATGAATATGCTCAACGACATTTTCAACGAGCAGTGACAGCGCAACGCCTGCACCTCCTACATACGGCTCAAGGTAGTGGCCACCTGTAAGTTTGTTAGCGGCAATAACCTCAGCAATTAAAGGCGCAAATCGCGCTTTCCCGCCAGGATAGCGCAGGGGGGTGTAAAGCTTATTGGAGTACATGGGTGGGCGTGTAAGTTACCTCACACCTTCTCCTTCTTCTTTATGCGGGCAGATGTATGCGCGACTACATGCTCAAACGCAGCCTCGAATCTGTCAACCTCGGCTTTGTAGACTTCAGCCCACTGCTCAATCACATTCCATCTATTTAATTTCGGCCAGCATTTCTTCCACCAAGCCTTGCAGTTTTCACGTTTCGTGCTGTCGCCAGAACCATCTTGAAAGAAGTTAACATGAATCTTGTCGCTAGATGGATTGACGGTATTAAGCCTTAACAATGCATCATACTGCGGGCCATCCTGAGCGTCTGACATATCCCGCAGAAATTTTTTTATCGTGTTCTCCAATGACCGTCCAACACCGCTAGACCCAGGAACGCTTGGCAACTTTACGGTGTTTCCTCGCGCGGCAGCATCATTGGATACGTGTGTGTCTGCGTCTACGACAAGTATCCTATCCATAAAGATGGGATCTTTTTCCGGAAGTTTCACCAAATGAGTCCCCCCAATCCCGAGTGGAACCCAATTAATGCGAACACCATATTTCTTTGACAACGCCGCTTTCTTTTTGGTAGAAATCAAAGCTGCACAAAACTGGGCAGCCTCATCATCTTCAAAGTAAACAGCCAATATAGGCTTCGTCCGCTTAGCTGGCTTTTCATCCTCGGGAACCATGGCCATATCGCTGAGCACGGCCCGAAGGGATTGGTCAGGAGCCAGTCGAGGATGTTTAGTGTCAAGCAGATACACTACACTATCGGGGGAATTAACATTACCACCCCCATCCGGGTGAACAGCCTCAATAAGACCAGGGGAGTGAGTAGTGGCAATTATCTGCAATTCCAAACGACTAGCGTAAGTCTTTAAAGATTTAACGAGCCGCCCGATGGCGTGCGGATGAAAGCCAACGTCCATCTCATCAATAACCAACAGCCCCCCGGGGTAGTCAGCCCCCATATCACGCTTCAACTGATTAAAAGAAGCTAATGACGTCGCTATACCACCAAGGCTATCCTGACCCATAGACACAGCCAACGCATCATGCTTGTTGTAGCCAGGGTGGGCAGTCCTCTTCTTCGACCCTTTTATGGTCTGATGAGTTACATCCGTATTAAGTTCAGTGCCATGAATTACAGCGCTCACGAACTCCACCATTAACCTGCTGTCTTCGGCATGCATCTCCAACTTGGTGCTAGCAACTTCTTTCTCATCAGCCTCACCCGCAGAAGCGAGGCGCTTCATCCCGAGATATATGGTCGGCAACGGAATCTTTGCATCTTGACCAACCGAGTCATGCTCGGATTTTTCTATGGTGCGCGGCACTACCCGAGCGCGCTGCCATTCGGTGCGCTGGGTCATAGCGCATCGCTTCTTAACCTCAAAACCGTTGACATCGGCAGTAACCACGGGCGCAGAGGCTGTATCTTTCTGAGCCTCAGCCACCTCATTTAAAGCCAAATACACAATACGCTCAATATTCGCATAAAAGGACTCCCCAAAATAGCTTTGAGGCCCACCCCGCTCAGTAAATCCAAAAGTATTCGCGACCAACCCCAATATAGTTGACTTACCTATCCCATTATGACCTGCAATCAAAGTAATACGATCAGAGAACTGTATACTACAATTACTCAACTTACGAAAAGGCGATCGACCAAACGCAAGCGACTTAACTTTAACTACCATTCCATCCCCCAATATTAGTAATGATTTTAACCTCGGAGCCACCCCACAAAGAGTGCAAAACCGAGGCAAGCACAGAAAACAAAAACATCAACCTCGGATTATGAATTAGCCCCCAAATGACGGTCTAATATTCCATGCACCGAGGTATCCTGAGCTATCAGCCAGCCGCCCGCTTCGCCAGAATCTCAAACGCCGGCAACGTCTTCCCCTCCAGCACTTCGAGGAAGGCGCCGCCGCCGGTGGAGATGTAGCCCACGTCACCCTCGATGCCGTACTTGGCGATCGCGGCCAGCGTGTCGCCGCCGCCGGCGATCGAGAAGGCCTCGGACTCGGCGATCGCGCGCGCCAGCGTCTCGGTGCCCTTGGCGAAGGCGTCGAACTCGAACACGCCCACCGGGCCGTTCCAGACGATGGTGCCGGCAGCCTTGAGCTGGGCGGCCAGGATCTCGGCGGTCTTCGGACCGATATCGAGGATCAGGTCGTCGTCGGCGACATCGGTGGCGGCCTTGACGGTGGCTTCGGCGTCGGCCGAGAAGGCCTTGGCGCAGACCACGTCGACCGGAATCGGCACGGCGGCGCCGCGCGCGGCCATCGCCTCGATCACCGCCTTGGCTTCACCGACCAGGTCGGCCTCGGCCAGCGACTTGCCGATCTTCAGGCCGGCGGCCAGCATGAAGGTGTTGGCGATGCCGCCGCCGACGATCAGGCCGTCGACGTTGGCGGACAGCGCCTTCAGGATCGTCAGCTTGGTCGAGACCTTCGAGCCCGCGACGATCGCCACCAGCGGGCGCTTCGGGTTGGCCAGGGCCTTGGAGATCGCGTCGATCTCGGCGGCCAGCAGCGGGCCGGCGCAGGCGACCGGGGCGAACTGGGCGATGCCGTAGGTCGAGGCCTCGGCGCGGTGCGCGGTGCCGAAGGCGTCATGCACGAAGACATCGCACAGCGCGGCCATCTTCTGCGCGAGATCCTCCTTGTTCTTCTTCTCGCCCTTGTTCAGGCGGCAGTTCTCGAGCATCACCACCTCGCCCGGGGCGACCTCGACGCCGTCGACCCAGTTCGAGACCAGCCGGACCTCGCGGCCGAGCAGCTCGCTCATGCGGGCGGCGACCGGCGCCAGGGTGTCTTCGGGCTTGAATTCACCTTCGGTCGGGCGGCCGAGGTGGCTGGTGACCATCACGGCGGCACCGGCGTCGAGCGCCATCTTCACGCACGGCACGGACGCACGGATGCGGGTGTCTTCGGTGATGTTGCCAGCGTCATCCTGCGGCACGTTCAGGTCGGCGCGGATGAAGACGCGCTTGCCGGCGATCTTGCCGTCGGCGATCAGGTCCTGGAGGCGGAGAACTTTCATGATGGGTCGCTGTTGCGGAGTTGATGAAACAGGGAAAGGAAGAGGACAAGCCGGGGCGGGCGGGGCTCGGTGCGGTCCGGGCTACCAGCCCAGCCCGATGCGCAGCGGCAGGAAGACCGCCATGCCGACGACGATGGTGCCGAGAATGCCGCGGCGGAAGAAGAACCAGGCCACCGCCACGCCCGCGCCGATCAGCCGGGCGTCGAGCGGCGTGGCGATCAGCGCGCCGTTCTTCATCAGCACCTCGGGCGCGATGATCGCCACCAGCGCGGCCAGCGGCGCGTACTTCAGCGCGCGCCGCGCCCACGGCGGCATCGGCAGCT
>RRZT011636030.1_pt1 | contig 19175 bp, 14 predicted proteins | sample 2165551 | NCBI WGS metagenome assembly RRZT01 (sample SAMN10456910, study PRJNA506462) | wastewater metagenome | biome: wastewater; feature: sludge; material: wastewater sludge; isolation source: wastewater sludge with Escherichia coli K12::gfp cells carrying plasmid... | place: USA: Moscow, Idaho... | reverse complement strand
CCGGGGCCACGCGTGCGGATGTGATCGCCCTGAATCGCGTGCTGGTTGAACAGTTCATCGCGGCGCAGGACAAGGCGCCAGAGGAATTGATCCTCGATGTCGACGCCTCGGACGTGCCGCTGCATGGGGATCAGGAACTGGCGCAGTTCCATGCTTATTACGATCACTATTGCTACCTGTCGCTTTACGTTTTTTGCGGACAAGCGATGCTCGCCTGCGTGCTGCGACCGTCTCGCATCGACGGGACCCAGCAATCCGCTGCCGTCATCAAACTGATCGTCACGCGTTTGCGCTAGGCCTGGTCGCAGGTTCGCCTGATCGTGCGCGGCGCGTCATCTTCTTCCACGCGGCCAGCGCCCTGTCTCCGTAGCGCCGACCGAGAACTTCCCCTTCACGATGACAAACAACGGGGTAAGGGGAAAGTCCGCCCAGAATTCGCGCTACTGTTCATTTCTTGAGCGACTTCGTCGCCAACGCCCTCTTGCTATCCGCTTCGCATGCCCGTCTCGCCGTTAGCAGCGGAATCGTGAAATATCCGGGTTAGCTGTTGGCGACTTACCGAATTGACGTTTCGGAAACAATGAAAAGATTCTCACCACCCACTCTCCGAAACGCTTAGGCAGTTAGTAGTGAGTGGAGAACGACACGGCATCACTCAAGAAGCGGCGAAAGGGCTTGAAAAACTGATCGCACGCGAACGAAACGCACTGGCGCAGCTCTTCTGAGCAGCGCATCGGCGCTAGCAGACCAAGTGCCCGTCCATTTTCGCTCGCACGCAGGCTGAAAGCTGAACAACGCCGACCCGGTGTTGCTGCACAGCAATGCGGTACAGATCAAGCCCTTCGCTGTCAATTTGCGTAACACAGGACAAATCCAGTTCGTCGACCCCCACTTTGGTCAAATTATGGATGAAGTCGTTACGCAAACCTGCGTTAAGCCCTCCGGCAACACGCATAACCTTGCGCCCTTGCAGTTCGTTGAGACTCAAAGTGGAGGCCTTACCTGAAGCAAGCGCATTATCGATCGCGGCCTGAATCAACCACTCACTAATCGGCCCGGCCTGAAAGCGCGCGCCATAGAGATCGCCGATTTTGCTCACCACCACAGCAGACATATCAATAAGAGGTGAGTCAAATACGACAAACTCGCAGCCGAAAACCTCGCCTACTTTCAAAGGCAGTCCTGTGCGCAGCATCAAGCCGCCAAGAGAAATGTTTTCCAATTCACCAGCACCACCGACGCCGAATTGCCCGATACGCATGAGGGGCTGTATATTGAAACGGACTCGCTGATGTCGCCTCTGTTCTCTCATAACACTCCTTAACCATCCCGGCTATCATTCATGCCACATACACACTACATCATAGAACCCATGGCAGAAGTTATAAATGCTTTTCAACGCCCGATTCGCACCTTGTTGCGTCTCGCGCTTCTTGGTTTTCTCGCCAAATCGCTTTGCGCCCTAAGCGCTGAACTACCTGACAGTGTGAGCAAAGCGCTTAAGGAAGCGGGAATTTCGAGCCAAAACGTCGCTGTCGTCGTGCAAGCCGTTGATGCCGACACGCCGATCATTCGACACAACGAATTGCAAGCGATGAACCCGGCGTCTACTTCAAAGCTACTGACGACCTACGCCGCACTCGAACTGCTCGGCCCAGCCTATACCTGGAAAACAGATGCGCTAGCCGATGCTACTCCGGGCAAGGGTTTACTGAACGGCGACCTGTACTTGCGCGGCAGCGGTGACCCGAAACTGACGCTTGAACAGTTCTGGCTTCTGCTACGCCAGCTGCGCACACGTGGCATTAGCGAAATCAACGGCGACCTCGTATTGGATCGTAGCGCCTTTGCATTGCCTACTCACGACGCCGCCGCGTTTGACAACGAACCGCTACTCCCCTATAACGCCGGCCCTGACGCCTTGCTCGTGAATCTGAAGAGCGTTCGCCTGAGCCTGATGACCACCACTGGAAAAAATAGCGTTCAAGTTACCAGTGACACACCAAGCGACGATGTGCGCGTCGACAATCGACTACAACTCACGCAAGAGGGCTGCGGGGATTGGCGCGAAAAGATCAAAACCAAAATTAGCGGCCTAAACATAGAACTGACGGGCAGCTATTCCGCCAATTGCGGTGAAAAGGCCCTGTATCTTTCCCCGTGGTCGCCCAACACTCAGGTCGAGCAGCTTTTCCGCGCGCTTTGGCGCGAGCTCGGCGGCACACTGCGTGGCAAGGTCCGCGATGGGCTGACGCCTGCCAGCGCGCGCAATATCGCAACACTGGAATCACCTGCGCTTAGCGAGATCATCCGCGACATCAACAAGTTCAGCAACAACGTCATGGCACGCCAAGTCTTCCTGACGCTGGCCGCACAGCGTCCGGCTACCGCCGAAGGCGCTCGCCAGCGCATCAACACCTGGCTGAACGATAAGGGCCTAAACATACCGGCACTGATACTGGACAACGGATCTGGCTTATCCCGCATGGAACGAATCTCCGCTGAAGGGCTGAGTCAGTTGCTACTTGCTGCCTGGAAAAGCCCGGTGATGCCGGAACTCATGTCATCCCTGCCGGTGGCCGGCATCGACGGAACGCTGAAAAAGCGCCTGCGCAACGGCGCAACGGCTGGCCGCGCTCACCTGAAAACCGGCTATCTGGACAACGTGCGGGCGATTGCCGGCTACGTACTGGACAGCAATGACAAACGCTGGGTGGTAGTCTTCCTGATCAACGACCCAAAATCGCGCAGCGGCAAACCAGCAATGGACGAAATGCTGCGCTGGGTAGCAGAACACTGAAACCCCGTCTGCAGGCCAATGTTTATGCGGATCTCGCAACATACATTGCCACGATCGCCGATTCATGCGCCTCGCGGCAGTTCAGGCTCAAAGTCCCAACTGCTGCCATAAATCATCGACACGTTGCTTGACCGTGGCATCCATGACGATCGGCGTCCCCCATTCACGGCGGGTCTCTTCCGGCCATTTGTTGGTCGCGTCGAGCCCCATCTTGCTACCCAGCCCGGCCACCGGCGAGGCGAAGTCGAGATAATCGATCGGTGTATTCTCGGCGATTAGGGTGTCGCGCGCCGCATCGACGCGGGTGGTCATCGCCCAGACAACCTCCTTCCATTCACGAATATTCACGTCGTCATCGACCACAATGATGAACTTGGTGTACATGAACTGCCGCAAGAAGCTCCAGATGCCGAACATCACACGCTTGGCGTGGCCGGGGTACTGCTTCTTGATACTTACCGTCGCCAGTCGATACGAACACCCTTCGGGCGGCAAATAGAAGTCGACAATTTCGGGGAACTGCTTTTGCAGCAGCGGCACGAACACCTCGTTTAAAGCCACGCCGAGCATCGCCGGCTCGTCCGGGGGCTTGCCGGTGTAGGTGCTTTGGTAGATCGGATTCTTGCGCATCGTAATGCACTCAATCGTAAAAACAGGAAACTCCGCCTGCTCGTTGTAGTACCCGGTGTGGTCACCGTACGGACCTTCCAGCGCCGTCTCAGAAGGATCAATAAAACCCTCGAGAACAATCTCGGCCGTCGCCGGTACCTGCAAATCGGAGCCCAGACACTTCACCAGCTCGGTTTTTCCCCCGCGCAGAAGGCCGGCAAATTGATATTCCGAGACATTGTCGGGCACCGGCGTTACCGCGGCGAGAATGGTCGCCGGATCGCAACCGATCACCGTCGCAACCTGAAACGGCTGACCGGGATTGGCCAGGCAATGATCGCGAAAATCGAGCGCACCACCGCGATGGGCCAGCCAGCGCATGATCACCTTGTTGCGCCCGATAACCTGCTGACGATAGATACCGAGATTCTGCCGCGACTTGTTGGGCCCACGCGTCACCGTCAAGCCCCACGTAATCAGTGGCGCCACATCGCCCGGCCAGCAGTGCTGGATCGGCAGACGGGAAAGATCGACATCCTTACCTTCCCAGACGACCTCCTGGCACGGCGCCGAGGAGACGACTTTCGGCGCCATATTGAGCACCTGTTTGAGAATCGGCAGCTTATCCCAGGCGTCCTTCACGCCCTTCGGTGGCTCCGGCTCTTTAAGATAGGCAAGCAGTTTGCCCACCTCGCGCAAGGCCTCGACCGATTCTTGCCCCATACCCAAAGCCACGCGGCGTGGCGTTCCGAACAGGTTAGCCAGGACCGGCATGGGAGTTAAGCCAAATTCGCCCTTCGGATTTTCAAATAGAATCGCCGGCCCGCCCGCCCGCAGAACGCGATCGCAGATTTCGGTCATCTCAAAACGCGGATCGACTTCGACACTGATGCGCTTAAGTTCGCCGATGCTTTCCAGCTGTGCAATAAAGTCACGCAGATCGTGATATTTCATGGTTTAGCCCAGCCCAAATCGATACAAAAAATCGAAAACGATCCCGGCAAAGACACTGCCTCCGAACCAGTTATTATGCAAAAACGCTCTGAAACACAGTGCCGGATCGCGTTCGCGAATCAGTGTGAAGTGATAAGCGCTGACCCCGGCGGCCAAACCCAGCCCGGCATAGAAAACCCACCCCATGTCCAGACAATATCCCACCCAGCCAATCAAGCCCAAGGTCACGGCATAACACAGCATGACCGCCAGCACATCGAAGCGGCCAAAAGTGATCGCCGAGGTCTTGATACCGATCTTCAGATCATCGGCGCGATCAACCATCGCATACTCCGTATCGTAGGCCATGGCCCAAAACACATTGGCTAATAACAAGTACCACGCTACGCCGGGAATAGTATCGAGATGCGCCACATAGGCCATCGGTACGCCAAAGCCAAAAGCGACACCGAGATACGCCTGCGGCACCGCAAAAAAGCGCTTGGTGAATGGGTAGGTAGCCGCAAGGAACAAAGCAGCCACCGACAGTCCGACAAGAAACCAGCTACGAAACGGCAGAATCAGGAGAAAAGCACAAATCACCAGCCCAAAAAACAGTATCAATGCTTCCTTGGGCGACACTTTGCCAGCCGCAATAGGACGATCCTTCGTCCGCTCAACCAATGGGTCAAACTCGCGATCCGCCAGATCGTTGATCACGCAACCAGCCGAGCGCATCAACACTGTCCCGAGCACAAAAATCCACACCACGACCCAGCTGGGTTTGCCAAATGAAGAAAACCATAACGCCCAGAGTGTCGGCCAAAGCAGAAGCAGGATGCCAATCGGCTTATCCAGTCGCATTAACTTCTCGTAAAGGTCGATCCTTTCGCGCAGTTTTTGCCAATTCACCACAATCGAAGCTCCGTACAAAATCAACAAGACGCCAGTATGGCAAGACTCAGGTCATACTTACAGCATTAATGCTCACCAAACGACAGATGTGCGTACCCGAGAAAAGCACTGCGGCCGTGTCCTCGGGCACTCATAGTACTTGATGATAAAATCACCGATCAACATTAGGAACGAATGACAAATGCGCACAGGAAACCAGGCTATCGCCAAGCTCGAAACGTTCATTTTCTGGAGCCGCTGGTTACAGGCGCCGCTGTATCTCGGGCTCATCGTCGCCCAGTGCATCTACGTTTACCTGTTCATGCTCGAATTGTCGCATCTGGTGCTTAATTCCTTTTCCAGCACAAAGATCAGCGAAACCGAAGTCATGCTGGTGGTGCTCGGCCTGATCGACGTCGTGATGATTGCCAATCTGTTGATCATGGTCATCATCGGCGGCTACGAAACCTTCGTCTCACGGCTCGACCTGCAAAACAACCCGGACCAGCCCGAGTGGCTTTCACATGTCAATGCCGGCGTACTCAAGATCAAGTTATCGACCGCCATCATCGGCATTTCGTCGATCCACTTGCTCAAAACCTTCATCAACGCAGGCAACCTCACGGAACACACAATCAAGTGGCAAGCCATCATCCATGTCATCTTTCTGCTTTCAGCACTGTCCATGGCTTGGGTCGACAGGCTGATGACGCAAACAATTCAGTCCAGCAAAGCACATCACTAGCCTCTGATCCGAGCTTCACAGGCTCTCCGTAAGCAACCAAAATCACGCCCTAAGCAATTCCTCACGACTGCCCAGCCAGCGCGCCAAATGTTTTTCGGCGCGCGCTGGCTCATGCGCCAGCAGATACTCGGCCGTCTTGCGCGCCAGCTCGACCAGCGCGGCATCCACCTCAAGATCTGCGTAACGCAAGAGCGGCACACCGGACTGGCGAGCGCCAATGAACTCGCCGGGGCCACGCAGATGTAAATCCTGCCGGGCAATTTCAAAGCCGTCGTTGTTCTCAAAAATCACCTTGAGCCGCGAACGCGCCGTCTGCGACAAGGGCTTCTGGTACAACAAGACACAAACGGAATCATGCACGCCGCGCCCCACCCGACCGCGCAACTGGTGCAATTGCGAAAGACCAAAACGTTCAGCGTGTTCAATCACCATCAAGCTCGCATTCGGCACATCGACGCCGACCTCAATGACCGTAGTCGCCACCAGCACATCGACCTCCCCAGCCGCAAAGGAGGCCATCGTCTTGGCCTTCTCGTCGCTCTTCATACGGCCGTGCACCAGGCCGATGCGCAGACCGTCGAGTTCTGCCGAAAGCGCCGCATGCGTATCGAGCGCAGTTTGCAGCTGCAGCTTCTCTGATTCCTCAATCAGGGGGCAAACCCAGTAGGCTTGCCGTCCGGCACTGACAGCGCCACGGATGCGCGCGATGACTTCGCCCCGCCGCAAATCGGAGACCAACTTGGTGCGAATCGGCTGGCGTCCCGCCGGCAACTCGTCAAGCACGGACACGTCAAGATCGGCGTAATAGCTCATGGCCAGCGTGCGCGGAATGGGCGTCGCCGACATCATCAATTGATGCGGCGGATTGGCGCGATCGCCCTTCTTGCGCAATTCGAGCCGCTGCGCCACGCCAAAGCGGTGCTGCTCGTCAACAATGGCCAGACCGAGGCGAGCGAAATCCACGCTTTCCTGGATTAACGCATGCGTGCCGACAATCAATTGCGCGCTGCTCGCCGCCTGCAACAGCATCGCCTGTTTGGCCGCCTTCTTCAGGCTTCCGGTGAGCCATGCCACCTCGATCCCGAGCGGCAGAAGCCAGCTACGCAATTTGAGATAGTGCTGCTCGGCGAGGATTTCAGTCGGCGCCATGAATGCGGCTTGATAGCCTGCCTCAATGGCCTGACAGGCTGCCAGCGCCGCAACAACGGTCTTGCCACTACCAACGTCGCCCTGCAGCAAGCGCTGCATCGGATAAGGCTGCGCAAGATCGGCAGAAATCTCGGCGCTGACGCGCTCTTGCGCATCGGTCAGAGCGAATGGCAGTGCGTCGAGCAATTGCCGGGCAAGCTGCCCCGCAGAACGGAGCAGCGGCGCGCCCTTTTGGCGGCGCGCCAGATAAGCACGACGCAAGGATAGCTGCTGTGCCAAAACCTCATCGAATTTGATGCGCTGCCAAGCGGGATGAGTACGCGACTCAAGCTCATCCTGCGCAACACCTGGCGGCGGCGCATGCAATAAGTTAACAGCATCCGCAAAGCTCACCAGAGCATGCTGCCGACACCAGGTCGCATCCAGCAATTCCCCGAGATTTGCACTCGGCAGCACCGTCAGAATCAGTTTTCGTAACGCGTTCTGAGAAACTCCCGCAGTTGTCGGATAAACGGGGGTCAATGACGGCGGTAGCGCTTCGTTCGCGGCCACCACACGGTAACGCGGGTGCACCATCTCAGGGCCGAAAAAGCCCTCGCGAATTTCACCAAAAATGCGCAAGCGGCGCCCTTCATCACGCGCCGTTTCGAGTTGTTTCGTTTGACTGCCGTAGAAATTGACGAAACGCAGCATCAACTCGCCACTGTCATCAGCAACCCGCACCACCAACTGCCGACGCGGACGAAACTGAATCGAGACATCAAGCACTTCCGCTTCTACCTGCACAGGCTGACCGTACGGCGCTTCATCAATCAGCGCAATACCGGTTTCGTCCTCGTAACGCAAGGGCAAATGCAAGACAAGATCATCGCGCCGCGTCAGGCCAAGCTTTGCCAGCTTGCTCTGAATGGCCGGCGACGCCTTGATCTCACTTGCAACAGGCATCAACCACCAATCACGAGCACGCCGTCCATCTCGACCAGCCCGCCCCGTGGCAGGGCTGATACGCCGATGGCCGCACGCGCCGGGTAGGGCTCGGAGAAGTAGTTGGCCATCGCCGCATTGACCTTGGCAAAATTGCCCAGATCAATGAGGTAAACATTCAATTTGACCACATCGGCCAACGTGCCACCAGCAGCTTCAGCCACAGCCTTGAGATTGTCGAAAACGCGGACGATTTGTGCATCAACGCCTTCGACCATCTCCATGGTCGCCGGATCGAGACCAAGCTGGCCGGAAAGATAAACGGTATCACCTACTTTGACAGCCTGCGAATAGGTGCCGATCGCGGCAGGGGCGTTTGTCGTGGAAATAATTGTTCTGCTCATGGCTTTGTTCCTAAATGAAGAGGGTTCGAAAGGCGAGATAGTAAATGACATCAACGCTCATCGCCAATTCCTGGAAGCGATCGGAAAGCTCACGTGGGCAGAGAGCTTTGCCTGCAGCACCGCAGACAGAGGATCAACAGACGAAAAAAAATCCCCGCAACTTTCGTGGCGGGGATTAAAAAACTCGAAGTAAGATTCGAGCGGAGGCACTAATGAACAGGGCGAACTATATTCCCCCGCCAGCAAGCGGTCTGTTGAGTGTTTGTCTCCGTTCTGTAACGGGATGTTACTGAAAGGTCATAATCTGGCCGTCGCAGCAACTAAGCCCAGTGCAAAACGGTCATAATGCACGGCTTGTCGCAACCGAGCGACGATTCAGCATTTTCTGGCGGAGCAAGAACAGGCATGTTTAAGAAATTACTATGGATCGCGCTGCTTCTGACAGCGAGCACGCAAGCGGCAACCCCCGGCACCACTGCAACTGCGCTTTCATCTGCATTGAAGCCCGAACAGCAGCAAACAGAGGCAGCAATTTTGTCCGCTGAAGTGCTGACGCGCTTCCACTACAAGCCCGTACCGCTTGACGATGTGATGTCAGAAAAGGTGTTCAATCTCTACCTGAAATCGCTCGACCCGGAGAAATTCTATTTTACGCAGGCTGACATCGATCAGCTAACCGTATTCCACGACAAGCTCGACAACGCTATCAAAGACGAAAACCTCGGTGCGCCGTTTGCCATTTTCAACCGGTACACGGCACGCGTATCCCAGCGTTTGAACTATGCGCGCCAACTGCTGAAGAAGGGCTTCGATTTCAAGCAGAAGGAAAATTACTACTACGACCGGGAAAAGGTGGTCTGGGCAAAATCCGAAGTGGAAATGCAAGCGCTCTGGCGGCAACGCGTTAAAAACGACTGGTTGCGACTCAAGCTGGCGGGAAAAGACGACAAAAGCATTGTCGAGACGCTAGACAATCGCTATCTGCATTCACTGAACAGCATCGCCAAGCTGAAAAGCGAAGACGCATTCCAAACCTTCATGAACGCCTATACGATGGCGATCGAACCCCACACCAACTACCTGGCGCCGCGTAGCGCGGAGGATTTCGACATTTCGATGAAGCTCTCCTTGATCGGTATTGGAGCCGTACTCACCACCAAAGACGACTACACAACGGTTCGGGAACTAGTCCCAGGAAGCCCCGCCTACCTCTCTGGCCAGCTGAAAGTTGGCGATCGCATTCTTGGTGTTGCGCAGGGCAAAAATGGCGCAATGACCGATGTTCAGGGCTTTCGCCTGGACGATGCCGTTGCCTTGATAAGGGGGAAAGCGGATACCGTGGTTGAACTGGACGTGTTGCCAGTAGGCGCCGGCCCCGATGGCAAACACCTGCGCGTTTCGCTGATCCGGAAAAAAATATCTCTGGAAGAGCAGGCCGCCAAAAAAACCGTCCTCTCCATAGTCAATGAAACAGAAACGCGCCGTATTGGCGTCATCTCTTTGCCAGCGTTCTATCAGGACTTTGAAGCACGCCACAAGAAAGACCCTCAGTTCAAAAGCGCAACCCGTGACGTCGCTCGCCTGCTCCGTGAGATGAAAGCCGAAAAGATCGATGGCGTGCTGCTCGACTTACGTAACAACGGCGGAGGTTCTCTGGATGAGGCCATCGAGCTGACCGGACTTTTCGTCGGCAAAGGACCCATCGTGCAACAACGTGATGCTAAGGGCCGTGTCACCATAGCAAATAACAACGACACCAATGTCGTCTGGGATGGCCCGCTTGGCGTGCTGATCAACCGGAATTCGGCGTCAGCATCAGAAATTGTCGCCGCGGCGATACAGGATTACGGCCGCGGCCTGATTATCGGTGAACGCAGCTATGGCAAAGGCACCGTGCAATCAATGGTCGATCTTGATCAACTGGTCGAAAACAAGAAGCCGAAATTCGGCGAACTGAAACTGACAATCGCCCAGTTTTTCCGCATCAACGGGGCTACCACGCAGTTGCATGGCGTAAAGCCAGACATTGCTTTCCCCACCTATGCCGACGAAGACTCCATTGGCGAATCCGGCTTCGACAACGCGCTACCGTGGATGCAGATCAATCCGGCGCGCTACTTGCCGGTCGGCACAATGCAGGATCTTCTGCCCACGCTGCAAAAACGCCACGATGCGCGTATCAAGGAGGATAGAGACTTCCAGTTCCTCACGGAAGACTTCGCGGAAATCGAACAACTGCGTAAAGACAGCCGGATATCCCTCAATGAAAGCGAACGCCGCAAAGAGCGCGAAACCCGCGAGAATCGCTTGAAGTCACGCGAAGCCCTTCGAAAGTCCGGCAAGAGCGTCTACGAGAACATTACCGGCAGACCTGTCGAACAGGAAGACGAAAAGGCAGCGTTTGAGGATGACGGCCTACAAGCAAACGAACGCGACCTCTCGAATCAGCTGGCGTTGGAAAAAGAGCGAAAAAATGCCAAGGACGTCCTGCTGGACGAGGCGGCCTACATCGTCAGCGACCAGGTAGGTCTAATCAAAAACGGTCCCCGACTGACTGCGCAACTAAAGCCCGGCATCAAAACAATAGCGAACTAAATTCGCGCTCATCCGCCCCTTATGCAACACTCGTTGCCGGGGGCGGCAGATCATGCAGCCGCCACTTGCCCTCACCAAGCAGTTCAAGCTCCTGTGTGTGAAACTCGAGCAGACTGCTGCGATGACCAACGCTGACCAAAATTGCGTCCGGCAAGGACTGGCGCAACAGCTTGTACATCGCGTACTCCAGCCCTTCGTCCATCGCCGAGCTGGCCTCATCGAGAAACACGACCTGCGGACGATTGAGCAGCACGCGGCCGATCGCCAACCGCTGCTGCTCACCAAGCGACAGAATGCGCGCCCAATCGCCCTCGACATCGAGTTGCGACACCAGATGCGCCAGGTGGCATTGCCGCAAAACCTCTTCCGCTCGCGCACCCGGCTCAGCACTGGCCGGGTAATACAAGGCCTGACGCAGGCTGCCCAAAGGCAAATAGGGCTTTTGCGGCAAGAACAAAGCCTGCTCATCAAGCGGCCGCGCGACCTTGCCTGCAACATAGGGCCACAATCCCGCCACAGCCCGCAACAGCGTGGTCTTCCCCACCCCGGACTTGCCGCGAATCAGCAAAGACGCGGCCTCCGGCAAAGTGAAACTGAGTTCGCTGACCAACAGTGCCGCAGTCGGGGTTTTGACGGTCAAGTCTGACAAAGAAAGCTGGCTGCTGGCCGCTTCGAGTTGCGCGGTCGGCAGTTGCTCGGCGGCATCCATCGAATCCATGAAACCGGAAAGCCGGTTAATCACCGCGCGGTACTTGGAGAACTCATCGTAAGACTGGCGGAAAAACGACAGCGCGCCCTCGACTTGACCAAATGCCTGCGCTGTCTGCATTACATCGCCAAGCGTGATCTGCTTGCTGAGCAGCCGCGGCGCCTGAACGATGAACGGAAAGACCACCGCTGCCTGACTGATCACCAGATTGAAACCCTGAAACTTGAGCGAGCGAAAAACGATGGCCCACATATTGCCGATCACATCGGCAAAGCGCGTCAGCAGATTGCTGCGCTCGATGCCTTCGCCGCGATAGAACGCAATGCTTTCGCCGTATTCGCGCAAACGCACCAACGCATAACGAAAATGGGCGCTGAGCTGCTCATTCAAAAAATTCAGGGCGATGAGTGGCCGCCCGATCTTTACCGCAAAAACCGTTGCAGCGATGACGTACAGGTAAACCAGAAACACCATTGCCCGCGGAATATCCATTCCAAAAACAGACAAATCGGCAGACAAATTCCACAGAATGATGCTAAACGCAAATAGCGACACCACCGCGTCAAGCAAGCCCATTGACAATGAAAGCGAGCTGTCCACGAAATTCTCCACATCCTGCTGAATCCGCTGATCCGGGTTGTCGGCGTTTTCCGCCACATACTGGCTGCGGTAGTAGCCCTGCCGCTCCATCCAGCGCTCGATCAAAACACGGGTCAACCAGATCCGCCAGCGGATCGAAAACGCCTGCTGCAGGTAGTAATTGAGCAGTGCGCGCCCGACATGGATCGTCGCCAGAACTGCAAAAACCAGCAACATAAACCAGAAGGCCTTGGCCTCGAGGTTTTGCATCGCGGTATAAAACCCGTTGTACCAGAACGAAAAAAGAACGTTCATGCGCACGGCAAACAGCGTCATCAAAACGATCAGCGCCAGCCAGAGCAATGGCAGCTTGCTTCGCGATGGGCTGAAGTAGGCCGATGAAATGCGCCAGAACTGCCGCCCCCAGCCGGTAAAACGGCCAAGCGCAAAGGCGATTCCTGAGAGCCCAAGCAGACTGATCGCAAAGGCCTCACCCAGCCAGAGCAAGCTGGCCAGCAATTCATGATTCCAATCCACACCAACTCCTTTTACGCGAAACCAAAAACAAACAAAACATACGCGATTGAGAGGACTCAAAAAAATACAGCGTTGTTACGAAACTGAGGCGGAAGCTGCCTCCTGAGTACCTAGCGCAACAAGCCCCGAATCTGATGCCTCCGGGCTTCTTTATTCGCAACGCTCCAGCCAGCTGGCATCCATATCAATTATTTCACCTCGCCGTAACGGAATATTCAAAAACTGCCCGCGAAATAGCCAACCAGCTGTTCCGTGCTGATTTGACCAAGGTGTTTCCCATGCCTCAACCAGCACACGAACACGTAACACAGGCACTTCACGTACATCGGCCTCACTTTCGACGCACGGGGTCGCTGCTGCGACACGAAGCCAGTCATCACGACTGAAAGCGGCTATCGGCTTCCCGATCCTCGGGCAAAGACCAGCCAGCCTTCGCTCTTGAGCTACTTCAGCAATCGATCCTTTAAGCCAGTAGCTAGGTGCTTTCAGAATATAGCCGCCACCACCCTCACGGAATATCACGCACTCACCGGCTTGTGGATATAGCGGCCGCGCAGGCGGCTCGTCTGCAAAAGCAGATGCCGACGAAGCCAGCGCACAGAAAGCAAGCCACGAACATTGCCTGGCGAACCGGCCAGACAAACCAACAGCCAGTTCAGCTGTTCTCGCAGTTAAGATTACAAAGGTACTTAACAAAACGTGCATCAAAACTCACAGGCAAACACAATCAGAATCAGCCAGTATAGCGCCTTAGCTTATCTGGCCCCGGCACAAGACGACTACACAATGACCCACAACTCCGACACATACGCCACAAAGCCTACTTCTCTGCTTCACGAAAAGGACGGCGAGCTATCCCTTCATTTTGGCTTTCCGACCATACAGAGTCGCATGCTCAGAGCGGACCCCGAGCGCCTGATACTTGATTACACACGAAGCATGATGGGATTTTTGCTCTTTCAGCCAAACCCTGAACGTATCGGCATGATCGGACTCGGCGGCGGCTCGCTGGCCAAATACTGTCGGCGCAAACTGCCCGAGAGCGATTTCACGGCCATTGAACTATTGCCGGAAATCATTGCGCTACGCGACGAATTCGGCATTCCGGAAGATGCTTCGCATTTCCGGATCATTTGCGCCGATGGTGCCGAGTATGTGCGCGACAAAAACGAAATTTTTGACGTTCTTCTGATCGATGGCTTTGACAAAGACGGACAACCGCGCCAGCTGTGCAGCCAAGCCTTCTACGACGCCTGTTTTGGCGCGTTGCGTCAAGGCGGCGTTCTCGTGGTCAACCTGTGCGCCGAAGACACGGGTTACGGCAGCTATGTCGCCAGAATTCGCGAATCGTTCAGCGAAAAAGTGCTTGTCATCGAAGCCGACGAAGGCGACAACAAGATTGTTTTTGCCAAAAAGTGCGAACGCTTCCCGCCCGGCTTCAACGAATTGACCGAACGCTTGCGCATACTCGAAGCGAAGCACCCAGTCGACCTCGACAAAACAGCCCAGAAAATTCTCCGCCAGCAACAATCGCGTCGCAGCCGACCAAGAAAACGGCGCTAACCATCACTGCTACGAAGGTCGCCACTCCAGGGATTTCATCGCTGCGAGCAACTTCGACAGTTCAGCCGGCTTGAACATAAGACGCCAACGCGAAGATGCCGCCTGGGCGATACGCGCTGGTGACGTCTCACCGGTCAATAAAACAGCGTTGATCGGCTTTATTGAGCGCTGCTGGACTGCATCGAGAAACTGAAGTCCGCTCATTCCGGAAAGGCTGAAATCCGAAATATAGAAGTCCGCCGCCAAAATATCCTGGCTCGCCAAGGCGAGTTCTGCGCTGACGAAGCACCTAACCTTGATTGCCAAAGTTGCCAGCAATAACTCTATCGACTTGGCAACCATCGGATCATCCTCAACCAGAACAACCTGTTGCCCGGCCAAATCCGAATAATTTTGCTCCTCTGATTCAGGCAGAGACTGTTGCACAACCGGCGTGTCAGGTGCGCTCCTCTCTTCAACCAGAGGCAAGATGATTTCAAACACCGTCCCGCAGCCCAGCCGGGAACGAAACGTAACATCGCCTTGCAGCAAACGAGCCATACGCCGGGCAATTGAGAGGCCGATGCCAAGCCCCTTAGTCCGGTCGCGTGTCATGTTGCCAACCTGAAAGCACTCTTCAAAAGCCAACTCCTTATACTGCGGGTCAATCCCGATTCCGGTATCCCAAACTTGGATTACGCCATACCCACAGCGCTTGCGAACACCAACCAGTACCCCGCCTTTTGTCGTGTATTTGAAAGCGTTATCGATCAAATTGCGCAGCACACTCATCAACAATCCATCATCCGTAAAAAAAAGCGTTTCCTTGCCCGGATAAAAGAACTTGAAGCGCAGCCCGTTCTGTCGGGCTAGCGATGAAAACTCTGCATCAATGGTCGCGAATAGTTCTTCCGCTGCGACTGCTTTCATTTGCGGCTGCAAAAGCCCGGCATCGAGCTTTGAAATATCCAGAAGCGAATACAGCAGTTCCCCCAAAGAATTGACCGACATCGACAAAAACCTTGAAATGGTTTTCTGCTCTTCACTAAGATCGGTTCGCGTCAGCGCATCGCGAAACAGGCTGATAGCCTGGATTGGTTGCCGTAAATCATGACTCGCCGCAGCCAGGAATCTTGTTTTGCTTCTATTTGCCATCTCAGCTTCGTGCTTGGCCAACAGCAATTTTTCTTCGGTCGCTTTCAGCAAACTAATATCCGTCAGCGCAACAATATAGCCAGTAGCGTTCCCGTCGGCATCGATCTCGGTTTGCACTTCGCCAATCACAAACGTCAACTGTCCGTCTGGTCGAACGATACGATATTCACAAACAAAGCTTTTCTCGGGCGCTTGCCCGCCTCCGCGTGCGGCCAGGATTTTAGAAAGATCATCCGTATGAACAAACTCCGACCAGCGACTGCCGATCAACTGCTCCCGGCTACGCCCGGTCAACGCTAGATGGCGATCATTAAAAAATGTACAGAACCCACGCCTATCGAAATGACAAATGCCCACCGGGACCAACTGCGCCAGTTCGCTGAACATCATTCGGCTCTGTGCCAGATTGGTCAGTATCCCGGCTTCACGAACGCGCATGCGCCCCAAGCGATAAAGCAGGAAGCCCACCAACCCGAACAGCAGTCCCATCGAAACGCCAACAACAATCGCCTGAGTCCACCAGCCGGCCAATACGTCATCAAGGCCAAATCCGGCGACAAAATAGAATGGGTAATGTGGCACGGTCGCAATGCCGATGATGCGCGAGACATTCTCTGGCGGCAGCGTATAGTGCAGGGACATCACCCGATTGCCCGAGTCCAGACTTCGGGCAATCGGGTGATCCGAAGCCAGAGGTTCAAGCAGCACACCAGACGCATTCGGCCAACGTACCAACTGCGCATGACTGTCGCTCCGCAACAGGGCAATCATGCCCTTGCTTCCCAAATCAAGTTTCTGAAACTGTTTCCGGTAATTTTCCAGTTCAAGCATGCCGAGAACAACCCCCGCAAACTTCCCCCGCTCGGTATGCAAGGCCCGGGCAATAATCAGAACTTGCCGGCTACTGTCGCGCTCAATAGCAAGCTCTGAGAAAACCAAAGCTGCCCCCGGGTTCTGCCGCAACTCCTGAAAATACGCCTGATGAGCAATATTACCCCGCGACGCACGCTCGCTTTCCGTGGCGTACAAGGTATCGCCATTAAGGTCATGAACCCGATAGCCTGCCATTTCATCAACATTGAAAAGGCGGCTATCGAGATTGGCATTAATCTCATTTATGTAGGCCGGAACCGCTTTCTGACTTAAGGCCGCCATCGGGATAGCCTCTTCCAGCGCCTTTAGATCCGCATCGGTACGGCGTAAGGTCGCCTCCAGCCGCGTTTCGAAGATCGCGGCCAGATTCCGCGCATTTGTTTCCGCAGCGCTGACCTGATCGCTATAGCTCAACCAAAGCTGATAGGCCAGCAAGACCACCAACATCAGCATCCCGACAATCAGCAAGCCGCCGGGCTGTCTGCTGCGCATGCTCCTAATCGCCGCTCTATCGTTCACGGTGCTGCAGCCTTCCGCAAGCGGCCAAGATCCTTATTCTCCTGCCAACTCACCCTCTCCGGGCTTGCCCACGCATAGCTTTGACTCTCCTCATAGCTCTGTTCGTGGAAGTTTTCGATCAAGCGGTGCAACAAATGCAAATGCGGCAACATCGTGCCAAAAAAGAGGACCGACTCGCGACGCTGGATGAACAGGGTCGGAAAATTCTCGATATCGAGATCTCCCATATCGTTAGCCTGATCTTCAATGTCCATCCAATAAAATCTGCTATCGGAAAACGAAGCCGCCAAGTCCTCGAACCCGGCGCGATAATCACGGCAGGTTCCGCACCACTCGGCGCACAAGCAAATCACCAGAAACTCGGCGCCAGACGGACTATGCTGCTTGCTATCGACTTGCTGCGACATGGATTGTGTACTCATCACAAAGAATTCACGATTTTGGCGAACGTCATAGTAACGTAATCACTTCCTCAAAAAAATGGAGGCCACGCATGCCACTTGCCAAAAGGGGATACAGCAAGACGCTCAGCATTGCTAGACGCGCGGAACAATAGCGACACGCTGACTTTCAAAGTAATACTTTGTTGTCCAAAATAACCGTCCAAACTGCTGGCGGGAACCCTGGAACATCAGGTGTCGGCGGCGAGCGATTATGCGCCGATCAAACAGCAAGCGCTGTCACGCTCAATCAGTACACGGTTCCGTAATCAGCGAGCTTGGCAAACATCGCAGGTGATGAGGTCAAAAGCGGTTGGCCGTACCCAAGCCAAGCTCTGCTCCGCCGCAACACAGTACATGAGCGAATTTGAGCAACTCATCGAATGCATCAAAAGCGTCTTTGACAACCAGAATTTTCGCCATGCAAAATGAAGAGCGCTTGGCACGGATCAATAGCTACTCATGGTCCCCAATATACCGATAATTTCTTCTGCGAAAAGCAAGCTCGCAAGACCACGTCCTGGCTTTTCGCGACGGACGAGGGAGAGGGCATTCTTGCTAAAGGGGCGCTCACGAATCGGCCGATAAGTAAGAGCTTCCTGGCGGTATTCTTCAGCGATGTCGAATTTACTTAGAAAAGCTATGCTTTCAGTCGCGGCAGCAATGCGTTTCATCGTCTCGATGGAATTGGTTCTAAAGGCCGGCTCGACGGTGAGTCCTGCATCGACGAAGGTGTTTGCGACGATATGATGAATTGACATGGACTGGTCCGCGAAGATGAGTGGGTAGGATGTACATTGCCCAAGGGATATGGACTCCATTTGCGCCAATGCATGCTTCGTTGAAATCACGGCACCGAGACTGGTGTCCATATCCCAAAGACATTTCAGCTGGGATGACGGTGGCAGGTTGAAGCCTAAGCCAAGATCGGCATCGCCGCTCGCAACTGCTTCCACCATGTCTTTCTTGAACATGATCCGGATCGAAACTTTCATTTGCGGATGGCGCGCGCAGAAATTCAGCGCTGCTGTAGAAATGATTCCGCTGGCTAATCCTGCCATGGTTGCAATGATGACTTCTCCGCGCTGCAATGTCTTGAGGTCCCGTATTTCGGCTTCGACCTGACGGTATTCCAACATTGTCTTGCGTAAATGGCCCAACAAAAGTTCACCTGTCGGTGTCGGCCGCATTCCACGCGGCAAGCGCTCAAACAACGGCCCGCCAAGTTCTTCCTCAAGGAGAAGCAAATGCTTGTTGATGGCGGAGGGGGCTACGTGCAGTCGTTCGCCCGCAGCCCGAATAGAACCGCAGCGTGCAATTTCGTCGATATAGCGCAATAGACGTGAATGGAGCATATTCGTGGGCCCTTGCTATTACAGATACTGCTACTCGTTTCGATAACGGGTGATTCGGCGTTTGCACGGGGTGGCACGTTGCAGTGGATGGATCGTCCCTCGGACTTTCGTTTGCCAAAAGGTACCCGGTTCTATGTGATGTTCGACATGCCCGAGCCACCGGCCATGTCGGCGGCGCCGAACTGAGCGTGCCAAGATCGACGAACACCTGCATGTCGCTGATATTGGCGCTGTAGCCATCATTCCTACAATACCGGGCAAAACAGTAGCGCTACCGGCCACCGTGCAGATCGCTTCACGATGGCCGAACGCTTCTTCAAGCCCCTGATCCTTACAAACCATCCCAATGCTTTGCACACCAGAGACTCGCATAGCCGCAAGTACTTTGAATTCGAGGGCGAATGCTTGTTTTG
>RRZT010269966.1_pt1 | contig 19183 bp, 12 predicted proteins | sample 2165551 | NCBI WGS metagenome assembly RRZT01 (sample SAMN10456910, study PRJNA506462) | wastewater metagenome | biome: wastewater; feature: sludge; material: wastewater sludge; isolation source: wastewater sludge with Escherichia coli K12::gfp cells carrying plasmid... | place: USA: Moscow, Idaho... | reverse complement strand
TGCGGATGGATCCTTTGAAGTCATCTATGAAAACGAAGTGACTGCCCAGGAATTGGTTGATCAGGGTGTTGTCAACCTGTTGGCCTTTGGCCCTACTTTGGTTGAAAATGGAGAAATTGTCGTCGACACCAGCACCGAAGTTGGCCGGGCCATGTCCTCCAACCCACGAACCGCCATCGGTATCGTAGAGGAAGAAGATGGTTCCCTCCACTATATCATCGTCGTATCAGACGGCCGGACAGATGAAAGTGAAGGCCTGACCCTCTATCAACTGGCCGAAGTCATGCAGCAATACGGGGCAACAACAGCCTACAACTTGGATGGTGGTGGTTCTTCAACCCTCTACTTCAACGGTCAAGTTATTAACAATCCAACTACAAACGGAAACACTATCTCAGAAAGGGCGGTGAGCGATATTGTCTACATCGGTTACTAAAAAAAGATTCAGTCGTCTTGGAAAAACAGCTACGGTTTATCTCATACTTTCCATTTTTCTCTTCATCTTCTCTCGGGTCTATGTCAGCCTCAGCTACGGAGAAGTCTCCATCTTCATGAACACACTCTCGCTAGTACCCTTCATTGGAGGCGGTCTCCTAGTTGGTCTCCTCTACCTCCAGCCCACTCTTTCCAGACTCAGCTTTAACCTCTGGAACTCAGGGGTGGCTGTCCTGACAGCTGGCTTCCTCCTTCGAGGCATCATCAACCTTTCAGGTCGCTCTACTACCTTGGATTGGCCCTACTGGGTGATTGGAGCGGGTTTCCTAGGCCTAGCCTTAGTCAGCATCGGCCTCTCCCTCTTTCGCTCAAAAAAGCCAACAGATAAAATGGTCAGGGTTTAAACCTGACTTTTTCATGTCTTGTTTTTGCAGAAAATTCAGAAATTACTAATTATTTAATTCAATCCCTTTCCCTCCTGCTGATTTGTGCTATAATATAGGAAGAAATAGACTTTTGCACTCAGAAAGGAAAGCAGACATGACGGAACAAGAAACACTCAAGAGCCTCAGACACCGCTCCAATGTCTACGACAGCATGGTCAAATCCCCCAACCGCGCCATGCTCCGTGCCACCGGCATGAAAGATGAAAATTTTGACCAGCCCATCGTTGGAGTCATTTCAACCTGGGCAGAAAATACTCCCTGTAATATCCACCTCCATGATTTTGGTAAATTAGCCAAAGAAGGGGTTAAATCAGCTGGAGCTTGGCCTGTCCAATACGGGACCATTACCGTTGCGGATGGTATCGCCATGGGAACTCAAGGGATGCGCTTCTCTCTGACCTCTCGGGATATCATTGCCGACTCGATTGAAGCTGCCATGGGTGGCCACAATGTGGATGCCTTCGTAGCTATCGGAGGCTGTGATAAAAATATGCCTGGCTCCCTGATTGCCATTGCCAACATGGACATTCCAGCCATTTTTGCCTACGGCGGAACCATTGCACCAGGAAATCTCAACGGAAAAGACATCGACTTGGTTTCAGTCTTTGAGGGAATCGGCAAATGGAACAACGGTGATTTGACTGAAGAAGAAGTTCGCGCTATCGAATGCAATGCCTGCCCTGGACCTGGCGGCTGTGGAGGAATGTACACCGCCAATACCATGGCTTCCGCCATTGAGGTGCTGGGCATGAGCCTGCCAGGCTCTTCATCAAACCCAGCCGAATCGGCCGAAAAGAAGGCGGATATCGAAGAAGCTGGACGGGCCGTTGTCAACATGTTAAAACTTGGCTTGAAACCATCTGATATCTTGACCCGCGAAGCCTTTGAAGATGCCATCACTGTTACCATGGCCCTGGGCGGCTCCACCAACGCCACCCTTCACCTGCTGGCCATTGCCCATGCAGCCAATGTGGACTTGACCCTGGAAGACTTCAATGACTTCCAAGAACGGGTGCCCCACCTGGCAGACTTAAAACCTTCCGGCCAATACGTCTTCCAAGACCTCTATGAGGTCGGCGGCGTGCCAGCTGTTATGAAATACCTTCTGGCAAATGGCTTCCTGCACGGTGACCGCATCACCTGTACAGGAAAAACCGTAGCTGAAAACTTGGAAGCCTTCGCTGATTTGACCCCTGGCCAAAAGGTCATCATGCCCCTGGAAAATCCAAAACGGGCAGATGGTCCCCTCATCATCCTCAAGGGAAATCTGGCCCCTGAAGGTGCTGTGGCCAAGGTTTCAGGTGTGAAGGTCCGCAACCATACTGGACCAGCCAAGGTCTTTGATTCTGAAGAAGAAGCCATCGAAGCAGTCTTGACCGATGAAATCGTGGATGGCGATGTGGTGGTAGTCCGCTATGTCGGTCCAAAGGGTGGCCCAGGTATGCCGGAAATGCTCTCCCTCTCCTCTATGATTGTCGGTAAGGGCCAGGGCGACAAGGTAGCCCTCCTAACAGATGGCCGCTTCTCAGGCGGAACCTATGGTCTGGTCGTTGGCCATATCGCCCCTGAAGCCCAGGATGGCGGACCAATTGCCTACCTGCGGACTGGTGATCAGGTCACTGTCGACCAAGATACCAAGGAAATCACCATGCATGTTTCGGATGAGGAAATCGAACGCCGTAAAGCTGAAACAGTGATTCCACCGCTATACAACCGTGGAGTCCTAGGTAAATATGCCCACACCGTATCCTCAGCGTCCAAGGGTGCCGTGACCGACTTCTGGAACATGGACCGAAGCGGAAAGAATAAATAAGCACTAAAAAAGGTAGCAATCGTCTGATTGCTACCTTTTCTTATCTAGGGCTAATCCCCAGTGTAATCCGACCAACACGGCTGATGCGGGTCATCTTCCAAACGGGAGACCAGACTACTTCGACCCTGGCATCCGAAATACCTTCGATGGTCTTAAGGGCTGCGACCAAGTCCACCGGAAGCGTGTCCGCGCAGGAACAGCCAGCATCGGTAAAGGTCATGACCACCGTACAGAACCCTTGGTCGTCCAGGTTAATCTCATAGACCAAACCTAAATTATAAATATCTAGCTCAATCTCTGGGTCATAGACCGATTCCAAGACAGCAACCAGCTGATCTGATAAGGCTGCGGCCCGGTCATTGATTTTGATGTCTTCTCTCATTTGCTCTCTTCTCCAGTTACGATTTGTTTTGGGTCAATCCTATGGAGAATATTGTACCACAAAAATGAAAAATCTACCTGACTTTCCTCAGCTTTTCAAGGCCATCATAGCTAAATACTTCTGACAGTCGCCTCTTGGCCCGCCCCGATAGGGAAAACATATTTGTGGCCCTGAGTTAGGCTGTGGTAAAAGCCTCTTCCTTCATAAATCTGGAAAACCTGCATGCTGTCGCTGTCCGCAGACTGATAGATATGTTCATAGTAGGGATTGTCCGCAAAAACCTTTTTCAGATAGTCGTTCTCCACCGGCCGAGCCAAGCCTTCGATTCGAACAACCTGAATCAAATAGGCCTCCTCTGACATGGCCGTCAAGGCAATCCGCTTATCCCTCATCAACTGCCCATAAAAATGGGTATCTGGACTGGTCATAAAGAAAATCCCTTCTTCATTTGCCGCCGTAATGTGGGCATGGCGGGCATGGGGATTGCCATCCGAGTCCACCGTCGCAAAGACACCAACCTTCATTTCCTCCAACAATTTCATTACATCTTTGATTTCCATAAGCCACCTCCTGAAAGGGTTTTCTCTTTCCTCTAGTATAACAAAAATATTCGAGGATGTTAAGAGGAAAGGAAGAGGACCGTGACGGGCCTGCTGATTTTTCCCCTCATTTTTAGCCGAGGGGGCAAGTCATCCTTTCTTTCCCCCATTCTCTGTGGTAAAATAGGGAGCAAAGACAAGAAACAGGAGGCGCGTATGCCAACAGGGGTCATCATCAACTCACTTTCTATTCTCTTGGGCGGACTGGCTGGAGGACTCTTTGGCCATACTTTGTCAGACCAAGTCAAGCAACAGCTCAATCTCATCTTTGGCCTTTGTGCCATGGGGATGGGGATTGCAGCTATCGGTCTGATGACCTATCTGCCAGCTGTTATTTTTTCACTGATTTTAGGAACTCTGGTCGGTCTAGGTCTCCACTTTGGCGATTGGGTCAATCAGGCTGCCAGTCATTTGGCAAAAAGGTTTCCAGTCCCCAATACTGGTCCATCTCAGGAAGATTTTTTGTCCAGCCTCCTAACCGTCATCGTCCTCTTTTGTGCCAGCGGTACCGGTATCTATGGGAGTTTGGATGCAGGGATGACCGGCGATGCTACTATCCTCATTTCAAAGTCTATCATCGACTTTTTCACCGCAGCCATCTTTGCCTGCAATCTGGGCTACGTAGTCTCCGCTATCGCCCTGCCCCAATTCATCATCTTTTCCGCCCTCTTTTATTTGGCAGGCTTTATCGTTCCCCTGACCAGCCCTGAAATGATCGCAGACTTCAAGGCCTGTGGAGGCTTCATCATGCTGGCAACCGGCTTTCGCATGCTCCAGCTCAAGATGTTCCCCACCGCCGACATGATCCCAGCCATGGTCCTGGTCATGCCCCTCAGCTGGCTCTGGGCCAATATCATCCTGCCCCTGCTGTAAGAACAAACTCCCCTACCAATGAAAGTAGGGGAGTTTTTGGTAGGGAGAAGGTGAAATGGGTTTTAAGGTTTTCTGAGTCCAGAACATCTGGAATCTAACTACACTTAGAACCCCTATTAGTCAAGCGAATCTTCATTACCTCTTAAACTCTTATAAACATCATCTATAAAGAGTTTAGCAATCCGTTTTTTGAAGACGTCATTATTGAGCAAGACACCAAAGAAGTCTTGATTCTGCGTATAACCTTCCGTCAAAGCATTATCAATCTCATCCTCAAAAGAAAACTCAAAATCTTCGCGAGAATTCACCTTGGCAGACTGTTTGAGTTTTTCATTTTTCTTCATGAGTTCCCGAATAGAAACCGCGCCGCTCACACCGATTTGAGCATCAATGTTCAAATCAAGCTGTTCATTGATTTCATCAATAATCTCAGACAATCTTTTCTCCTGATCTTCGGTGAAGTCCCCAGTCCTCGGCTTGTTCAACTTGACCTTATAGTCCCCTTCGAGATCAGAAACTGTGTGAAAACCAGTCTGCTTGTGTTTCATGTAGTCAACAACAATCTTATCCGCAATGGTAAAGTCATTCCCACCCAGCCGAACATCAATCATCTTGACCAAACTTTGAAGGTAATTATAGCGTTCATGCAAAACCTCATTTTGATAGGCTGTTGCCTGGATTAGAAAAGTATACATCCGAAGAAAACCGCGGCAATCTTTTTTAATCGTCAGCTGCTCTTTTTCTTCAAATTGTTGGACCCGATCATAACCCTTATTTAAGAGCGCCACCATCTTCTGCTTGTCACGACTGGAGCGCTTTTCTTGGTAAAGATATTGGTTATACTCATGGACCACTTCATTGTCAAGAATCCCATATTCATCAATTTTTTGCGCTAACTCAAGCACATCGCTAGGTGTTACCGTTTCAGCTAAAATGCTTGCTTTATAATAGGGTGCAAAGGCTTTATTAATCTCTTCGTAAGTATTTTTAAAATCTAGGATAAAGGTTTTCTTGTTGTAGCCTCCCACTATCCGATTAAGACGGGACAGGGTTTGAACGGCAGCCACATCACGCAATTTCTTATCCACATACATGGCAATCAGCTTAGGTTGGTCAAAACCTGTCTGATATTTATTAGCAACTATTAAAACCTGATAATCATCTGTATCAAATCTTCCTTTGAGCTTGTCCTCTCCAAATCCATTCATCGAGGCTTCTGTATATTCCCTATCATCCATTCTCACCTTACCAGAAAAAGCTATCAGCGTCCCGATACTCGTGATATGGTGTTCTTTAAAATAGTTCGCGAATGCTTTTTGGTACTTGACCGCTGCTTCACGGCCTGAGGTGACAATCATAGCCTTGCCTTGACCGCCCAGCTCCGCCATAATATCATGACTGATAAAATGGTCCATGATGATCTCAACCTTTTGATCAATATTTTCGTCAGATAATTCGATAAACTTAGCAATCTTCCTCTTGGCAAGAGTGGTTTTAAGCTGAGGGTCATCTTCCACTGTCTTATTGAGTTTGTAATATGTCTTGTAGGTGGTATAGTTATTCAAGACATCAAGGATAAACCCTTCTTCAATGGCCTGTTTCATGGAGTAGAGGTCAAAAGGACCTTTGGAACCATCAGGCAAGGTCTTCCCAAACAGTTGCAAGGTAGTCGCTTTAGGAGTAGCTGTAAAGGCAATAATCGAAATATTATCCTGCTTACCCGTCCGAGCAATTTCCTGCTCAATCGCATCTGCCACTGAAACCTCTTGGAGTTCGTCAATAGTCCCATCATCCAAATCAGTCTCGGTCAAAACCTGACTGACCGCACTCATATAAGAACCTGTCGTTGAGCTATGGGCCTCGTCAATCAGAATGGCAAACTTCTTTTTAGCCGTTGGCCCTGCTGTCATCCAGTCAGACTTATTGATCTGGGCGAACTTATGAATGGTTGTTGCGATAATCTTGGTATTTCCAGCCAAAGCATCTGCCAAGTCGCTGGAAGTCGCCTTATCATCCATCACCTTAATGACCCCGGGCTGATGTTGGATAGCCTGAACAGCATCCTGCAACTGTCGATCGACCACAATCCTGTCTGTGACAATCAGGACCGTATCAACCACGTTTTGATCCTCTTGATCATGCAGACTGACCAGACTGTGAGCCAGCCAAGCAATGGTATTGGTCTTACCAGACCCCGCCGAATGCTGAATCAGGTAGTTGCTGTCCGTATGATTGACGCGCATATCCTCAAGGACACGATTGACAGCCCGTCTTTGCTGATAGCGGGGGAAAATCAGCGTTTTCTTATCCTTCTTGTCCTTGTCAGCCTTGAGGAAGATAAAGCGCTCGATTAATTGGAGGATACTATCCTTGGCTAAAACTTCTCTCCAAAAATAGGCCGTGTCCGGACCCGTTTCATTATGCGGATTTCCAGCCCCTTGGTTAGCTCCCTCGCCCCTTCCCATATTAAAGGGAAGGAAATAGGTATCTTGCCCCTTGATTTCCGTGGTCATATAGACTTCTAAAGTATCAACAGCAAAGGAAGCCAAAACACCCGCATTGAACTTGAAGAGCCGATTCTTCGCATCGCGATTTTTCAGCTGCTTAATAGCCTCATCAACCGATTGCCCGCTCGAATTGAGCTTCAATTCGATGGCAAAAAGAGCCAGACCGTTCAGAAAAATAACCAAATCAATTCGGTCCTCATCCTTATAGTTGACTTCCTCCATGACAGTAAAGCGATTGCTCAGGTATCTCTTGGCGGCTTTTTCATTAAAAGATGTAGCAGGTTTGGGGTACATGAGCTTTAGCCGTTTATTTTCAATGTAAACCCCTGACTTCAAGGCAAAGAGAAAACCACCTTTGATAATCTCTTGGTTAATCAAGTTCAGAATGACCTCTTTTCCCAACTTCTTCAAGAGATACTCCATCTCTTCTTCTTGAGTCGTCAGCAGAAAATCCCAAAGAACGTCAGTGTCCATGGCTAAACGCTGGTTGTAACTGCTTTGCGGTCGGTGAATAAAGCCGTTCTCGGCCTCTAAATCTTTGATAATCCACTGTTGAAAATCATAGCGTTCAGTGATGTTTAAATGAGCCATATATCTTCCTTATTTTTCTACATTGTCGAGAGATAAGATACCCAGATACATATCCAATCTCTCATTCAAATAGCGGGCAAATAAATTTTCCATTGCTGACAGGCTTCCTTTAGTATGGAAGTCATCAAAGGCCTGATAGTAGGCCAACCGGTCTGAAAATTTAATATCAATGGGAGGATAGCCTGCCTTCATCAGCTCCAAGTTCACCAAGAGCCGCCCTGTCCGACCGTTGCCATCAATAAAGGGATGGATACTTTCAAAAGCAAGATGAAAACGAGCCATCTTGGTCACTATGTTTTCCTGACTTTGGGCATAATCTGCCAGCCACTGCTCCATCAGAGGACGGATCATAAAGGGCTGAGCAGGAGCATTGGCAGCCCCCATGATACGAACTGGGACCTTGCGGTAAACACCCCTATCCTCCTTTTTATCTGACAAAACCAGATAGTGAATATCCTTGATGACCTGCTCTGTCAAAGGTGTACCCTCTGCCACCAAGGTCTGAACGTATTCAAAAGCCTCTTTATGGCCAATAGCCTCTAAGTGATCCTTCAAGGGTTTCTGGTCAATGGTCAAGCCACGCAAGACCATGTCCGTTTCACGCAGGGTCAGGGTATTGCCCTCGATGGCATTGGAGTTATAAGTAAACTCCACTGTAAATTCCTCGTTGAGCCGCTCAATCTCTCCTCTGGTCAAGGGACGAAGCGTCGCTAACCTTGCCATCTTTTCATCAATCAAGGGCAGGAGGCTTTCCACCCTTTTATAACGACCATCAACTGGCTTTGGAGTATCTTGGGGAATCTTCCACGAACGCCCTTGACGGACGGCACCAGCCACCTTTCCCTGACTGCATAAGTCACGAACACGGCGGTCTGAAATCCCCCAGAGCTCCGCCGCCTGCTTCACCGACATATACATAAAACACCTTCCCTTCTAACCAAAACAATCCTTTTTCCTAAGACCATTATAGCACACTTCGGAAGGATAGGAGAGTTTGCGGAAGGATGTTTGGAGGGTTTCGGAAGGATAGTTAACTTTAATACATAAGCTAATCAATCTTTAGTTGTCCTTTGCTCATCCAAATCAATTTGACTCTGTATTTTCTGCTTATCTTCCCAAAAAGCACCTTCCCAGCGGCTATAGTATTGTCCTCTCGGATTTTGAGTAAAATATTGCTTCTCTCCAACGAAATCCCAGATAATGCTTAATCCATTTTCTTTTAAAAATCTATCAAGATAATCTTTTCTAATGACTAATCCGTTAATCACACCAGTCAGTTCTCCATCAAAAACGACTAAGTCGTTGCCATCATAATAATAACCATCGTGCTCTTTCTGAGTTAAATTCAGTTTACTTACGATTGTAGTACTTGGAATATCGAATGAAACTGTTTCTTTTTTCGATAAATCGTATTCTTCCTCCCATAAAAAATGGATGCGAGCTGGCTGTAACTTAGCAATTTTCTTTTTGATATTTACGACAACATCTTCTTCTATCTCTACAATTTCAAATTCGTCATCTGACAACTTAATGTCTATACTTTTTTGTCGCTCAATCCTCTGTTTCCCAGATTCCACATAATAATCGTACTGAATATTATGTGCCTCTATTACACTTGGTGACCAAGCAAACTCCCGATTAAAAAATTGATAGTAAGAAGGGGCGCCATCAGAAATATTATTTCTCAAAAACTTTTTTTCTTGGATATTTTGTATAAAGTCCGCAAACTCTGAGTTCTCAATAAAATAGGCCTCTATATTTCTCCAAATCCTTTGTTCTCCTTCAATATAACCAAATAAATTTTCTTCACTTTCCTCAGGTGTATATTTTAATTCTTTGTGTTGGTGTAACAACACCCACTCAATTCCATTATCATCTTTATAATGCAAAGGCTTATTAAATAAACTCGGTTTTTGATTAATCCATTCATCAATCTCTTCATTGTTATTCGATTCTTGTTCAAGAAATTCTAACTCATAATCAATACTAAACTTCGGAAGAATGTGCAATGGTGATAAAGTGTGATAATTCAAAGTAGGATCGAAGTCTCTTACATAGGGTTCCCAAGGTCCTTTAAAACTAGTGTCTTCTTCATCATCCCATTTTTTGAGATTATAAGCGTCAGAGACCCTAGCCAAAATATTATAGAAGGTTATCCATTGGTATTTTTTCCCAATTCTTTCAACCGTCTGACCTCCACTTCTATCTAGCGGATGGCGCATCCCCATATCATATTCTGACAAATATTTATTTGATGAATAACCTAATTCATCACGAATAAACTGCATGGCGTAAAGATATAAATTTTCAACATCTATATTCTCAAATTGAGTCAATGCTGCTTGGAAAGTGTATCTTCCAAAATCGCCATACATTCCGACTCCTTCTGGTCTCATGGAAGAATCTATCCGATCAAATCCATCTATATTTGAACCTGCTTCATAAACTCTATAAGTCCCAGTCGGTACTACTGGAATCGGTTCTGATTTATAAGGAGGTATTATTTTTGAATAATCCATTACAGTTTTCTTGGTAGGAAATTCAAATAAAAATCTCTCAATAATTAATCTTGCATAATCTCTTAGCAAAATATCTGGATAGATAAATTCCTTATCAAATACACTCAAATAAACATATTCCGCCAAGGATTGAAATTCTCTATCAAACAGATTAACTTTTTTGGTACTGGCTCCAAATATTACTCCATATAGTCTCTGAATAATATAAGGATCATTCACATCTTCAAACTTTCTTAACAGAAATTCACTTAATTCAAAATCATACTTCAATATTTCTATCATAGCCTTTGAAGTTACATCTCTCAATTTTCTGTTAGAAGACGATAATAACCATGTGAATAAAGTGAGGATTAGCTTGGTTTTTTCTTTTGACAGTCCATTAATCCTATCTCCATTGTCATATAAAGAAATTAACTGATAAACCCTCTCATCTTCATAAGTTAATTGATTAATAAACGGCAACCAAAATCCATCGCGTTCGCTTAGTTTTTTTGTAAACAATATTTCATGTAAAAATTCTGCATTCAGCGGAGATTTTTCTTTAGAACAATTTTCAATAAGAACTCGTAATACTGAATCAATATCAGTGGGGTAATGATTTGCAATACTTCTAAAAAGCTCTCTACTCAACGTATCAACTGGACGCCAAGAAAAACTCTTTATGTATCTATTTGCTAAATCATAACAAGCATGCTTATCAGTGACTTTTTTAATAATATTAATACAGTCTTCACCAAACTTTTGAAAGCAAAAACAACAGACAAAAAGAAAAGTATCGATATTATAGCCGTTTTGGATTTTCCCTTTTTCAATCTTCAATAACTCTTTTTCAGAGTACTCTCTGATTGCTTCTTTATCAAAATAGAGTTCCATGACAACTTTTGCTTTTAAATAGTCTTCTAATAAGTTATATCCAAAAGAATAAACCTCTCTGTCTTTAGATAAATAATCGATTACGAGACCTGATTTGACAAGATTTGAAATAAAGAATGGCTTTTTTGAAATACCGTAGTCCGACCAAAAATTTAACCGCAACAAATCTTTTTTACTTATACTATTTGTTTTATTTTGTAGTTGATATTGGGCAATTTCCAAAAGTAAATCCATTAAAATTGCTCCAGAATCTGGAATTTCCAAAACTTGTTGAATTTCCTCATCAACTTTAGCAATAATTCTTTCAAACATTTGAAAAAGATTTAACTCTTCTCCATTATATGTCTTACAAAAAAGAGTTAAATAAAGGGGATTCGTCATTTCATAGTTCAGAAAGTCAGATGTTGAAAATGGAATCCCATGGAAGTTTAAAAATTCTCTCGTTGCTTCAATAGACTTATCTTGAAAACCAACATGTATAACACTTAAAATCCGACCATCTTGTAACTTCTTGTTCATATTTTCTTCAAAAACAAGATTTTCATAACCTGCTCTAACAGATAGAATGATTTTAATATGTACTCGTTTTTCAATTTCAGAAAGAATTTTTGCAAGTCCATTCTTCCATACAGCTCGATTTGGAGTTTCGTTGATTGCATCAATTAAAATATAGATATTTTTATTCTCAACTTCTCCAAGAATATCTAATGTATCAAAAAACTTATGAAATCCGCCTCGGAACTCTAGTCTTTCCATAATTTGTGAAGAAATATCATTACTAGCTGAATAATGGTGCCCCAACAAAAGAAGGGAAAGACCTTCGTTATCCATTATCTCCTTTGTGGCTGTTGCAAGCAGCTGTGTTTTCCCCATACCCGCTTCGCCATTAACAACAAGAATTTTTTCTGTAATTAGTGCATATTCCTCTCTCGAGCAACCAAAAAAGTAAATAATCTTTAATAACCTATCAACTTCACGAATCTTATTGTAGAATCTATTCCGCTCATCTTTAGAAAGACTTTCATCTGACTCTCTGTCAGTTTCTAAGTTCTCTTTCATTACAGCAAGCTCTTCCAGTTCTGACTTCAAGGCTTGATTTACTTTAGAATTCCACTCCAGACACTCATCGATACTATCAACCGTTATGTCTTTTAAGCTATTTATACAATTCTTTATTTTTGAAATTATATCATCATTTCTTAGGTGATGAAGAGTATCTAACTCACTTATCAACTCTACCTTTTTACCATTGATCTTATCAATGGCACTTTGATTTTTTGTAAACAGTTGGATTTTTTCATCTGTACCTGTTTTTACATTAAACCCTGAGTTGTATCTGGTTCCCAATGAACTAAACGATAATTGATTGTATTCTCTAAACCATTCTTTTGTAGTAGTTTGATTTTCAAAAAAGAATGACTGTAAATCAGGATAATTGATAACCGTTGCAAGGATTTCATTATTACTAATAACCACAATCTCAATATTGTACTCATTAAGATAATTTTCTATTTTTTTGAAACTTTTACTATCCAGTGACAAATCTTTGTTGCAATAGAGATAAAAAGTATCAAGTGAATCGGAATATTTTTCAATGGTTTTTTCTACAGACTTTTGAATTTGACTATAATCGACCTTGTCTTGAAAAAATTTTGATTGAAAAGCAATATTTTTATCCAGTTTAGAACTATAAATAGGGTTTGCCTCAATCCCTGGATGATTGGGACTTGACACCAAGACAGATGTCGTATCCAAAAACTGCCTTTTAAACAGTATCCTGGTCAGTTGCTCAAAAGTATCCCTTGGATTAGAATGAATGGCTTCAAAATTACTCCAAGAAATATTATTCTTCGCCATACATCTAAACCCTCCTTTTCCCCGTCACAACATCATAAATCAGCGTTTGTCTTTGCTGGTTGATATTGTTAATTTGTTTTTGTTTAATCTCAATTAGCTTATCAATTTTAATAATCTGAACTTCTAAAAAATCTGCAATTTGTTTTTGCTCTTCTTCTTTCGGCGTGGGAACTATTTGATTCGCCAACTTACTAATATTTACAGCAGGTATTGTACTTGAATTATTAAACCAATTCATATCAATAACTTTAAACAAATAGTAAAAAAACTTGTTTTTATTATTAGGAATAATCGCTAAAGTATTATTATCGCTGATAAATGGTACGGTAGATATCTTTCGATTATTATTTAAAAGGGCTGCTCCAATTACGGGAGCTATAATAGCTCCTGACGGGACTATAACCCATGCATTTTGTTTAGCTGTTTGTAAATCCACATAGTTTTTTGATATAGAAATCTCATCTGAATTTCCCCTTAAATCACTGACCTTATAGAAAGGAATTTCTCCATCATCATTCCCTTGTAGTTCTACAGGAAATCCAAATCCTCTTTGGAACCTTGAACAATACTTTATCGGTTTCACTCCCCACCCCTCTGGCACTTGTCCTATCCAGTCCACGCCTGAGTCTTTCATTGGGACGGTTTTATACAAGCCCTTGGTGACGGTTTCGTAGATGAGGCTTTGGCGGTAATTTTGCAAGGTGGCGATTTGCTCTTCCAGAAGGCTTTTGACCTTATCCAGTTGAGCGACTTTTTTATCGAGGAAGTCAGCGATTTTTAATTGTTCATCGATATTAGGCAAGGGTATTTCAATGTTTGAAACCAGCTTTAGATTTAACCCATCTCTATCTTCACCCTTCAAACCTCTTATATTCGAGTAATTTGCTACAAAATAATAATAAAGATAATAACCATTTACAACTTCATTATTAACATCAAACGAAGCTAAAGATTGGTTAGAAGCAGTCTCAATATTTAATATTGCTGCAGTCCCCTTCGTCTTCCCCTGGCCATTTAACGCTAACATTACCGTACCTTTTGAAAGTAATTTTGCGGAAGTATTTCTTAAACCTAGTTTAGTGATTTTTTCAGCCGTATGTGTTACAACTCCCTGATTAACTTCACCTGATGCCATCCATGGGATATCTCCATTCCAAAAAAGCTCATTAGTTCTATCTGGTGTTGAACCAGCTGAAATTTCAGAGTAATACTTTATTTTTCCAGTCCCCCATTCCTCTGGCACTTCCCCAATCCACTCGATGCCACTATCTTTCATCCTAGTCATGTTTGAGGTCCTCCAAGAGTGCTTGTAGTTGGTCTTCTAGGTCATAGAATTGTTTGAGCAGGTCTTCTGCCTTTTCTGGGGCTTGGTATTGGTAGAAATAGCGGGTAAAGGGAATCTCTGCACCCAGCTTGTTTTCCTCCCACCAGTAGTGAGCATCCGGGACATGAGGATAGACCTCTCGTTCAAAATAAGTCTCCACTTCTTCTGTTAGCTTGACAATTTCTGAATCCTTGGTGGTCTTGTCATAAACGATACCGTCCGCAATCTCACCCAGCTTGTCTTTCTTCTTGGTTGTGATAACCTCGGCAGTCTTGTCCATCTCACTCATAGCAAGAGCCAACGCGTTAAGATTGGCTGGGGTCAATTTGACCTCTGCCAGAAGTTCCTTGAGGGTGGCTGTAAAGGTATCAAAGTTTGGGTAGGTAGCTTCCGACAGACCTCTGCGGAGGGCTTGGAGGATTTCCTCTTGTTTTGTCTTTCCTTCTTCCAGCTTTTGCAGTTCCTTTTCCTGCTTGGCTGTGCGTGGCTCCAGCTCCAGTAACTCTTGGTACTTGTACTCATCAAAGAGCTTGGCAAAAAACTGGACCGACTGGACACTTTCCAGACTTTTTTCTGTAATAGCCCCGCGGCGTTGAAGGGGCTGCATGACCAGGTATTCCTTATAAAGAAATTCCCTGCTGTCAAAGATTTTTACACGGTCGTTTTCTTCAAAGTCATGGTACCATCTGATAATGTTTCTGATATTATCCTGTGACAGTTCACGGCGTTTTTGCCCCAGTGATTTCCGCAGGGGGACAAATTCATTGGTCGCATCGATAAACTGAACCTTGCCTTGTCTTTCAGGATTCTTGTCCTTATTATAAAGCCAGATATAGATACCGATACCTGTGTTGTAGAAAAATTGACCTGGAAGGGCGACAATGGCTTCCAACAAATCGTTTTCTAGGATATAGCGGCGGATTTGGCTTTCCCCAGATGTGGTGCCCCCTGAGAAGAGGGGTGACCCGTTTGAAATAATAGCAGCTCTGCCATTTTCCTCCAGCTTAGCCAAAGCGTGTAGATGGAAAAGCAGCTGGGCATCGCCTGTTGTTGGCGTATTGACAAAACGGCCTTCCCTGCCGTCAGTCGCCACAAAGCGAGCCTGATCGGCTTTGACCGCCTGCTCAACCCCGTCGTCCGCATCCTTTCCTCCCCAAGACTGACCAAAAGGCGGGTTGGCGATGACAAAGTTCATCTTCTTGTCGTAAAACGGATCAGGATCCTTGAGCGTATCTGCCTTGACAAAGTAATCAGATTCCTCCTGTCGGATTAACATATCCGCCTTGCCAATACCATAGGTTTCAGCCAGATACTCCTGACCAAACAGGCGGACGTTGACCTTCTTGTTCAGTTTCTGAATATAGCTTTTTGCAGTTGCCAGCATGCCACCCGTACCTGCAGCCATATCCAAAATCTTGATTTCTTTATTGTCAACAAAGAGGGCTTCATCCGCTTCCATCAGAAGCAAATTGACTATAAGGGCAATCACTTCCCGTGGCGTATAGTGGGAACCTGCCTCCTCATTTTCAGAAAAGCGACGGATGATGTCTTCAAACATATAGCCCATCCGCATGGAATCAACCGTACTCGGTGACAAGTCGAGCTCTGAGAATTTTTTAACCACCGTAAACAGACGCCCTGTACTTGCCAAGGTGTCTACCTGTTCTTTAAATTTCAGGTTCTCGATAATATCTTTGACCCGCTTGGAATAACCGTCCAGATAATCCAAAAAATTATCCTTAATGGCATCCGGTTCATTCAATAGATTCTTCAGAGTATGCTTGCTGGTGTTGTAGTATTTATAGCCCGTGATAGATTCATAGATTTTTTCTGGTGTGGCTGGATTGGACTGGTACTGTTTCAACACCTTTCCTTTGGTCGGCAAAAGGGCCGCCTCCAAACGTGCCAAGACAAACATAGGGATGATGACATCACGGTACTTATCCGCCCGATAGGCTCCCCGTAAAGTATTGGCGATGGACCAGACAAGGCTGACTTCCTTGCTGATATTAACATCATTAACCTGAAAGATTGGTAGTTGTTCTGTTAGACTAGACATGATTTCTCCTAAACTTTCTACAATTAACATTATTATACCAAATAAAAGCGGGGAAATATTCCAATTCTAAAAATAATATTTTTAAAAGATGGACAGGAAAATTATTCCACACAATTAATTAATACGAGTCAGATCTATCAAGATGTCGTCCCATTTTAAAAATGGGTCTTAGTCTTGCATTTTTCCGTGAAAGTGTTAGAATATAGACAAAAAAAGGGCGTTGCATGAACAACACCCTCACAGAGCCGTTTAAAACGGTGGCTGTGTTTAAAGAACTAAAAAATAGCTCGTCAACTCGCCAAAATTAGGACGGCTATTTTTTTGTCGCATTTAGCAATTCAAGGACTAACATCTCAAGAGCAATAACAAAGTTACCAGCTACAAACATGAGTGTCAAAACCTCAAACGTCCTTTCAATGGCTGTTGGCGAAATCGCCTACCGCAATCTTAAAATATAATGGTGGCAATTTTTCAAAAAACCACGAAAAAACACCCCATGGTGTGAACCATGAAGTGCTTTGAAACATTGATATATCGTGGTATATTAACGTTTACTGAATTGTGAAGCTTTACGTGCTTTCTTAAGATCTGGTTTGAGCATCTTTTATTTCAACTAATTTCATCAAAATAAGCAAAATCGAACCAGAAAATACAAAAGTTTACCTTATTCTTGATTCTAGAAAATGTACCAACCAAAAGTATTCACTTTATTTTTTGCACATACCATTATAGTGTATTTACAAAATTGGGAGGCATACCTAATGAATTTTCCATTGAATAGCAGTGCTACAAAAGTTTATAAAGAGGAACTGTATGTAGAAACCAGTATTCTCGAAACTGAGCCAACATTTAACTTTGACATATTCGCAGCTGATTCTCGAAATAAAAAATAGAGTCCATAAAAAAAGTGGTTGTCAACCTGATTGTTGATAGCCACTTTTCTGCGTTCTACTGCGTTCTACTGCGTTCTACTGCGTTCAATTATAAAAATTTAACTATTTTTGGATAAGAGTATAGTATTGATTTCTATCCGTAGTACTAGTCCCATACCATTTTAGAATTCCAGCTTGAGCTAACGATTGCAGAGTTTTTCCAATATAGCGCCTACTCCTCCCTGTCAATTCCACTGCCTTTGCTGTTGTCATTTTCTCACCTGAATTATACATATAGTGAACAATCAACTGCTCATCTGCTGTTAATTCACCAAAATCAGTAAACTGTTTCTCTAAACTATCTCGAGTTCGTAGGTGCCGGCTGATAATATTGTTTTCAAGAATGAGGCAAACTTTATTCCCAGGTTCTGAATACTTTGGTTCATGGAGAAAAGCAGATTCCATTTCCGAGTAGATCCTCTTAACACCTTCATTCATCTCACGTACCCAGCCAAACTCCGTCAGAGTTCGGGCAATCCGTGGATTTCTCGAAAAGCGTTCATGCTTGATATTTTCAACTGTCACAATATTAGGCAATTTCCCTGGACTATGGATTTCTAGGCGATCATCAAACATCAATACTCTGATATGATCACCATAGACCGAGTAATCTCGGTGAGTAACTGCATTGACAATACCTTCAAACCAAGCAAATTCAGGATACTCAGGAAAAATTTGGAATTGACCATTGTCGTCTAAATACTGAAATTCTCGAAGCTGGGTCCGAATGAAATCTCGAACCTTGATAATCAAAGTTGGGAGAGCATCATCAAACGTCACTTCTTTGATAACATTAAAACTACTTCCAGTCCCCATGTCTATACCATCAAATCGCTGAAAGCGAACACGCGCCTGAGGGAAGAAGGCAGATGGATACTTGCCAAAGAGCAAAATAGCTGCCTTGGTTAATTTCCCATTGATGAGAAAACGACGTGCTTTGAGGATTTCTTCCACGGAACGCCCTGAAATATCAAAACGATTCTTGAAATCTTGAACTAAGCTGTCATCAATATCCTCCAGACTCGCATCAGGAACTATTTCATCTTCAAAAAAGCGTTGCCCTTTATCATAACTGAGTTGATTTCTTTGTTCATAACTTAATTTAACCGTTTCATCTCCCTGACGAAGATAAACAGCATCATTTGGTGCTGCAATCACACGATTTGAAGATAATTCAACAGAGATAATCAAAATAAAATCATCTTCACCCTTGTAATTAACCACAGGGATTTCTTCAAACGATAAATCTAAGGGAGTTTCCCGCATCTCACAGTCAATCTTTTTGAACTCCTCGATTGGATAGGCCTTCCCATCCTTGAAACCAGTAATAATATTATCCTGCTTATCATCCTCAATACCGATAACCAACTGACCACCATCAGCGTTGGCGAAAGCAATTAAGTGCTTCAACAGTTCCGAGGGTTTCTTCCGTGCTGATTTTCTATCTAGGTACTGGCTCTCCTTCGCTGTTTGCCAATATGACATATTTTGCTCCATAGTTATCTCCTAACTGTTCTTAACTTTATTATAGCACAGAGTAGTTCCTACAATCAGAAAAAAGAATAGTAAACCTCCTGGCATCCTATTCCCTTTTGGTTACCATAATGTTTGAACAAAATCACCTACCATAATCTTAAAAAGTAATGGTGTGAATTTGGTGTGAAAAGTGGTGTGAATTTTGCTAAAAAAATAGGCTCTATAATTTCTGTAGTGGGTAAATCCACTGTAGAGATTATGGAGCCTTTTTTAGTGTAGAAAAAAAGTCCCATATGACCTATAATGAAAAGCGACTAAACTCACATTAGAAAGGGTTCATATGGAACAACTAAATCGTATCACAAATTTTCTCAGAATTAAAGACAAAAATATCACTATCACTGATGAATATGATATGGGAACTCACTTAGAACTCCACGGTCACTTGGATTACGCAGCCCCTAAATGCCCAAAATGCAAGGGACAAATGGCTAAGT
>RRZT010752712.1_pt1 | contig 19185 bp, 13 predicted proteins | sample 2165551 | NCBI WGS metagenome assembly RRZT01 (sample SAMN10456910, study PRJNA506462) | wastewater metagenome | biome: wastewater; feature: sludge; material: wastewater sludge; isolation source: wastewater sludge with Escherichia coli K12::gfp cells carrying plasmid... | place: USA: Moscow, Idaho... | reverse complement strand
TCCAAAGTGTCACGGTTGAGCACGTTGACATTCATGTGGTAGCCGCCCTCGCCCATGTAGGAGTCCAGCAGACCCACCAGGTTTTGCACCTGTTCGCCCTCAGTGCGGCCCAATCCTGCTGGAACGACCGTGTTGGTAAGCGAAATGCCATCCTGGGACGCATCGTAGGGAAGTTTTGCGACGGAAAGCGCTGAAGCCAACATGCCGTGGGTATCACGGCCATTCATTGGGTTTGCACCTGGAGCAAACGGTTCGCCAGCGCGGCGGCCATCAGGAGTGTTGCCCGTGTTCTTGCCGTAAACAACATTCGACGTAATGGTCAGGACCGACTGGGTGTGTGTTGCTCCCCGGTAGGTTGGGAACTGACGAATCTTGTTCATGAACGACTCAACCAGGTGAACGGCAATCTCATCGACCCGGTCATCATCATTGCCGAAATGGGGGTAGTCACCCTCAATCACGTAGTCAACAACGATGCCGTTGTCATCGCGTACCGGTGAAACCTTGGCGTACTTGATGGCGGACAGTGAGTCGGCAGCCACAGAGAGGCCGGCGATGCCGCATGCCATGGTGCGAAGGATCTCCGTGTCGTGCAGCGCCATCTCGATACGCTCGTAAGCGTACTTGTCATGCATGTAGTGGATGCAGTTGAGGGCGTCCACGTAGGTGCGGGCAAGCCAGTTCATGAGTCCGTCAAACTTCTCCAAGACGTCCTCGTACACCAGCACGTCCCCGGAAACAGCGTCCGAGGGCGGCGCGACCTGCATACCCGTGATCTCATCCTTGCCACCGTTGATGGCGTAGAGGAGGGCCTTCGCCAAGTTGACGCGCGCGCCAAAGAACTGCATCTGCTTGCCGATCTCCATGGCAGAAACACAGCAGGCAATCCCGGCGTCATCGCCCCACGACTCACGCACCAGAGCGTCCGATTCGTATTGGATTGCGGAAGTCTCGATTGAGGTCTTCGCGCAGAACTCTTTGAAGCCTTCAGGCAGCTTCTCTGACCAGAGAACCGTGAGGTTTGGCTCCGGTGCCGGACCCAAGTTGTTGAGGGTCTGCAGCATCCGGAACGAGTTCTTGGTGACCAGTGTGCGTCCGTCGTCGCCGGTGCCACCGATCGTCTCTGTAACCCAAGTGGGGTCTCCGGAGAAGAGAGCGTCGTACTCGGGGGTACGGAGGAAACGCACGATGCGCAGCTTGATGACGAAGTCATCAATGATTTCTTGCGCCTCGGTTTCAGTCAACGTGCCCTCAGCGAGGTCACGCTCAAAGTAGGCGTCCAGGAAAGTAGAGGTGCGGCCCAGCGACATTGCGGCACCATTCTGCTCTTTGACTGCACCCAGGTAGGCGAAGTAGAGCCACTGCACTGCTTCCTTGGCGTTCTTCGCAGGACCGGAGATGTCAAAACCGTAGGACTGAGCCATTCGCTTGAGCTCTTCAAGGGCGCGAATCTGCTCCGCAATCTCTTCACGTTGCTGAATGACGCCCTCTTCTGAGAACCGTGCATTCAGGTCAGCCTTGTCAACCTTCTTGCCCTGGATCAGACGGTCAACACCGTAGAGTGCGACGCGGCGGTAGTCACCAATGATCCGGCCTCGGCCGTAAGCGTCAGGAAGACCCGTGACGATGTGCGATGAGCGTGCCTTACGCACCGAGTCAGGGTAAACATCAAAGACACCCGCATTGTGAGTCTTGCGGTAGTGAGTGAAGATTTCCTTCACGAAGGGGTCAACTTCGTAGCCGTAAGTCTGCAGCGACTTCTCAACCATGCGCCATCCGCCATTGGGGATCATGGCACGCTTGAGGGGGGCGTCAGTCTGAAGGCCGACAACCACATTGTCATCGTCGCTAATGTATCCTGCGGCGTGTCCGTCAATACGACCGGGAGTCTTCGTGTCGATATCGTAGACGCCCTTTTCACGCTCCTCAGGGAACATGCCCGACAGCGTCTCCCACACACGTTCGGTACGCTGTGTCGGTCCGGCAAGGAACGAAGCATCCCCTTCAAACGGCGTGTAGTTAAGCTGAACGAAGCCGCGCACGTCGATAAAGTCTTGCCACAAACCCGGCGTGAACCCCCGCCAGGCTTCCTGGGTAGCGGTTGAGGTGGATTCGATGGTCGTTACCATGCTGCTTTGCTCCTGGATTTTGACACTCGGCGAGGGTCTCCCGCCATGACCCCAAGCTTAGGTCGGTCTGCCTCGAAAGTCCCTGAAGCCCCCCCATGCAAAGCATCACAGAGGTGGAGAATTACGCTATATTCCGCGGGAACTGTCGACTCTGACACCCAGTTTCTGCTCGGAGCTCTTGGTCACTGTGACGCGCTGCGCACCCCGCGTTGCTGCACGAACGATTCCGGCCTCATCTAGGCCGACTTCCTGGAGAATGGCAGCTCGCGTCTTGTGCGCGAGGAACACTCTTGGGATCCCCAGGACCTGGACCGGGGGAGCTCCAGCTGTTGCACAGAGCCGACCCAGCTCACTTCCCACTCCCCCGACCTCGAGCCCGTCCTCAACCGAAACCACCACGTCGAACTGCTTGGCGGCCTCAACCAGGCTTGCGCGCACTGGTAGCACCCAGCGCGGATCAACAACAGTTACGGGGTGTCCTTGTTGGACCAGGCGTTTTGCAGCAGCGATTGCTGTGGGGACCATGGAACCGACCGAGATGATCAGGACGGATGGCCCAGCCTGCGACTCCGGGATGTCGAGGGCGGAGCGCTCAAAGACGACGTCACTCCCATCGAAACTCCTCAACGCGGTGATATCCCCGGGCGGCTCGCCTTTGGGGAATCTCACTAGAGTTGGCCCGGACTGCGTTTGAACAGCCTCCGAAAGCTCCTCGCGAAGGGTGCTGGCATCCCGGGGTGCTGCGACCCTAAGGTTGGGCACCATTGCAGCGAGGGAGAGGTCCCACATGCCGTTATGCGATGCCCCATCATCTCCGGTGACACCAGCCCGGTCCAAGACAATAGTGACCGGCTCGCTGTGGAGCGATACGTCCAGGAGCAGCTGGTCAAAAGCCCTGTTCATGAATGTGGCGTAAACACACACCACTGGATGGGCGCCTTCAAAAGCCATGCCGGCTGCTGCGGTAAAACCGTGCTGCTCTGCGATTCCAACGTCGATGACTCTGTTGGGGAACCTGGTGGCCAGTGGCTGCAGACCCACTGGCGCCATCATCGCGGCTGTCACTCCCACGATCTTCGGGTCCCTTTCTGCCAGGCTCAGCAGGTGCTCAGCAAAGACTTTGGTCCAGCCAAATCGGGCTGGGGCAACAGGTAGTCCTGTCTCCGGGTGAATCTCACCGACCGCGTGAAAACGGTCAGCGATGTCCTCTTCCGCAGGGGTATAGCCACGCCCCTTCTCTGTGATCGCATGAACGATGACAGGTTCACCGAAGGATTTTGCTCGTTCTAGGGCCAACTCCATCGCGACCTCGTCGTGGCCATCAACCGGTCCGATGTACTTGATACCTGAGTCCTGGAAGACGCTTTGGGGTACAAGTACATCCTTCAGTCCCGCTTTGAGTCCGTGGAGGGCGTCATACGCGTGGTGCCCCACCCTGCCGAGTCCCAGGAGGGTTGATTTACCACGCTTTAGCGTCTCCTCGTATCCCTCCGACGTGCGCAGAGCATCGAGGATCTGCGCCAAGCCACCCACTGTCGGCGCGTAGGAACGCCCATTGTCGTTGATGACGATCACGATGGGACACTTGGGGCCCTGGGCGATGTTATTGACGGCCTCCCATGCCATCCCACCGGTCAGAGCACCGTCACCGATGACGGCAACCGTCGCACCGGGTATGTGCATACGCTTCTTCTCAAGGGCGACCCCGTTGGCCCACGACAGGGCTGTCGTGGCATGGGAGTTTTCAACAACATCATGCACCGATTCCGCCCGGCTCGGATAGCCTGACAGACCTCCTTCGCGCCGCAAGTTTGAAAAGTCCTTACGCCCAGTCAGCATCTTGTGCACGTAAGCCTGATGGCCGGTGTCCCAGATGATTGTGTCCCGAGGGGATTCGAAGATGCGGTGAACAGCTAGCGCGACCTCTACGATTCCTAAGTTTGGTCCCAGATGTCCTCCGGTTTTGGCCACAGAGGCAATCAGATAGGCACGGATTTCCTGTGCAAGTCCAACCAACTCGGCTGAAGTGAGCGTGGAAAGATCACCGGGAGAGCTAATGCGCGACAGCAGCGGGTACCGCCGTAACTCGTCGCGGTCACCATTCGGAGTCATCTGGATCATTCACGCAGTCTACCGAAGCGGAGTCACGAGTAGAATGCAACACAAGGTCCAGTACATCTGGGCAACCTATCGACGCCGATCATGAAGACGAGGACGCATGTCTAAGGAAACCGCCGGCTACGGAACATGGGATTCCCCGATTACACCGGAGTCCTTCACTGAACGAACCGTGAACATCACCCAGCTAAGGGTGGACGGTCCGGACATCTATTGGGTTGAGGACAACCCACAACGGGAGGGCAGATCCGTACTGTTGCGCCGGGACGCCCTCGGACAAACAATGGAAGTGCTTCCGCTGCTGGAAGGAGCACGCCTTGTCACGGTGGCCACGTCAGTGAATGGACGCGGAGGCCGTGGGTATGCGGTACGTGACGGCGAGCTGGTTATTTCGGATGGCAATGATAATCGTGTCTATGCGTTCCGAGTCAGCGATCGCAAACGTGCGCTTGTGCCCCTGACGCCACTTTCCAAGTGCGCCTACGGCGATTTTGAGATCGACCTCGCACGGGGACTGGTTTATGCGGTTAGGGAAGACCGGCGAGGTTTGGAGCAGGGGCAGGAGCCTGAACTCTCCCTTGTTTCCATCCCGCTCGATGGCTCTGCAGCTCGACAACCCGAACTGATTCGCACCATCTTCAGTGGAACAGATTTTGTCGCGGCTCCCGGACTTTCCCATGATGGTGAAAAGCTCGTGTGGATCACTTGGAACCACCCGGAAATGCCGTGGACCCAATCTCAGCTTCATGTGGGTGCACTGAGCCCGACTGGTGACTATCTTTCCGATGTCGTTCTCGTCGATCATAAGGATGTCTGTGTCTATGAGCCGCGTTGGACCTTGGATGGAGACCTCATCCACGCAGACGACTCTACGGGGTGGGCGAACTTTTACCGCACCGAAGGTTTTGAGAGCCGCGTTGGTGAACCAACGGATGCGTGGGAGACCCGCTTGAGGACGCGCGCCCTCCACCCCTCTGACCAGGCATTCTCGCAGCCTCACTGGCAGCTTGGTTCTCACACCTACGACAACCTTGATCACAACCACCTGGTTTGCACGTGGTCCAAGGACGGGGAAAAACACCTGGGGACGATCCAGCTTGATAATGGATTGCTTGAAGAATGGCCTTTGGGATGGTGGCCCGTCGGCAATGTTGCTGCCGATGCAGGCCGTGTTGTCTTCCTGGGAGATTCGGCGATCGAGCCCGATTCGATCGTTGAGGTCCGTGATCGGGAGCCCGTCTTAGTCAGACCCTCTTCGGAGATGGAGGTTGCACCCGGCTACATTTCGCAAGCCGCAAACATCACTTGGAAGAATCAGGACGGCACCACCGGGCATGGTCTTCTCTACCTCCCACGTAGTGAGGACTTCGAGGCTCCAGATGGGGAGCGTCCCCCACTGCTCGTTTCGGTCAACCCAATGCCGACGATGGCAGCACATCCGGGAATGGACTTTTCAGCCCAGTTCTGGACCAGCCGCGGCTTTGCGGTACTGAAACCAAACCCGCGTGGCGCGACAGGGTTTGGGCGTGACTATCGCCAAGCTCTCTCCGGTCACTGGGGCGAAGTGGACGTGACCGACTGCCTTGATGGGGTCCGTCATCTCATCAATGAGGGCCTTGTGGACCCACAGCGGGTGGGCATCCGCGGGGAGTCATTCGGGTCGGTCACTGTCCTCAGTGCCCTGGAGAAATCGGATCTGTTATCCGCAGGTGTTGTCTTCGCCGGTGCGGGTGACCTTCGGGATCTTGCGCGTAATGCACACAAGTTTGAAAGGAACTACCCGGGTCGACTGGTGGGTTCGTACGATCTTGACGATCCGGCCTGGTCCCGTGTTAACCCGTTGGAACACCTTGAGACGATCTCTGCTCCGGTGCTGTTCATGCACGGTGGCAAGGACCCTCTTACCCCCGTGGACACCGTCCGCAAGGCCGCAGAAGAACTGCGCTCCATGGGTAAGCCCGTTGCTTTGGAGGTGTTCCCAGAAGAGGGGCACAGAATTCTGCACGACCGTTCGATCAAGCTGGCATGGGACACAGAGCTTGCCTTCTACGGCGAAGTATGGGGCTTCGGGACAACATCCGAGGTCGAGGTCCCGATTTCAGACTAGTATCCGCTACGGAGCAGGGCTAGAACCCAACAAGTGGGGGTCGAACCTTTGAAGTTCGACCCCCGCCCGCTCCTTGAGCATGCAGACCCTAGATGCTAGATGGTTGCGTCTTCCTTTGCCTTCAAACCACGCAGGACATACTGCAAGATTCCGCCATTACGCAGGTAGTCACGTTCGGCTGGGGTATCAACCCTGACGCGTGCATCAAACTCAATGCGCTCACCGTCCTCGCGTGTGGCCGTCGCCCGGACAGTCTTGGGCGTCCTTCCCTGGTTGAACTCTTCCAAGCCGACGATGTCAAAGACCTCAGAACCGTTCAACCCCAACGTATTGCGGTCTTCACCCTCTGGGAACTCGAGCGGAAGCACACCCATGCCGATCAGGTTGGAACGGTGAATACGTTCGAACGACTCGGTGATAACTGCCTTCACTCCAAGTAGCGCGACTCCCTTGGCCGCCCAGTCTCGGGAGGACCCGGAGCCATACTCTTTCCCCGCGAGAACGACTAGGGGAATCCCCTCGGCGATGTAGCTCTGTGCCGCATCGTAGACAGCGGTGACTGGCTGATCCGGCTTGGTGAAGTCCTTGGTGAATCCGCCCTCGACCCCGGGAATCATTTCATTGCGAATACGAATATTTGCGAATGTTCCCCGCATCATCACTTCGTGGTTACCACGGCGGGAACCATAGGAGTTGAAGTCGCGGACGGCAACACCATGGTCCAGCAGGTAACGCCCCGCGGGAGAATCAGCCTTGAAGGAACCAGCCGGAGAAATGTGGTCGGTGGTGACTGAATCCCCAAGTTCCAAGAGAACCCGGGCGCCAACGATATCGTGGAGCGGCTGCGGCATTGTTGGCATGTCCTCAAAGAATGGAGCACGCCTCACATAGGTCGAGTCATCTTCCCATTTGAACGTTGCACCATCAGGAGCATCGAGTGAACGCCAGTGCTCATCACCCGCGAAAACGTCCGCGTAATCTTCCAGGAACATCTCCCGGTCAATACTGGAATCAATCGTTGCCTGCACCTCCTCAGGTGAAGGCCAAATATCGCGCAGGTAGACGTCATTTCCGTCGGGATCCTGCCCAAGTGGATCGTCCTCGAAATCGAAGTCAACTGTCCCAGCCAACGCGTACGCAATGACAAGAGGCGGGGATGCCAGGTAGTTCATCTTGACGTCCGGGTTAATGCGCCCTTCAAAGTTGCGGTTCCCAGATAGCACAGATGCGACCGAGAGGTCATGTTGGTTGACGGCGACCGATACCTCTTCAGGCAGTGGCCCCGAGTTCCCAATACACGTTGTGCAACCATACCCAACCAGGTAGAACTCCAAGGCTTCCAAGTCCGGCCACAGCCCGGCCCGCTCAAAGTAGTTCGTAACAACCTGTGAGCCTGGGGCAAGCGATGTCTTCACCCACGGCTTGACCCGAAGCCCCAACTTGTTTGCGTTGCGCGCCAAGAGGCCGGCCGCGAGCATGACCGAGGGGTTAGAGGTGTTCGTACAGGAGGTGATCGAAGCAATCACGACTTTTCCGTGATCGAGCTCAACTGTGGTCCCGTTCTCAAGGGTCACATCAACACGCCGATGCGGGCGGATGTCGGCCTCTTCGACTTCCGCTGGCTTCGTCCCATTTTTGTCGCTGCTGTCGCCGAACTCGATAGGATCTGAAGCGGGGAATGTTCCTTCAAGTGCCCTGTCCAGCTGGCTTTCCTTCACCTGCGGAGAAGCGGAGACATATGAAGGAAGAACTCCCCGGAAGGCCTCTTTAGCCTCATCAAGGGGAATCCGGTCCTGGGGCCGCTTGGGGCCAGCAATCGACGGAACAACAGTCGACAGATTCAGCTCCAAGTATTCTGAGTACTCGACCTCATCCTCTGGGTTATGCCACAGCCCCTGGGCTTTAGCATAGGCCTCAACGAGCGCAACCTGGTCCTCTGAGCGCCCCGTTAGGTAGAGGTAGTCGAGGGTGACCTGGTCGATCGGGAACATTGCCGCAGTCGACCCAAACTCGGGAGACATGTTTCCGATAGTTGCGCGGTTCGCCAGCGGTACTTCCCCGACGCCCTCGCCGTAGAACTCCACAAACTTACCTACCACACCATGACGGCGCAGCATTTCGGTGATTGTCAGAACCACGTCTGTTGCAGTTGCCCCAGCCGGAATCGCACCGGTCAGTTTGAAGCCGACAACGCGCGGGATAAGCATCGATATAGGCTGACCAAGCATTGCGGCCTCGGCTTCAATGCCGCCAACACCCCATCCGAGGACGCCCATCCCGTTCACCATCGTTGTGTGAGAGTCGGTGCCAACACAGGTATCCGGGTATGCAACAGTTACGCCATCTTCATCTCGAGTGAAGATTCCCCGCGACAAGTACTCGAGGTTAACCTGGTGCACAATGCCGGTGCCCGGTGGAACGACTTTGAAGTCGGAGAAAGCTTGCTGTCCCCATTTAAGGAACTGGTAGCGCTCACCATTGCGCTCGTACTCTCTTTCAACGTTGCGCTGCAACGCCATTGGGGATCCGAAGACATCGATCTGAACGGAGTGGTCAATAACCAGTTCGGCGGGCACCTGAGGGTTAATCTTCTCAGGGTTCCCACCCATCGTCTTGTACGCCTCACGCATGACCGCAAGGTCCACCACACACGGAACTCCGGTGAAGTCCTGAAGAACGACTCGCGCAGGCGTGAACTGAATCTCATTCTCCGGCTGCGCCTGCGGATCCCACGCGGCAATTGAGCGCACGTGTTCGGCCGTTATATTCTCACCGTCTTCGTTGCGTAATAGGTTTTCCGCCAGTACTTTCAGGGAGTATGGAAGACGTTCCACACCCGGAACCGAGTCAAGACGAAAGTAGCGGTATTCCTTACCATCTACGGTCAATGTTGCACTTGCATTGAACGAGTCCAAACCTGCCACTGGGACCTCCTTTGGTAGTGGTTATGTTCCAACATATCGCACACCTCGCGCCTACGACCTCCGGGGGCGGGATCCGGGACGTACGAGGGCGGTGACCATCTCAAAATGATGCGTGTGCGGGAATAGATCCCAAGCACTTATTGACTCTATAACGAATCCGCCCTCGACGAAGTCGGCTAGGTCCCTCGCTCCCGAGGCCGGGTCACACGAGACGAGGACGACACGCTTAGCTGGAGATGCGCAGATGGCTTTGACAACCGCCTTCTCAGCCCCCGTGCGGGGAGGGTCGGCCAGAACCGTAGTTACCGCCCCGCGCGCCTCTGCAATCAGTTCCTCCACACCCTTACGATCTACGGTGCCCTGAAATACCTGTGCTCGCCCAGCCTCAACCGCGTCGCCTAGGGTTGAGCCGGCACTGTCCACAGCATCGGAGTTACCTTCCAGCGTCAGCAGCTCTCCGTCTGTCAATCTGTCAGCGATGAAACGGGAAAACAGTCCTGACCCCGCGTAGAGCTCCACCACAACGTCGTTTGGCACAATATCCATCGCCTCAATAACCGCTTCAACAAGCACGCTGGGTGCCTCGCGGTGGGTCTGCCAGAACGCGCCGGGACGAACTGGGAACACGTGTGTCCCGTAGCGGGTGTCGACTTCCCACTGTGATACCTCAGGTCCGGGCGTCTGAGGGTCAGAGAACGTACCGGCAGAAGTCACCACTACGGGGAGGGAACCGTTGGGAGCCTCTACCGCAATTCGCTCTCCCGGCACCCAACGCTTCTTCCACGCGGGGTCGGTCAAGACATTCAGGCTTGCAATCTCTTCAGAGGCGATCGGTAGGGACCTCAATGGAACCACGGAATGAGAACGGTACTTGCGCATCCCCGGCTTACCCTGCGCGTTGACGACAAGCTGTAGACGCGTGCGACGTCCAAGGAGCATCTCATCGGTAGAATCACCCGGCGTTGGGCGAACAGGAACTAGGACCTCACCCTCTTGCGCTCCGGTTACATCAAGCACCTGCTCTACGACCTTCTCACCTCCGATACGTTGTAGCTGCTCAGTCAGAACCTGGCCCTTCCAGTCCCGCTGGTAGGAGGGCTCCACGTGTCCAAGTTCAACACCGCCGACACCACCACCAGCGGCCTCGGGCCAGATGTGAGGGACCCGGTGACGCGACGGTTCAATCACCTCCACAACATCTGCCCAGGCAAATCTCTTATGTTCTGATGACAAGCGGACCTTCACCACCTCGCCTGGCAACCCACCCCGCACAAAAAGCGTCCTTCCATCGGCCGCGTGCGACAGACACGCTCCTCCGTGGACAGGTTTCCCCAGTGTGACCTGCTCGTACGCTGTTCTGGCAGAAGCCATGTCCTCATCCTTTGTCTGTAGGTGTTGCGATCGTGAACGTTACCTTGCGAACCCAAGCGTACAGTTCGTAGTTCTAGTGGGCTCCACGATGGTACTTTGGTACCGTGCATTTCGTGATCATGGGTTGCGGCCGAGTTGGTGCCATGTTGGCGGACGAACTAGACGCTCAGGGGCATTCAGTTGCCATCATCGACCTCCAGTCCAGCGCTTTTCAGCGTCTGGGTCCAGACTTCTCCGGGCAGCGCGTCCACGGCAACGGTTTTGACCGCGCAACACTTAAGAAGGCTCACATTCAAGAGGCCTACGCATTCGCAGCGGTATCCAATGGTGACAACTCAAACATCATCGCAACTCGTACCGTCAGTGAAGCATTTGGAATCCAAAGAGTCGTGGCACGAATTGCCGATCCTGAGCGCGCAGAGCTGTATGAGCGTTTGGGGATTCCGACGGTAGCCTCGACCCGCAGAACTGCAATGGCTGTGCTCCAACGCATGGTTCCGCCAAATGCTGAAATCGTTTGGACAGGACCGACGGGGGCTGTTGCGCTCATTGCTGCTCGACCGACTCAGGCCTGGTATGGAGTACCTCTGCAGACGGTCGAGGCAGCGACAGGCGGCAGGGTGGTCTTCGTCTCGAGGCTCTCGAAGGTCCTCGTTGCGCAATCACACATGGTGGTGCAAGAGAACGACCAGTTGTTCATTGGGGTCAACGGCACGAAGGCGGCGGAGGTCCGCGACACTCTCACTTCACCCCCGCCCACAGCTGCTCTGAAAGGGAGTGCTCAAAAGTGAGAATTCTTGTCGTAGGAGCCGGTGCCGTCGGCCGTTCGATTGCGACGCAGCTAATCACACACGGCCACGATGTTGTCATCGTTGACCATGATCCCGACTCAATCAAGGTCTCATTGGTTCCCGATGCAGACTGGATACTCGCAGACGCCTGCTCCCCAACCCAGTTGGAAGAAGCGGGAGCTCGCGACGCTGACGCGATCGCAGCCGTAACCGGTGACGACAAGGTCAACCTAGTGGTGTCCCTCCTCGCAAAAACAGAGTTTGGGGTTCCGCAGGTTATTGCCCGCGCTAATCACACAGCCAACGAATGGATGTACGACGAAAGCTGGGGTGTCGATGTTCTGGCCTCGACGCCACGGATGCTCACAACACTCGTAGAGGAAGCAGTGTCCGTGGGCGAGATGGTCGAGCTCTTAGCAATTGGGAGCAGTTCGACCTCGGTCTATCAGATCGAAGTACCTCGCGGATCTGTCATCGTTGGCGCTGACCCATCGGCGATTACCATGCCTGACGGACTAATTCTTGCTGCCATTGTCAGCAACGGCCAGCCAATTTCACCTGCCCGAGTGCAAGAAATTGCAGCCGGTGATGAGCTAATCATTATTTGTGGACGCAACTCTGACAAGACGCTCGCCGCACTTGAGGCAATGATTTCCTAGCTCGAGCTTTCTGCTGTTACGCTGCCCGCACCTCGTCCACTCTGGTCGGATTCTCCCTGTGCAGACTTAGGCACGATCCCACGCAGAAGGATCCATGTGACCCAACCAGCAACAGCAAAAAGTGGCAGGCCCATGACCAGCTTAAGCACCCCGAGGCCGACGACGTTGCCGCCAAAGTAGAGGGGTGCTTGGAGAGCAAGTCGCAGACCAAAGACTGCAACCCACACCCAAGTCGCGTAAGCACCCCGCTTGCGGAGCAGAGGCGCCCAAGATGCTGACTTCCAATCTCCCGGCAGTCCGACAAGCAGCTGCATAAGCAATGTCAGGGCCGGCCTGCGCACAATGAGAGAGATCGCCATCGCCATCAAGAAGGCGGCATTGGTGATCAGGCCCCAGGCAAAGTAGTTCTCTGCACGACCTGAAAGAGCAGCCCAAACAACACCAATGATTACTCCGAACATCCCAGTGAATGCCTGGGTAATGGAGGTTCGCTGGACTAGGCGTACAACGATGAAAATAGCTGCGATCCCGCCTGAAAGACCAAGTGGCCACACCAGACTATGCGTGACCACATAGGCCACCACAAAAACTAGTCCGGGAAGCAGCGACTCAACAGCTCCGCGCCATCCGCCTATTGACTCTGCGATGGAGAACTCCTGGTTATCGAGCTGTGCTGCCCAGCCTTTACCAGTCGCTTGGGAGCTATCGTCCAGGATACTTTCTCGGGGGCCGGTCGGCTCCTCAATTGCCACAACTCCACCTTCTCTCTAGTGCTTGAAAAACTACAGTTCCAAGTTGGGGCTAATGATCGTGTACGAAGGATCGAGCATCTTCTTGGCCCCCTTCACTTCCGTGACGGTTCCCGTAAGCGCAAGAGTTGACTCAGCACCAATACCTGGAAGCTCTCTCCGGCCGTGCCACACAGCAGTCAGACTATCGCCTTGTTCATCTTCGATGACTACTACTACCGAGGTCGAACCATCGACCTCAACCGAACGGACTTCTCTCACCAGTCCTGCAACGGTGGACCTTCGGCGAGGAACACAGGAGGAAATTGGCTGTCTATCCGGGACCAGTGTGCACGCGGCAAGAGGATCTCCTTGCGCAGTCTGCACGCTCGCGGTGCTCCCCGTTGGGAAGAGCCTTCGCGCAAGACTACCGAGGTCCATCGACCGCAGCCGTATCCTTAGGCAACGTGAGCGGCAGGACCTCAAAACGGATTCTTGGAGAATCGCCGCGGTGGACGATCAGTTGGTCGATTAGCTGCTCACATGCAGCCATCTGCGCCTCATCTCCTCCGGCCGCAGCCCCAGCTACGTCGAGCCGAGCCACCCACCGAGGACCTTCTACACCGATGATCCTCAAGGGCGAGAACCCGCGTGTACCGTCCGGAAGGACTGCCGCAACCTTAGCGTGAAGCTCCGTGCCGTAGGGACCAACTTGCCGCTTCACTACTCCACCCGCGGACACAATCGAAGTCTCGATCTGGTCTGAGAGTTCGCTCCAGGCGCCACCAGACTTTGGTGCGGCAGCAACGCTGACGGTGACTCCCGACGTCCCAAGTACAAGCAGCATTCGAAAGAGAGTGGTTTTGTCTGCTTCGAATTTTCCGCGCAACTGAAGGCCAGGAAGCCTCGGAACATAAAGCGCCCCGAGGTCGACATACCCGGACGGAACAGTGGAGCCACCAGAGTCTCTAGGTCCCCGTGGCGTAACTTCCGTGTCTACTTCCAACTCGCTATACGAGTCATCGGTGTTCGCCCCGTCGAGCCCCGCGGGTTGTTTTGCCTTGCGGCGAAAAAATGCCATTCGGCGCCCTCTTACGCAACGCAATCCAGGCACATGGGAGCACCTGGATCGCTTTCTGGCGAGAGCTGCGAAATATGCTTAACCAAGAAGCAAGAAACGCAGGTGAACTCATCTTCCTGTGCGGGTACGACCAGCACGGTGAGCTCCTCTTTGGAGAGGTCAGCACCAGGGAGCTCAAAGCTTTCTGCCGCCTCATTCTCGTCTTCGTCCACATCATTCGAACCGATATCGGAACGACGGGACTTGAGTTCTTCAATTGAGTCCTCTGAAAGATCCTCTTCAGACTTGCGAGGAGCATCGTAGTCAGTGGCCATTAGTGTCCTTTCGCGACCCTGTCGTGTCTTGGTAAACCTATAGGGGCAACCGCGGGGATACTAACACCTCTGGGGCCATGTTTCCATCTGCTATCCGAACACGCCCCTTAACATCCGCAATCTTCCCGGTTAGTTTGGCACCATTGGGTTGGAAAGGTGGCCCAGATGATTGTTCTTGAGTTCGTGGGACGCGATGCTGAAAGCGACGCGCTTCTTTTTGTGGATGAGGACGGACGCGAGTACGCGGCTGCGCTGACAGAGAACCTCACCGCCGCCGTGATTCGGGGCGTAACTCTCGAGACAGTTGAGGACGAACCAGTTCGCCGCATTACTCCCCGGGAGATTCAAGCCCTTCTTAGAGAGGGTGTCTCACCCGCACAAATCGCCGCACAGACCAACACAGATGTTGAACGCGTTAGGAGGTTTGAGGGTCCGGTGCGAGCTGAAATCCTCCGCGCGATCGACCTAGCGTTGTCGTCTCCTGTTGGCTCTGATACGGACGGACCAAGCCTTGGCGAACTCGTTGTTGATCGCCTGGCAGAACGCGGTGTCGACACGGACCAGCTCTCATGGCAGGCCGCAAGACGCGGCACTTCTGCGTGGGAAGTCTCAGTTGTCTTCGTTGAGGATGAAGTAGAAAAATCTGCTACTTGGAGCCTGTCCGACCTCACCAACACCGCCGCAGCAGCCGATGATGCGGCGCGCGGCCTGACTGAGTCCGCGCGTAAACCTGAGCCCGTTCGCGCGCTCTTTGCGCCGGTTACCTCTGCGACAATCGAGCCTGTAGGTGATCCTGGGGACTTTCTTCTTGACCGCCAGGAACAGCTCTTGAAACGCCTGAGTGCGGCACGGGGCCGACGGCAACCGGTGATGATGGGCTTTGAGAACGATGAAGCACTCCTGGACACAGTTCCTCTAGTGCCTGCTCCAAGACCAGATAATTCTGCTTCGCTCCCCGCCGAGCACCACGCTGAAGGGACTACTGCCGGTGCGCCCAGTCCAGGACCCAGCCAGGATGGCTCTGAGCCGTCTGAGCCCTCTGAAGTTCAGGAGCAAGTTGGACTCACTCCAGAGCCCATCGATGACCTACATCTTCCACCAGCAAAGAGTGCGGAACCCTCCAAGAAGCGCGGCCGGACCCCCATGCCTTCATGGGATGAGATTGTCTTCGGCTCACGTGGAGAATAGGGCAGCCTAAACCAGTCGCCACACCGGAATTTCCATCTCAACTTTCGTTAGGGAACCGTGCACTCCGGGCATCGCTATTGACGAGGGCGTCTGAGACCGGGAGTCTACAACGACCGCGTTTCCCTTCGGCATAACCAGTAGATCCCCAATGAGGTCACATCCGGGCCCAGATCCTACAATGCCGGGGATTTCTTCTCGGTTGAAGATCCATGCCCTGTCCTCCCAGAAGTTGCACCAGCGCTCTTCGACGGCTTGCTCCTCACCGGGCGCCGCGTGAACGTGAGCTGCTCGCCCCTCCCCCGCAAGAACCTCGACACCTCGCGACAGATTCCCGATGCGCGCAATGTCTACGCGTTGACCAACTTCAACCATGCCGTGGTCTGCCGTCAAGATAACCTGTGCTGCGCCGTCCACTGCACAAAGGAATGCTCCAAGCTCGGCGTCGAAGTCTTCAAGAGCTTCAGCCCACTCTCGAGAGTTCGGTCCGTACTTGTGCCCGACCTTATCAATCTCTGACCAGTACACGTACGTGAGGGGAACTTGTTTGCGAACCTCCGCAGCAGCACAGCGGAATCTGCTGCCGAGCTCCTTCGCTCCAACGAACCTGGCGCCTCGCATAGCAGCATGCGTGAGTCCCGTTCCGATGAACCTCTGGTCCGTAACGACTACGCTTTCTAACCCCTGTTTTGCCATTGCTTCAAAGATTGTCTCTTCAGGCTGCCAAGTCGCCCCGTCAACGCCCTCCGCAAACTGAAGCAGGTTCATCACTCCTGATCCATGTCTTACGGAATATCCGACCATCCTGGTTTCCCCGGGTAGTTTTCCGGTAGCCAGGGAAGTTAGGGCAGCCGCAGTTGTGGAAGGTGCGCATGTCTGAGCTGCGACGGGGCGGCTTGTGAGCCCGCGTAACGTTGGAGCGTGACCTAGGTGTCCAAGAAGTTGGTTGTACCCCAAACCATCCACAAGAATGACGATCACCGGCTCTCCGGTGGTTAACCCAAAAGACTCAGCCGAACTGGAAGCACCCTGTGCGCCAACGAAGGCACCCTCGGTGCCCGCATGGGCCGCAGCGCTCATGATGTTGCCGATCCACAGTGGCGGCGGTGGAACCGGTGCTAGCACCCCCGGAGGAAGTCCTTCTCTGCCACCCCCAGCTTGACCCGCCATGCCCGTGCCGGTCATAGCGTCATGGCGGTGGATAGTGCGGCAACAAACTCCATTGCATCGTCCTCGTTGGAACTGTCGGACTGTGTCCCGAAGGTCATCACTAGGCCCTCGTCTTTGCCGCCTCCGACATACCCGTGATCAGCAGTACACGCTGGGTCATCACAGCGCAACGGCTCCAGCTCCAAGGAGTGTTGGCTGGAGAACGACACTACGACGGTGAGCCCCACCTCGTGGCTGTCATCATCGGCATCACCATGAGCACCAGCTGGCGCACCCTTTTCGGCAGGCTGCAGGGGAAGTGCAACCTGTGCCACCTCAAGACCTGTGATGTGGCGAACCGGGAGCAGGTTCATGTACCAGCGGGCTCCGGCGGCCAGCTCATCAATATGGATTGATGTCAGTAGCGTGCCTGACAGGCCGAGGTAGTCGAAATGACGGAAAACTGAATCATCATCGAAGGTCGTTTCAAGCAGAAATAGGTTGTGGGAAGGTATTTGTCCCCCATTCACCTGTTTGACGAGTCTCTCAATCAAGTCCGCATGGAACCCAGATTGGCGGACCTTGTCGAATCCAATCATTGCTGTTTTGCCCTCCGTTAGCGTGGGTGGTCGGTAGAACCTCCAAAGTCCACAATAATGTCCCCCATGGCAATTAACGTGGTCGGCAAGAATGAAGAGCATTCAATCGATGAGGTGGACGTCTCCGTAGAGATGCGCGACTCTTTCTTGGAATATGCCTACTCGGTCATCTACGCAAGGGCCCTACCGGATGCAAGAGATGGCCTGAAGCCAGTTCAGCGGCGCATCATCTACCAGATGCAGCAGATGGGGTTGTCGCCCAGTCACGGCCACGTGAAGTCGCAGAGGGTCGTCGGCGAGGTGATGGGTAAGCTGCACCCCCACGGAGACGCACCGATTTATGATGCATTGGTCAGGCTTGCGCAGGACTTCAACCTTCGCCTCCCACTGGTCGATGGTCACGGCAATTTCGGTTCGCTCGATGACGGTCCCGCTGCCGCTCGTTACACCGAGGCGCGTCTGGCGCCCTCGGCAGCACTTCTCACCAGCGGTTTGGACGAGGACGCCGTCGATTTTGTTCCCAACTACGACAACCAATTCCAGCAACCCGAGGTGTTGCCCGCTGACTTCCCATCACTTCTGGTGAATGGGGCATCTGGTATCGCCGTGGGCATGGCGACCTCAATCCCACCACACAACCCGGCTGAGACGCTGCGCGCTGCCCTCTACCTGCTCAAGAACCCCCAGGCCACGACAGAAGATCTGATGCGCTTCGTTCCCGGGCCTGACTTCCCCGGTGGCGGCATCATTCCTGGCCTTGCAGCCGTAAAAGAGTCATACGAGACTGGGCGCGGGATTTTCAAAGTACGCGCAAAGGCAACTATGGAGCGTGTTTCCGCGCGAAAAATGGGCATTGTTGTCACCGAGCTGCCGTACATGGTCGGCCCCGAGCGAGTCATCGAGCGCATCAAAGACAGCGTTAACTCCGGCAAAATCAAAGGCATCTCGGCAGTTACGAACCTCACTGATCGCGAGCACGGACTGCGCTTAGTCATCAATGTTAAGAACGGTTTTAACCCCGAATCTGTCTTGGCGCTGCTGTATAAGTACACGCCACTTGAAGAATCATTCGCAACCAACGCGGTTGCACTTGTCGATGGCCAACCCAAGACAATGACACTTGCTGACATGCTGCAAGTGTTCATCGCTCATCGAATTGATGTCACCCTTCGACGCACTCATTTTCTGATCTCACGCAAGGAAGAGCGACTTCACCTAGTCCAAGGCCTTCTGCGAGCGATTCTGGACATCGATGACGTTATCGCCATCATTCGTTCATCCGGGGACGCCGAAGAGGCTCGTGAACGCCTGCAACTCGCCTTTGATCTCTCCGAAGTGCAGGCACGCTACATACTTGAGCTACGTTTACGAAGGCTCACAAAGTTTTCCCGCATCGAACTGGAGAATGAACGGGACGAACTTGAGTCTGACTTGGACAAGCTTCGCGCAATCGCATCCTCGCGAGCGCTCCTAGAGCAGAAGGTCGCGGATGACCTTCAGGAGACTGCGGCGGCTGTTACATCACCGCGGCGTACCGTTCTCCTCTCCGATGACGCGGTCCCCGTTGGCGCTTCTAGTAGTGGAGGCGACCTCGAGATCGCAGATGAACCCTGCATTGTCGTGCTCACGCCCTCGGGGGGAATCGCAAGGATCCCTGGCGCGCAACCACCCGCGAACCCCGAGGGCGACGCAAGCGATTCGTGGCGGTCATGGGGTACCACGACAACCCGCGGACAAGTCCTTGTCCTAACTTCGGATGGGAATGCACACCGAATACCAGTCGAGGTTCTGCCCGCCCTTGTCCGCTCCGACCTCGGCCAGTCACTTGCGGGAACCGTTGCCCTGGCGGATATCGTCAGCGGTTCACTGGGTCGCGACGTTGAGGCAATAGCTGTCGTTTCCGATGACGCTTCGAAGGTGCTTGCCTTGGGGACGCGCAAGGGCATCGTTAAGAGGGTCAAACCAGACTGGCCAAGCAACAGAGATACCTGGCCGGTAGTGAAACTGGACGAGGACGATCGGGTGGTGGG
>RRZT012063393.1_pt1 | contig 19189 bp, 21 predicted proteins | sample 2165551 | NCBI WGS metagenome assembly RRZT01 (sample SAMN10456910, study PRJNA506462) | wastewater metagenome | biome: wastewater; feature: sludge; material: wastewater sludge; isolation source: wastewater sludge with Escherichia coli K12::gfp cells carrying plasmid... | place: USA: Moscow, Idaho... | reverse complement strand
GCAGATGAGCTTATAAAAGATTATCTACCTTTTATAAAATCTGAAACAAGTAAAGCTGTAAATAGAGTAGTCAACGAAGGTTTTGATGATGAAATAGGAATAGCAATGCTTGGGTTTCATGATGCAATAAATTCTTACTCAAGATTAAAAGGAAAATTTCTAAGTTATGCTTCGGTGATTATGAAAAGAAGAATCATAGATTTTCATAGAAAGGAAAGTAGACATTTAAATATAATATCATTAGATAGCAATATAAACGATGAAGATAATAGAAGTTTAATAGATGATATTGAAGAACCAGTTGACTCCTATAACAATCTGGAGATAAGGGATGCTACTAAAAAGGAAATTTTAATTTTAATAGATGAATTAAATGATTTTGAGCTAAGCCTTACAGATATATCGGAAAATTCTCCTAAAGAAAAAGGTACATTAAAAGCAATAGGTAAGGCGTTAGAATATTGCAAGAAAAATCCTATATTAATAGAGGATTTAAAAAGGACAAAGAGATTAGCTTTAACCAAAATATCAAATGAAATCGGAGTTAGTAAAAAAACACTAGAGAGGCATAGAAAATATCTGGTTGCATTACTTATAATATATTCAAATGGGTTTGAACTTATAAGAGGGCATTTAAAACAAGTATTACCAAGGGAAGGAGGGGATGTATAATGAAATATTTAGTTATGGAAAATCATTTTAGCTATTCAATAGTATTAGATGATGAAGGTAGATTTTTAAAAGTGGCTAATTTGAATTATGAAATAGGTCAAAGAGTTGATACTGTAGAATTATTAGAAGAGAATAATTCTCAAAGAAATATAAATAAAAAGCTAATAGGGTTTGTGGGAACTGTAGCAGCATGTTTTATATTGATATTCACAATTTTCTTAGATCCATTATATACTCAATATGGAACAGTATATCTAGATATAAATCCATCCCTTCAAATGGAAGTTAATAAAAAAGGACAAGTTTTAAATATAAACCCTCAAAATGAAGATGGAAAAAAATTATTAGAAGATGAATTTAAGTGGAAGAGAAAAGATGTAAAACAAGTATCTCAATATTATGTAAGAAAATCTATGGAAATGGGATATTTAAAAGATAGTGGTCAAGTAACTATATCAATTGATGTAAACGATGATAATTGGTACAAAGAAAAAGAGTTGGATATAAAGAATGAACTGGAAAATACTCTAAAAGATAATCCAAATATTATATTAGTAATAAAAATATATGGAGAAGAAAAAGATGATGATAATAAGAAAATAGAAATACCAATTAACAATGAAAGTATAAAACCAAGTGAGAGTGAAAAACCAAAAGAAAAAATAAAACCAACTCAAAAGACCAAGCCAAAGATCAATAAGGAAAATGATGATAGTGGGTATACGGACTATGATGACACAGATTATGATGATAAAGATGATGATGAGACGGATTATGATGATAAAAAAGAAGATAAGAAAAAATATATAGAGAAGCAATATGATAAAGATGATGATGAAACAGATTATGATGATAAAAAAGAGGAGACAGACTATGATGATAACACGGATTACGATGAAGATGATGATGATTAAAAAAAGATTTTCTAAAAATGTTTAATTATTTTATATAAGACCCCGATTTAAAAATAATGGCTCCGTATTCTATAACAAGAGCAAGAAAATAATAAAGAGGAGTGATCTTATGAAAAAGAAAGGTATAGCATTTTTATTAGTAATGGTAGTGGCAGTTGGAGCATTGTTTGTTGGATTTAAGAACAAAGACGGAGTAGTAACAGAGGTTGCAGAAGCGGCAGAATTTGGAAGTTTAATACTTAAAGTAAACCCAGAGATAAAAGTTTCTTATGATGAAAAAGGAATTGTAACAAAAGTTGATGGATTAAATGAAGATGGTGTTAAACTTTTAAAGAATGAAAAGGATTATATAGGAAAGAGTAGCAAGAAAGTTATAGAGGATTTAATTGTAAAGATAAAAGAAGCAGGATATTTTATAGAAGAGATTGAGGGCGAGAACAGAAAGATTACATTGGAAATAAAACCAGGATCAGAATTACCAAATGATAAATTCTTAGAGGAAATAGCTAAAGGTGTAAAAGATTTAACAAAATCAATGGATTTAAATAGCAAAGTTGTAGGAGTTAGCAAAGATGATTATAACAAGGCTAAGATAACAGCAGCAAAGGCAAAAGAAATTGCTTTAAAACATGCTGGTTTAACTGAAAGTGATGTAAAGTTTGTAAAAGTAGAATTAGATTATGATGATGGAAGATTAGAATATGAAATTGAGTTTTATAAAGGCAATGTAGAGTATGATTATGAAATAGATGCAATGAGTGGTAAAATACTTGAATTTGACAAGGAAATAGATGATATTGACTATAAGAAAATAAAAAATCAAAATAAAGTAAATAACAATAATAAATATATTGGTATGAATAAAGCTATAGATATTGCACTTAAACATGCTGGAAAAAACATTAAAGATGTAAGATTTGATGATAAAGAATTTGATAAAGATGATGGAAGAGCAAGTTATGAAATAGAATTTAAATCTGGTGGAGTAGAATATGAATATGATATAGATGCAATAACTGGAGAGATAATAAAATTTGAGAAAGATACAAAAGATGTTGTTGTAAAGCCTAGTCAACCAAAGAAAACCGAAGTAAAAACTCAAGTAAAAGAAAATAAAATAGACACAGATTATAGTGATTATACTGACTATGATGATACAGATTATGATGATACAGATTATGATGATACGGATTATGACGATACAGATTATAGTGATTATGACGATACAGATTATGATGATTAATGGAGGAGTTTTATGCGACATGAATTAAAACATATAATCAACTATATGGATTATAGAGTTTTAAGAGATAGGTTAAATAAAATATTTAAAAAAGATAATTATGTAAATCATGAGGGATTTTATATAGTAAAGAGTCTATACTATGAAGATGTATTTAATTCTGCCTATAAAGATAAGATAAATGGAGTTAATAAAAGAGAGAAGTTTAGAATAAGATATTATAATGAAGATTTAAATTTTATTAAACTTGAAAAGAAGATAAAAATTAATAATAAATGTATTAAAAAGGCAGAATTAATTACATTAGAAGAAGTTGAAAGTTTATTAAATGGAGATATAGAATTTTTATTATATAGTGGAAGTGAATTATTTATAGAATTTTACTCAAAGATAAAGGGGAAATTATTAAAACCAAGTACAATAATTGAGTATAAAAGAGAACCATATGTTTTCATACCAGGGAATGTTAGGATTACATTGGATACAGATATAAAGACAGGATTAAAAAATATAAATTTTTTAAATCAAAACAACAATTTATTCCCAACAGACCCTGAAATATATGGGGTATTAGAAGTCAAATATGATGAATTCTTACCTGAGATTGTTAAAAAAACAGTTCAAACTAATAGCTTAAGTTCATCGGCATTTTCCAAATATGCCATAGGTAGAAGATTTGATTAAGGAGGCAATATGACTTTTCAAGATATTTTTAAATCAAAATTTTTAGAAAATGTAACAGCTATACCACCATTAGATATGTTTTTAGGAATATTTATTTCATTTTTAATAGGTCTTTTTATATTTAGTATATATAAAAAGACCTATCCTGGTATTATGTACTCGGCAGGATTTGGAGTAACTCTAATATCTATTACTATGATAACCTATTTAATTATAATGGCAGTTACAAGCAATATAGTGCTTTCACTTGGTATGGTTGGAGCACTTTCAATAGTTAGATTTCGTACAGCAATTAAAGAACCATTGGATTTAGTGTTTTTATTTTGGTCGGTTGCAGTGGGGATTGTAGTAGCAGCAGGATTTATACCGTTAGCAGTATTTGGTAGTTTTTTTATTGGATTAATAATGTATGTATTTGCAAATTGGAAAACTTATGATAATCCATATATTTTGGTATTAAATTGTGAATCTGAAGAAAAAGAAGAGATTGCAATAGATATTTTAAAAAACTCTGTAAAAAAAATAAGATTAAAAAGTAAATCTGTTCAAAGAGGATTAATAGAATTAAATTTTGAAATAAGATTAAAAAATGATGATACTTCTTTTTTAAATACATTATCAGAAATAGATGGAGTATTAAACACTATATTGGTGAGTTATGATGGAGATTATCTGGGTTAGGTGATAATATGCTAAAGGATAAAAAAATTGATTTAATAATAATTATATCTATTATATTGGCAATTATAATAACGCTATTATTTATAAATGGTGATAAATTTGGAATAAAAAAGATAACCGATAATCCAGCTTATGAAGAAAGATTATTTGACACCAGTTTTGTACATAATGTAGATATAATAATTGATGTTGAAGATTGGAAAGATTTACTAGAAAATCCAAAAGAGAAGAATTATTATAACTCTACAGTGATAATTGATGGAGAAGCTGTAAAAAATGTAGGATTAAGAGCAAAGGGGAAAAATTCTCTAAGGCAGATAGATAAATATAATTCACCAAGATTTAGTCTTAAAATAGAGTTTGACCATTTTCAAAAAGGTAAGAATTATTTTGGATTAGATAAATTATCATTAAATTCTTCTTTTCAAGACAATGCCTATTTAAAAGATTTCATAGCTTACGATATGATGAGATTTATGGATGTTCCAGCTCCATTAACTAGTTATGGTTTTGTGAAGATAAATGGAGAAGATTGGGGATTATTTGTATTAACAGAAGAAATTGAAGATGCTTTTGCAAAAAGAAACTTTGGATCAAATCATGGTTCATTATATAAACCAGAATATAGAAGTCTTGAAGATGAGAACAATGATATAGCTCTTATATATACTGATGATAATCACAATTCCTATGATGGAATTTTTAGAAAATCTAAATTTAATATTGATGATAATGATAAAAATAGACTTATAGATATAATAAAAAAATTAAATAATAAAGAAGATTTAGATAGGATATTATTTAAAGAAGAACTTCTTAGATATTTTGTAGTGCAAACTTTTGTGGTAAATTTAGATAGTTATATTGGATATACTGGGCATAATTATTATTTATATGAAGAGGATGGCAGAATGACCATATTGCCTTGGGATTATAATCTTGCCTTTGCAACTTATATGCTAGGTAGGAAAAATCCTATAAATGATTCTACATTGTTTGTAAATTATCCAATAGATACACCAGCACCATTGGAAGTAATGGAAAAGAGACCACTTTTCATAAATCTAATGGAAGAACCAGCAAATAAAATCCTATATCATAGCTATTATAGAGAATTTATAGACGAATATTTTAATAGTGGATATTTTGATAAGAAATTAGATGAAATATTTAATATAATATCTCCTTATGTAGAAAAAGATCCAATAAAATTTATAAGTTATGAAAAGTTTTTAAAAGGATATGATACTTTTAGAGAATTTTGCAACTTGAGAAAAGAAAGTGTAGAAGGACAAATAAATGGAGATATCCCTTCAACATTTAAAGGTCAATCAGAAAATCCAAAAAATAAAATAGATGCCTCCCACATTTCCGTCCCTGATATGGGAAATTTAAAAGACATGAGATAAATACAGTTGATAGTTGATAGTGGAAAGTTTACAGTTAAAAACCACTTGCTTAAATCGGTATTTCAATAAAATATCAAATTCTATTTTAGTAAGTATATAAATAATCAAACTTTCTATATTCTGGGCAAACGGTTAAATAAAAATTAAAAAAGCGTTGAGGTTGTAATGAGGTGGTGCTCGAGTAAGAGCATGAGGGAGAATCGCAACTCCCTTAGCTCTTCATCGAAAAGTATCAAGATATATTAAAATATCAAATTCGTATTTTATCCTAAAATTAATATATAAAACAAGTTAAAACTAAATCTGTTTTATAAGAAATTTAAATATTAATCTAAAGTTTTCTTTAGTGATAATTTCTTATACCGTTAGCTCAACGCCTTAATTATATTTTTGGAATAAATTTTATTTTTATCTCCAACATAAAAATATAGTTGAGAATGTATAGTTTATAGTTATTGAGAAGATTGAAAGTAAATTTCAATCTTTTTTTATGGAGTAAATTGAATATAAGTTAAAAGAGAAAGATAGTAAGATATACTTGCTTTTCTCTTTTTCACTTTCATTTTTCAAATTAATCAGGAGTTAATAAAGTAATAAGAAAACATTTCTTTATTAGATAAATTGATTCTGATTAAAAACATATAGATTTTTTTAATTTTACATTAAATGTCCTAAATTATAGAATTATGAGGAAGAATTATATTGAATGAAGGAGTGAATATAATGCATAAAGATGATTTAATGACTCCAAAAGAAAGAAATAAAGCATTAGTTGAAAATAGAGAGGCAGACAGATTGCCCATATTCATTTCAATTAGCTCTTTATCCGGTGTATATGGGGGTTTTAATTACAAAGAAGCATTTTCAAATGAAAAAAACATTACAAAATCTTTAGTTGCTAGTTATAGAAAAATAGGCCAGGATTCAATATCTTTAGGTTATGGATTACATGGAATTGGTAGAGCTTTAGGTAGTAAGTTAAACTCACCTTTAAACAGTGTTCCTTCTGTTGAAAAGCATTTACTTGAAAACTTAGATAGTATAAGTAATATTGATTTTGAAAAAACTCAATTAGATAAGGATGATAACTTAAAAATAAGGTATACAGCCTTAGAAATGATAAATGAAGAAGTTGGAAATGAAGTGGGATTATCTTTTGGAATAACGGGACCATTTACTTCTGCTGTTAGCATTATTCCTTTAGATAAAATTCTCCGTTTATTAAGGAAAGATCCAGAGAATGTACATAAATTATTAGAAATAGTAACAAATTGTTTAATAGGAATTATTGATAGTTTTGCCTTGTTAGAGAATGTTTCTATATCAATTGCAGATCCGATAGCATCCGGTTCAATTTTATCTCCAAAACAATATAAGGAATTTGTTCTTCCTTATACAAAGAGAATGATTGAAAAAATTCATGGTTTTAACAAAAAAACAAGTTATCATATTTGTGGGAATACAAATAATATATTAGAACTAATGACAGAAACAAAAACCGATAGTATAAGTTTGGATAATGTAGTTGACTTAGGGTTTGCAAAGGAAAAGATAGGTAAAAAAGTTAAGATTTTAGGAAATGTTGATCCTGTAGATTGTATGTTACTTGGCAATGAAAAAACAATAGATAATGCAATAAAAACTTGTTTTAAAAAAGCATATAATTCAGAAAAAGGATTTAGCATTGCGACAGGCTGTGATGTACCATTAAATACACCTCTTAAGAATGTAGATTATTATATGAAATCATGTAGAAAATATGCTAAATGTCCTGTTAATGAAAGTATGTTTTTGGGAGATTAGCTGATTATGAAATATTTAGTTGAAACAGCTTTATTATCGCATGGTCTGAATTCAATATCTAATAGCTATATTTTAGATGTATTTCCTGAAGAAGCAATATTAGTTTGGATAGAGTATGGGGAAATAATATTTGGCAGTATTGAAAAATACATTAACTTTAGGGAAAAATCTTCAGAATATAAAAGAGCAAATAAAAGTCAAATGTCTTTAGCTTTTAAGAACAAAGAATCAAAGGCATTAACAGCGTCAGCAGTAATGTCTATAGCAGAAGAACTTGAGATTCCCATGGTTATTACAGCGGGTATGGGAGGTATAGACAATAATATAAGTGAAGATTTAATAGAATTATGCAAGTTTTCAGGAGTGTTGATATCGTCATCTCCAAAAGATATTTTAAATGTAAAAGAAACAATAAATTGGTTATTAGATAAAAATGTATTAATTGAAGGAAAAGATTCAGATGCAACAAATGGATTTATGTTTAAAACAAAAACAATAAAAATAAATGGAATTTTTAATGGAGATATAAGAGGACCAAAATTATTGTTAAATGGAATAAATGAAAAATATAGATTTATTAATTTAAATATAATAAAAAAACAGATTGAAGCAGGTAATAAAGGAAAACTAGAAGGAAAGATGTATCATCCTGTAGCAAATGAATATTTAGATACAGTAACTAATGGATTATCAAGTAAATTACAACTTCATGCTTTAATAGAAAATATTAAATGGGCTGAAGATATTTTAGAAAAATTAGATTTAGAATAGAGGACGCTATAATGGAAAGAGAAGTTTTTATAAAGGTAAATAATATTTCAAAAAAATTTGGAGGTTTTCAAGCTTTAAAAGATATAAATTTTCAAGTAAATAAGCAAGAAATACTAGTTATAGTAGGAGATAATGGTGCAGGAAAATCAACTTTAATAAATATATTATCTGGTAATTTACAGCAAGATATTGGTGAAATTGAGATTGATGGAAATATAATAAAAAATCTTAATATAAAAAAAGCCCTTGATTTAGGGATAACGACTTTATACCAAGAACTAGGATTAGTAAATACTAAAGACTCTATATATAATATTTTCCTAGGCAAAGAATTAACAAAAGGTATTTTTTTAAATAGAGGAGAAATGTTAAAAATAGCAAAAAAATTAATATACGACTTGAATTTAAACATTCCTAATATATATCAAGAAGTAGGTAAATTAAGTGGAGGTCAAAGGCAAGGACTAGCCATTGCAAGGGCTATTTATAGAGAAAGCGATATAGTAATACTAGATGAACCAACAGCAGCAATGGGACCATCGGAAAGTAAAAAAATTATTAATTTAATAAGAGGATTAAAGGAAAAAGGAAAGGGTGTAATTGTCATAAGCCATGATCTACCAACGGCTTATAATATAGCTGATCGAATTTTGGTTTTAAAGAATGGAGAGCAAAAAGGATATATAAAAAAATCAGATTTGTCATATGAGGAGTTAAACACATTAATAAAAGGTCAAAATTTGAAAGATATGGAAGAGAGTGAAAATCATGCTTCAAACATTTAAAAAAAATATTAATATATATTTATTAATATTCTTAATAATAATATTGAATATAATATTCCATTTACAAAGTGAATATTTTTTTACATTAAATAATATTTCAAATATTTTAGAAAAGTCATCATTAAATTTAATAGTTGCTTCTGGTATGACATTTATAATTTGTACAGGTGGCATAGATTTATCTATAGGATCAAATCTTGCATTAACAGGATATATAATAGCTATTTTACTGAGAATAACGAATCCAATAATTGCAATTTTAATAGGATTAATATTTTCTACAACTTTAGGCTATTTAAATGGGTGGCTAATATCAAGATTTAAATTAAATCCATTTATTTCAACACTAAGTACAATGAGTATATTTAGAGGATTAACAATTCTAATATCAAAGGGTCAACCAATATACAATTTCCCTGAATTATATATAAGACTAGGTTCTCAGAAATTTTCTTTTTTTTCAATTCCAATAATTGTATCATATTCTTTAACCATTATTTTAGGAATTATATTAGCATATACAAAGTTTGGAAATTATGTCTATGCTTTAGGTAATAATTCAGAGGCACTTAAAAAATGTGGAATAAATAATAATAAAATATTGAGAAGAACTTATGCTATTGGGGGATTAGTAGCAGGTGTAGCAGCAGTTGTTATGAGTGCAAGATTAAACACAGCAGAACCATTAGCAGGAATGAATATTGAAATGGATGCAATAGCAATTGCTGTTTTAGGTGGAGTATCTATAAAAGGTGGAAAAGGAAATATGAAAGGAGTGATTTTGGCAGCTTTTCTATTAGCTACTATATCAAATGGATTAACGATAATAGATATTTCATCAAATTATCAACAATTACTATCTGGGTTAATAATATTGACAACTGTCATTATTTCAGAGAAAAAAAATAGGTACTATTAAGGAGGTTAAAATGAGTAAAAAATTTAATGTGTTTTCAATGGGAACGATGGCAATAGACAAAGTAGTCCGATTGAACACATTGCCAAAAGAAGATAGCTTTGCTTTAATTGAAAATGAAGAAGATATACCAGGTGGATCATCATCTAATATGAGCGTTGCTTTAAAGCAATTGGGAGTAGAAGTATACCAAAGTGGACAAATTGGTGATGATATTTATGGAAATTTACTTATAGAGGATTTTAAATTAGAACAAATCGATTATAAGTATATATATAAAAAAATAGGAGGTATAACATTACACAATTATATTTTTGTTGACAGAATGGGAAATCATAGTATAGTTGCAAATTTAGGGGATTCTATTAATACCCTAGATCCTTCTAACTATCCAGATTATGTACTAGATAATATAGATATATTATATTTAGATTTATTTTCGCCAAAGGCTGCTATATATTTAGCAAAAAAAGCAAAAGAAAAAAACATTACTGTAGTATTTAATCTTCAATGTCCTTTGTCATTAATGGAATTAATAGGAGTTAGTTTAGAAGAATTTTATGAGCTTTTATCTCTTACTGATTTATTTATATGTGGAAAGGCGGGTGCAGAAAATTTATTTTCAGAAATAGACTTGGAGTTATCAATAAAAAGATTTTATGAAAAATATAAGAATAACAATAATCTTAAACTGGGTTGGATTTATACAAATGGTGAAGATGGTTCTTATTGGTATGACGGAAATTCCATAATAAAAGAACCTATTCATAAGGTAAAAGTTGTAGATACAACAGGGGCTGGAGATGCATATATTGCAGGTATTATATATAGCCATTTATATTTGGATTATTCTAAAAAAGATTCTATGAAATTTGCAAGTATTACAGCTGCAATAAAAGTTGGGCAAACTGGACCAAGATTAAAAACAAATGTAAAAGAAATACTAAATACATTAAAAATTAAAAAACAAAAGGAGAAATAAAATGAAAAACAGAAAAAAAATAATAACAATAGGTATAGTGATGACTTTGATTTTAATTTTACTTACAAGTTGTGGGAAAGAAGAAGTAAAAAAAGAATCCAATAATGAAACTCAAAAAGTAGAAAATAAAATTAATGAGAAAGAAGAAGTAAAAGATAGTAATAATCTTGCAATAAAAGAAGCAGAAGAAAAGCTATTTTCAATGTTAGAACCATTACCAGAAAAAGATACAAAAGCAAGAGTTGGTGCAATAGAAAGCACATTAGCAAATTCTTTCTGGTTAACAATGCAAGAAGGCTATGAAGATGCAGCAAAAGAATATGGTGTAGATATTGAAGTTAAAGCTACAGATGCAGAAGATGATTTAATTGGGCAATTAGAAATAATGGAAACTATGATTTCTAAAAAATTTGATGCAATATGTATATCATCACTAACAGAACAAAATTTAATTCCAGGAATTGTGGAAGCCAATAATTCAGATATAAAAATTGTAACTGTAGGAAATAGTATTAATGAAGAGGCATTAAATAAAGCAAATGGAATTGTAGAAGCACATATTACATCTGATTTTAAAAAACAAGGAGAAATTGGAGCAGAATATATTGTTAAAGAAATTGGTGGAAAAGGAAAAGTTGCAGTTATAGAAGGGATACCAGGAGCAACTCAGTCTGAAGCAAGAAAAAATGGTGCATTAGAAATATTTGAAAAAGAAGGATTGGATATATTAGAAGTACAGACAGGAGAATTTGATAGACAAAAAGCTTATGATATAACATTGGCATTAATAGAAGGGAACCCAGATTTAAAAGGAATAAGCTGTGGTAATGATGTAATGGCTTTAGGAGCAGTTGAGGCATTGAAATCTAAAGGTAAATTAGAAGATGTTGTAGTTGTAGGAGTAGATTTTATAGAGGAAGCAAAAGAGAGTATAGAGAAAGGAGAACTTTCAGGGTCAGTAGCTATGTCTCCATATTTATTTGGAAAAGGAGGACTTATAATGTCACTAAAAGTTATACAAGGACATGAGATTGATACCGATGTTATATGGACACCAATTCAATTGGTTACGATAGAAAACTTAAATGAAATGGAAGGATGGAAATAATTGAAAAAATTATTAATTGAAGATAAAGTTCTGGGTTGCTTACTAGGTGCAGGAACAGGTGATGGTATGGGAGCAGCTACAGAAGCAAGAACTACTAAGCAAATAATAGAGTTATTTGGAGGAAGAGTAGAAAAATTTTACGCACCACCAAAAGATACTTTTAGTTATGGAAACAAACCGGGACAAGCAACAGATGATTTTAGTTCAGCTTATTTTGTAATAAAAAGAATTATAGAAGATGGCGGAGATATTTTAACAGATTCATTAAAAGAAGCTTTAATAGAATGGTCAGAAAACGAAATTTTTTTTGATAGATTTGCAGGTCCAACAACAAGAGCAGCGATTCAATTATTTAAAGAAGGAGAAGAGCCTCAATATACAGGGATGAACTTAACATCCAGGCAAGCAACGAATGGTGCTGCAATGAGAATTGCTCCTATTGGATTGTTATATCTCAATAACTTAGATAAAACTATTGATGCTGCAATTAAATTGACAAAATTAACTCATAATAATTATTTAGCTATTTCTGGAGCATGTGCAGTAGCATGTGCAGTAAATAAAGCATTAGAAGAAAATTCTAGTTTATATTCAATAATACAAGCTGGATTTTATGGAGCTAGACAAGGAGAATTATATGGACTTGATAAATCTCAAGATGTACCTGGACCAACAGTTGTAGAAAAAATGAAAATAGCAATTGAAATAGGTTTTTCAAATATGACAAAAGAAGAAAAGTTTATAGAGATTCGAGATGTAATAGGAACAGGTTTACATATATCTGAAACTGTTCCAGCAGCATTTGGTTATATTGCTTCAAATAATGGTGATACAATGGAAACTATATTTGATTGTGTTAATGCAGGATATGACACAGACACATTAGCAACAATAGCAGGAGCAATAGTTGGAACTTATAATGGAGCAAGGTCATTTCCAAAGGATTATTTAACAATTGTTGAAGATGCCAATAAATTTGATTTAAAAAAATTATCAAAAGAAATAGTGGATATTCATAGTAAGGAGAATAATTATGAAAAATAAAATTTTATCAGGATTATATGGTGGACTAATTGGAGATTCCATGGGTTCTGCAACTGGGAGTATGTCATATAGAACTATAGAAAATAAATATAATGGCTATGTTAAAAGCTTTCATAAACCTGCAGAAGGAACTATTTCATTTGGTAAAGATGCTGGAGAATTTACAGGAGCATTTAGTATTTTTTATTATTTGATTGAAGATATATTAGAAGAAGGAGAAATAACAGAAATATTAGCACTTAAAAGCTTATTAAGATGGAGCGAAAATGAAGATATGCTAAAACGTTATGGAGGACTTACTACGAAAAATGTTATTGGACGATATAAAAATGATAAAGAAGCATTAAATTACTGGGACTATTCAGGGAGATTAGGTAATAAATTATTTAAGAGTCATTTTTATGCATTGTCATCAAATGGCGCCATTACCAAAGCATTAGTAGCAGGATTATTATATCCTATGAATTTAGAAAAAACTGTAAAATCAGCTATAAAAATTACTATGTCATCTCATGACGATTATTATAGTATCATTGGAGCAGCATGTGCAGCAGCAGCAGTATCACACGCTTTTGAGGAAGATGCAACAGTAGAAAGTATTCTGAATAAAGCAATAGAGGGAGGAATTTATGCTGAAAAAATAATGCCTAAAAATGCATTGGAATACCCAGGACCGTCAGTAATAAAAAGAATAATATTAGCAAAAAACATAGCAATATCTTATCCAAAAGAAATAGTATACAAAAAATTAGCAGATATAATAGGATCTGGACCAGCAGTTTCTGAAACACTTCCAGTAGCTCTAGGAATTATTATTGCAAATAATGGAGAGACCATGAAGAGCATATATGATGCTGTTAATATTGGTGATGAAACAAGTAAAATAGCAATGATATGTGGATGCATAACAGGGGTATTAAATGGATTAAAGAGTTTTAATAAAAGTGATATAGAATTTGTTGAAAAAACTAACAGTATGGATCTTGAAAAAATGGCAGCGAAGATTGAAAGTTGGATTTAATATAGTTTTAATTCATTGCTCTAAAACTTCTAAATGATATAATAAGATAAATATTAACTTGGAGGGATTATATGTTTAGAACAATGAAGAGAAAAGATATGCAAGTTAGTGAAGAAGATATAAAATATATACTTGAAAATGGAGAGTATGGTATTATATCAACAATTGGTGAAGATGGTTATCCATATGGAATACCAATGAGTTATGTATACAATGAAAATATTTATTTCCACTGTGGTAAAAATGGTCATAAAATAGATAATTTTAATTACTCTAACAAAGTTTCTTTTAATATAGTATATGATACGGAAATAGTTCCAGAAAATCTAGATCATCATTATAAATCTATAATTGCCTTTGGAAGTGTTGTAGAAGTTGATGGAGAAGAAAAAATCCAAGCCCTTAGAGATTTAGTTTCTAAATATGCTGTAGACTTTAAAGACAAAGGTGAGATATCCATTGAAAAAGAAGGAAACTATACAAAAGTATTTAAAATTGAAATAGAGCATATACAAGGTAAATTTAGATGGGGTAATCAAATCAGTTAAGAGTTGAGAGCTACAAAAGCAGTATATAGTTGACAGTGTACAGTTAAAAACCACTTATCTAAGGTAATATTACAATAAAGTATAGAATTCAATCTAAGTAGGTATATCCAAATTAAACTTATAAATTTCTCGTTAAACGATAATAGTAAAAAGTAAAAAAGCGTTTGGAGGGTGTAATGAGAGGGTGCTCGAGGGAGAGCATGAGGGAGAAGCGCAAGCTCCATTCGCTCTCCCTCGAAGGATATCAAATTATAATAAAGCGCCATATTCGCTTATTACCCTAGAATTAATAATTAAAAGTAGTTAAAACTAATTCATTATAATTAATTACATATAAATCTAAACTTTAAATTTAAATAGTAAATTCAATTTCTAAAAGTGCACTAATAATCAAACTTTCTATATTCTGAGCAAACGGCTAAATAAAAAGTAAAAAAAGCGTTTGGGTGGTGTAATGAGGGAGAGCTCGAGAGGGAGCATGAGGGAGAATCGCAAGCCTCCATAGCTCCTTCTCGTAAAATATCAAGTTATAATAAAACTCCATATTCGCTCTCTATCCTAAACTCAAAATTTAAAAGTAGTTAAAACTAATTCATTATAATTAATTATATTTAAAATCAAATTTTTATTTAGATTTTTTAAGTATTTTCCAATATGAAAAATTAATTATAACACTAAACAACAGAGTTTGTGTGAGTACTTCAATCAATCCTCCGATTTTAATATTAAGAGGTTCATTAGTAGGATTAAGATATATAAATCCCTCTATAGAGCCATCAGCTGTAATTGGTACATTAAAAATCCCTAAAATAATTAGAACTAACCAAATTTTAAACCAGCTATTTTTAGATATAAACATAGATTTTTCCAATAATATAAAAATTAAAGAATATAATAAACCTCTTAAAATTTGAAATAATGGTGCTAAGCCAACAATTAATTCATCCATATTTCTAAATAGAGCACTTTGTTCAAATGATGGAGTATAGTTAAAGATATTTAAAAATATTAGTCCACAAAGTATATATGTAAATATATGAGTAATAGTAACAATAAATATTAATTTTTTTCTTTCCATTATTAATCCCCCTGATTAATAATATTAAATTCAATATTATTATTTTCAAAATAAATAGACAATGATTGGGATATATAATCACTTATTAATTCTTGAGTTTCTTTTATACCAGAATCCCAACTATCATGAGTTTTTTCAAATTCAATTAAATTAGATAAGATAGTAGGATCTCCTTTAGTTATACTCATTACTAAATTTCAATATTTTTCAATAACAATTTGTGTTTCTTCTGATTCTGGCAATAAACTTTTATTTTTAAGTTCCAGTATTTTATTATTAAGTTGTTTCCATTTATCAAAGAACAATTCAATATCTTTAGGTGAGTTATTAAACATATCTGTTATTTCAGAACTAAAATTAATATCAATATTTTCAAATACCCAATTGTAATCATTAACAATTTTAAATGAAGAAATAAGTTCAGTAAAGAAACTAGGTTCTATGCTTATATTAGACTCTAGATTATCTTTAAATTCATCTAATAAATTAATAGTAGATACTATTTCTATAGATTTTTTATTAAGTTGCTTTTGATGGTTTTCAATAATTTTTTTAAAAAGAACAGGATTATTGTATTTATTATAATTTAGTTTTATTTCATTTAAGCTTAATCCAATTTCTTTGAGAAAAAGAATTCTTAACAATTTATTTAAATCATCTTCATTATATAATCGATTTCCACCCTCAGTATATTCTGACGGATAAAGCAATCCAATTTCATTATAGTATTGTATAGTTCTAATAGTAGTATTAGCTTTTTTAGCTATTATACCAATAGTCATTTTATTATTCATACCAAAACTCCCTTTAATACACTTTATCATACTACGCTAGGTAACAATCAAACCTTATTTTATTATTAAAAAGCTTTTTTATATTATTTATGGTATTCTTTTTATAAGGTAGTCTAAAAAAACTAAAAAGATGGAAATACCTATTTATAAAATTTCTTGTAGAAAGTGAGAATATTATGATTGATTTTAGAAAGATGAAAATAGAAGATAGTATTACACTAACTAATCTTAGAAAAGAAATATGGAATACTACATATAGAAATATTATGGAAGATAGTATGATAGATGATTATAATTTTGAAAATATAATAAAATGGATATGGAAAATATTAAAAACAGTGATATATTTTCATATTTAATTTATAGAGCTGAAAAAGCAATAGGTTTTCTTATATTTTCAATAAACAATAAAGATTATAGTGATTTTTGTGATATAAATGATTATACTAAATTTTATTGTACTTGTAACTATTGGAATAGAGATAGTATAGAGTTTTATAAAAATATGGGTGGGATAATATCCAAGGAATAATTGTACAATGAAAGAAAAATAGACGATATAGTGTATTTTGTATTTAAAATTTAAAAAGGAGCTAATATGGACTCAAATATTATATTAGATAGATTATATAAATTAATAGAAGCACATAGTCTAGGTTTACTTGGTGGAAGTAAAATGCCAGAAGATGAAAAACCAGATTTAGAAAAATCATCTAAGGAAAACTATATGTATTTTACTTTGCCAATGGCTCTTAACTATCAAAGAAATTCTTATAAATTATGGGAAAGTGCAAATAAAATGTATAATGATGAAATTGGTAGAGATATGTTTAATAGCGCTATAGTTGCAAATTTAGATGAAGATATACTGAGAGATTATTTAGTAAAATATAAACTTGCATTACAACCTAATAAACAAACTAATATTTGGAAAACACTATCAAATACAATTGAAAAACATTTTAATGGTGATATAAGAATATTATTTGAGGTAAATAATTATTCTGTCCTTGAGATTAAAAAATATATAGAAAAACATAAAAAAGAATTTCCTTATATAGGAGGAAATAAAATTTTCAACTATTGGCTATATGTATTGGAACAATATACTGATATAGAATATAAGGATAGTGAAAATATAACAGTTGCTCCAGATACCAATGTAATACAATCAAGTGAAAAGATAGGGATTATAAATAATGAAGAAAGAAATAGTAAGGATGTTCAATTGTTAGTTGCAGAAAGATGTAAAGAAATTTTAAAGGACACAGATTTAGTTCCAATTGATATCCATACTCCAATGTGGTTATGGAGTAGATCTAATTTTAATATTGATTTAGATAAATAAATATTAAATCATAATTAATATATTCTGCATAATGTAATAAAAATTTAATATATTTTATTGATAATTTATTAGTTGAAAGGCTGATTTATTGTTATAATGAAGATGATTTTCAAGAGGATAGTTTATAATAATTATCCTCTTATTTTATAAAAATAAAAGAGGTGAGATATGTTAGATGTAATTGGGTTAACTAAAAAATATGATAAAACATTGGCAGTTGATAATGTAAGTTTTAATGTAGAAAATGGGATGATTGGAGTACTAATAGGACCAAATGGTTCGGGGAAATCTACAACTATAAAATCTATAGCAGGACTTTTAAAATATGATGGAGAGATAAGAATAAATAGAGTAGATAATAGAGAATTGGAAAGTAAAAAAATATTTGGATATATACCTGAAATGCCAGCGATGTTTCCATTATTAACAGTGAGAGAGCATATTATATTTATTATGAAAGCTTATGGAATGGAAATAGATGATGAAAAAATAGATAGTCTTTTAAATAGATTTGATTTATTAGATAAACAGGATAAATTAGGTGATGAATTGTCAAAGGGTATGATGCAGAAAGTTAGTATCTGCTGTGCATTAATTATTGAACCAGAAATAATAATGTTAGACGAACCAATGGTAGGATTGGATCCAAAGGCAATAAAGGAATTACAGATTATTATAAGAGAATTTAAAGATAAAAATTGTACTATTTTAATAAGTACTCATATGTTAGAGATGGTTGAAGATTTATGGGATGTTATGATACTTATGAAAGAGGGTAAAAAAGTTGGACAGTATTATAAAGAAAGAATGGGAGATAAAGATTTAGAAGAATTATTTTTTGAATTAACAGGTGATGATAATGAATAGTGGTTTAATTTACTATTATAAAATAACTTTTAAAAATAGACTTAAAAATATTATAAGAAAGCCTTTTAAAAGTATAGGAGCAATATTATTATCCATGATATGGCTATATTATCCTTTTATTTTCAAAAGAACAATTGTAGATATGGGTTTAGATAACCCAAGTGGTTATATTACAATATTTGCAGTTATAATAATATTTTTTAGTTTGCCAATCAAATTAAGTTATTTTAAAAGAAAAGGAATTGTATTTAATGAATCGGATATAAATCTATTATTTACATCTCCTATTTCACCTAAAGATATTATAGTTCATGGAATGACTAAGAATATAGTGCAGAATGTTTTTAAATATATAGTGTTGTTTATTGCAGCCTTATATATTTTTAAAATATCTATAATAAAATCATTATTGATTTGTCTAGGCGGGATAATTCTAACTAATACAATAGATATATCTATGGGAATTATAATGTATGGAAGTGAGAAAATATCTATTAAAACCAAAGAAAAGATACAATATT
>RRZT010103989.1_pt1 | contig 19190 bp, 13 predicted proteins | sample 2165551 | NCBI WGS metagenome assembly RRZT01 (sample SAMN10456910, study PRJNA506462) | wastewater metagenome | biome: wastewater; feature: sludge; material: wastewater sludge; isolation source: wastewater sludge with Escherichia coli K12::gfp cells carrying plasmid... | place: USA: Moscow, Idaho... | reverse complement strand
TAAGCACTCAGAGAGTTTAAACTTTGAATTTGCATACCCGTTACCTGTTATATGTCTTAACACAAACTAACAAATGCAGAATGTATGCCTGTTTATATCAGTCACATGTTCAACATTGTTCTCTTGTTAAGATGACCGCTAAAAGTCCTTTAATTGGCTGCACAGGAAGTACCAACCATGATGCAAAACGTGACAAGCAATCGTTATGGATGATTGAAGGACTATATTTTTGATTGAATTATGAGCGGTAAGTTTTGCCATTGCGGCAAGAAAGACTCTTTTGAGATCCACTTTTTGCCGCATTAAAATTGAGAAAAATTCGTTGTAGATAGGTGTTAATGTGAAAAGACAATTGCGCCCTGTCTATCAAATTTAAGCCAATCAATGATATCCCCATCCAGTCATTTTTCGGTACTCTTCAGGCTGCGCATCGTTATAAGCAAGGATCATATCCATAATGTCTGCATCCGATGTTCCTTTTGCTTTTGCTGTACTGTAGAGAGCCATTTTTTCTGAAGTGGTTTGATCTTTCATTTGATTAAAATATTTAACACTTTCAGATGTTACTACCTCTTTCGAAATAGCAAATCTGAGCGGAGGGTTACTGATACTATCGCCATCATAAAGAATATCGTTTGAAGAATTCGAAGCAAATTCATAGGTGTATTTTGCTGCTGCACTGGAATCCGAATGACATGCATCAGATAGCCATTTGTACTGGCTGTCCGCAGATAAGACATATTTACTTGCACTGCTTGTCGTTGAAGGTGTTTGACTTGCCTGAAGTAATTGCTGTGCTTCAGAAGAAATCGAAACAACGTCAGCACTACTCGTTGTATTCGCAGTAGAACTCGTGGTGATTGCTACATCGGTTTTAGCGCTACTAGCTGAAATTACATTATACGCATTCAGGTAGTTCAGACTTTGAGTTTGAATTTGCATACCATTTACCCTGCTTTGCTCTTAACACAAACTAACAAATGCAGAATGTATGCCTAATTCTCTCGATGCTATAAATTTAAACCTCAAATGAATACTACAGCGCCTCACATGAATTAGCTGTATTTGGTTAGCAGACCTGTAGGAAAAGATGAGACTAGCTCAGAATGGGGCATTTTTGATTTAGATATGGCAACGTACCGACGTGATCGCTGCCGTTTTAGTATGATACTTTAATACTCAGTATGAGGCTTTATTACTTGTTATGAAACTTTATTCCTCTCCTACAATTCCACACAATGATTGTTCTGCTAGCCGGAGTTTTGATGATGAGATTCAATTGAGGTGTTGAACCGATGACATGGTAAGAGATGGAAGACCAGTAATGGTATTAATCGTTTACGATACAAAAATAAGTATTTCTATCCGAGATGTTACTGGAAAATCGGTTAAATGTGCTCACTCAGTGATGATTTTTAATGCATCGACTCTTTTCTATTTATATCAAACTGTTGCTTGATGATGAAGATTTAAGCCACGCTTTCTTTGCCTTTGTTTTGATCATATTAAGCCTAATACAGTAAACGCAATTCTAAGGCCAGCCATATGGCATCAACCCGTACAGCAGTCGTAAAACGGCGTTCACTGAAATGTGCATGAGCCTAATTGATCTAGGTTATACGAAAAAGAATGTCTTTTTATCGTTGGGGAGATTGCTGGTTGTAGCATTAAATCTGAAGGAAGAACAGTTGAGCGGCACTATGTAAACGCCATGGAGATGAGAAAGGGGGCTATTTCTAATACAGTCGAGCTGCAATATCAACTCAAAAAGGCGTGGATTAAGCTTAAAAAATCAAGATCTTAGGATTGAATATATGGAGAAGAAATTATCAAATTATCGTCGTGATTAATTTAGTATCGGTATTGGTTGACCGCTACTTTCGTATATTCCATTAGACTGAATATAAAAAAACACTGCCAACCCCCAAATTAATACAATTTTGATTAATAAAAAAATCCTAAAGTAAACATCGTCATGTCAAATAAAAAACATCGTCATGTCAAATAAAAAACATCACCATGTTGCTTTTAGTCGTTTGTAGTCTAGATACGGATGAACAAGAGCCTAATGCTAGCTCCTATGATTAGTTGACCACATTTCACTGATTTTTTGTGCAATATCATGCTGTACATAATGAAATATCTGAGCCGCATCACCTTGGAACGAGCAACTTAATAAGGTCTGATCTGACAACGTTTTCCAAAAACACAAAGCCAACGGTAAAACCTCATTCCAAGGCAAATTAGATAAATCAGTATCAATTGTAATGATAAAATTTTTCTGTTTATCAGAAGCAACATAAGCCATCGGTAACTGGTCATATGCAGGAGTCAAAACAAAAGGCGTGTAGCCATTATCGAAGAATGACAGGTTGCCTGAATGCATATCACTGTTCGCAATCAAACGCCCAAAACAAAACAGACGCTCAATAGTATGTAATGATCTGGCTTCAACAATGCCCTGCTCTACTAATTGTCTTGCAATCACAGGCCAACGTTGATCACGACTTCCTACAAATTCCATATCTAATGCTTTCAGAGATACAACACCACGCCGCGTAGACCACCCAACACAATCAAAACGACGAATGATTAAAAACTGGTAATGACCTTCTCGGAAAAGTGTTGTTTGTGCAGCGCTGATACCTGCATCATTCAAAATAGACAACGCTACATGCTCTGCGATCAATAAGTCAGCTTGGCGTTCTGTTTCTGCAAATTTGACAATGCAGTGCCCCACCTGTTCTATGTAGCAACAGAACTTAGGTTGTTCACCAGAAATCAGGGTATGACAAATCACTTTCGATTGATCAGCTAGCAGCGACAAATCAGTGAGAGATACTGGATCATCATGGACAGTTTGATATCGAACTAAGTCCTTATCCCCAACTAGTAAATTACCAATTGCATCCACTGGATATTCAGCTAAGAGACGAAGCACAATTTCATCTGACCAATCTCGTGGCTCAGCCGAAAATGCTGAGTTTTGTTTCAAGATTTGTTTTGCATAAACACGTCCGGCAAATCCTTGTGGTACACGATCGAACAACCACCACGGTAGAATTTCAACGTGTTCATAGATACTTGCTTGTGTTGCCGGAGTTATTCGATAGACAGGCGTATTCATAGCTCGTTTGCATCATCAATCAGATTAACACAGCAGTCGAAAGACTACGTTCGCCGATCGAGAAGCTACCAAGGGAGAGTATCAATGTGATCAATGAGCTTTGATTTAGCATCTGTGGTTACCTGAAAAATTGACGTTGCCATATCAGCATCCCAATAAAATCATCTGATCACCATACACAAATAAGAAAGATATAGTAGTATGGCCTTTACCAATTACAAATGACTAATTGGTGATTTAAGCTGTTTTGAAATGTAAATCCTCCTTTATATCTGGCACGCATTTATGCTAGTTTTCCTTCTCTAGTGCGAACTAATATCTCGAGTTTCTTCTGCTAAAGAGGAATAACCTGTCGCTTGGGATCCATACCGTTTTCAGGCTACTGAACAATATTTCCATTGGTTAATTGTCTGTTATTCATTTAAATACAGTTCTGCCATTCCATCTAAACGACTTTTCACTTCTTTCCAATTTGGCATGACACTGGTTAATAAACGCCAAAACCGTTCACTGTGGTTATGCTCTGCAATATGACATAGCTCATGCAAGATCACATAGTCGATACACTCTTTGGGCGCTTTCACTAAGTGTGGGTTGAGCATCAAATTCCCTTTAGTAGAGCAGCTACCCCATTGTTTAGTCATGGGCAGTACGCGAAAACTTGGAATGCCATCAACCCAAGTTGCTTGTGGTAACAGTACTGATAACCGCTCATGGAATATATGTTCAGCTCGGTCTTTGTACCATGTCGCCACCAGTGCTTTTACCAGTGCGGTTTTGTCTGCGTTAAATTGCCTTAATGTGACAAGTAACTTGCCTCGATCCATTTTTATCTTGGGAGAAGCGTCATTATCCTCGATTACCTTCAGAACATAGCGGCGACCCAAATAGAACATCATCTCGCCACTGACGTAATTCAATGTCTGAACGTATTCAAGGTGGTTTCGGAACTGTTTCAGTGCTTCATAAATCCATTTCGCACGTTTCATTACGGCTTGATGAATGTCTTCCCGTTTTGAATCATCAGGAGCAGTGATGACAATTTCACAGTTCGGATGGACTTTGATCGTGATATTTCTTTTTTTCCCTTCTGCGTAATTTTTACGGATCACTTCGTAAGTGACAGCCTCATCGCCATAGATGAGGCTGTATTCTTCTTTTTTACCTTCGTCAGAACTTACTGAAGTCATTGCTTGTAGCCTGCAATGCCTAAACGAGTGATTTGGATGACATCAGCAATGATTGCTTTTGCCTTATCCATCCCAATCGCTTTAAAAAGGACTGGAAGTAATGCGAGCCGGATTTTATTTTCGATTTCAGATGGATTGATCGAAAACTCTGCTACTGCATTTGTCACGATTTCATCCACTTGGATCGAAAAATCAAAGCGTTCTTGTTCTGATAAGTCATTATCAGATTGATGTTTTATGAACAGTCCGTAGTAAGCCTGCACATGCCGTTTGATTTTAGGCGATAGATTTGCAAATCGATCTGCCGGAATACCTTCCACTTTTCGCTCTTTGACTTGCTCTTCAAAATCAGCAAACAACAGATATTGCTTCACTGGCGCATCAAACATCTCTTTGGCTGCGGCAATGGCTTTTTTGAGCAGATTGGAAAAATACTCTTGAGCATAGGGGTCGTCTGCCAGATCTTGCTCGATCATTTTGGTGACGCGACCAGTGATGGTATCCCTTTTATTTCGGGCCTCATCATCGCTCATCTCTTCAGGATTAGGGGCTTTCCCCATATTGCCGACAAGATAAGCGCCTTTCGATTCTTGTATTTCTACACCGCCTATATGTTTGTCTAATAATGCACGGATGTCTTCAGCATATTCATCGTAATTGATGGTTTCTTCCGCATCTTCTCTGACTTGCTTGCGTAAGTCCGACATTGATTTCAGCGTCTTTTTATATAAATCACGCTTATCGTCAAAGCTCTTATCATCAAAATAAGTGGCTGATTGCAATGCTACTTTCAGGCAGTTCGCAAAGGCTGTTAACGCAGAATAAAATTCATTGCGCTTTTTGAGGTTGGTGTCGGTGAGTTGCCCATCAATCGTATCAATTTTCGGAGCCAGTGCCTGACGCAAAGCCTGACCATCTTGTTTGTTCTTTACATCGTCGAAAATTGCCCATAGATCACTATAGAGACCAGGCAGCTTTTTATATTCGGTATCGACCCGATTGTAGAGACCTTTGAGGTCATCAATATCAAAGCCGCCTTTGATGCGTTCTTCCAGTTCCTGATAGTTTGCAATCGATGCATCGAGTTCTTTTAGAATGCCTCGATAGTCGATCAGATAACCAAACTGCTTTTTCGTATGTAAGCGGTTAACTCTGGCAATCGCCTGAATGATGTTGTGATCCCGCAGTTGCTTATCAATATAAAGTACGGTGTTTTTCGGCTCATCAAAGCCAGTGAGCAGCTTATCGACCACAATCATAATGTCTGGGCCATCATCACGGCTGAAGGCTTCAATGATCTGTTTGGTGTAGGCTTTTTCGTCCATACTACCCACGTTTTCTTTCCACCAGACCTGAACCAGATCTTTGCTTTCTTCATCAACGGTATCATGGCCTTCACGAGTATCAGGCGGTGACATGGCGACAACCGAGGTAACTTTACCGATTTTATCGAGTAGTTTCTTATAGCGGATTGCAGAGGCTTTGGAATCACAGGCCAGTTGACCTTTCAGCCCCTGTTGTTTGAAGTTCAGGAAGTGATCGGAAATATCATAAGCAATCAGCTCTAAACGCCCTTCGACTTGGTAAATTTGTCCTTTTTGAGCAAATTTTTTCTTTAAGTCGGTACGTTGTTTCTCGGATAACTTATCGGTGAAACGATCAAACCATGCATCAATTGCTTTGTCGTTCGTGCAAAGTTCGGGAATGCGTTCTTCATACAACAGCGGTGTGACTGTTTTATCTTCAACGGCTTGTTGCATGGTGTATGAGTGGATGATGTTACCGAACTTATTTTCAGTTCTATTATCTTTCAGCAATGGTGTTCCGGTAAAACCAACATATGCGGCTTTAGGGAGTGTCTGCTGCATACGAATATTGTTCTCACCGTTCTGACTACGATGGCTTTCATCAACCAGCACGATAATATCAGGGCTATCGTTGAAGCATTCGGGTAACTCGATAGCTGTGCCAAATTTGTTGATGATCGAGAAGATAATTCTCTCATTCCCATGACCTATTTGCTGTGCAAGGCGGCGTCCTGTGGTGGCAATGGAATCATTCTTATCCCTATCAGAAAGTGCGCCACCCGATACAAAGGTTCGTGCAAGCTGAGCTTCTAAATCAACCCTGTCTGTCACAACAACAATGCGACACTTTGCCAGCTCTTTCTGCCAAATTAGTGCCTTGGCTAAGAAGACCATCGTGAACGACTTACCTGAACCGGTCGTGTGCCAGATTACACCAGTATTTCTTGCGCCTTTTTCATCGAATGATGTAACCCGTTCAATCAGTGCTTTGATACCAAATACCTGCTGATAACGGGCAACAATTTTGCCTGTTTTCTTATCAAATAAGGTAAACAGGCGAGTCATGTCTAATAAACGGTCTTGGCGTAATAACGACACTAATAAACGATCTTGATCGGTCACCACCAAATCACCGCCAGCAAGCAGCGCTAAATATTCATCACGAACTTTTACTGGGCGATGGTTAAATAACAGATCAAATTTGTTTTGTGGGAGCGGTGCGTTTTTTAAACGGAAAAAAGTCTCGTCAGTGATTTGTTCTTCTTTCCATTTTGCCCAGAACTTTTCAGGCGTACCACATGTGCCATACAAACCTTCATAGCCATTAATGGAAAGCAGGATCTGGCTGTAAGCAAACAAGTGAGGAATTTCATCGACTTTTTGATTACGAATATTTTGTGAAATACCCTCAGAAACCGTTGGTTTTCCTTCATGAGAAGAATCTGGGCGTTTAGCCTCAATGACCACCCAAGGAAGGCCATTCACAAAACAGACGATATCAGGAATACGTTTTCCTGTGCCGTGCGTATTTTGAACCTCCATCTCTTCAGTGAAGTTATATTGGTTATTTGAAGCATCGTCCCAGTCAATGATTTGAATGGTAGGGGTGACTTTATTGCCATCAATAAATTCAGTCACGCTGATGCCATACGTCATCGCATTGTAGAGTTTTTCATTGGCTACCTTTAACCCTTCATTCATTGCAGGGTTGGCTAGTTCCTGAATGATTTTATCGATGCCATCTTCAGACAGAACATGCTCTTTTCCCATAAAGGAATAGGTTTTCTGCTTGAGCACATTGCGTAATACATTTGGCAAAATGACCGAAGACAGTTTGCCTCGCCAAACTAGGCATTGTTCAGGCGGAATGAATTCATAACCAAGATTTGTTAACAAAGTCAGTGCTGGAATTTTTGCGCTGTGTTCTTCTTGGAAATTGGGTAGCGGTTCTGACATTGTTTCGATTTCCCTATCCTTTATGCTCATCTTTCAGCATGGCCCTCAGTGCTGCGATATTTTCTTTTGCGCCTTCTGCCTCTTTGAGGCGACGACGCTGGTTTGCATAATCATCAAACACTTTTTTCGCTTTTTCGTCGGCGGCTTTTCTCGTGATATGCCCAGCGCCTTGCAGTATGTCACGGTCATTAAATTCAAGAAATTGATCTAGTTTGTTGTTCCAGTCTTGTAAAAAGACCTGTTTACGGCGCAACGCCTGATCTTCTGCAAAATCGAGCCACATATTGACGATGCGGTTTAACTGCTTAATTTCATCTTCATACAGATAGTTTTTGGCAATGGTTACATCGGTTTTACGCACTTCATCGCCTTTGAAACTGGTTAAACCCATATTCGGCGCACTGGCATCGGCTCGGCTGGCAATCAGTTCTGGGGCAGTTTTTCCTGTGGCAGCAAAGTGCAGTTTATTCTGTATGGTTTGAAAAAAGAGTGTGGTCTCTTGATTAGAAGGTTCGTAATCAGCAGCCATAGTAAAGATCTCTTTTACCCGCAGATAGACGCGCCGTTCGCTGGCACGAATATCACGAATGCGTTCAAGCATTTCATCGAAATAATCGGGAACCGCAGAATGGCCGACAGGCGGATTTTTTAACCGCTCATCGTCCATGGCAAAGCCTTTGATCAGATATTCTTGCAAGGTTTGCGTTGCCCACTGGCGGAACTGCGTGCCACGCGTCGAACGAACGCGATAACCGACCGAAAGAATAACAGGCAAGCTGTAATGCCGGATTTTGCGTTGAACCGTTCGATTACCTTCGCTTTGAACTTGTAAGTAATCCTTACAAGTTAAATTTTGTACAAGTTCACCTTCTTCATAAATCGCTTTTATATGCTGAGTAATCGCTTGTGAACTAACCTGATAAAGTTCAGCCATTGCTGCTTGTGATAACCACAAAGTATCGGCTTCAAAACGGCATTCCACCCGAGTGCGGCCATCCGCACTCTGGAAAAGAACAAATTCGCCTTGTGGTGCTTGAGGTAGGTTTTCATTCATTACGCTACCTCCTTCGCATCTACTTTCACCCGTCGCTTACCTGTCAACAACTGCTGCATAAGTGCCTTTTTCTCTTCTTTGAGGTGAGCGAGTTTGGCTTCTATAAGCTCGATTTCTTTATCGGTAGCAGTCAGGACGGAAGCGATTTTTTGTTGTTCTTTAATACTTGGTAAAGAGAAATGAGCCTTATTTATTCCATCTACAGAAAGTCCAAAACGGGTTGCACCTGTAGCTAAAGTAAAAAAGTAATACCGTGTTTTAGGTATCGAAAATAAATAGTTAATAAAGGCCCCATCTGCAAGTTGCTTATTTGTTCTCACGATAGCTAGATGATACCCACACACAACGCCTTTCAACTTTTCGCTTACAAGAGCGGGAATAGCTATATCACCAGGAGTTTCGGAATCTTTAGTTATAACGACATCATCTATTTGTAAGGTGAATTTTTTAATCTCTGCTTGTGTCGCAGTAGCTTTCATAAAAGAAAGCTTATTAGTTATTCTCATGTTGTAGTAAACATCGGTGTAGTTACAAAGTGCAACTGGAGTTTCGCCTTCGATAGATTTTTTATCTACTGGACTAACAATTACCTGAGAAAACTCATTCAAATGTTTATCTTCCCAATCCCCCTCAAACACCATTCCCGTGTCAGGATTCACCAACCGTTTTTTCCCCGTCAATAACTGCTGCATCAGGGCTTTTTTCTGTTGCTGGCTGGTTGCAATCAAACGTTCGGTGGTTGCAATCGCTTTATCCCAAGTGGAGAGGATTTTGGCGATTTTGTCCTCCTCATCACGAGAGGAAGCAACCATAAGAGGAAGTTCCGATAAAATTGTTGTATTCATATTGGGCATCGTTTGGCCGACAGCATTCTGTTCTAACCATTTTTTGACGGCATCTTTTTGCAGGAAATAAGATAGAAATAATGCTGAGTGAGCCTTATTAGGTATGGCTTTTAAACAGCCAGTTCCACAAATGCTTTTGGGAGTATCTTTTTCTATTAAAGCAAATCGCGTCACATCACCACGTCGACTGAATAACAAATCTCCAGATTTGAGATAATGTTTTTTTAAATCATTAGCTCGATACTCCGGAATTTTTGCTGCGATTGCAGTGTTCGCACGAAAATTTATTATGTCTTTTGGCATTAAAACAGGAATTCCTTCATCGGTATATTCATCAGCATGAAGCTGACTTCCGAAAGGACCTGTTTGTAATTTTCCCGAGCACACCTCACCCAAAGATGTTAATTTCCAACCATTAGGCACCATAACCTAACTCCTTCAGATAACCTTCCATCTCAGCTTCTAATGCAGCCAGTTCAGTTTGCAGAGCTAAACGCTCTTCTCGAACAGCCATTAAGTCGATTTCAGCCTCTTCCTCAAAGGTATCTACATAGCGAGGAATATTGAGGTTGTAGTCGTTTTCACGAATTTCTTCGAGGCTAGCAAGGTAAGCATATTTTTCAACATTCTCACCATTGCGATAGGTATCGACAATTTTCTGAATGTTTTCTTCAGTAAGCTGGTTTTGATTTTTGCCTGATTTGTATTCGCGGCTGGCATCGATAAACAACACGTTGTTATCAATTTTCTGTTTTTTGAAAATCAGTATGGCCGCTGGAATACCAGTGCCAAAGAACAGGTTTGAAGGTAGACCAATCACGGCATCCAACAGGTTTTCTTCAATCAGTTTTTGACGAATTGTACCTTCACTAGAACCACGGAAGAGAACCCCATGCGGCACAACCACACCCATACGACCAGTCTCAGGTTTCAGGGTTTCAATCATGTGAGAGATAAACGCATAATCACCTTTGGTTTTTGGTGGTACAGCACGGTGAAAACGACCAAAATGATCGTTTTCAGCATCTTCAAAGCCCCATTTATCAAGTGAGAATGGCGGGTTCGCTGTGACTACATCGAAATGCAGTAAACCACCGTTATTATCGAGCAATTTCGGGTTACGGATAGTGTCTCCCCATTCGATACGATGATTGTCTTCCGAATGCAGGAACATGTTCATTTTGGCTAACGCCCATGTCGAACCAATCGCTTCCTGACCATAGAGCGCATATTTTTTTGAGCCATTGTTGTTCTTCTGAACCTGTTTCCCGCATTTCATCAACAGAGAGCCAGAACCACAGGCTGGGTCGCAGATTGAATCGCCTTCTTGCGGTTCAAGCAAGATCGCCAACAGATCTGAAACTTCTGCGGGGGTATAGAATTCGCCAGCCGATTTACCACTGCTCGCTGCAAAGTTTTTGATTAAGAATTCGTAGGCATTCCCAATGACATCTAGCGTACCGACACGACTCGGACGCAAATTCAGGGTTGGTTTTCCGAAGTCTTCCAGTAAATGACGTAATACATCATTTTTAGATTTTTCATCGCCCAGTTTATCGCTGTTAAAGCTGATGTCCTGAAACACACCTTTGAGTTTGATGTTGGCTTCTTCAATGGCATGAAGAGCTTTGTTGATGCGTGAGCCGTTACCTGGTTCATAACGCACTTTATACAAATCCCAAAATGAGCAATCTGCCGGAATTTTAAATGACTGACTCTCCAACATTGCTGCAATCAGTTCAGGGCTGTCACCATATTCCTTTTGCAGTTCTTCAACCTTGTCCTGATGTACATCTGATATGTATTTCAGGAACAACATGGTGAGGATGTAGTCTTTATACATCGATGGGTCAACAGTGCCTCGGAACGTATCACATGCGTTCCAGACTGCTTTGTTGATTTCGTTTTGATCAATTGGTGTATGTGGCATTTCATTCCGCCTTTAAATTTCTGATGAGTTCATTAATTCGGTAGCAATTGCATTTAATTGCTGTTGTCGGTTGTTGATAAGCTTATAAAGCAAAGCGTTTTCTTTGAGGCTGGCGCTGTAAAGTTTTGCGATAGTGCGTTGAGTTTGGATGTCAGGTAAAGCGATGGGCGCAGAGGCCAGCACCGCTTTACGAATACTGATTTGCATACTGCCTTCGGCGCTTCGCTGAAAATATTGTTGCAGAGGCATTTGATTGAGCTGCCATGCGATAAAAAGTGGATCGACCAAATCAAGCCACCGAGGTTTGAGGTGCAATAAGAACAAACTCGGCGCACAGGTCGTGCGTTCTAAGTCTTTATCTACAAAGCAGGCAATATGCCTAGCTCCTTTACCTATAAACAAGATATCACCTTGTTTCAGCCAATCGGCTTCTCGTTTACCAGATAATTCAGTCACGATTAAATCATCACAACTTAACTCACCCAATTCGGAGATATCTTTGGCCTGAACAGCCCTCACGCGGCCAGTCGGTATGCTTTGAATTGCCCCTCTGAATGGATAACCCGCTTGAATCACCACAAGCTCAGAAAGCGTCACAAATTTTGAGGATCGAACAAACTTCACCATTGCCGTAAACCGAGTATTTGTTTGTGAGGTCATTGTGCCTGTTTTTAGGACTATTGCAATCATTTCTGCACCATGCGAATGGTGCAATAAAAAATAATCATTGACAGCCATTCTAGAGTGATTTATTTTTTATTGCAGTAACAAAATGATGCGTTGGTGGCTTATGCAAAGAATCTGATTGAGGGTTATGTGGTTATCGTCAAGTAACTTGGCTGCTAATTCGATTCTTTTAAAGAAAATGTGGAGCTAATGTGATCAAATATCAGATAGAAACAACAAAAGTTAGACCTTTTACTTATAAGCCTCCAATTATTAAAATTACGAGTGATGGTGAGTTAAACCTAGGTTATTCAAATAAAATTAATTTATATAAATATATTAAGCAGATAACTTTTCTTAATCTTGTTGGGCGAACTGAAAGTGGAGAACTGTTTTCTTTTGAACCGATGAGTTATGTTAATTTTTTTTTGATGGCTCATCATATTTATAGCGATAAAGAAGAATCAGAACAATTAAGTAAGGCAATGATCCACTATTTTAGTTTTATAATCACATTGCAAGAGCAATGGGATAATGAATATGATAGTGATTCATACGAGGAAGGCATAGATGAGCCACGTCCAACATGGTGTTGGTTTAGCCATATACAATCAAAAAAAATAACCTATCAATATAGAAAAGCATTAAAAGATTCAGTTTTAAATAGTGAAAATGGATTGTCTCGTACTACTGCAAGTAATTATATGAGATGTGTTGTTAGTTTTTATAAGTTTTACATAAAGAAGGGTTATTTATTTAATAATCCACCTTTTGAGCATGAAATAGTTAATATTCATTATGCTGCTAGTAGTACGAGCATGAAATCATATGGATCGAAACTTGTTCAAACAACAGATCTTCGTTTAAATTTCCCTAGATCAAAACGTAATGATGGAGGGATTATTGAAAATTATCGTAGAGATCTTAAGCCGTTATCTAATAAAGAATGGATGAGTGTAGAAAATATACTGACAAGAACTAAAACAGTAGTTAAATGTGTTGATGGAAAAAAAGAAATGGCAAAAATCGCTGAAGAGTATTGCTATATTTTTTTGATTTGTAGATTTACAGGTATGCGAAGAGAAGAGGCTGCAAGTTTACATTGTGGGCAGATTGTTAAACCAAAAACAATCATTGAAAATGGAGTGGAGCGTTTTTTGTCTCCGATTACTCGCATTGGAATAGGTGGTCAATATGGTTCATTAACTAAAACAGTTAATGGTGGAAATAAATCAAGGGTAATAATAATCCCAAGTTCTTTGATGTATAAGTTATACGTATACACTTGTTCCATTCGTTACAAAAAACGGTTATCAAAATTTCATCAATATTGTGAAGCTGAAGAATCTAAAGGTAATTACGCGATATTTAATGGTGTAGATTCAATAGATAAAAGAAAAGATTATTTATTTATTCAACAGTCTGGTGTTCCAACGTTTTGTTCACTATCAAATATTAATGCTCGATGGTCTGAGATTCGTAATACTGTCAATATGAAATTAGACAAGCCAATGCTAGGCTCGCCGCATAATTTACGTCCAACTTTTGCAATTGGTTTGTTTCGTACACTGATTAAAAAAGTCAGTAGCGATAAAGCTTTATCTTATGTATCCAGTCTCTTAGGTCATGAAGAAATTAAGACAACACTTTTGTATTTAAAAATAGCAGAAGAAAATCCTACTGGAGATGAAATATACGAAGATATGCTTGATTGGGCTGGTGTGTTTGATGATTTAGAAAACTATTCTGGTGAAGTTAAAAATAATGAATAAACGAAAAACTTTATCTCCAATGAAGGAGTCAAATATAGCGCCTGTTGATTTTTTATATATAGATGACATGGTGTTAAAAGTAAAAGGCAAAGCATATGTTTTCTATTTTTCCCGTTTTCAATATAAAGGAGTTCCTAATATTGAAAATAAAGGAGGTGGAAATTTTAGAGACTCTGAAATTCTAATCAATATGAATAGAGACTCTTTTATACGGATGTTATATGGCTTTGTTAAAGATGAATTTACATCTACGACATTTAACTATTTAAAGCGAATTGCATTGTATATCCGATATCTTGATGATAATGATCTATTACCAATAGATGGAGATTATTTTCATAATAGATTAACGCATCACTATATCTATGAACTGAACAAGATTGCAAAAACGGGCGTTGATGCATCAAAACCATCTGTTGCAAAAAAAAGTATTTCATATTTTTTAAAAAAAATTGGTAGAAAAACTGATGCAGGGCTATTGCCAAAACCATATCAAAAAAAATCAGGTCTTAGAGCATATGATTTGGAGTTTGAAATAAAACCAATTACAAAATTATTATTTAATGCATTTTATAAATTAAGGCAGCACTATATTGACGGTTCTCACCCTGATATTCATCCTTTATATGATGAAACTCGGTTGGAAAAATGTGCTGCATCACAAAATTGGACACCTTTTCAGTTATCAAAACGTATTGATGCATTTAAATTATCCATGAATCCACTCGGAAATTTAGGTATAAAAATTAGTGCAGATAACGATCGGCGTCGTTTGTGTAACCATCTTACACGAATTGCACTCATGATTTGTTTTATGCTAACTGGAATCAATACAGAACCGATGCTATTAATGACACGAAAAGACGTAAGATTTAAGCAAGCTCATGGTGATAAATATTTATTTGACACAGTAAAAGGTAGAGCAGGATATCAAGAAAATGATAATGGTATTGGCTTTACAAAACGAACAAAAGAATTTGTAGAGCAATGGTTAGAGACTTCAGCGCTAATTTCTGATGATTCAAATGATAATGCATGGTTGTTTCCCTTTATTGATAAAGATAATCAAGTGTCTAATTTTTTGGCGACTCGTACTCAATTGTATGAACCGTTTAATAAATTACTAGGGTATTATGGGTTACCAAAGCTCAGTGCACAAAGGTTCCGTCAAACTAAATCAGATAGTCTAATGAAGGTAACAGAATCTGTTTTTATAATTTCTCTAGCATTGAATAATACAGTCAAAACAGTTTCTGCTAATTATAGTTCAGGCTTACTGCAAGATCATGAACGAAACTTAGCAGCGACAATGAATGCTAATCTGTTATTAGCCAAGGGAAATTCTATTGAAAGCGCTGTCGCTGAATCAAAATATAAATTTAAAGATATTTTATCTGAGTATGATTATAAAAAACGATTTGGTTTGGGTAGTCAGACACCTGCTGGTGTGAGATGCACAGGGGACGCAACGTTAACAAATCAAATTGAAAGACAGTTAAAAACATTAAAACTTGATATCCCTGAAGAAGAAAAAAAATGTACAAATTTCTTGAAATGCTTTGTTTGCGATAATCATGTATTAGTTGCTATGGTTGATGATATTTGGCTAATGATGTCATTTTATGATGTTATTAAATCATTAAAAGAACAAGTTGCTATTAATTCATTACCAGAAGATGAATTATATCAATTGGAGAATACAGTTAAAAACATTCTTGACAGATTTAGAAATGTAAGTGTTGATAATTTCAAAAAGGCAAAAATTAAACATAATGAAGCAGCTCACCCATTATATTCTGATATTCGTAGTGTTGGTGATCTATTGGAGGTATTTAGTTGATGATGTTGCATAATGCTATAAAACCTAATTATTCAGGGACTATTCCTACTTTAGATGAGTATATTGTAGTAACAAGAACTTCAAGTGGAGAACCACGTAGTTATATATATGATGAATTTTGGGATTTTAGCGGTGAAAAGAATATAGTTGCATTCAGGAATTATAAAGTAAAATTTGCAATGATTAAGGATGTTTCTCATCGGGTTAAAATACAACAAACATTGTTTATATTAACATTACATGATAAGGAATTATCTGTCAGTAAGTTAGTTTCTATTGTTTCAAATCTGCATCAGATATATAAAATGATTGGTCATTCGGATTGGCATAAACTTTCTGATAATTTAGAGTGGACAAAATTTAAAAATGTGCTTAAAACTCGATATACTAGTGGTGCGTTAGAGGGTTATAATGCAACGTTAAACAAACTTGTTTTAAGTGGTTTTATAGATAGATATATAGAGCCGAATGAAATTAGATATCTTGGCTGTAATAATTACGCTACACAACAACATATTGCAATACCAAATGTTTTTTATCAAAAGATATTATCTCATTGCGTTGGAAATATAGAGAAATATCATTCGTTTAGACATGAAATATCAAATGTTATGACGGAGGCATATAAATTAAGATTTAAATTAAAATCTAAATCTTATAGGCGCACTGCGTTAAAAATATCGTTAGATAATAGAAAATTAAAAGATATAAAAGAAAAGTTAGCTATGACTCACAACATTCCAGATTTCAAAGTTGAATTTACAGGTGAGTGGATTGTTGGGATGTTGGTACAATGCATTATGGTTTGTGCTTGTTTTTCAGGTGCTAGAATAGGAGAGATATTAAGCTTTAACAAGGATAGCTATAATATTAAAAACACAACTAATGGAGAAATATCCATTATTCAGGGTTTAACAACTAAAGGGAATAATGGTGAGGCTGAAATTACAACCTGGCAATGTCATCCGATTGTTAAAGATGCTCTTGAATTAGCATATGATATGACTAGCTTTGCTAGAGATATATTTAGAAATCAAGTGCTTGAGTTGTTTAATAGTGCAGCCATTACTGAGGATGAGTATAACAGATGCCTCGGGGTGTTAGAGCTTAGTTTTATTACGCCAGTAGTGACTAAACATTGTAATCATAGTTATATTTTGCCGGCTATATCTGTAAAAACAAATAATTTTCTTTCTAGATTGAATTTTAAAGCAACTCTAGCGGATGTTGAAGAATTCAATCTTTTAAATGAAACACGAGTTGGGCAGTTAAAATTAAATGGGACATTACCAAAATTGACTCCGCATGATTTCAGACGTTCTTTTGCTGTATTTATGAAGCGTTATAGTCTCGGTAATGCACAAACAATTAAATTTCAGTATAAACATAAAAATGCACAAATGTCGGAATATTATCAAAAAAATGCCGAGTTAGCACTTATGCATGATATTCTTTTAGATAAAGAGCTTATAGATCTCATGGAAGAGGAGGGTATTCGGATGGGGATTGATGCATATGATGAAATATTTAATAAAAGCGTTCATCTAAGCGGTGTTGAGGGTGAGCGAATTATAAATGATAAAATTGAATCAATGAAGGCCGGTCGACAGGTTTATATGACCAGATCAGAGATAAGTTCTTTAGTTCGAAATGGAACTTTATCTATAGTTATGTTGCCTACGGGTGGGTATTGTACAAATACGAAATGTGAGCGACTATGTAGTATTAAAGAATTTATTTCCGAGAAATCAGTTTGTCAATTCCAAATAGTAACAGATAGATCTGCAAAACAACAGGGAAAATACAGAGAACGATTGATAGAAAAATTTAATCTGTTAAATAATGGAGATAAAGTGATGAACCACATATTAAGTGGTTTAAAACAAAGTATTCTTATTGTTGAACCAACTTTATTAAAGCATGGAATAAGCTATCAGCCATTCACTACAAAAATTAAGGGTTGTTATGACTTATAGTCGTCAAGAAACAGAGTCTCGATTGCATGAGGCTTTTGATCGTTTATTGAAAAATCAAGCTAAACGTGTGAAGTTGAAAGGTAGATTGACTTTGAATATGATTAATAATGAAGCGGGTCTGGGTAATAGTTATGTGCATAAATTTCCAGATTTTGTTGCTTATGCAAAACCTATAATTGATAAATATAATGAAAATAGGCAATCTTTCAGCGATGTTTCTAAAGTTGATGAAGTGATTTATTCAGATTTAGATAAATTACGATTAGCCAAGTTTCGTGAAGAGCGTTTAAAGATAAAATATCGACAAGAGCGTAACGATGCAATTAAAATCCAGTGTGAACTTGAAACAATAAATAATACACTTATGTTTCGGGTGTTCGAATTGCAAAATGAAATGGCTTTACTTAAAGGTACTGTTGTTAATATTAATGATAGTTTCTCATAAAATAATTTTATTTTTTTTGGTACAGCAAGACTTGAATTGGTGAACTATGTGCTTGTATAGTAAAGAATTTAATTACATAAAACCATGGACTGATTTTTTGCCATCCATGAAAGAATTACTAGATGAAATAGAAGCCAATGTTAGAGGTATTACTCCAGAAGCATTAATTTTGCCTAGTTTTGATATGATCTTCAATGCTTTTAAATATACATCATTTGATGATGTTTCGGTTGTAATCATTGGACAAGATCCGTACCATCAGATTTGTGATGTTGATGGCGCTATTATTAATCAGGCAATGGGGTTGTCGTTTTCAGTGCCTAGAGGTTTAAAAGTTCCTCCATCTTTAAAAAATATATATAAAGAGCTTGAAAATAACTTTGTTGATTTTATTTCCCCGTCGCATGGGGATTTAACAACATGGGCTAATCAAGTACTATTATTGAATACATCTTTAACAGTGGAATGGAATAAACCTGCCTCACATGCAAAAACCGGTTGGCATAAATTCACTTCAAAAGTCATTGAAGCCTTAGTTCAGCGTGAAAAACCTATCGTGTTTTTATCGTGGGGTCGACACGCTCATAAAATTACTGAGTGTGCTGAAAATACTCATCATTGTGTGATTAAAACATCACATCCTAGTCCGCTTGGAGCAAGAAAATCAGGAGTTGGTTTTGATGCTTTTCTTGGTTCTCAGTGTTTTGTAAGAGCAAATCAATTTTTATCTAACAATGGAATGGCGCCAATAGATTGGAGCAGTATTTGTTTTGAATAATTTAATATGTATTAATTAGATAAATGATTGTGGAGTAAAGTTGAGAATTTGACTGTGAAATTCTCAACTTTTTATACAAATATTGTTAAGTCGTGATTTTTTAATATTTCCTTTAATTTTCAATGAGTTTACCATGATTCATAACAAAAATCGTGTAACGGTAGGCCAAGACCCCTACCACGGGCCAAACCAAGCACACGGACTTTGTTTTTCCGTGTTGCCGGGTGTTGCTGTGCCGCCCTCGTTGGTTAATATTTACAAAGAATTACAACGTGATATTTCAGGATTTGAAACGCCTAAACAT
>RRZT011717224.1_pt1 | contig 19191 bp, 16 predicted proteins | sample 2165551 | NCBI WGS metagenome assembly RRZT01 (sample SAMN10456910, study PRJNA506462) | wastewater metagenome | biome: wastewater; feature: sludge; material: wastewater sludge; isolation source: wastewater sludge with Escherichia coli K12::gfp cells carrying plasmid... | place: USA: Moscow, Idaho... | reverse complement strand
GCTGCGCGATACGCAGATGACCCTGTCCACCATCGCCCGCCTGGGCGACGCAGCCGCCACCCGCGCCCAGCAGGCCGCCGCTGACACGGCCGGCAGCATCGCCAAGAGCGCAGAGCAGATCAATGCCTTGTGTGCCAAAGCTCAGGGCTGCACGGCGAAGATCGTTGAGAAGTGGGAGGGATGGCATGCCTAAACGTGTCACGACCCACGACGGCGATGTGCTCGATGAGCTGGTCTGGCAGCACTACGGGCGCAGCGACGTGCTGGCGGCCGTGTTGGAAGCCAACCCGCACTTGGCCCAGAGGCCCCCGGTGCTTCCGGCCGGCTTACTGATCGAACTCCCTGATCTGCCGCTGCCGGTCGAAGAGCCGGTGATTCGGCTGTGGTCGTGAGGAGACTGCGATGCAACCCACCTTTCGCATCTACGCCGGCAGCCAAGAGATCACCGCCGCCATCCGCGACCGTCTGATCGAATTGGTGGTCACCGACGAAGCCGGCATCCAGTCCGATGAATTGAAGCTGACCCTCGATGACCGCCGTCGTGAAGATGGCGCCATTGCCCAATTGCCCCGGATCGGCACCGTGCTGACCGTCTCCATCGGTTATGCCGAAACCCGGCTGGTGTCGCTGGGACGCTTCATCGTCGATGAAGTGGAGATCCGCTCGCCACCGGCAACGCTGACCGTCTCGGCCAAGGCCGCCGACATGGTCGGCCCGTTTCGTAGCCCCAAGACCCGCTCGTGGGATGAGACCACTCTCGGAAAGCTGGTCGCAGCCATCGCCGCCGAGCACCGCTATCAAGCCAAGATCGATCAAGAGCTCGGGGCCATCCAGATCCCGCATTTGGACCAAACCGAAGAATCGGACATGGCATTGCTCACCCGTCTGGCCGCCAAGCACGACGCGGTCGCCAAACCCGTGGCCGGGTTCCTGGTGCTGGCCAGGCAGGGAGCGGCCAAGACCATCACCGGTCTGGCGCTGCCGACAATCCGTCTGTCTGTCAGCGATCTGGCCGAGTGGCGCTACCGACACTCGGCCCGCAAGCCAGGGGGTAGCGGCTCCACCAAGGAAGCCAATACCCAAAAACCACCCAGCACCGCGACCGGAGGCACCAAAGCCTACTGGTGGGACTTCGAGAAAGGTGAGCGCCGGGAAGTGACCACCGGATCGCCACCGTTCGAGGAAGTCCGCTACGTCCACGCCACCGAAGCCGAGGCCAAAGCCGCTGCGGCCACCCGCAAGAACCGGGGTGAGCGTGGCCAGGGCGAGCTCAGCTTCAGTCTGCCGGGAGATCCCCGACTGGCCGCCGAGGGCCGGCTGTCCATCACCCTGCGCCCCGGCATCCCGAGCGACTGGCGCATCAAGCGCGTCGAGCACCGTCTGGGTGCCCAGGGCTACACGACGCAGGTCGAGTGCGAACGCTTCACTGCGTCGCCCGTTCCCATCACCGCAACCGAGTAAGGAGGCCACCGTGCCAGAAAAAGATCCTTCGACCTACGGCCTTATCACCTACCTGTGGGTGACGGGTCTGGCCGCCTGGGGTGGCCTCGTGAATTTCTATCGCAAGGTGAAGTCCGGCGAGACCCGGGCTTTCAACGTGGTGGAGCTCATCGGTGAGATCGCCACCTCGGCCTTCGCGGGCCTCATCACCTTCTGGCTGTGCGAGGCCGCGCAGTTCAATCCGCTGGTCACCGCAGCGCTGGTTGGCATCTCCGGCCACATGGGCAGCCAGGCCATCTACCAACTGGAGCGCTGGGCGCAGACGCGTCTGGGTAAGGAGCGGCCGTGAACGCTATCGACACCATCCTCGACGAGATCATCCGCCGCGAGGGCGGCTATGTGAACCATCCCGCCGACCGGGGCGGGCCGACGAACTTCGGCATCACCGCACAGACGCTGGGCAGCTGGCGCAAGCTCGGTCGCCCGGCCACCGCCGCAGAGGTGCGTGCACTGACGGAGGCCGAAGCCCGTGCCATCTACCGCCAGCAGTACATCACCGGTCCTGGGTTCGAGACCATCACTGATGCGGCGCTGCTGCATTTGCTGGTCGATGCCGGTGTGCATTCCGGGCCGAAGCGAGCGGTGCAGTGGCTGCAGTCTGCACTCGGTGTCGCTGCCGATGGCGTCATCGGTCCCAAGACCCGCGCGGCGCTGGCTGCGGCTGACCAAGGTGTGCTCTACGGCAAGGTGCTGGGGCAGCGACTGCGCCACCTCGGACGGCTGATCACCAGCGACCCCAAGCAGTCGGCCTTCGCTGCTGGCTGGATGAACCGGATGGCTGAATTCGTAGAGGGCACGATATGACCCCGCTACTCACCACCTTGGCCCCGGGCCTGCTGGAAGCCGGCAGTCGGCTGATCGACCGCCTGGTGCCGGACCCGGCCGAACGCGAAAAAGCGAAGCTCGCGCTGCTGCAGGCTGAGGGGCAGCTGGCACTGCAGGAGATGCAGACCAGCTTGTCGGCGATCCTGGCCGAAGCCAACTCGGCCGATCCCTGGACCAGCCGGGCACGGCCGACGTTTCTGTACGTAATCTACGGCGTGATCCTGCTGTGCGTGATGGGTGCCATCATCGGCATCTGGTGGCCGACGCACGTCTTCCAGGCAGCGGAGAACCTGAACAAGCTGCTGGGCGCAGTCCCCGAGAGTCTGTGGTGGCTGTTCGGTGCCGGCTACCTGGGCTACACCGGGGCGCGCAGCTTCGACAAGTGGCGTGGGCCGGCCCGCTGACCGGTGTTGCCGAGCACGACAATCTGAGACGACGATCCCCCGATCTCACTGCCTTTGCCGGCGGTGGGGTCGGGGGATTTTTGCGTTTGTGGTGTCCGAGACTTCGTGGCTTTGAACAGCTCTCATTGAACTAGTGTCAACCATAGTGTAAACTGACAACCCCTGTGACAACCAGGGCGGCAGCTTGCTAGGCAACCAACCAAAGGAGAGAACGCGTGAAAATGACCAAAGCGCCTGTTTATTACGCACTGGCTCAAGCGCAGTTTAATCCCGTGGCTGCCATGGCAAAGTACGTTGACGAGATTCAAGACATCCTGCGTCGGGAGGGGTATACCCTTTTTGAGCCGCAAGAAATCACGCAACTGCAGTTCGTGGCAGCCGCTGGACAAGCGCCGACCAATCCCGAGTTAATGAAGGTTACCAATTGGCTGATTTCAAAAGCTGATCGGACTGCTGGTTTTATTTTGGGCTCATCCTCTCTTGCTTACCACACAACTCACTATGAAACTCGGAACGAGTTCTTGCCAGAGTTGGTGCAGGGATTGCAAGCTGTTCACAAAGTGGTTTTGCTGGATCACATTGCTCGACTGGGCCTGCGTTATCTCGATGCAGTGATTCCCGGCGAAGATGAGCAGGTTTCCCAGTATTTGGCTGATGGTTTGCAGGGCGTGACATTCGGTGCAAAGCAGCGTTACGCGATGAGCGAGTCTGTTTTTGAGACAGAAACAGGGCCACTGGTGAAATCAGGGACTTTGGTTGCGCGTGTGTATCGTGCGACATCTCCTCTTGGCTATCCGCCAGATCTGATTCCCCACGGGCTGCAGCCAATGCCTCGCTTCCAGAGGAGCGACACGATCTCCCACGCTGTGATTGATACCGATCACTATGTTGAAGGCAGAATGCCTATTGATTTTGAGAAGATCAAGGCGCAGTTGGCGTCGCTGCACACGGGGGTCAAGCAATCTTTCGAGGCAACCATTACGCCTTACGCTGCAGAAGTCTGGCGCTGATTAGAGGAGGGTTGGATATGTACGCAAACCACACTGTGGGTATAAATCCACGACTGCCTTTGCGCAGCGTTGCACAGACCGCTTTTGTCGTGATGCTTGTAGGCACTGGCAGTGCTTATGCAATGGATCGCTTGGACACGTGGCGGCCATACCTTCAGCACCGAGTTCCGTTTATTTCGGAAGTAGGCTTGCAGAGTAGTGGTGCTGAACGAGTTGACGTTCGTACTCCGCTTGAGCATCTGGAAAACATCCGCACGGTACTAAACCCTGCTGTTTCAGACCTGGCATCCGTTTTTGATGTTTCCAGGCAGGCTATTTACAAGTGGCTGTCGAACGACTCGAAGCCTGAGCCTGAAAAGTTGGCACGTGTTCAGGCGCTTAGTCAGATCGCTGATGCTTTCAAAGATGCCGGTGTGGTACGTGCCGGCAGCCTTCTCAAAATGAAAACCTTCGGTGACCGATCTCTCATGGACATCGTAAAGGCCGGAGCTGATTGGCGTGAGGCTGTGGATGTCCTGATTGCCGAATCGCGTGCTATGGAGAGTGCCTACGAGCGGTCTGGACTGGCCAAATCTAAGGCAAAGCCAACTTCAGATTGGCAGACCTCTCAGTCAATTCCCGCGTCGCGCGAAGATGTATAAGGGAGAATTATGCTCGGACGTGACACGCCTTGGAGGCAGGGCAGCCTAATTGCCCAGGCGGACGCCATCGCGGCCGGCTTATTTGATGAGGCATCTGCGGATCTCAAGCGGGCTCTTGTCATTACGCACGACTGCGATCTGCCGAATGATAAAGAGCCTGAAGTCGAGGTTATGGTCGGAGATGTGGTCGACAAGCTGAACAAGCAGTTCGCGCGTGCTCGTAATGTTCGGCGCCTCCACTTGGCATTCGATACGTCGTCTGGCACCCAGCAGTTTCTTGACCTGCAGATAACAGCTAGGCAATCAATTTGCAAATCGCTGATCGCTGCTGCCAAGCCAGACAGTAGCTGGATTCTGTCTGACGAGGAGAAGCGCGCACTCAAGCAATGGCTGGCAGCACGCTACGGTCGCCCAGCTTTTCCGAACGCGTTTGAAACGCATCTGCGCAAAAATGTTGGTAAGAAGGAGACGGTAGAAGATCGACTGGGAAAGGCTCTTGAAAAAGTGAGCGCCCATTTGGTCGGGGTGTTTTTTGACTTGGGTGAAAACCGCGCAGCGGAGCTCACGGATGGAACGCCTTACGACCTGAGGATTACTGTTGTCTATGACGCCAGTGAAGGTGGACAGCCTGCGAGATTGGCTGCTGAAGACGTGGTCTCTGAGATTAGGGAGATTTTCCAGTCGGCTTATGGTCCTCCAGATGCAGCAACTGAGATTGCTCTGGAGTCTTGTGAAGCAGTAGCAGACATTCGCTTTCCGTTATCCGATTTGCGCAAAGTGGATCAGTGGCGTGCCGAATACATCAGCTTGCGCCAAGATCCCCAAGAGCAATTCTTGGCTGTCGGTGAGATGCCTGCGTAATGGCTTCCGGGGTAACTGAAGTCCTGGGCATCACCAGCGCAGGGCACTTTTGGCAAGAAGTAGTGCGCCCGAACGCGCTGCACTACAGCCAGCATCCAACGGCCAGGGAAGCCTTCAACTTGGCTGCGTCGCTGTGGCACCTGATCGACTGGATCTTCGAGGACCCACGCTTGAATCCACAGTGCCAGCAGAAGTCCGATCTTCAAGCCACCTTGCGCCAGCAGTGTCCAGCCTTGGGGGTGATGCACGACATCACCACGCTGTACAAGCACGCTCGAATAACCAAGCCGCAAGGCAAAGTGGCGGCGACAGATGTGGAGATGCTGGGTGCCACGTTCTACTTCGGGCCGGGCGGCCCGGTTTCTGAACACCCGGCTGAGTACAGCGTGACCTTGGAGGGAGGAGAGCAGCGCCCCTTGAACGAACTGTTCGAAGAGGCGCTGCGGTTTTGGGACGGCTACTTGAGGGTGTGCAGAATTTTGTGTAAACGGACAATCCACCGCCGGCGTAAGCCGGCCTGTCCGTAAGCACAATGAACACCAAGAAACACGACGTACCCGAAGAACTGCTGTCTGGCCTGCTGGCCAACTACAAGAAGCCCGAAGACCTCATCGGCGAGAACGGTCTGCTCAAGCAACTGACCAAGCTGCTGGTCGAGCGAGCCCTGGACGCTGAGCTGACTGAGCACCTGGGCCATGAACGCAACGAGGCGGTGGCCAACCCCGCTGGCAACACCCGCAACGGCAAGAGCAAGAAGACCCTCAAGGGCGAGTTCGGCGAATTGCCCATCGAAGTGCCACGCGACCGCCATGGCAGCTTCGAGCCTCAGCTCATCCCCAAGCACCAGACCCGCTGGGCCGGCTTCGACGACAAAATCATCTCGCTGTACGCCCGTGGCATGACGGTGCGCGAGATACAGGCCCACCTCGAAGAGATGTACGGCACCGAGGTCTCACCCAGCCTGATTTCCTCGGTGACAGATGCCGTGGCCGACGAGGTCAAGGCCTGGCAGGCCCGGCCGCTGGAGCCGATTTACCCCATCGTCTATCTGGACTGCATCCACGTGAAGGTGCGCGAGGGCGCGGTGCGGGTCAAGGCGGTGTACCTGGCCATCGGCATCACCATGACGGGCGACAAGGAGGTGCTGGGCCTGTGGCTGGCCCAGACCGAGGGCGCCAAGTTCTGGCTGCAGGTGGTCACCGAGTTGCGCAACCGGGGCGTGCAGGACATCTTCATCGCCTGCGTCGATGGGCTCAAGGGCTTCCCTGACGCCATCGAGGCAGTCTTCCCCAAGGCGGTGGTGCAACTGTGCATCGTTCACATGGTGCGTCACAGCCTGAACTACGTCTCATGGAAGCGCCGCAAGGAAGTGGCGGCCGACCTGCGCCGTATCTACACGGCCGCCACCGCCGAGGAGGCCGAACTGATGCTCGCAGAGTTCGAGGCCCGATGGGATGCCGAGTACCTGCCCATCGGCCAGTCCTGGCGCAGGAACTGGAGCCGCTTGACCCCGTTCTTTGACTACCCGCCGGAAATCCGCAAGGTCATCTACACCACCAATGCCATCGAGTCGGTGAACATGAGCCTGAGGAAGCTGACCAAGAACCGGGGCTCGTTCCCCAGCGACGAGGCGCTGACCAAGCTGTTCTACCTGGCGCTGCGCAACATCAGCCAGAAGTGGACCATGCCCATCCGGGATTGGAAGGCCGCGCTGACCCGCTTTACCATTCAGTTCGGAGACCGCATCTCCGTCAATTGAAGTCCGACCCGTTTACACAAAAATTCGGACACGCTCACGTGCACATAAGGAACTGAATAGGCTGGGCGATTCCGCCGTGCGGAACTATGCCGGAACTAGGCCAACTCCAGCACCGCCCACGTACATCCCCCAAGCAAACCACCGCCCAGTACGGAACTAGGTCGGAGACTTGCACTTGGCCCTTTCATTCTGCAAGTCGCATTCACTTGGATTTTTGCTTCTCCTGCTCCACGTGGCTCGCGAATTCGGGTTGGGCAAGCCAATGCAGGGCCTGGGCCCTGAGCGCTCTGACTTCCTGGAGATCAAGTTCTTCAATCAGCGTCACCACGCGTTTAAGGTAGTCGAGCATGTCGTCGCAACATTTCGCCGACGGGTAGGGAAGTTCGTAGAAGTCCTTGCCCTTGTGAACCAACTCGTTTCGTACCTTTGAGTACAGCACGTTGTACCTATCAAGATCAACATTGAAGCGAAGGACGTTCCCGTGTGAGGTCAATGCCGCAATGTAGGCGCGGTGGTCCATGCCCTTGAGGTTCTTGTCGGGATGCGCGAGACCATCCAGTGCAAACACCAGCGTGAGAAACCTTGATTCGTCCCCCAACGCGTAGAACGCTTGGCGAGCAAACCGCAGTGCGCCTTTGACTGCCAGGGCGAGCTCGTCGGAGCGGCCGTGAAGGATCTCTTCGAGGTAGGGGCGGCCTCGGAAAATTGAGTCTTCAATCTGGGGGCCGAGCCAGTTGTTCGAAGCGGACATCGGCCGGGAGATGCCAGCCAAGTTGATCGGCTTTAGATGAGTCTTGCCAATGGGGATGATCTCCGCTGCGTAGAAGCCCGACTCAAGCTGCCCGGCTGGATTGGGTGTGTACTCCGGGCGCTTGAAGCTGCTGTAGCCGAACCTGATCACGTCCAGAGCCTGCTCGGCCCTGGCCAAGCACTGCAGGATCACTACATCATCGTCGGAGACATGCCGATTCAGGCGCAGCAAGTCCGCGTACGGAAGATCGATGTTGAACTGCAGGTAGCTGCCTTGCCAATCACTGAGGCGCTCGTGCGGCTCGGGATCGAACTGGCGCGCGCACACCAGTTGAAACGGGCCAAGATCGAACGATTCTTCGAAATGGAGTTTAAGAACTGGGACGATGACCGTGCAAGGCTCGGTTTGCGTCGAGTCCGCTAGCGCCTCCAGCTCTGCCAGCGCTAAATTTCCGGAGCCGAACGGCGAAGCACTGATGTCGAGCCAGGGAAACGCTGCCTGAAAGTGGGCAAGCATCTGTTCGGAAGTTCGTTCACCTTCGCCTTCGTTGGGACTAAACGTGACGCCATCACCTTCAGGAAACGGGCTCGCCCAGTAGCCAATTGCTGAGATCGCCTTGATCGATTCGTTGAGGAGCGCCTCCTTTCCGGGCAGCTCCGCTTTGCGCCACAGGAGGTTGCCGCTGAAGTTTCCGTTGGGCGCAATGATTCGGGCTTTCATGTCGAGCATTCCGTGTAAGTCGCCAATCTTGCTTGTAGAAAGCAGCGAAGCAAAGTAGAAAGCTACTTCACCGCTTCAGTTCGCGAACCGATTCTTGGTGAATTTCCGTAGAGTGCTATGATTGCTACCAGACGAGCTTATCCATGAGGCATACCCAAGGTCATGCCCTCAAGTCGCGCGGCCCAACCTGCACCTGTATTTCTGCAGGAGAAATGTGGGAGCCATATCGTCAGAGGAGGTGTGCGCAAGAGGCCTCTATTCAGACCCCGCTTGATGTCTGTCTAATACACTAAGCAGTCGAGCCCACAAAATTTTGTGGGCTTTTGACTTTCTGGAGCCAGAAGATATGGGTGCAAATTCCACAGGGACCCCACCAATCGTCCTTGATGAGTGGGTCGAGCAAGTCCGCAAGAGCCTCTTGGCACTGCAAGAAGCCCGCGTCGTTGGAGCGAAGCTTGCATCAATCGTCAGCAAGGTGCTTCCAGAGGGGCAGACCTTTCGCCATCTCCTGCCAGAGGGTGTCAATCGAGAAACAGCCTCGTTTCGCGACTTTGTAGAGCATCGCCTCGCACACGTCGTCAAACCGACGGATGATCGCCGAGGGATCGACATCTTGTACGAAATCGTGGACTCTGGATTGCCAGTGGTTCCAGAACAAGGTGAGTTGTGGCGCGCCTTCGTCGCCGTCAGGCCCAAAGTGAACTTGGTTCTGGATCGCAACGCCGGTTCGCTGAGTGTGGTTCCTCACCCCGCCACTGAATCGCCTTCGCGCACCGTGGTGGCACCTGTGGAAGTAGCTGAGCACAAGGAGATTTGCGAAGCGTACTTGAAGCAACTGGTCGCTAAAGGAAAAAACCTCCCGCAGCTTGAAGAGATCCTCTCGGACTACACCACATCTTCCTACGCGAAGTGGGTCAAGGTTCTGAGGGCACACGCACCGTCGCTCTATCGCGATTGGGGCGAATTCCGTAGGAAGGCCATCCTTGAGGTCTTTGAGAAGCGCGTGGAGACATTGGGCCTTGGTCTGCCACAGCGCTCGCAGGTGTTGGCGCGGTTTGCGGAAGACGCACCAGGTGCCGAGCGGGACTCAGCGGCGCCTGGTGCCACGGCACCGGTCCAAACCGTTTCCACCGGGTCATTGGAGGATCAGGTCAGGCAGCGACTTCACGCCGTGATTGACCGGATGACACTGGAACAGATGAACGCGCTCTTAATTCCATTCAGCCTGTTTCCGCACGACCAGAAGTGACCGATGACGCAACTTATCGTTGCAGCCACTGCTGGACAGATTCCGGAACTGGAGAGGCAACTCTCCGACGCCACGGCCGGCCGGTGGAGGCAGCATGTGCAGATCCTGCTGCTCTCCGACAACAAGTCTGCGAACAACATCGCCTTGCAGGACGTCCCGGCGACGCACCCTCATGCTGAGTGCTTTGCGGACAAGAATGTAACGTCACAATTTCTGGAGGACAGCGGCATCTTCCGCATGGCCAGGCCTGAGCTCATCAACAAGACCATCGACTGGTTGGATAGGCATCACATCTCCTGGCGGGGAAATGTTGAGGTATGTCGCCAGCATGGGTCGTACAAGTGGATGGATGTCGAAAAGTGGAGGCAGCAGTTTGCGCGGGTCGACCCTGACGTTGGCCCGCGTGTGGCGTCTGCCATCCTCGCACAGTTGCAAATCATTGGCATGCAGCAGCTCGGAGAGTTCCTGACAGGCGAACTTGAGGAAGCGTCATTCAGCACCTATTTCAAAGGCGCGGATCCGCACAGTGGCGATTTTGGCGTTGTTTCGATGCTGCAACAGTTGATCAACAACCGGAAGCTGGCCGAGGCTTTTCAGCTTCCGATCCTGGAGCCGGCATCCCGCATCCGTATGTTCAACGATGGCGGCTGGAGCGGTGGCGAATCCATGCGCAGGATCACCTGCATGTACATGAAGTGTGACCGCAAGACATGCCACATCGACCCGTCCCACTCTCTGGAGATGCGCTTCGCCTTCATCACTGACATCGCCAAGCAGGAGCTTGCATCGAGCATCAGCCAGATCGAGGTGGACTTCAAGGTCAGCAAGGGGGCCATCACGATTTCACACCCCCCAGAGAACCTTTTAAACGTGAAAGACAGTGCCGGGGTAGCAAGTGGGTTGGCATTTCGTGACCCCCATATCTCGAACTATGTCTCACCGGCCGAAATGCAGGAACTCTGCAACCGAATCGGAAAAAAGATCGCAAAGAGGCGGCCGCTTGGTACGCACAATATCGCTTCAACCATTGGTTTTTGGCATAGCCTTCCAAAGGCGATGTTGCCCGTTCTGATCCTTGGGGGAGGGCCGGTTCTGGATTTCAACGGAAACAGGTTCTCTTGGCACCCACTCATTGTGAGCCAACATGTGCTCAACCCTCAGCCCGACATTCCAGGCTACCACTGCAACGAATGCCCACTTGCGCCTCGGGACCAAGCGGCAGTGGCTGCGAACGCAGCCGAGCCGACACCGGCCTGAAGGAATTCATGCAGCCTCAGGCCGCGCCGCCGAGCTGTTCTTCTATGAGCGCCACCGGTGACGTCCGCTCACGTTGGCCATGGGTCCACGAGCACGTTGACCCGGAACGTTGGCAACAGATCACCAAGCATCAGCAGATCACGTGGATACTCCGCACCGACTCCAATTCGCCTTGTACAGGTCAACGAAGGTGGCAGAAAGGTCGTCCTTCCTGCATCCTAACGAAGCGAAGCTCGCGCCTGCCATTCAACACTCATCGTTTGAACGCTGGTGCAGTTGCTGCCAGTCCACGTGAATTGGCCGGACGCCTACATTCCGCAGCCGATCAGGCTATGAAATCAACCTCAGTCAGCGACAGGCCATCGAAGTAGCACTTGGCGACACCTCTACTCCCAGGCTCTGACCCGCTCAGCGTCTTGAACTCTACGGACACAACCGTACGGCCAACAATGGCTCTGTAGGCTGTTGCATCGCCAAAGGAGCAATCGCTCTGCAGCCTTGCCTTGATTGCCTCTTGGACAATTTCCAGCAACTGCTGGTCACCAAGCCATTTGGACTTGTCGTTCTGAGAGACAACTTGGCGCTTCGCAGCAACATCACTCTCCGTGATGAAAAAACGGCTGCCATTCTTGCAGTCGGCAAAGAATACGATGTTGTCCGGTGGCGAACTTCGGACATTGCTAAGTTCAAGCAACTCCAAACGATCACATCCAGGTGATGAGGCGACTATCTCGGCCGCAGGCTGCATCAAGGCATTGATGCGCTCTACGCCAAGCGGCCCCCAGGCGGCGTACGTTTTGGGGTAGTTCTTCTCCGTGATCGGTATAACCGCGTACTCTGCGATATCGCCCATAGGCCCTCCAAGTAAAAAACCATGGTAGCGGATGGTTCAAAGCCAACCAAAGCCTTTGGCCATGACTCCCATAACGGCCGCAAGCGCAGCGCCGCCAGCGACATACATTTGCGCGTTCGTTGGCATATGGCTGACCCGCTCCTCGACTCTAGCCAGGCTATCCTTCGTGGCCAAGGGCACTAGCTTCTCTTCCACTCTCGCGATGTCAGCTTTCATTGCCGAGTGCTTCAGCAACTCCTCCATACGCACCAAGGTTGACCTGATGCCAGAAATGTCATCGGCCAACTTATCCACTTTCGTCTCAAGAATGCCGACCCGGCGAGGCAAATCGCCTCCTGAGTCGCCACCACTAGGCGGATTCGGGCTACTCGGTGGCGGTTGTTTTGGCGCTCCTGCCCCACCGGTGATTCCAAGATCGCGCATCTGCTGAACGATCCCCATGACCGACTGAATAAACGATGGAGCAATGAGGCTTGCTGCATCTGGGCTCTTGACAAGCTGCTCAAATGCAACTCTGCTCACCTTAATGCGACCAGCCAACTCTCTTATTGGCGGAATCGCATCTGGAGCCTCCGCCATATCTACGATCTGCTGCGCGGCGGCCGAACCAAAGTCAACCTCGGCTGCGATCTTGAGGGCGATTTTGACTAGTACCCTGCGATATATCTCCAGCGTTTCGCCGACAGCTTCTGGTGGCACCCCCAGCTCACGAGCCCTTGGACCGACCGCTCTGATTCGAGAGGTAATGATCTCCTGCAATGCAGATACTTCATTCAAAAGAACGAACGCGCGCTGACTTTCAAAAGACCCACCTTCAACCTCCTTCTCCCACTTCAGTAGCATTGACCGAAAGTTCGAGACATTCTGGGCGAATGACTCTGTATTTATTTGAGCGAGTGATTCTGCTGAAACGTACTCTTCCGCCGAAGCCATAGGCCCTCCAAAGTATTTTCAGAAGACTCTAGCACCGCGACCTAGAAACGTTCACCGCCCCGTCTATTCGCCATCTCCTCCAGCGCAGGCCACTCCATCACCAGCTGAAGTAGGAATATCTGAATCGCCCCGGCTGAACTAGACACCTTTGAGCCTCAAACCTGAGGCTCCAATAGTAGGTACCATGACAAAGCAGCCACATCTCGAAGAATTCAAGATCAAAGCGGTCAAGCAAATCACAGAGCGAGGCCACCGGGTGTCCGAAGACTCAGAGCAGAAGTCGCGCTGCGCCGCGACTCCCCGGGTTGGAGAGCAATAGGGGTCTTGCCTTTCTTGAGGACATGCATCTGTGTCTTCTTCCCCTGGGCTACTCCGAAGCCACGTTGAAGGGCTTGCGGAATAAAAGGCTGTTTCCGACCTGCTATTTTTTCCGTGCTCCTCGTGCGTGAATGTACGGCGCTGAATCTTTTCTCTCTATGCCCACTTCGGACCAGTCAGCGTAAGCACACCGGACGCCATCACTGCCGAGTTGCCGCTTGAGGGTCAAAATTCAATCGATTTGGGAAACATCGCCGGTTCCCTGTCCTTCGAAGACTCGGCCATGCAGCCACAATAACAAGCATGCCAACGAAGCGAAGCATGAACGAGCAGGAAATACCTTCAGCTGAAAGCATTCCTGGAACGAGCACGTTGGCCAGCGGGCCAGCAGGCACCCATTTCGAGGCCCAGGTCGGTGCGTCATACTTGCTAGCCATGCTCAGCGGGGCTCCCGCCCGGGGCCTTCCCGGCGCCACGATAGATAGGGTCGCTCTACAGCAAGCCAATGCGGGACGTCCGCTCGATGACGTGGTCATCCACGCCCACGACAACGTGTCCGGGAAGTCGGCGGTGCTGGAGGTTCAGGTCAAGCGATCAATCACCTTCGCCGCTGCGGATCCCGTCTTTCGCAAAGTCGTAGGCCAAATCGTCCAAGCGTCGCAACGGCCTGACTTCCTGACGCAGCGGTACGAGCTGGCGATTGCGACGACGAAGGGATCGCGCAAGATCGATGGGGCATATCAGGATGTACTCACGCTCGCGCGGCAGATTGGCGACGCAGCTACGTTCGCCGCCCAAATTGATCTGGCGGGCGTGGCAAACGACGACATGCGCGCGTTCGTCAAGACGTTCAAGAGCCACCTGCGAGACGAAGGCTCGCCAGATGACAACGAGACTGTCTGGCTGTTGCTGCGCCGGCTGCAGATTCTGACCTTCGACTTCACGGCCCCAGGCTCTGCGTCGCACGACCTGGCGCTGGAACGCGCCGTCCGTGTGCTGCATACCGACGATGGATCGCGCGCCGGGGTCTTCTGGGTCAGCCTCATTGAGCTGGCAATCGATGTGGCGAAAAGCGGCGGCGACAGAACCCGCGAAACAGCACTACAAGCACTCGCGCAGCTGAGCTATCGGTTCCTAGGCGAACGTCGACACGCCACGGCCCGAGCCGCGCTAGCCGAGTCATCCCGCTTGGCGCTTGCCGACATTCGCAACCGTGTGGGCAACGTCGTACTTGCGCGGCAGGAGCGCATTGCCGCAACGCGCGAGGCGTTGGATCGCGGACGCTATGTGGAGATTCGTGGTGATGCGGGCGTCGGCAAATCGGGCATCCTGCGGCAGATGGCCGAGGCCATGCGAGCCGAAAGTCAGATCATCGTTCTCAGCCCAGGACGATGTGTTCCCCGCGGGTGGACCGCGTTGCGCGCACAGCTCGGCTTCGACGGAACGCTTCGCGAATTGCTTGTCGAACTGGCCAATGACGGCGGCGCCACGATCTTTGTCGACAACCTCGACTCTTTCAGCACGGAGGAGAGGCTCACGGTCGTCGATGTCGTCGGGGAAGCCTCTGTCGTTCCAGGAGTGGCCGTGGTCGCGACGGCTCGGCGCGAATTTGGGATTGATGAGCCCAGCTGGCTGCCGAGCGATGCACTGGCACGCCTGGGTGAAGTCGACCCCGTCATGATCGGTGAGCTGAGCAAGGTGGAGATTGAGCAACTGAAGGTGACTGACCCTTCGCTTGCCTTCCTTCTAACGGACAGCCATCCTGCGCGCCAGGTAGCCAGAAACCTGTTTCGCCTCGCACGACTAGCAAGTCAGCCAGCGTCTGATCCTGTACCGCGCACTGAAGTCGATATGGCTGAACAGTGGTGGACCACTGCGGATGGGTCCCGCGATGCCGGTTGGCGTGATCGGACGCGGCTGCTGCAAGCCGCAGCAGCGCAGACCTTGGCTGGCGCTGACTTCCTTGACGTTACAGGCCAAGCTGCGGCGCCAATCGATGCCCTGGTGGCCAGCGGCACTCTGCGGGATTTGGGTATTGACCGGGTCGCGTTTCGACATGACGTACTGCGCGAGTGGGCAACTGCAGGCACCCTGCACGCTAACTCCGAACTCGTCGACAGGCTAGAACTAGATCGGCCAGCCACGGCACTGTTTGCACGTGGCGTTGAGCTGGCAGCGCGTATGGCGATCGAGCGGGCGACTGATGGCGTGAGGTGGCATGCGCTCGTTGATCGGTTGAGCCAAGCGGGAGTTCATCGTTCTTGGCGCCGCTCCGCGTTGCTCGCACTAGCGCGCTCCGAAGCTGCGGAAGCACTTCTCCAGCGCGCATCGCCAGAGCTTCTCGCCAACGGCGGTGCACTGCTGCGCGAGCTCATCCGAACGATCATGGCTGTCGATGTGCTTCCGGCTGCGACGGTCTTTGAGGCTGCGGGAGTGGACCCGGCGCTCATACCCGCATCAATCAACGTTCCGCGTGGCCCGGCATGGTTGACATTGATTGTTTGGCTCTTGGGCATTGAAGAGAGCCTTCCTAAGGAGGCCATTCCAGAGATTGTTCAGCTGTACACGGATTTCTCGGTTGGCACGCTTGGCGCTTCCAGCATCACGCCGCTTACGACACGACAGATTTACCTTTGGCTGAGGGTGGTGGAGCCAATAGATTCAATGTCGATGCGAAGCGGAGGACTGAGATCAGACCTTCGCGAAGCGTTCGTCATGTTCGCGCAGGCAACGCCAGAACTGGCCGCTGAATACCTGAAGGCAGTGGGAAGCAGCGAGCACAACCAAGACATCGTACGCAGCATCGTGAAGATGCGTGGCACGCTGGCGCAAGCGGCTCCAGCAGAATTAGCGAACCTGACTGCACAGGCGTTGATCTCAAAACCCCGGCGACATGAGCACCGATTCAACCAGGAGCGCGAAGAGGCGTTTACCTATCTCGACCATCAGTTCATTCCAGCATCACCGGCACAAGGCCCATTCCTCGATTTGTTGACTCACTCACCCAAGAACGGGTTAGCCTTGGTTCATCGCTTGGTCGCACACGCAGTCTCACACCGATGCCGAGGTGTTGACCCAGGAACGAATGGATTCGACTTGGCTTTGCCGGGAGGTGCGCGCACATTCCCGTGGACGCAGACCTACTTCTGGTCGCGTAACAGCAACCACTGCTGCGTCACATCGGCGCTAATGGCACTCGAAGCATGGGCGCACCGCCGCATCGAGGCAGGCGACGCATTCGAAGCTGTGCTGAAAGACGTGCTCGGGCCGCAGGGCTCGTGTGCCGCGTATTTGTTGGTGGCAGTTGATCTCATCATTTCGCATTGGCCGAAATCGCTTGACGTGGCGGCGACTTTTCTCGGCAGCCCCGAACTGCTGTGCGTCGATCACACACGAAAGGTGCATGATCGCATCGAAGTACCGGACTTCTTCGGGTTTGGCGCCTTGCATAGCGAACCGCGCGGCAGCGTGACCGCCGCCGATCTAAAGCGTCGCCCATCCCGACGGACAACGCTCGACGAACTGATCGGTAACTTCACGTTCCTAGCTTCACCGGATCAAATTGCGACACTTAGGACCCTGTTGGCGACCTCAGCAGCACGCCTTGGTGAACCTGCCGCGAGCGCGCATTTGGGCGACCCGGAATTCATGGTTCGGTACGCGCTGAACCTCTCGGATGCTGCAAATTGGCAAGAAGTCGATGTGACGCTCAAGGACGGATCATCCGCGACTGCACGCAAGTATCTGTCACCAACGGCAGAGCAGACTCATCTACAAGCTTTGCGAGATGTCGCGGCTGAGCGAGATTCTGACTTGGCCATGAGGTCTGCGCTGACCCTTGCGGTTGACGATCCCACCTGGTTGTCACCAGAAAGTCGCTGGGCGGCGGTGGCGTGGGCGCGGCGTTCTGCGACGACTAGAGTGGCTGAAGTCGAATCCGACGATGATGGCGGAGAGCGGCGCATGCAAGAGGAAGCGGTTGTGACGGCCGCGATGATCGTCATGCGGGACGGCGATGACGCCTTGCGCGCCGAGCATGGAGAATGGGCCCGATCTCAACTAGATAAGACTCTCGCAGCTCTCGACGATGGTACTGGGCGTCAGATGCGCGGAGGCCTGCGCTTCAATCCGACCGCAATCGCTTATGCGGGGTTGATCCACGCATTGCGACATCTGCCAACGGGTGAAGACGTGCGCTCGCTTCTTGAAGTAGCGGCGACGGGAAACCACGCTGCGGCTCATGGCTTTGGGGCGTCCGCCACAGTCCTAGCAGATGTCAACAATCGCCTGCCGAGAGCTGTGCTCCGATGTGCATTCAACGCGAGTGTCGTAGAGGACCGAGTTTGGGATGCGTCACAAGAAGAAGTCGACGCTCACAAAGCGCGCCGTCACGAACGGGTGCTGGCTACCGTTGCGGCTGAGATGGCGTGGCTTGAAGGTAAAGGCTCGGAGCCACCGTGGCCGGAATTTCCGGAAGAGCAAGCTCGGTCGAGAATGCGACTACGCTTTCCTGGAGGCCACATTGCTACACCAGAACCGCCAGAAGCACCTTTGCCTTCGCTAACAGGACATGTAAATCATCAGGCTGCGGCTCTCTGGTTGCGCCAAGTGCGCCCTCTTTCCTATGATGACGCGTGCCCTTGGCTCCGCGAGCTTGTGAGAGCCTACATGCCTTGGACGGCCCTCGCGAATGGAGCGAACCTAGACGACGGGGACGAAGCGGACCATCCGCCATCTGAGTGGAACGATACGTTCTTTGCGGCTGTTGCACGCTGCGTTGTCGGTCTGTCGACGTCTGAAACCACTGAACTGGCCGTAAAGTACATCGTTACGCTTCCAGATCGGAATTTCTACGACGTGCTCGTCGATTTCTTGCGCAGCATCGACGCGGTGTACTTCGAGGGCAACAACATTCCGACGCAGGTGGCCATAGACATTCGGAGCGCACTCGCCGACCACATGCTGATGACGCACGGATGGGAGCGTCTGAGCCGAAGCAGGGACCTGTCCATCGAAATGCACATTGGCCCGGCAATCGCCGTCTTGTTCTTTAACGACCACATTTTCGGGCAGGGATCGAAGTGCTACCTGTTAGAGAAGGGCGTGGAGCGAGTTGGTCCGTTTCTCCCTGTTCTGGGCAAACTGGTCAGGAAAGGACCGTCACTCTTCGTCGCTTTGGCACTACTCAATCTGTTTGAAGCTGCGCCACGAGCCGAGCAACTGGATGTGCTGGTGGAGGCTGGAGGTGTTTGGCTTGAGGCATATCCTGATTTCCGACAGCTGTGGATCGATCACGGGGTGGGTCACCGCTGGTGCTTGGTGATGGAGGCCATCCGTGTACATAGCCCTTCCAGCTTTAGCAGCAACGCACCGTTGCGGCCAGCCATCGACAACCTCTTAGCATCGCTCGTGGCGCTTGGCGTGCCTGCAGCCACGCGGCTTGAAGAGGCGCTTCTTAGGCTTTGAGTGGTTAACGGGCCATCGGCGAGTATTGATCGCATTTCGTCACGCATGGATATATGGGACAGCTATCGATGGCTCCGGTGCTGACCTCAACTGTCTAAGTTCAGCCCAAAGACGGCAAAGCAGAGCAATGCGGTCACTCCGCTCTCGCGAGAGTGCGACAGCAAACGCTGCAGAGCCGACTTCAGCATGAGACGGTTGCAGATACTTCCCCCCCCAGAAATCGGTGCCTGTCGATTGGGAGAGCTACGGCTGCTGAACAGTCAGGAAGTCAAGTGATGAATTTCATGGCACTCGGGTAGGGCTCACCACTCTTGCGTCCAGATCCACGTGTTGGTTGTTGCGGAACCGGGGCGCCTCAGGAGTTTGCGTTTTAACCACCAAGCGCGCAAAACAAACCCGCCTAATGCCAATAGCCACAGGCGGCTGCGAACAAGGCCGATGGGTCGTAAAACCCGTAGCTTACTTACCCGCTTTCTCCGCCTTGCGTTTGGCTGCCTTGGGATCCACTACCGCTTTGAACTTGGCACCGGCCACAAATTTGGGCACGGTGGATGCCGGAATCTTCAGGGCTGCTCCAGTTGACGGGTTCTTGCCGGTGCGAGCAGCACGCTTGGCAGACTTGAAGGTACCAAAGCCCAAGAGTT